>Ga0182737_1000812_pt1 | contig 36798 bp, 35 predicted proteins | sample eDN5th30CBELigOP_FD_128878 | JGI IMG/M metagenome (GOLD analysis project Ga0182737, IMG submission 128878) | Enriched Organic Plus compost microbial communities from Emeryville, California, USA - eDNA 5th pass 30_C BE-Lig OP (version 2) (version 2) ... | reverse complement strand
TGGTCGGGACGGCGGGATTCGAACTCGCGACCCCTTGCACCCCATGCAAGTGCGCTACCAGGCTGCGCTACGCCCCGAAAGAAAGAAATTCTAGCATATAAATTTTCACACTGCTTGCTCTGCGGGCAGCGGCCAAGGCCGGCGCCGCTCGATATACAGGCAGGGGCCGGTCCGCTTCTTGGCCTGCGCCTTGGCCTCGCTGGCCGCCTGGGCAATCTGGTGGCGCGACTGATAGGCACCGGGCTCGACCAGCACGGCGCCCAGCGACAGGCTCGGCGGGTCGTAGTGCCGCAGGCGCCCCTGGCGGTCCTCGGCCTCGTAGCCGGCGGATGCCTTCCGCCCCATTCCGTCCAGCAGCCGGATCATGCCCCGGGAAAATTCCTCCAGGATGGACTCGCACCGCGCCTGCCAGTCCGGGCTGCGGAACAGCAGGATGAAGTCATCTCCGCCGATATGGCCCAGGAAGTCCCGGCCGGCATCGGCATGCGCGGACAGGACCCGGCCCAGCAGCTGGATCGCATCGTCGCCGCAACGGTAGCCGAATACGTCATTGAAGGGCTTGAAGTGGTCCAGGTCGGCGTGGCAGACCACGAACGGCCGGCCGTCGGCCAGCAGGCGCTGGATCCGCCGGTCGGTGGGCACGTTGCCCGGCAGCTGGGTCAGGGGATTGGCGTGCTGGGCGGCGCGCAGCTGCAGGCGGTTGAGCGTCTGCAAGAGATCCTGACTGGAGCCGATGCCCAGGTACCGCCCCCGGCCCGTGATGATGAAATCGGTGGCCAGGCGATGGCCCTCGGCCTCGGCCAGCCAGCGGCTGAGGGTCATCAGCGGCGTATGCATGTCCACGATCAGCGGCGCGGCATCCATGAACAGTCGGCAGGGCTTGGGGCCGTACAGCTCGCGCTGGTACGGCAGAGAAAACCGTTCGATCAGGCCGGCACGGGTCATGACGCCGACCGGCACGCCCTCGTCCACCACGGGGATGGTATGCAGTTCCGGCTGCTGGCGAAACAACCCGAACACCGCTTCGTTGGGCATGGAGGAAGACACGCACGTCACACGGCGCAGCAACTGCAGCGCCCGGCCCTCCGCGCCATCATGGCCCGGATCGGATTCCAGGCCGTCATGCCGGTCGGCGACCCGGCGCTCCGCCAGCCGGGCGGTCAGCTCGGACCAGCGGGTCCGGGCAGGCTCGGCCGTGGGGCGCTCGATGTAATAGCCCTGGACGCAGGTCACGCCCAGGTCGGCCACGCAGGCCAGCTCATCCAGCGACTCGACGCCCTCGGTGACGACGACGGCGCCGGCAACGGCTGCGATATCGCATACCGAGCGCAGGACCTGCTGGCGCAGCAGATCGTCGTGGATGCCTGTGGTGAAGACCTTGTCGGTCTTGATGAATTCGGGACGCAGGTCCAGCCAGCGCCCCAGGTTGGAAAAACCGGACCCCAGGTCGTCGATGGCGAACTGGACGCCCCGCGCACGCAGCCGGGTCACGACAGGGGCCAGATCGGACCAGAACTCGCCCTGCCCCTGCTCGGTGATCTCGATCACCAGGCGCCTGGGATCCAGTCCGCATCCTGCCAGCAACGCAGTCAGATCCAGCGATCCTTCGTCTGCGTGCCGCAGGGCCATCGGGCTGATGTTCAGGAACAGGCGGCCCGGCAGCGCCAGCGCCGCGAAACGCTGGACCACCACCCTGCAGCATCTGTGCTCTACCTGGATGTCCAGTCCGCAAGCCCGCGCCGCCTCGAACAGGCGATCCGGCGCGCGCAGCGGGCTTCCCTGCGGTCCCCGGATGAGGCCCTCGTATCCGAGCAATGCGCCTTCCCGCATCCGCAGGATGGGCTGGAAGACGGCCCCCAGTTCGCCCCGGAGCAACAACGCTGCCGCATCGTCCGGTCTCCCGGGACGGGCCGCGTCGAATATCGGCGGTTCATACACTTCGGGGGCCGGAAGCGAAGACATGGTGTGTGCAGCAAGGTGAAGTGCCGCTACTTTAACTGCGATTCATGGCGTGGACATGACACCGCGTGCGGCTGCGCTGCGAAAAATCAACAACCCCGGCCAATGGCCGGGGTACGGACTGCGCCACCCTGCCCCGCATGCCCGGCCGGGCGGCAGGGCTTCAGAGCAGGCCGAGCTGCAAGCGCGCCGGCTCGCTGATCATTTCCCGGCTCCAGGGCGGATCCCAGACCAGGTCGACCGTGGCTTCGTCCACCCCTTCGATGTTGAGCAGCTTGTTGCGGGCCTCGTCGGCGATCATGGTGCCCATGCCGCACCCGGCGGCAGTCAGGGTCATCTTGACCTCGATGCGGAACCGGTCCTGGACACTGGCGGGCACGACCTTGCATTCGTACACCAGCCCCAGATTGACGATGTCCACGGGAATCTCGGGATCGTAGCAAGTGGACAGCATCGCCCAGGCGGCCTCTTCGACGGATTCGGCCGTCGCGGGCCCCTGGTGGACGTGCTTGACTTCCTCGATCGGCTCGAAACCCAGGGCGTCGCCATCCTTGCCCTCGATGCGGTAGAGGTTGCCCTCGACCATGACGGTATAGGTGCCGCCCAGCTGCTGGGTGATGACGGCCTCGCAGCCGGCCTCGATGGTGACGGGCGAGCCGTAGGGCACTGTGACCGCCGGGCAGTCCCGGTTGACGATCACTTCCTGACGATTGAAGCTCATGATGTTACCTTTGGTTCATCGCATTATTCGGTGACGGCCGTATCGCTCGCCTGGGTGATGGCGTTGTGCAGGGTATGCCAGGCCAGCGTCGCGCATTTCACCCGCGACGGGAATTCGCGCACGCCCGACAGGACTTCGAGTTTGCCCAGATCGCAATCCGGGTGGGCCTCGGTCAGCATGGCGTGGATATTGCGAAACAGCGCCTCGACCTGCTCGACCGGCTGGCCGCGCACGGCCTCGGTCATCAACGAAGCGGATGCCGTGGAAATGGCGCAACCGTGGCCGATGAAGCTGACTTCCTGGACGATGCCGTCGCTGACGCGGGCATATACCGTCAGCTGGTCGCCGCACAACGGGTTATGCCCGTCGGCGCGATGCGATGCATCGTCCATCGCATGGAAATTGCGCGGCTTGCGGTTGTGGTCGAAGATGACTTCCTGGTACAGGTCGCGCAGTCCGTCGTCGTTGTCCCTCATCGGCTACACCCCAAACAGTTTCTGTGCCTTGCGCACGCCCGCCACCAGGGCGTCGATGTCGCGCCCGTCGTTGTACAGGGCGAAAGACGCGCGCGCCGTGCCGGGGATGCCGAAGTGCGACATCAGGGGCATGGCGCAATGGTGGCCGGCCCGAATGGCCACGCCTTCGGTGTCCAGGATCGTGCCCAGGTCATGCGGATGGATGCCGTCCACCAGGAACGACAGGATGCCCGCCTTGTGGCGGGCCGTGCCGATCAGGCGCACGCCCGGCAGTTCCCGCATGCGTTCGGTGGCGTCGTCCAGCAGCGCGGCCTCGTGGGCGGCAATGCGGTCCAGCCCGATGGACAGGACATAGTCGATGGCGGCGCCAAGCGCGATCGAACCGCCGATGTTCGGCGTGCCGGCCTCGAAGCGCTGCGGGCCGGATGCCCAGGTGCTGCCTTCGAAGCTGACCGTGCGGATCATGTCGCCGCCACCCTGCCAGGGCGGCAGGCTGCCCAGGATCGAGCCGCGGACATAGAGGGCACCGATACCGGTGGGTCCGTAGAGCTTGTGACCGGAAAAAGCGTAGAAGTCGCAATCCAGGGCCTGCACATCCACGGGGGCGTGTGCCACGGCCTGGGCGCCGTCGACCAATACCAGGGCGCCGGCTTCATGCGCCAGGCGCACCAGATCGGCCACGGGATTGACCGTGCCCAGGGCGTTGGACACGTGCGCCAGGCCCACCAGGCGTGTGCGCGGATTCAGCTGGGCGCGGAAATCGTCCAGGTCCAGTTCGCCCGTGTCGGTGATGCGTGCGTGGCGCAGCACGGCACCGGTGCGCTCGCACAACAGCTGCCAGGGCACGATGTTGGAGTGATGCTCCATGCCCGTGACCAGGATCTCGTCGCCCGGCTGCAGGGACTGGCCCCAGGTCTGGGCCACCAGGTTGATGGACTCTGTGGTGCCCCGGGTGAAGATCACATCCTGGCTGTCGGGCGTGTTCAGCAGCGTGCCGACGCGCTCGCGGGCCTGCTCGTACAGGTCGGTGGCATGCTGGGACAGCCAGTGCACGCCACGGTGGATATTGGCATTGGACTGCTCGTAGAACGCTTCCATCGCCTGGATGACGGCGCGCGGCTTCTGCGTCGTGGCGCCGTTGTCCAGGTAGGACAGGCGCCGCTTGCGTACCGGACGCGCCAGGATCGGGAAATCAGCCGCCCAGGGCGATGCCAGTCGGCCTTCCGGGATGGAATCGGCGGCGAGCCGGGCGCTTTGCTGCGTGGTGAGCGGGGCATTCATGCGGCTTCCTCCAGGGCGGCGCCGCCCGGCAGCAGGGCGCGCACTGCACGCTCCACCCGGCGGCGCAGCGGGTCGGACTCGATGCGCACGACGCTGGCGGCGGCGAAAGCGTAGATCAGGATGTCGCGCGCGTGCGCTTCGTCCAGACCGCGCGAACGCAGGTAGAACAGGCTGTCTTCGTCGATCTGGCCCACCGTTGCGCCATGGGCGCACTTCACGTCGTCGGCGTAGATCTCCAGTTCGGGCCGGGCATCGGACTTGGCCAGCCGCGACAGCAGCAGGCTGTCGTTGCGCTGGATGGCGTCGGTGCCGTCGGCGCCGGGCGCAACCAGGATGCGGCCGCTGAAGACGCCGTGCGAGGCGTCTGCCATGATGCCGCGGTAGGACTCGTGGCTGACGCAGCGCGGTTTTTCATGGCCGATCAGGGTGTGGTGATCGACGTGGCGGCGCTGGTCGACGTAGTACAGGCCGTTCAGCAGCGTCTCGCAGCGTTCGTCGGCGAAATGCGTCGCGATGTCGTGACGCGCCAGCCGCGCGCCCAGGGACACCGAGTGCGAAGCAAAGTACGAGCCGCGCCCCTGGGTGGCATCGATTTCGCCCAGGTGCCAGGCCTGGTCGGATTCCTGCTGCAATTTCACATGGGTGATGCGCGCATCCTGGTCCAGCCGCAGGCGCGTGGCCGCATGGCGGAAATTGGCCGCCCCGGGGACGCCCACGTAGTGCTCGACGACCGTGGCCTGGGCGCCTGCATCGGCCTGGATCAGGTGGCGCAGGAAGTGCGCCGCGCGCGGCGAGGCTGCGGCGCAAACCAGATGGATGGGCTGCTCGAGCGCGACGCCGCGCCCCAGCCGGACCCAGGCGCCGTCGCTGGCTAGGGCCAGATTCAGGGCGCTGGTGCTGTGGCCCTCGGCCGCATCGCCGTAGGCGGCGCGGATGGCCTCGGCGTGTTCCGCCCAGGCCTGCGAAAGCGGCAGGACGGTGGCGCCGGCCGGCAATGCGCCGATGTCGGACAAGGCCGCATCGAATCCGCCATCGACGAACACCAGCCAGTGGCCCGGCTCGGAAGCCTTCAGCGCGCCGATCTGGTCGGCCACGGACTGGGCGTCGCCGTCGTCGAAGGCGGCAGCGGCCAGCGGCGCCAGCGAAGTATGGCGCCAGGCCTCGATGCGGGGCGTGGGCCACCCCTCGCTCATGAAGCGGTCCAGAGCCCTGCGGCGCTCGCCGGCAAGCCAGGGAACCCCTGCGCCGGGCAGGCTGCCGGCGCGCCGGCCGAACGTGTCGGCCCAAGATTGCAGGTCTGGTGCGCTCATGCGGCAGCCCCCCGGGCAGCGGGCTTGGCGGCAGGCGCGGCGCCTTCGATCCAGCCATAGCCCTTTTCTTCCAGTTCCAGGGCAAGCTCGCGGCCGCCGGAGCGCACGATCCGGCCCTGGGCCAGCACGTGCACATAGTCGGGCACGATGTAGTCCAGCAGGCGCTGGTAGTGCGTGATGACGATCATGGAGCGTTCGGGCGAACGCAGACGATTGACGCCGTCGGCCACCGTCTTCAGGGCATCGATGTCCAGGCCCGAGTCGGTCTCGTCCAGGATGGCCAGCTTGGGCTCGAGCAGCGCCATCTGCAGCACTTCGTTGCGCTTTTTCTCGCCCCCGGAAAAGCCTTCGTTGACCGAACGATAGAGGAATTCATCGCGCATGCCCACGAGCTTCATCTCGGCCTTGGCCTTCTTGACGAAATCCATGGCGTCCAGTTCGGGCAGGCCGCGCTCGCGCCGCATGGCATTGACTGCCGCGCGCATGAAATAGGCGTTGGATACGCCCGGAATCTCGATCGGATACTGGAAAGCCAGGAAGATGCCCGCGCGGGCACGTTCCTCGACGCTCAGCTCCAGCAGGTCGCGGCCTTCGAATTCGATGGAGCCGGACGTGACGTTATAGGCTTCGCGGCCGGTCAGCACCTGCGACAGCGTGCTCTTGCCGGCCCCGTTCGGGCCCATGATGGCATGGACCTCGCCCGGCTTGACTTCCAGGCTCAGGCCCTTGAGGATTTCCTTGTCCTCGATCGAGGCGTGCAGATTGTCGATTTTCAGCATGAGAGGGCTCCTTAACCTACGCTGCCTTCCAGGCTCACGCCGAGCAGGTTCTGTGCTTCGACGGCGAACTCCATGGGCAATTCCTTGAAGACTTCCTTGCAGAAGCCGTTGACGATCATCGATACCGCGTCTTCGGCCGACAGGCCGCGCTGCATGGCGTAGAACAGCTGGTCCTCGGCAATGCGCGAGGCCGTGGCCTCGTGTTCGACATTGGCGCTGGGATGCTGGACTTCCATGGTGGGGAAGGTGTGCGCGGCGCACTTGCTGCCGATCAGCAGGGAGTCGCACTGCGTGTAGTTGCGTGCGTTCTCGGCCTTGGGCGTCATGCGCACCAGGCTGCGGAAGGTATTGCTGCCGTGGCCCGCGGAGATCCCCTTGGAAATGATGGTGCTGCGCGTGTTGCGCCCCATGTGGATCATCTTGGTGCCGGTGTCGGCCTGCTGGCGATGGTTGGACAGCGCCACGGAATAGAATTCGCCGGTGGAGTCGTCGCCGCGCAGGATCACGCTGGGGTATTTCCAGGTGATGGCCGACCCGGTTTCCACCTGGGTCCAGGAAATCCGCGAACGTGGCCCGCGGCAGTCGCCGCGCTTGGTGACGAAGTTGTAGATGCCGCCCACGCCGTTCTCGTCGCCCGGATACCAGTTCTGCACCGTGGAATACTTGATCTTGGCATCGTCCAGCGCAACGAGTTCGACCACGGCGGCGTGCAGCTGGTTCTCGTCACGCATGGGCGCCGTACAGCCTTCCAGGTAGCTGACGCTGGCGCCTTCGTCGGCGATGATCAGGGTCCGCTCGAACTGACCGGTGTCGGCGTTGTTGATGCGGAAATAGGTGGACAGTTCCATCGGGCATTTCACGCCCTTGGGAATGTAGACGAAGGAACCGTCGGAGAACACGGCAGAATTCAGCGCCGCGTAGAAATTGTCGCCGGGCGGCACGACCGAGCCCATGTACTTCTGCACCAGTTCCGGATGCGAGCGCACGGCCTCGGAGAACGAACAGAAGATGATGCCGACGTCGGCCAGCTGCTTGCGGAAAGTGGTGGCCACGGACACCGAGTCGAACACCGCGTCCACCGCCACGCCGGCGAGCTTGGCGCGCTCGTGCAGCGGCACGCCCAGCTTTTCGTACGTGCGCAGCAGTTCGGGATCGACCTCGTCCAGGCTCTTGGGGCCGTCCTTCTTGGACTTGGGCGCCGAGTAATAGCTGATGTCCTGGAAATCGGGATCCGGATAGTGGACCTTGGCCCACCTGGGCAGGGCCATCTTGAGCCATTCGCGGTAGGCCTTCAGGCGCCACTCGAGCATGAACTCGGGTTCGCGCTTGATGGCGGACAGGCGGCGAATCACATCCTCGTCGAGCCCCTTGGGGAAGGTCTCGGATTCGATCTGCGTGACGAAGCCGGCCTCGTAGTCGCGGTCGAGAAAGGAATCGAGCTTGTCGTTGACAGTACTCATTTGGACAGACTCCAGTTCGTGATGTTCGGTACGGCCCGGCGCGTGCCGGGTTCGGGCGCGGGGACCAAAACTGCGGACGTGGGCGCGGCGGGAGCGCCGGGGCCCTCGCCGTCGAGCATGTCGGCGACGGTGACGGATTCCAGCGTGCGGCGCACGATTCGGTTGATGCGCTGCCAGTGCGAGCGGATATGGCAGGCGCCCTCGACGCTGCAGGCGCCCGGCAGCGCCGTGCATTCGGTCAGGCCGAAGGGCTGCTCTTCAAGGGCGTCGATGATCTCGGCGACGTTGATCAGGGTGGCGTCGCGGCCCAGGCGGTAGCCGCCGTGGGCGCCGCGGGTGCTGGCAACCAGGTCGCGCTGGGCGAGGAGTTTCAGGACCTTGCTGACGACGGGCTGGCCCAGGCCCAGTTCACCTGCCAGTTCGGCTGCACTGCAGACATGCGCCGGACGGGAAGCCATGTGCGTGAGCACGAGGATTCCGTAGTCGACGATCTTGCTGATCCGCAGCATCAAAGGGTCCGTGGACGAGGTTTGAAAACCAAATAGTACCTCTTTGGTACGATATAGGTCAAACCCTAATGTCGTCCGCAGGCCGGGATTGTTGCAAATGCCACATGCGGGCGTAGCGCCCGTCCAGTGCAAGGAGTTCCGCGTGGGTGCCTTGTTCCACCACCCGGCCCGATTCCATCACCAGAATGTGATCGGCATGGACGATCGTCGACAGCCGGTGCGCGATGATGAGCGTGGTGCGCCCCCGGGCGATGCGTTCCAGCTGCGACTGAATGGCGCGCTCGGTTCGCGTGTCAAGGGCGCTGGTGGCTTCGTCGAAGACCAGGATCGGAGGCGACTTGAGCAGCGCGCGGGCGATCGCCACGCGTTGCTTCTCGCCGCCGGACAATTTTAACCCGCGTTCGCCCACCGGGGTGTCGTAGCCCTGAGGCAGCGAGACAATGAAATCGTGGATGTGCGCGGCACGGGCTGCCTGCTCGATATCGTCCTGCGTGGCATCGGGGCGGCCGTAGGCAATGTTGTAGCCGATACTGTCATTGAACAGCACCGTGTCCTGCGGCACGATGCCGATATGGGCGCGCAGGCTGTCCTGGGTATAGTCGCGGATGTCGCGGCCATTCACCCGCACACTGCCTCCGGTGGGGTCGTAGAACCGGAACAGCAGGCGTGACAGCGTCGATTTTCCGGCCCCCGAGGCGCCGACGACCGCCAGCGACCCGCCCGCCGGCACGCTGAAGCTGACCTGGTGCAGGATCGTGCGATCCGGCTGATAGGCGAAATCCACGGCGTCGAATTCCAGGCTGGCCCGGTCCGTCCGCAGCGCCACGGCTCCGGGGCGATCGGCCACTTCCTGGCGGTTGCCCAGCAAGTCGAACATGCGTTCCATGTCGGCCAGGGCATGCTTGATCTCGCGGTAGACGAAGCCCAGGAAATTCAGCGGCGCGTACAGCTGGGTGAGGTAGGCCGACACCAGCACCACATCGCCCACGGTCATGTGGCCCTGCACCACGCCGCGTGCCGACTGCCACAGCAGCGCGGTCATGCCCACCGTGATGATGGCGCCCTGCCCCATGTTCAGCAGATTCAGCGAGACCTGGTTGCGCACGGCCGAATCCACCCAGCGCGTCATGTCGGCATCATAGCGGCGGCTCTCGTAATCCTCGTTGCCGAAATACTTGACCGTCTCGTAGTTCAGCAGGGCATCGACCGCCCGGCCGTTGGCCTGACTGTCCAGGGTATTCATGGTGCGGCGGTACACCATGCGGCGTTCCGTCACCTTCAGCGTGAAGAGCACGTAGGCGGCGATGGTGCCCAGGGTCAGCGCGGCGAAGATCCAGTCGTAGCGCCAGAGCAGCACGCCCGTGACCATGGCGATCTCCAGCAGCGTGGGCACGATGTTGAAGACCATGAAATTGAGCAGGAAGCCGATGCCCTTGGTCCCGCGCTCGATATCGCGCGTCAGCCCGCCGGTGCGCCGGCCCATGTGGAAGCGCAGCGAAAGCGACAGCAGGTGGCGAAAGACCTGGCTTGCAACCCGCTGGATGGCACCCTGGGTCACGCGGGCGAACAGGGCATCGCGCAGTTCGCCGAACACCGAAGTGGCCAGGCGGGACAGGCCATAGCCCAGCAGCGCGGCCAGCGGCACGGCCAGCAGCGTCGGCGCCAGGCCCAGCGCATCGACGATGTCCTTGAGCCAGACCGGTGTGGCGACGTTGGCGACCTTGGCGACGACCAGGCAGATGAAGGCGAGCGTGACACGGCCGCGAAAGGCCCAGACATACGGCCACAGGGTCTTCAGTGTGAGCCAGTCGTCGCGCCGCGCGGGTGCGGGGCCGGTGTGAGAAAAGCGCATGGAAACATCCGGAAATCAGGCGGGCGGCGAACGGCTGGGAGCTCGTCGGCGGGTACGCATACAATAATGCCATCCCCGGCGGATGCGCCCCTTGGCGGCGCATCCCGAGACCAGGCGAACGGGAAAGATTGTATGACTGTTTCGGTTTTCGATTACGAGGCGGAATTGAGCGCCTGCGCTGCGGGCGACCGCTCCGCCTTCCTGGCGCTGTATCGCCACGAATCCCCCGCCATGCGAGCCCTGGCGCTGGCCATGCTGGACGACTCCGATGCGGCCGACGCGGTGCTGCACGAAACCTTCGTCCTGATCTGGCGCAACGCGGCCGGCTACAGCCCGGCCATCGGCACTGCGCGCGCCTGGATCTACAGCATCCTGCGCTACCGCGCGGCGGCGCACGCGCGGCAGATGCGCGCCGAAGGCCGCCACCCGGCGGAAGACACCCCCCTGCCCCAGCTCGCGCTGCCCGCCGACGCACCCGCCGGCACGGTGGCCGGCGCCCTGGCATCCCTGCCCGCTCCGCAGCTCGACGCATTGCTGCAGGCCTATCTGCACGGCGGCGATCCGGCGCGCATCGCGGCCCGCCTGGACCGGACCGAACCCGACATCGAGGCTTCACTGAACGCCGCCCTGGCGCATATCGACAAGGCCGTGTGCGCATGAAACCGAACTACCCATCCTTTTCCGACAACGAAATCGCACGCTACGTGCTGGGCCTGGACATGCCCGATCGCGTGGCGGAAATCCAGTCGCGCCTTGCCCACGACGACGCGGCTGCCGCACGCGCCCTGAAATGGGAAGCCTATTTCCTGGGAATCGTCGACGCCCTGCCCGCCCAGCCTCCGTCCGACGCCGTGCTGGACCGGATCCGCCAGAGCCTGGGCATGGAACTCGAAGACGCCCCCATCATGGGGGAAATCCGCCCACCCGTCGCCGAGCCGGCGCCCGTATCGGCGGACGGATCGGCGAGCCGGCGGGCACGGCGCCGTCCACGGCTGCGGCGCGGCCGCGTGGCCATGGCGATCGGCGGCGTCGCGGCGCTGTGCCTGGTGGCCCTGCTGCTGTGGATCAGCCTGCGCCCGACGCCCGCCGGCACGATCGTGCAGCATCCCGTTCTACTGGAAAGCCGCTGATACGGCATCCCGGCAGCGCAAAAAGCGAAACTCCGGCCACGGGCCGGAGTTTTCGCATTGCGGGCGGGGAAACGGAACAGCCCCGGCCAAACCACCCGATCAAAGGTCGAGCAGCCCCGCTGCCTGGTGCGCCTGTCGATTGCTGTCCAGGGCCTGGGCCAGGCGATCCCGGGCCGCCAGCAGGTCGGCGCGCAGGGCCTGAAGCTCGGCGCCGCTCAGGCGCACGGCCGCATCCTGGTCGTGCGGCGCATCGCTGTTGTCGCCCAGGCGGTTGCGCGCCCCGGCGATGGTGAACCCCTGTTCGTAGAGCAGGTCCCGGATGCGGCGTACCAGCAGGACTTCGTGGTGCTGGTAGTAGCGCCGGTTGCCCCGCCGTTTGACGGGCTTGAGCTGGACGAATTCCTGTTCCCAGTAGCGCAGGATATGCGGCTTGACGCCGCACAGTTCGGAGACTTCGCCGATGGTGAAGTAGCGCTTGGCGGGGATCGGCGGCAGCGCGGCCGAGGACGGGGCGGACGTCATGCGGCGTCTCCGTTGGTGCCCACGCCATCCTTGAGCTTCTGGCTGGCGTGGAACGTGACCACCCTGCGCGCGGCGATGGGAATGACTTCGCCGGTCTTGGGGTTGCGGCCGGGACGCGGCGGCTTGTTGCGCACCTGGAAGCTGCCGAAGCCCGACAGCTTGACTTCGGTGCCCTGGACCAGGGCATCGCGGATCTCGGAGAAGAACGTATCCACGATGTCCTTGGCTTCGCGCTTGTTCAGGCCCACGCGCTCGAACAGCAGCTCGGCCAGGTGGGCTTTGGTGAGCGTCCGATCCGTATTCACCGGCGATTTCTCCTATGAACGCAGGCGTGCGCCATGCTTCTGGGCCAGGGCGTCGAGCAGGCTCTGCACGCAATGTTCGACCTGACGGTCTTCCAGCGTCGCGTCGCGGCCCTGGAGCCAGATGCGCAACGCCAGGCTGCGTTGCTGTGCGGTCACGGCTTCGCGCCAGATATCGAACAGTTTAATGTCTTTGACCACGGACAGGGCGTCTTCGGCCGCAATCCTCTGACGCAGTGTATCAAGCAGCGACTGCCACGGCACGTCCGCATCCACCCAGATCGCCAGATCGCGCACCGCCACGGGCTGCCGGGACAGCTCGCGCGGCTGCGGGAAGATACGTTCTGATACGGCTTCGGCATCGATCTCGAAGACTACGGGGGCATGCGCCAGATCCAGCGCCTGAGCCCAGCGGGGATGGACTTCACCCAGCCAGCCTATCGCGCGGCCGTCCAGGATCAGCCGCGCGCTGCGCCCCGGGTGCAGCGCCGGATGCGCCGCGGCCTCGCAACGCAGGTCGGCGGCGCGCGCACCCAGCAGGGTCTCCAGGTCGCGCTTGACGTCGAAGAAATCCACCGGGCGGACCGGTTCGCCCCATTGCTCCGCCAGGGCGGGTCCCCAGGCCGCGGCGGCCAGGTGCGTGGGCTGGGCCACACCCGCCACGGACAGACCGCCGTCTGCCACGGAAGCGTCGCGGGCGAACACCCTGCCCAGTTCGAAGACCCGCACGCGCGTCTGGCGGTGCTTGGCATTGTGGGCGATATTGGCCAGCAGCCCGCCGATCAGGCTGGAGCGCATGACCGCCAGCTGGCTGGCGATCGGATTGAGCAGCCGGATGGGGTCGTCATTGCCGCAATAGTCGCGTTCCCACGCTTCCTCGACGAAGGAGAAGTTGATGACTTCCTGGTAGTCCCGAGCCGCCAGCGAGGCGCGCAATGCGTGCGGGCCGTACTGCGTCTCGGGCACTGCCCGCATGACGGCCGGCGCCACCGGCGGGCGGTCGGGAATGCGGTCGAAGCCGTGGATGCGGGCCACTTCCTCGATCAGATCTTCCTCGATCTCCAGATCGAAGCGCGCGGCCGGCGGCGTGACCACGAATTCGTCGCCCTGCCGCTCGAAGGCGAAGCCCAGGCGCGTGAAGACGGCGCCCACGGCCTCGGCATCCAGCGGAATCCCCAGCACGCGCGCACAGCGCGCCAGCCGCATGCGCACCGGCTCGCGGGCGGGCAGCCTGACGACCTGGTCGTCCAGCGGACCGGCCTGGCCGCCGCAGACTTCCAGGATCAGGGCCGTCATCAGATCAAGGTGTTCGGGGATGGTGGCGAAATCGACCCCCCGCTCGAAACGGTGCCCGGCCTCGGAATTGAGCTTGTAGCGGCGCGGACGGCCCATGATGGCCTCCGGCCACCAGAAGGCGGCTTCCAGGTAGACGTCGGTCGTGTCCAGGGTGACGGCCGAAGCCTGCCCGCCCATGATCCCGGCCAGGCTTTCGAGCGACCCGCCAGCCTCGATGACGCCCACGTCGGACGCCAGTTCGACGGTCTGGCCGTTGAGCAGTTCCAGCCGCTCGCCTTCCCGCGCCCAGCGCACCGTCAGGCCGCCCTGGATCCGCTGGAGATCGAAGACATGGGTGGGCCGCCCGAGTTCCAGCATGATGTAGTTGGAAATGTCCACCAGCGCCGATACGGGCCGTTGGCCGGCGCGCTCCAGGCGCGACTTGATCCAGTCCGGCGTGGCGGCACGCGCATTGACGCCGCGGACGATGCGTCCGGCAAAGCGGCCGCACAGGTCCGGCGCCTGCACGGCGACAGGCAGGCGGTCATCGATGGTGACGGGCACCGTGGGCGCTTGCGGCGCGCGCAGCGCGCAGCCGGTGAGTGCCGCGACTTCGCGCGCCACCCCCAGGATGGAAAGGCAGTCCGCCCGGTTGGGCGTCAGCTTCAGGGTGTAGATCGTGTCGTCCAGATCCAGCGCCTGCCGCAGGTCCTGGCCCGGCGTCAGGCCGGAGGACAGCTCGAGCAGACCGGCGTGATCCTGGGACAGGCCCAGTTCGCGCGCCGAGCACAGCATGCCGTGCGATTCGACGCCGCGCATCTTGACGGGACCGATGCGCAGGCCGCCCGGCAGCTCGGCGCCGATGCGCGCCAGGGGCACCACCAGCCCGGCCGCGGCGTTGGGCGCGCCGCAGACGATCTGCAGCGGTCTGCCCGAACCGTCATCGACGCTGCAGACACGCAGCTTGTCCGCATTGGGGTGAGGCTCGACCGCGTCGATGCGCGCCACCACCACGCCGGAAAACGGCGGTGCATAGGTTTCCGCGTCCTCGACCTCGAGGCCGGCCATGGTCAGCCGATGGGCGAGTTCCTGGCCGTCGATGTCGGGATCGGCCCAGGCGCGCAGCCATGATTCGGGAAATTGCATGATTCGGATTCCGTGTCGCTGACTAGTCGTTGAACTGGCGCAGGAAGCGCAGGTCGCCTTCGAAGAACTGGCGCAGGTCGTCCACGCCGTAGCGCAGCATGGTCAGGCGCTCCAGCCCCGAGCCGAAGGCGAAGCCGATGTAGCGCTCCGGATCCAGCCCGAAATTGCGTACGACCTGGGGATGCACCTGGCCGGAGCCGGAGATTTCCAGCCAGCGTCCCTGATTGGGGCCCGAGGTGAACATCATGTCGATCTCGGCCGACGGCTCGGTGAACGGGAAGAATGACGGCCGGAAGCGCAGGGTCAGGTCGTCGGTCTCGAAGAAGGCGCGCAGGAAATTCGTGTAGACACCCTTCAGGTCGGCGAAGGAGATGTCCTCGGCGATCCACAGGCCCTCGACCTGATGGAACATGGGCGAGTGGGTGGCGTCGCTGTCGACGCGGTAGGTACGCCCGGGCGCGATGACTTTGATGGGCGGCTTGTTCATGCGCGCGTAGCGCACCTGCATGGGGCTGGTATGGGTGCGCAGCACCAGCGGCAGCCCGCCGGCATCCTTCATGTCGACGTAGAACGTGTCCTGCATGGAACGCGCCGGATGGTTTTCCGGGTTGTTCAGTGCGGTGAAATTGGTCCAGTCGTTTTCGATCTCGGGGCCGTCGGCCACGTCGAAACCGATCGAACGGAAGATCTGCTCGACGCGCTGCCAGGTGCGGATCACCGGGTGGATGCCGCCCGCGCCGCGTCCCCTGCCGGGCAGGGTGACGTCGATGGTCTCGGCCGCCAGGCGCTGGTCCAGCACGGCCTGGGCCAATTCGGCCCGCCGCGCGTTCAGCAGCGACTCGACCTGCTGCTTGGCCTGGTTGATCTGCGCGCCGCGCGTGCGCTTTTCCTCGCCCTGCAGGGTTGCGAGGCCCTTGAGCAGCGCAGTCAGCGACCCCTGCTTGCCCAGGAAGGCGGCTTTTTCGTTTTCCAGCGTGGCGGCATCCCCGGCCTGGGCGAAGCGTTCACGGGCCTGGGCAATCAGTTCGTCGAGCGATGAGTCCATGGTGCATTCCAAAACGCAAACGGAGCCCGATGGAGCTCCGTTTGCGATGATACAGAATCGAAAACGAAACTGTGTCGGTCAGGCGGCCAGCGCGGATTTCGCCTGGGCCACGACAGCGGCAAACCCTGCCTTGTCATGCACGGCCATGTCGGCGAGGACCTTGCGGTCGAGTTCGATCGAGGCCTTCTTCAGGCCGGCGATGAAGGCGCTGTAGGTCACGCCCAGTTCGCGGCAGCCCGCGTTGATGCGGGTGATCCACAGGGCGCGGAAGGTGCGCTTTTTATTGCGGCGGTCGCGATAGGCATACTGGCCGGCACGCATGACCGCCTGCTTGGCGATCCGGAATACGTTGCCGCGGCGGCCGCGGTAACCCTTGGCGGCCTTGATGACTTTTTTATGGCGTGCACGAGCGGTGACGCCGCGTTTGACGCGAGGCATGTGTAATCTCCGATCAGGCGAAAGGCAGCATCGCCTTCACGGAGGCGACGTTCGTTTCATGGACGGCAGCCGAACCGCGCAGCTGGCGTTTGTTCTTCGTGGTTTTCTTGGTCAGGATGTGACGCTTGAAAGCCTGGCCGCGCTTGATGGAACCACTGCCGCGCACCTTGAAGCGCTTGGAAGCGCCTTTTTTGCTCTTCATCTTGGGCATGACGATACTCTGTTGGCTTGGCAAACCCAGGTGACCCGGGATCCGGGCGCTTGTCAGACCTGGCATTCGCAATCATTCGGATCCGGCATGCGCAACCTGCATGCGCGAATCCCGCTTCTTCCTTGCTTGCCCCGTGCCGTTCTGCCGGGCCGCCCCTGCAAACCGGGAAAGGCATCCAGCCAAAAAGGCGATCCCTCGGGCGAAGCAAACCCGAAAGAAATTGGGAAAAGCCCTTGATTGTAGGGCGATTTGCAGGGGTTTGTCTATTCGCCCCCTTGTTCCAGGGCCTGGACACGGGCCTCCAGGGATTCGATGCGCTCGAGCGCACGGGCCAGCAGATCGGCCTGGATGTCGAATTCTTCCCGGGTGACCAGGTCCATGCGGGCAAATGTCTGGGCCATGAAGGCCTTCATGTTGCGCTCGATATCGGCCGCCGGGGTCTTGGCCAGCAATTCGGACATGTTCTTCTGGAAATCATCGAACAATTGATTGGGGGCGATCATCGCTGCCTCCTGGGATGGGCAAGGAAAACCATCATTCTACCCGCCCCGGCCGGTCGCTCCGGGACCGCGTCCCGAACCTACGCGGCGCCGCCGGGACGGTACTGGATCGCCTGGCCGACATGCCCGGCCTCGACCCGGTCGGCGCCGTCCAGGTCGGCCAGTGTCCGTGCCACCCGCAGGGTCCGCCGCGTGGCGCGGGCCGACCAGCCCCAGGCCGACGCGGCACGCGCCAGCAACGCCCGCCCATCGGCATCCGGATTGCCGTGGCCATCCAGGGCCGCGCCGTCCAGATCGGCATTCAGGCACCCCTGGCGCGAGAATTGCCGCTGCCGGGCGTCCACCACCCGCGCCCGGACTTGCGCCGAAGGCTCGCCGGGTGGGGCCTCCAGCCACGCGGCTTCCACGCCCAGGCTGACGTGCAGATCGATGCGGTCCAGCAGCGGCCCGGAGATCCGCGCCCGATAGCGCGCAATGACATCGCTGGAGCAGGCGCATTCCCGGCGGGGGTGAGGATGCCCGTGCCAGCCGCACGGACAGGGGTTCATGGCGGCCACGAGCTGGAAGCGGGCGGGAAAAGTGCAGCTGCCGGCGGCCCGGGCGACCGTGACGATGCCTGTCTCCAGCGGTTCGCGCAGGGCCTCCAGGGCCCGGCGGTCGAATTCGGGCAGTTCGTCCAGAAACAGCACGCCGTGATGGGCCAGGCTGATTTCCCCGGGCCTGGGATGGGCTCCCCCACCCACCAGGGCCGGCATGGATGCCCCGTGATGGGGCGCCCTGAACGGCGGCACCCGGGACAGTGACGGCCGGGACCGCGCCAACCCATGCACGGCGGCGACTTCCAGGGCCTGCTCGGAACTCAGGGGGGGCAACAGGCCGGGCAGCCGATGCGCCAGCATGCTCTTGCCGACACCGGGACAGCCGCTGAGCAGCAAACCGTGCCCGCCTGCGGCAGCCAGCTCCAGGGCGACCCGCGCCGCCGCCTGCCCATGGACATCGGACAGGCATGGCACGGGGGCTTCGTCCCGAGGGTCGTCATGAACCGGCACGGCGGCGGGCAATTCTGCCCTGCCGGCGAAATGCGCAACGACTTCATCCAGCCCCGCCGCAGCCAGAACCCTCAGACCAGGCACCCGGGCAGCGACACCCGCCGACGCCGGCGCCATGATGAGCGAAGCCTGCGGATCGCCCCGGGCCACCGAAAGCGCAATCGCCAGCGCGGCATCCGCCGGCAGGATGGCGCCCGTCAGCGACAGCTCGCCCACCAGCACGTAATGCCGCACGTCGGGCACTCCGCCGCCGGCATCGGCGATCTGACCCGACGCCAGCAGGACCCCCAGGGCAATCGGCAGGTCGAAGCGGCCGGAATCCTTGGGCAGGTCGGCGGGTGCCAGATTGGCGGTGATGCGGCCCGCCGGGAACTCGAAGCCGCTGCTCAGCAGAGCCGAACGCACCCGCTCGCGGCTCTCGCGCACGCCCGCACCCGGCAGGCCGACGATGGAAAAAGAAGGCAGGCCGCCGCCCACGTGGACTTCGACCTGCACGGGCCGGACCTGCAACCCGAACAGGGCCCGGCCGGATAGAACGGCAAGCGACATCGGCTCCTCCCGCGTCATCCCCTGCGCCACTATAAGAGCGGCATGCGGATCGGGGGGAGCGGGCGTGACGGAACTGTCCCGCCCAGCCGCGCCTGCCCGGCGCGCCGCCCGGTCCACCGGGCCGGCACACCGGAACGGCAGCCCTTACTTCGAGCTGCTGCTGGAATTGCCGACTGCGCCCTGGATGGCCGCATCGGCCTTGGCCGCGCCTTCCTTCACGGACTCGCGGGCGCTGTTGGCCGCATCGCCGGCCTTTTCGGCCAGTTCACCCGCTTTTTCGGACACGGCCTGGCCGGCTTCGGCCATCTTGTCCTTAGCTGTTTCAGTGGATTCCTTGATCTTGTCCTGCATGGACTGCTGATCGGCCGGCGCGCTCTGCTGTTCCTGCGGAGCGGGCGCGATGGGAGGCACGGGAGCCGGCGTGGGCGCCGTCGAAGGCGCGGGAGCCGCCGGAGGCGGCGCAGAAGCGTCATCGCTCTTGGAGCAAGCACCCAGCAGGCTCAGCGATGCCACCATGGCGGCCAGAGTCAGCGTTTTACGCGTCATGTTCATGATCTTCCCTATACAAAATTCCGCTGTCATTGAAGTGGCGGATCATCTTCGAGGACCGGTCTGTTACAACCGGCTTGGTTACAATTCTAGCGGCCCTGGATCAGGGGTAAACCCTGACTTGTAATGACTGATGTCCAGCAACACCGCCATGCCGGACAGCCCGCCAGAGCCGCCTTCCCAGGAAAAAACCGACCGGATCACCCGGCCCGCGCCCACATTCCGCATCAACAACTGGACACAAAGGCACCGTTTCGGGGCATGCCTGCACCTGCGTAGTGCAGACTCTCCGCCATGCCCTTTCACGCTGCACTGCGCCGCTACGCTCCCACTCCGCCCGAAAATTGGCATGCCTTTTGCTTGAACCCTGATGCAAGGACACTGCAAAGGAGCTTTCATGAAACTCGTCACCGCACTCATCAAGCCTTTCAAACTGGAGGAGGCTCATGCAGCGCTGGAGGCTGCCGGCATCCAGGGCATGACGGTCACCGAAGCCAAGGGATTCGGCCGGCAGAAAGGACACACCGAACTCTATCGGGGCGCGGAGTACCAGGTCGATTTCCTGCCCAAGCTGCAGGTCCAGGTCGCGGTCCCGGATTCACTGGTCGAAATGACGGTGGAATGCCTGTGCCAGTCGGCCCGGACAGGCAAGATCGGCGACGGCAAGATCTTCGTCACCCCCCTCGAGCACGTCGTGCGGATCCGCACGGGCGAAACCGGCGAAGCCGCCCTCTGACCCTACTGGAAAAGGAGTACCTGATGGACAAGAGCGATCTGGTCTGGACCATGATCTCGACCCTGCTGGTCTGGCTGATGTGCATGCCGGGACTGGCGCTGTTCTACGGCGGCCTGGCACGCAAGCGCCACGCGTTATCCGTCATGACCCAGACGCTGGGCGTCTGCGCACTGGTCGTGGTGCTGTGGTTCTTCTACGGCTATTCCCTGGTCTTCACCGAGGGTTTTGGCGGCCTGGGCGGATGGTCCCGTCTCGGCCTGGCTGGCCTGTACCAGGGTGGTGACGCGGCACCGCTACCCTTGCTGGGCACGATCCCCGAGCTGCTGTTCGCCCTCTTCCAGGCAACATTCGCTGCCATCACCTGCGGGCTGATCACCGGCAGCATGGCGGAGCGCACCCGCTTCGGCGCCGCGCTGGCCTTTGCCGGCCTGTGGTTCACGCTGGGCTACATGCCGATTGCACACATGGTCTGGGCCGGAGACGGCTGGCTGCACCTGCGCGGCGCACTGGACTTCGCCGGCGGCACCGTGGTTCACATCAGTGCGGGCGCGGCCGGCCTGATCGGCGCGCGGTGGGTCGGCCCACGGCTGGGATACGGCCGTGAAGCCATGCTGCCCCACAGCCTGCCGCTGAACCTGACCGGCGCCGCCCTGCTGTGGGTGGGCTGGTTCGGCTTCAATGGCGGCTCGGCGCTGGCTGCCAACGAGCAGGCCGTCCTGGCCGTGGCCAATACCCTGCTGGCCGCCGCCTGCGGCGTACTGGCCTGGGCGCTGGCGGAGCGGGTGCTGAAGGGACGGGCCTCGCTGCTGGGCGCGGCCTCGGGCGCCATCGCCGGACTCGTGGGCATCACGCCCGCCGCCGGCCTGGTCTCACCGGGTGCGGCGCTGGTCATCGGTACGCTCGCGTCCTGGGCCGCACTCTGGGGCGTGAGCGGCCTGAAGCGGCGCCTGGGTATCGACGACGCCTTCGATGTCTTCGGCATCCATGCCGTGGGCGGCATCGTCGGCGCCATCCTGACGGGCGTATTCTATTCAGCCGACCTCGGCGGCCCCGGCCCGGCGGGCATGGACGCCCTGCTGCTTCAGACCTGGCTGCAGATCGAGGCCGTGCTGGTCAGTCTGGTCTGGGCTTCCGTCAGCGCCGCAATCTGCGCCTGGCTGGTCGACCGCCTGCTGGGACTGCGAATCGCGGCCGACGAGGAACGCCAGGGTCTGGATTCCGCCGAGCACGGCGAAACGGCCTACCCGGACTGAGTCCTGGAACGCACGACGGCCGGGCTTCGCATCCCGGCCTCGTAGATACGGCACTGGTTGCGGCCATGCTCCTTGGCCGCATACATGGCAAGATCGGCGGCGCGCAGCAACTCGCTGGCGTCGCCGCCGTCGCAGGGATAGAAGGCCACCCCCATGCTGGCGCAAACCTGCGCGACGCTGTCGCCCAGCACATAGGGCTGAGACAGGGCTTCCAGCACCTTGTGACACAAGGGAAGGACATCGTTCGGATCCCCGATGTCCCGGACGATGAGCGTGAACTCATCGCCGCCCAGCCGGGCCACCATGTCCGAATTGCGCACGCATTCGCTCAGCCGGCGGGCCACCAGCCGCAGCAGTTGGTCGCCCGCCTCGTGGCCCAGCGTATCGTTGACTTCCTTGAAAAGATCCAGGTCCAGGAACGCCAGGGCAAAGGGCAATCCGCCACCCCGGCTGTGCTCGATGCTGCGTCGCAGGTTTTCCTGGAACATCTGCCGATTGGGCAGCTGGGTCAGGTGATCGTAGTGTGCCTGATGCCAGATCGTCGCTTCGCGCCGACGCTTCTCGGTCACGTCGGAGAACAGGCCGATGCGGCAATTGACGCTGCCATCTTCGTTGTAGGACGTATTGATCGACAGGCGTTCGACGTATTCTTCTCCCGATTTGCGCCGGTTGTGGATATCGCCGTTCCAGCGGCCGGTCTCATGCAGCTGGGCCCACATTGCCTGGTAGAAGGCCTGGTCGTGGCGACCTGAACTGAGCACGGCCATGGTGCGTCCGACCACTTCCTCGGCGCTGTAGCCAGTCACCGCCGTGAAGGCCGGGTTGATGTCCTGGATGACGCCGTCGGCATCGGTCACCACCATGGCCTCGCTGGTGTGGGCATAGACCAGGGCGGCCCGCCGCGCGGAAGCCTCGGCACGCCTGCGCTCGGTGATGTCGAACATGATGCCGATCAGGGCCGGGCGGCCGTGCAGATACATCCTCGAGCCGAAGATTTCCAGTTCGATCGGATCGCCATCGCGGCGCCGCGCCACGCATTCGTAGCGCATTCCGGTCGTATGCCCGGCCAGACGTTCCCGCAATCGGGTACGAACCACCTCGTAAGCAGGGCCGACAAACACCTGTTTGAAGGGCAGTCCGCCAGCCAGTTCATCGCGGGGATACCCCAGGATTTCCCGCCAGCCGCTCATTGGCGTGTATGAAGCGCAGGTTTTCGTCAGCCATGTAGATGCCTGCGACCGTATTGTCGGACAGGCCCTCGAACATGGCCTGTGACTCGGCCAGCGCGGCGTGTTTTTTCTGGATGTCTGCAAGCAACTGCTCGATGTGCGCTGCGGAATCGTTCAACACCTGGCCCAACTCGCCCAGCTCGTCACCGGGCGGCAACGCGGAGCGGGCGGAATAATCGCCTGCTGCCAGGGCACTGCACTGGTCCACCAGTTCGCGAATGGGCCGCAGGATGCGGCGGAAGACCACCCAGCCCGCCAGCGCCAGCAGCACGAGGTCGAGCACGAACAAGGCATAGGCGCCATAGAGCGTCTTTTGCTGGACCGCCCTGGCCTGAACGACCAGGCCGTCCATGAGCGCCTCGGTGCGCGCCAGCAGATCCGCGCCGTTTCGCGCCATTTCGGCCACGGCGGAACGGTCGCCTGCCGGCGCCTCCGCCAGTGCGCCGACGGCAACACCATAGCGCTTCCAGGCCAGGCCGACTTCGCGCAACTGCGGCGAGAGCACAGCCGGCACCGGGACGATATCCAGATCGAATACGCGGCCGCCACGGCGCAACGCCTCGTATGCCGCTTCGAACGAAGATGGCAGGTCTTCCTGGATGGCATCCAGCAGTTCGAGGTCGGGATGCCGGTGCGCCATCAGGGCCTGCAGGCCGATGCGCTGGCTCAGCATGCGCATCTTGCCGGCGACGTTCAATGTGGCCGCCATGCCGTCGCTTTCCCGCAGGAGGAACTGGACGATGGACACGTTGCCGACGGCCAGCAGTACAACCAGTACGAAGGCTAGCGAGGCCTTCTGCCTCAGGGTGCGGGGGATGGAGTCGAGTCGCAAGAAGAGGCCTGGAAATATCGGGGTCGGGAACCGGGGTATTACCTATGGGCGATTCTACCAACGAACCGGCAAACCAGGAATCGGCTCGAGCACCAGGCGTTGCGGACGCGGCTGCACCGCGACAGCCAGGTGCCTCGTTCAGGCGTCCAGCGTGGACAGATCGATGCGTTCGGCCCGGTTCAGCGCCGATGCGACCTTGACCCGCAGGGCGTTGGAATGCGCCTTGCGGATTTCCTTCTTCACGTCCAGCAACTGCTGCGGGTGCATGGAAAACCCGGTCAGGCCCAGGCCCAGCAGCATTCGCGTCACGCGCACATCGCCGGCCATCTCGCCGCAGATCGACACGGGCTTGCCCAGCCGTTCGCCGATATTGATGGTGTGCGCGATCAAGCGCAGCACGGCCGGATGCATCGGATCATACAGGGCGGCGACGTCGGTATCCCCCCGGTCGATCGCCAGCACGTACTGGATCAGGTCGTTGGTTCCGATCGACAGGAAATCCAGTGCCTCCGCGAAGGGCTCGATCGCGATGGCCATGGCCGGGATCTCGACCATGGCACCCACTTGCACGTCGGTATTGTGGGGCACTCCCTGGGCACGCAGTTCTTCCGCGGCCCGCGCCAGGGCGCGGCGGGCAGCATGGATTTCGTGCATGTGCGAGATCATGGGAAACAGCACCCGGATCGACCCGTGCGCGGCAGCCCGCAACAGCGCCCGCAGCTGCGTGTTGAACATCTCGGGATTGGCCAGACAGTAACGGATCGCCCGCAGGCCCAGGGCCGGATTGGTGGCCACGGTTGCCTCGCCATCGAGCGTCTTGTCGGCGCCGATGTCCAAGGTGCGGATGGTGACCGGCCTGCCCGCCATGGTGCGCACGACCGAGGCATAGGCCTCGTACTGCTCGTCCTCGCCCGGCAGGTCGGGCCTTCCCATGAACAGGAATTCGCTGCGGAACAGCCCGATGCCTTCGGCGCCGGCCGCCAGCGCATCGGCGGCCTCGTCGGGCAGTTCGATATTGGCTTCCATCCGGATCTGGATGCCGTCGAGCGTCACGGCCGGCGCAAAGCGCAGCGCCTTGAGTTCGTCGCGTTCGCGCAGGAAGGCCGCCTGCCGTTCCTGGTATTCCCGCAGCACGGCGTCCGAGGGATTGACCAGGACCAGCCCGTTCAGCCCGTCGACGATCAGCCGATCGCCATCGCGAACCAGCGTGCGCACCGACCCCATGCCGACCACGGCGGGCACGTTCATGCTGCGCGCCACGATGGCCGTGTGCGAAGTGGTGCCGCCCAGGTCCGTCAGAAAGGCGCCGAAGCGGCCGCCGCGCAGGCGCATCATGTCGGCTGGCGAGATGTCGCGCGCCACCACGATCAGACTGCCTTCGGCAGCCACGACATCCAGATTCGGCAGCCAATGCATGGATCCGGACAGCACGCGCAGGACGCGTTCGATCACCTGGCGCACATCGCCGCTGCGTTCGCGCAGGTAGGCGTCCTCCATCATGGAGAACTGTTCCACCAGGATCTGACCCTGGGCCGTCAGGGCCCATTCGGCGTTGTACCGGCGCTCCTCGATCAGCTGGCAGACGGACTGGACCAGCATGGGATCCTGCAGCAGCATGGCATGGACCGACAGGAGCACGCCCAGCTCGCGCGGCGCGTCGGCGGGCAGATCGGCGGCCATCTGGCTCAGGTCGCGCACGGTTTCATCCACCGCCCGCGTGAAGCGCTGCTGTTCGGTCTCGATGTCTTCGTCGGCGATGCGATAGTGGGCGACCTCGAGCGAAGCCGCGCTCATGACCACGGCCCGCCCGATGGCATAGCCGCGCACCACGCCCTGGCCATACAGGCACAGGGTGGAAGAAATCGCGGATGTAGCGGGTTCCGGCGGATTCATGCGGGTGTCGGGGGCTATTCGGCTTCCCCGAAACGGCTTTCGAACAGGGCACGGATATCGGCCAGCGCCTGGGCCTCGTCCTCGCCCTGGGCATCGACCCGGACAGTGACGCCCAGGCCTGCGGCCAGCATCATCACGCCCATGATGCTCTTGGCATTGACGCGCTGCGCTCCCCGCGAAATGAAGATGTCGCAGCGGTAGCGACCGGCGAGCTGGGTCAGCTTGGCCGCCGCGCGCGCATGCAGTCCCAGCTTGTTCGAAATCACCAGGTCGATGGAGGGCATGGGCACGGGCTCCTAGCAGTCACACGGGGGTTCCGCATTCACGATACCGCGCAGCGCCCCCTGGCGCACGCGTTCGCTGAGAGATTCGGGGTTTTCCTGCTGGTCTGTCAAGGCCTTGAGCACCATGCAGGCATTGGTTCCGGTCAACAAATGCGCCACATAGCCGTCGTCCAGCGCCTGTCGCAGGGCCTGGGCGGCAATGTTGAAGGGCGTGGCTCCATACAGGTCGCACAGGATCAGGATGGGTTCGGCAGGGCCGCGCACACGCATCCATTCCAGGATGCGCCCGGTCTGGGCGGCGGGCTCGGCGTCGGGCGCGACGTCGAAGACCGTCAGGTCGGGCACCCGGCCCAGCACGTGCCGGGCGCAGGCCTCGAAGGCGGCGCCCAGAGGCTCATGCATGACCAGGGCGATACGGGTGGTATTCATGAACGGCCACCTGCCTGCTGTCCGGCAGCGCCGGCAGCGGGCATCCCACCGGGCCCTGCTTCGCTCACGGCCTGGACCAGGGCCTGCACGAAGCGGCCGGCCACGTCGAAGCCGGTCTGCTCGGTGATTTCCACGAAGCACGTGGGGCTCGTGACATTGATTTCGGTGATGTAGTCGCCGATCACGTCCAGGCCGATCAACAGCAGGCCGCGTCCGGCCAGCCGCTCGCCCACGGCCCGCGCCAGTTCGAGGTCGCGTTCCGACAGGGGCTGGGCCCGGCCGCGGCCGCCGGCGGCCAGGTTGCCGCGGGTTTCGCCCTGCAGCGGAACACGCGCCAGGGCGAACGGCACCGGCTCGCCGCCGATGATCAGGATGCGCTTGTCGCCATCGCGGATTTCCGGGATATAGCGCTGCGCCATGATGGTTTGCCTGCCCATCCCGGTCAGGGATTCCAGGATGGAGCCCAGGTTCGGTTCGTCGGTCCTCAGGCGGAAAATGCCGCTGCCGCCCATGCCGTCCAGGGGCTTGACGATGACATCGCCATGCAGCGCATGGAAGGCGCGCAATCGCGCCATGTCGCTGCTGACCAGCGTGGGAGCCGTGTATTGCGCGAATTCGGTGATGGCGAGCTTTTCCGGATGATTGCGGATCGCCGAACCGGCATTGAACACCCGCGCCCCCTGGGCCGCCGCATAGTCGAACAGGTGCGTCGCATAGACGTACTCCATGTCGAAGGGCGGATCCTTTCTCATCAGCACCGCATCGAAGTCGGCCAGCGCACATTCGCGCGGCTCGGCATCCTGCGTCCACCAGTCGTGGCCATGCCAGTCGGGATCGGCGCGCAGGCGCATGCCGGTGGCGGAAACCCGCACGCGGCCTTCCAGGACGTACAGATCGCCCATCGTGGCGAAGCTGAAGTCGTGCCCCTGTGCTGCCAGGCTGCGCATGATGGCGACGGAGGAATCCTTCCAGGCCTTCAGGGCGGGCAGCGGATCGATGACGAACAGAAAATGCATGAATGCCTCGGGTGTCCTGCTTGGCTAATTCGGTGATTCCAGCCGCAGCCTTGCCTGGCCGCGTGCAAGCGGCCCGGATCCGGCAGGCACGGAACAGCCCGCAGGGACCATTCCGCGCACAGTCTCAGAGCGGGTACGGTCAGGCTACATCGCCCTGCTTGCCGGTTTTCTTGCGGGGCGCCAGCACCATCACCATCTGGCGGCCTTCGAGCTTGGGCATGGCCTCGACCAGGACCAATTCGCCCAGATCGTCGCGCACTCGTTCGAGTACGCGCATACCGAGTTCCTGGTGAGCCATCTCGCGGCCGCGAAAACGCAGCGTGACCTTTGCCTTGTCGCCATCCTCGATGAAACGGCGCAGGTTGCGCAGTTTCACCTGGTAGTCGCCTTCGTCGGTACCCGGCCGGAACTTGACTTCCTTGACCTGGATGACCTTCTGGCGGGCACGGGCTTCCTGCTGGCGCTTCTGTTCCTGGTACTTGAACTTGCCGTAGTCCATCAGGCGGCAGACGGGGGGGGTGGCCGTGGGGGCGATTTCGACCAGATCGACGTCGTTCTGCTCGGCCATGGCCATGGCTTCGGATGTGCGAACAATGCCCAGCTGTTCGCCATCCACGCCGATCAGGCGGACTTCATGAATGCGGATTTCACCGTTGACGCGGTGTTTCTTTTCGGTTGCGATGTCGAGAACTCCTGTGAGTTGATGAAAAGGGGTGAATCAGGCCTGCGCCGGTTCGGTCCCCTGCTGACGAGTCGAGATTTCGTGCTGCAGCCGGGCGGTGAAATCCGCCACCGGCATCGAGCCCAGATCCAGATTGCCGCGCCCGCGCACCGATACGGCGCCGGATTCGCGTTCTTTCTCGCCGACGACCAGAATATACGGGATTTTCTGCAGGCTATGTTCGCGGATTTTACGGGTGATCTTTTCGCCCCGCACGTCGGCAAACACCCGCAGGCCCTGGCGCTTCAGGTCGGCGGCCAGCTGCTCCGCGTAGTCGGCGGAAGCGTCGGAGATGCAGCAGACCACGGCATGGTGCGGCGAAAGCCAGGCGGGCAATGCCCCTGCATGGTTCTCGATCAGCATGCCGATGAAGCGTTCCAGGGATCCCAGGATGGCCCGATGCAGCATCACCGGCGTGCGGCGCTGGTCCTGCGCATCGACATATTCGGCGCCAAGGCGCGCAGGCATGGAGAAATCCACCTGGATGGTGCCGCATTGCCAATGACGGCCGATGGCATCTTTCAGGGTGTATTCGATCTTCGGGCCGTAGAAGGCGCCTTCGCCTTCCGAGACTTCGTATTCGCAGTGGGATAGATCCAGGCTGTCTTTCAGGGCCTGCTCGGCCTTGTCCCAGACCTCGTCGGCGCCGATGCGCTTTTCGGGGCGGGTGGCGACCTTGTACAGAATCTCGGTGAAGCCGAAGTCGGCGTAGACCTTCTGCAGCAGGCGGGTGAAGGCGGCGCATTCTTCCTGGAGCTGATCTTCGGTACAGAAGATGTGTCCGTCGTCCTGGGTGAAGCCGCGCACGCGCATCATGCCGTGCAGCGAACCCGAGGGCTCGTTGCGGTGGCACTGGCCGAATTCACCGTAGCGCAGCGGCAGTTCGCGATAGGAATGCAGGCCGGCGTTGAAGATCTGCACGTGGCCCGGGCAGTTCATGGGCTTCAGTCCGTACACGCGGTTCTCGGATTCCGTCGTGAACATGTTTTCCTGGTAGTTGTCCCAGTGGCCGGTCTTTTTCCAGAGGGACAGGTCCAGGATCTGCGGCGCCTTGACTTCCTGGTAGCCGTTGTCCTGGTAAACCTGGCGCATGTACTGCTCGACCTGCTGCCAGACCGTCCAGCCCTTGGGGTGCCAGAAGATCAACCCGGGGGCTTCGTCCTGGAAATGGAACAGGTCCAGTTCGCGGCCGATGCGGCGGTGATCGCGCAGTTCGGCCTGCTCGAGCATGTGCAGATAGGCGTCCTGGTCTTCCTTGCGGGCCCAGGCGGTGCCGTAAATGCGCTGCAGCATTTCATTATTGCTGTCGCCGCGCCAATAGGCCCCGGCAACCTTCATCAGCTTGAACACCCGCAAGCGGCCGGTGGACGGCACGTGCGGGCCGCGGCACAGGTCGATGAAATCGCCTTCGCGGTACAGGCTGATCTTTTCATTGGTGGGGATCGAGGCGATGATCTCGGCCTTGTAGGCCTCGCCGATACCGCGGAAAAATTTCACGGCTTCGTCGCGGTCCCATTCCTCGCGCGTCACGGCTTCATCGCGGCGGGCCAGTTCGGCCATCTTCTTCTCGATGGCTTCCAGGTCTTCGGGCGTAAAGGGTCGTTTGTACGAAAAATCGTAGTAGAAGCCGTTTTCGATCACCGGGCCGATGGTGACCTGCGCGTCGGGAAACAGAGACTTCACCGCATAAGCCAGCAAGTGGGCGGTGGAATGGCGGATCAGGTCGAGGCCTTCGGGATCCTTGTCGGTGACGATGCTCAGGCTCGCATCCCGGTCGATCACGTGGCTGGCATCCACCAGCCGGGCCGGTTCGCCGTCCACGGCCAGCTTGCCCGCCAGGGCTGCCTTGCCCAACCCGGTACCGATGGAGCGCGCGACCTCGAGCACGGAAACAGGATGGTCGAATTCGCGCCGCGAACCGTCGGGAAGGGTGATGCAAACCATTTATGCGTGTCCTGAAAATACGAAACGCGGCCTGCGCCGCGTAGGTAAAAAGCCTGAATTTGCCATGCAGGGGGAACCTGTCAAGTGTAGCAACCGGGAGAGCAACAATCAATTTCACAAGGCAAACCAAAGCGGCCAGGCCTCTCGGGCACCACCCCGGCAGCCGGGATTGTTGCGAAAGAACAAAAGCGCCGTCCGCGCGCCTGGCCGGTTTTTCTTGTTCGCCCTCAGCGTTTGACAGCCTTTGAAATTCACCCTAAAATTTCGTTCTTTCCTGAAGGCGGTTAGCTCAGTTGGTTAGAGCGCTACGTTGACATCGTAGAGGTCGCTGGTTCGAATCCAGTACTGCCTACCAGATTTCCGGGTCCGCCAGGCCCGGGGCCAAAAAAGCCGCGCAATCATTGCGCGGCTTTTTTGTTGCCGGGCGATGGCCTGACTGCCGGGGCCGGTCGGGTCCGCCCGGTGACGGGCGCTCAACCCCTGGCCAGCAACGACCGCGCCCAGCGCCGCGCCGGCAGGCCGGTGCGGGACTCCAGCCGCTCGGCCCGGTCCAGCAGATCCTGGCGCGACAAGTCCAGGGCATCGCCCTTGAAGGCCAGGACCACGGTATTGCCCTCGTCGATCTCGGGCAGGCACAGCACCCGCCCGTCGAACGCCGCACGGATGCCTCGCAGGTTTTCTTCGAAGCTCTCGTGGCGGCCGAAGAGGTTCACGCTCATCACGCCCGGTTCGTCCAGGATCCGGAAGCAGTCCAGGTAGAAATCCGGGTCGCCACATACCGGACCTTCTGCCCGGCTGTCATACAAATCCACCATCAGCGCCCGATAGCACCCCGCCCTGCCCGGCTCGGCCACCCAGTCACGCGCATCCGCATGATCGACGACGGACCGTGCGCTACCGGGCAAGCGGAAGAAGGCCCTGCACATCGCCGTGACGGCAGGATTGCGCTCGACCGTTTCGATCCGGGACCGGGTATGCCGCAGGGTGAAGCGCAACAGCGAGCCTGCGCCTAGCCCCAGGATGCCGATGCGATCGCGCGCGCCAGACGGCGCGAACAGCAACCAGGCCATCATCTGCTGGGTATAGGCCAGCACCAGCTCGGATGGTCGGGCGATGCGCATCGCCCCCTGGATCCATTCCGAGTTGAAATGCAGGTAGCGGATGCCGTCTTCTTCCGACAGTGTCGGCAGATCGGCTTCCCAGGCCGGCTGCCGGGCGGGTCGGGTTCGGGCCACCTACAGGCGCTCGAAGATGGCGGCGATGCCCTGCCCGCCGCCGATGCACATGGTGACCAGGGCATGGCGGCCCTGGACGCGCCGCAGTTCGTGCAACGCCTTGACCGTGATCAGGGCGCCCGTGGCGCCGATCGGGTGTCCCAGGCTGATGCCGCTGCCGTTGGGGTTGACCTTGGTCGGGTCGAAACCCAGTTCGCGCGAAACCGCGCAGGCCTGGGCAGCAAAAGCCTCGTTGGCCTCGATCACATCGATCTGGTCCAACGTGAGGCCCGCGCGCGACAGAGCATTGCGCGTGGCCGGCACCGGACCGATACCCATGTACTGAGGATCCACCCCGGCATGACCGTAGGACACCAGGCGCGCCATCGGAGTCAGCCCCCGGGCCCGGGCGGCCTGCTCGGTCATCAGCAGCACGGCGGCCGCGCCGTCGTTCAGGCCCGATGCATTGCCCGCCGTCACTGTGCCGTTTTCCTTGGCGAACACGGGCTTGAGCTTGCTGAAGCTTTCAGGGCTGGCATCGAAGCGCACGTGCTCGTCCCGGTCGAACACGACCTCGCCCTTGCGGGTCTTCTGCACCACCGGCACGATCTGCTGCTTGAAATAGCCCTGCTCGATGGCATGCGCCGCACGCCGGTGCGATTCCAGCGCCAGGGCATCCTGGTCCTCGCGGCTGATGCCATACTTCTGCGCCACGTTCTCGGCCGTGACGCCCATGTGATATTTTTCGAACGGGCAGGACAACGCCCCCGTCATCATGTCCACCAGCCGCGAATCACCCATGCGCGATCCCCAGCGCTGCCCCACCGCCACATAGGGTGCGCGGCTCATGCTTTCGGCGCCTGCGCCGATGGCGACTTCGGCATCGCCCAGCATCAGCACCTGGGCTGCGGACACGATGGCCTGCAGGCCCGAGCCGCACAGGCGATTGACGTTGAAGGCCGGCACAGACTGGGGAATGCCCGCGTTCAGCGCCGCCACGCGCGACAGGTACATGTCGCGCGGCTCGGTGTTGATGACGTGGCCGAAAACGACATGGCCGACGTCGTCGGCCGACACGCCCGCCCGCTCCAGCACATTGCGCACCACCAGTTCCCCCAGTTCGCAGGGGGAGACGTCCTTCAGGCCGCCGCCGAAATCCCCGATGGCGGTGCGGCAGGCTTCAACGATGACGATGTCTTGCATGATCGATTCCTATGATGAAAAAAGCCCTCACGCCGCGCCTTTCGGCTTGCTGCCCCCCACCAGAGGCGGGCGTTTTACCCTGGGGCGGCCCGGCGGTAAAAATCAGTGGCCCAGCGCCTTGCGGATGGCGCCGGACAATTCTTCCGCGGAGAATTTGGCGACATAGCCGTTGGCGCCGACGCTGCGCACGTGGTTCTCGTTGGCCGAGCCCGACAGGGACGAGTGGATCACCACCGGCATGCTGCTGAAACGGGGGTCCTGCTTGATGTTGCGCGTCAGCGTGAAGCCGTCCATTTCGGGCATTTCCAGGTCGGTCAGCATCAGACAGACCTTGTCGTGGATGGTCTTGCCTTCGGCCTCGGCCGCGGCGGCCAGGGCATTCAGGCGATTCCAGGCTTCCTGACCGGACTTGGTCATCTCGTAGGGAATATCCATGGCCTTCAGGGTCTGCTCCATGAGAGCCCGGGCCACGAAGGAATCATCCGCCACCAGCACCACGGTGCCGGGCTTCAGGGAAAACTTGTCGCCGACTTCCCGGGATTCGACCTTGTGGCGATTTTCCTCTGGCGTGATGGCCTGCAGGATGGCCTCGACGTCCAGCACCTGGGCCAGGCGGGCCTCATCGCCGCTGCCCTCGCTCAGGCGGGCAATGCTGGTGATCAGGCTGGGGCCCGTACCCGTGTTTTCGGCGGAGATCACCTGATTCCAGTCCAGCCGCACGATGTCCTCGACCGACTCCACCGTGAACGCCTGGGTCGTGCGGGCATATTCCGTCACCAGCATCAGGCTCGGTGCGGCCGCCAGCTTGCATCCCACGATCGCCGGCAGGTCGTACACCGGGATCACCTGGTCGCGCAAATGCACGACACCAAGCGAGAATTTGGGTGCGCCGGCGATCGGCGTGATGGCGGGCATGGTCACGATTTCCCGGACCTTGAGCACATTGATGCCGAAAAGCTCGGACTGACCCAAGGCAGCATCCGTCCCCAGGCGGAACAGGAGCAGTTCGAACCGGTTGGTACCGGTCAGGTTGGTGCGTTCATCGATTTCTTTCTGGAGTGAGCTCATGTCTGGCCTTGTATGGATGCGGTATCTCCGAACGGGAGATTCTAAAGGAGGCGAAGAAGGGTCGCAGCACTTTCATGCGCGCGCCCCGATGCAGCGCGGCGGAAGGTCAGGGCGACAGCATGCCTTCCAGCGTCGTCTGCTCGAAATCATCCACCAGAATGTCGATGCTCAACTGCCAGCGACCGGCGCCGGAAAGCGGCAGAGAACCCATGTCGACGCGCCAGCGCCCATCCTGCTGGCGGCGCGCCGCCCGGCGCAACGGTTCGATGCCGGCCTGCGGATTGCTCAGCGCAAGCGTCAGGCCCTGGGCTTCCAGGGGCTTGCCGGACACGGCATCGCGCAGTTCGATGAGCCACGCGCCGCCGGACGGCATCACCCTGGCGCGGGCACGGCCATTGGACAATTCGAAGGATGCCAGCCTACTGCCGGCGCTGCGCGCATGGGCCTCGACGACCGCGTCCAGGCTGCGCGGCGGCGGCGTGAAGCGCCAGAGCGACACCACGCCCAGCAAAACCAGCGCCACCGCTGCCTCGACCCCGATGCTGCGCCGCAGGCGCCCGCGAGCTGCCCTGTCGCCCGCCAAGGCCGGGCCCGTGCAGCGCCAGCGGTTGAATGCCGCAATGGCGAGCAGCCCGCACACCAGCGCAAGTTTCACGCTCAGGACGATGCCGTAGGACGTGCGCCACAGGTCCCCCGGCTGGTCCAGCTGCAGCAGCGTCAAGCCCGTCCCGCTTGCCAGGAGCAGGATCACGGCCGGCGCGATCCAGCGTGAGAACCAGGCCAGCAGCGGTTGGCCCGCCCACCCGGCCGGACCTGGCTTCAGCAGGCGGGTCAGCGGCACGAGCGCCCCCAGCCAGGCGGCCGCCGTTACCACGTGCAGCACGACCAAGGGGCGTGACAGCCATTGCGGCGGCGCCGTGCCGGCGTGGCCGCTGGCGGCCAGCGCCGCGCCCGCCAGGGCCAGGCCGGCGCCCGCGCATCCACGCGCCACCCAGGACTTTCGAGCGCGCAATGCGCCGGCCGAGGCCAGCAGGGCCAGGGCGGACAGGCCCAGCGTCCAGGCATAGCGGCTTGCCAGGGCGGTCGACCAGGGCTCCCATCCGAGCAGAGCCGCTCCGGGCAGGTCCAGCAAGTCCAGCCCCTGCAATCCCAGGTTCAGCGGCAACAGGGCCAGGCCGGTCCAGACCAGGGGCCGTGCCCAGCCCTGGCGATCCGACGGATCACGCGCACTGAACAGAGCCGCCCCCACGCACGCAAACAGGCATGCGTAGCCCAGCCAGCGGCCCAGCCAGATGGCCGCCTCGCGCGCCCCAGGCGCGGCGGCAGCCCCGGCCGTCATGGCCGAGCCACCCGGTACACCGACCGAATAGTCCAGCGTGCCTCCCACGGGATGCCCGTCCGCCGAGACGACGCGCCAGCTGAGCAGATAGGGGCCTTGCGGCGCACCGGCAGGCAGCGGGACGCGGATGCGGCTTCCGCCGGCCCGGGACGGCGCCACGTCTGCCGGCTGGCCCTCGGGGCCGAACAGGCGCAATGCAGTGACGCTGACGGGCTCGTTGAACGTCAGGACGGCAGCGTCCGGAGCCCGTTCGAGGACTGCACCGGGCGCCGGATCGGCCCGGATCAGCGCCGCATGCCCCCAGGCCGCCTGCCCCCACGCCAGCAGGCAGGCAAGCAGGATGAAAGCGACCTTCAATGGTGATGACCGTGGCCGCCGTGCGCCCCGTCCTCATGGGCCGGCGCCACGATCTTCACGCCCGGCGCGGGGCCTTCCGCATCCGGATTGCCCGTGGTGTCGATCCAGCGCGACACGCCCTGCCCGCATTCCTGCACGACCGGGAAATACACGGTCTGGCCGGGCTTGAGTGCATCGGACAGATAGACACGGAACACGAACTCGTCGTAATACGCATCGGGCAGTTCCCCGCTCCAGCTGATCTCGCGCACGCCGCTGTCCACCGTCGCGCCATGCAGGGTCTGGGGTTGCGCATACCTGCCCTGGGTCAGATCCAGGGTCCAGCCGGCCTTGGGCTGCGGCTTGACGGCCAGCACGCCGTCGGGAATGCGCACGCGCAACCGCGAGGTCGGGGCGCCGTCGCAGCCATGACCGACGCGCAGCACCGCCTTGTAATAGCTGCCTGCGGCAGCCTGGGACGTTTCGAGAGTGACGTGGGCCTGGGCGGCAGTCGCCAGGCCGAACAGGGCCAACATGCCCGCGGCAAGAGAAAATTTCATGAGCAAGCCTTTCGGATGAATCGCGAATGAATAAAAACGGATGGCCGGATGACGGCCAGATTCAGGAGAAAGGCCGGGGCGGCGCCCGTGAGCCGAGCGGCGCCCCGTGAACACGCTGCACCACGGGCACGGCAAGCACCGGAAGAACCGGCGCAAGAGCCCCCACCGCGGCCAGTGCCAGTACGGGAACCGCCGCCGGCAGCGGGGAACCGCCGGCATGCTGCGCCAGCAAGCACGAGGACACGGCATGGGATTGCGGCCGGTCGTCGGAATGAGCGTGCCCCCCATCCATCGGTTGATGGTGGCCGCCCATCGAAAGGCCCGGATTCTGCGCCGGACACAGCACCAGGCGCGGAAAGAAGCCGTCCCGCGCCCCGACATCGAGCATTGTGCCGCCGGGCACCAGCGCGCGCAGCGCCAGGGTCAGGCACAGAGTCCAGACCCAGCGCGTGCTCAGGGTGCGAAGCGGCCGGCTCGGCGCGGAAAGATTCATGCGGAAAGTATAGGGCACCCGGAACGCGGCCGCCGGGCATCCGGATTCCGGCCGGGCGGCCTTGACGCTTAAATACCCGCCTTCCCTGGGTCATTTCAACGCAATCCCGGGTTTTTACCCATGTTAAAGGTAGCGTTATTTCATTCCTTTTTCACATAAACCGACGGACGCACGCCTCTTGCGCCGTTTTCCCGACGACTCCAAAGGATCATCATGGGCATGCGCAGCATCAAAATCAGCACGAGACTCTTGCTTGGCTTCGGGATCCTGATCCTGATTGCCGCGCTGCTGGCGGGCCTGGGCGCCTGGCGCACTCAGGCCGCACTGGACGACGGCAAGATCGTCCAGGTCCGCAACGAAATCAATGCCAAGATCCTGCAATGGGGACGCTTCGTCGAAGTGAACGGAGAACGCACGCTCGCCCTGACGCACATCCAGGACACCGCCGTGCGGGAGGCCATCCAGGAGAAAATGGCGGCCACATCGAAACACATCACCAGCCTGCAGGACGAGATCGGCGAGCTCATCAGGACGCCCGAAAGCCGTGCCCTGTACGACAAGGTGCTGGAGGCCCGCGCGAACTACACCAGCCAGCGCAAGAGCGCCATCGAAGACCAGAAAAAGGGCGACGTCGATAAAGCCAACACATTCTTCCAGCGCGACATGCCGGGCCTGATTGCCGCCTACCAGGACTCGATCGGCGCGCTCTACACCTTCCAGCAGGCACGTGAAAAACAACTGTTCGCCGAGGACCAGCATGCCGGCCAGCGCACACTGCTCATCCTGGGCCTGATCGCCGTCCTGGCGCTGGCCAGCGGCATCGTGCTGGCCTGGCGCATCAGCCGTTCCATCACCCTGCCCTTGCAGCAGGCCATGGCGCTGGGCGATGCCGTCGCCCGCCGGGAACTCGATCTCGACGTCACGCCGCAGGGTAAGGACGAACTCACCGCGCTGGAACACACTCTGCACCGCATGATGACCAGCCTGCAGCAGACCGTGCTGGACGTGCGCAACGGCGCAGACGCCATCGCCTCGGCCTCGGCCCAGATCACCGCCGGCAACCTGGACCTGTCCTCGCGCACCGAGCAGCAGGCCAGCTCCCTGGCCGAGACCGCCGCCACGATGGAAGAAATCACCGCCACCGTGCGCCAGAACGCCGACAACGCCCAGCAGGCCAACACCCTG
>Ga0182737_1000810_pt1 | contig 36895 bp, 36 predicted proteins | sample eDN5th30CBELigOP_FD_128878 | JGI IMG/M metagenome (GOLD analysis project Ga0182737, IMG submission 128878) | Enriched Organic Plus compost microbial communities from Emeryville, California, USA - eDNA 5th pass 30_C BE-Lig OP (version 2) (version 2) ... | reverse complement strand
CCAGCACGACGGCGTGGCGACGCGCCGGGCTCAGCCCGCCGAGCTCGTCCTCGATGCGGTCGGGGCCGACGCGCGCCGCGTCCAGCACCGTCTCGCCGTCGACGAGCTCGCAGGCGCAGGCGCAGGCGGCCCGGGTGGCGGCGCATCCCTCGGTTCCGAAGACGGCCGAGGTGACCCGCCCGCCGTCCAGGGTCAGGGAGATCCTTGCCAAGTCGCCGCAGGCGGCTCCACCCGCGGCACCCGTGAAGGCGCCTTCGGCGGGCTCCGCCTCCCGCGAGCGATCGGCGACGTATTCGGCCAGGAGTGAGTCCACCCCGAAAAGGTTAAGGGGTGGACTCCGTCCGGCTTCCTCCGCTCAGCGCCTCAGGCCGAGGCGCATGTTCCGGCGCTCCGAGTTGCCACCCTCGGAGCGGACGGCCAGGTAGACGTTGGCGGACCCGGACTTCCGGCGGGTCAGGCGCTTGCGGACCGCGGCCGGGACGGTCACCCGGAAGACGGCGGTCTTGCCGGCCTGGATCCGGTTCGGACCGGAGACCCGGGCGGCCCTGACGAGCCCCCTCGAGCGAGCCTTCCCTTCGCGCTGCTGAACCTGGCACGCGACCTTCGGGCAGGTCACCTTGACCATCGCCACGGGATTGGATCCCGGCACGCGCACGACGTTGGCGACCTTGGCGACCTTGGGCGTGACCCCATCGCCGCTCGGCCCCGTCGGGCCGGTCGGACCCTCGGGCCCGGTCGGACCGGTGGTGCCGTTCCCGGTCGCCCCCGTCGCCCCGGTTGTGCCCGTCGCCCCGGTCGGCCCGGTCGCCCCCACCGGTCCCTCGACCCCGGTCCCGTTCAACTGGACCTTGCGCCAACCGCCGTCGAGGTTCAGCGTGTCGGCCTTCGGGCCGGCGGTGAGCGGGTCGAAGTCGACGCCCACGCTGCATACGTGGCCGGGCAGCAGGATCACCTGCGAGCACTCCAGAGAGTCCGCGGGCAGCGAGAAGTCCGTCCCGTCGCCCAGGCTCGCCTCGCCGACGTACATCGGCAGGACGTAGTTGTCGTTCTGCATGAGCACCTGCTGGGTGGCCAGCGGGTTGCCGAGGAAGACGTTGCCGAATTTCTTCACGGTTCCGCCGATTACCCGCGGAGCGAAGGCGAAGACGCTGACCTTCCAGTTGGAGAAGTCGGCGACCCACACGTTGCCTTGCCGGTCGGCGGCAATCGCGGCCACGTTCGAGAACTGACCGGGGCCCGTTCCGGGGGAACCGATCTCCTCGATGAGTTCGCCGTTCGGTGCGTACTCCTGCACCCGGTCGGCTCCGTCCAGCACATAGACGTTGCCGTCTTCCCCGACGTCGACGTCGATGGGTCCGCCCCCGAACTGTCCCGGGCTGCCGATGGTCAGAAGCGGGGCCCCATTGGCATCGAACTTCTCGACCTGGTCGACGGTGAGGTCCGCGACCCAGACCGTCCCGTCCTCCGCGACGTCGAGACCCAACGGCAAGGTCAGGTTGGTGCTCCACTCCGTCACGAAGCCGGTGGCCAGGCTGTACTTCTGGACCGTCGACTTGACGTCGTCGGTCACGTAGAACGTGCCGTTAGGGCCGGTCGCGACCGCCCTCGGGGAGAGGAATTGGCCGGGGGCTACGCCAAAGGCTCCGAACTGCGAGAGCTGGTCGCCGTTGGGGTCGAACACCGAGACCAGGCCGCTGTCCGCCTCGGTCGCGTAGATCCTTCCCGCGTCGTCGACGGCGACCGATTCGGGACCGTTCGAGAAGTTCGAACCGTTCACGACCCTGCCGAGCGAGTCCCCGTCCGCGTCGTATCGGTAGATCCCGTCGCTCCGCGTGACGTAGACGTCACCGTGACGATCCACGGCCATCCCGCTCTGGTTGTGCGCGGCGCCCTGCCAGTCGCCGTAGAAGCGGTGCGTGTCCGCCGTGGCCCCGGCCGGCAGCAAGATCGCGAACGACATCGCGATCAGGCCTGCGAACAGCCCGGACTTGCGCAAATAGGAAGTCATTCCCCCTCCTCGATGGTTCCCTGATGCCCACCGTAGCTCGGAGCTCCGGCGGCAGTCAACCTTTCTGGACACGTAAACGAGGCCCCAACCTGCCGTCGCCGCCTCCGACATTGACACCTAAATAAATAGGTGGGTGCCTATCGCTGTCCCGCGGGGGACGTTGAAATCGGCTCCCATGCCGTTGATGTTGGGTCAATTTAGTGAGGCGGCTAACGAACAGGTTCGAGCCTCGGAACCAACCTAGCACTCCCGGGGGCTCGCGGAGCTCCGTGCTCTCACGCCTGGCCCGGAGCGAGCCGGACGTGCGCGAAACGTCCATCCTCGGATTCGCTCGCGTCGCCGATCCGGAGCGGGATCGGCTCCCCGAACACCGGGCCGTCGTGGACGAAGGTGTGAAACTCCCCCCTTTCCCCGCACGGGTCGGCCGTGGCGGGCAGCGACTCGAGGAACCGTTCGTCGAAGTCGGCGCCCGGGCAGGGTTCGCGGCCGACGAGCTCCCGGTCGACGCTGCATACGACCGCCCGGTACCGCCTCGCGAAGTCCCTGGCGAGGTGCCGGGTGTCCCTGCCCCAGAGCGGGAAGAGCGCGTCCCGGCCCGCCTCGCGGAGGCGATCTTCCCGGTAACGACGGAGGTCGGCGAGGAACAGGTCCCCGAAGGCGACGGTCATAACGTCGGCTAGCGGCCCGGCGAACGCGGCGCGCATCCGTTCCTCGTAGGTCTCGTTCTCCGATCCCGTGGGCAGGTCGACCTCGACCAGCGGAAGGCCGGCCGCGGACGCCTGCCGCCGGAGCAGCTCGATCGGCACCTCGTGGTGCGGGACGACCGACCGCGCCCGGTCGACGGTACTCATGAGCATGTCCGGTCCCCGGCCCGACTCGCGCAGGGCCTCGAGCGCGAGCGCCGAGTCCTTGCCTCCGCTCCAGGCGAGCGCCAGCATCAATCGAGGTCGAGGCCGGAGAGCAGCTCCTCCGCCTCGGACCAGCGGCCGGGCGGCACCTGGAGGTTGATGTCGCCCCGATTGAAGCGGTCGAGTTCCCAGTCCGAGGTCAGCTCGGCCTCGATCCCCCGTTCCCGCAGCGCGTCCCGCCAGGCCAGGGCCGTCTCCAGGTCGCCGAACTCGCGAACGACCTCCCAGTCGTCGAACCTCGGGTCGCCGATGTGGATGCGCCCGGAGCCGTCACCGATCGACTTCACCTTCTGCTTGAGGCGATCGAAGAGGCTCACGGCGCTCCTACCCCTGCCCGGGCAGCTTCTTCTTGCGGAGCTCGAGGCCGACGTCGCGGAGCTGGACGTCGTCCACGGGCGCGGGGGCGCCGGTCAGCGGGTCGCCGCCCGAGGCCGTCTTGGGGAAGGCGATCACGTCGCGAATCGATTCGACCCCGGCGAGCAGGGCGGCGAACCGGTCGACGCCGTAGGCGATGCCGCCGTGCGGCGGGGCCCCGTACTTGAGCGCGTCGAGCAGGAAGCCGAATCGTTCGCCGGCCTCCTCGTCGGAGATCCCGAGCGCCTCGAAGATCTGCGCCTGAACCTGCGGGTCGCTGATGCGGATCGAGCCGCCCCCGATCTCCACGCCGTTCCACACGAGGTCGTACGCGAGCGCCCGGGCCTCCCCCGGGTCCGCCGGGTCGAACTCGGCGGCGGGCGAGGTGAACGGGTGGTGAAGGGCGTCCCACCGGTCCTCGTCCTCGTTCCACTCGAAGAGGGGCCAGTCGACGATCCAGCAGAAGCGGTTGCCGGCGTCGGCGGGGATGAGGTCCCACCGCTCGGCGAGGCGGGTCCGCAGGCCGCCCAGGATCGTCGCCACCATGGCGGGCTGGTCGGCCGCGACGAGCATCAGATCGCCCTCCTCGGCGGCCATCGCCTCGTTGAGGTTCCTCAGCTCGTCCTCGGAGAGGAACTTCGCGATCGGGGCACGCCATCCGTCGCCCTCCCGGAAGGCCCACACGAGCCCCTTCGCGCCCAGCTCCTTCGCGTCGTCGATGAGTCCGTCGAGCTGGGCCCGGGAAAGCTCGCGCTTGCCGAAGTTGATGCCCTTGACCTGGCCCCCGGAATCGATCACGCCCCCGAAGGCCTTGAACTCGGTGCCCCGCAGGATCTCGGTCAGGTCGGTCAGCTCGTAGCCGTAGCGGAGGTCGGGCTTGTCGGACCCGTATCGGCTCATCGCCTCGTCGTAGCCCATCCGCTGGAAGGGAACCTCGACCTCGATCCCCATCTCCGCCATCACGTGGGCGATCAGACGTTCGTTGAGCCCGATCACGTCCTCGGCGTCGACGAACGACATCTCGATGTCGAGCTGGGTGAAGTCCGGTTGACGGTCGGCCCGGAGGTCCTCGTCGCGGAAGCAGCGGGCGATCTGGAAGTAGCGCTCGAAGCCGGAGACCATGAGCAGCTGCTTGAAGAGCTGCGGGGACTGCGGCAGCGCGTAGAAGGAGCCGCGCTGAAGGCGCGAGGGAACGAGGAAGTCGCGGGCGCCCTCGGGGGTGGACAGCGTGAGGATCGGGGTCTCGATCTCGAGGAAGCCGTCACCGTCGAGGAAGCGCCGCATCGCGCTCGTCAGCCTGTGGCGGAGCTTGATCGCCTCCTGCATCTGTTCGCGGCGGAGGTCCAGGTAGCGGTAGCGGAGCCGGGTTTCCTCGCCGACCTCGCCGTGGAACCCCTCGATCTCGAAAGGCGGGGTCTCGGACTCCGCCAGCACCTCGGCCTCCTTGACCCTGACCTCGAGACGGCCGGTCGGAAGCTCCGGGTTCACGGTCTCCTCCGATCGGTTCACCACCTCGCCGGTGACGCTGATCACGTACTCGGAGCGCAGCGAGTGGGCCAGCTCGTGGGAGCCGCCCGCCTCGTCCGGGTTGAACACGAGCTGGACCAGCCCGGTCCGGTCCCGCAGGTCGATGAAGATCAGCCCGCCGTGGTCGCGGCGCCGGTGGACCCAGCCGGAGAGCCGGACCTGGCTGCCGACCCGGTCGTCGAGGACCTGGGTGCACCAGGTGTCACGGTAAGCGTTCGGTGTGAGTTCGGGCGCGTCGTTCATCGAGGCGCCAGTCTTTCAGGAAACGCGGACCGGGCCCCTTCCCGAGGCCCGGCCCGCGGAACCGTTACTTGACCCGGACCTTGAACTTGCGGGCGAGCGCCTTGAAGTTCGTGCCGGTCACCCGGGTCCGCACCGGGTAGGCCCGCTTCTTCGCCTTCGGCTTGGCGGCGAGCTTGATCTTCACCCGCTTCACCGACCCCACTCCGATCGCGCCCACGTTGCGGCAGATCTTGCCCCGTCGCTTCAGGCCTCGCTTGGCGGCCTTGTTCAACGCCAGGCAGACCTTCACGCCGGTGGCCGGTCCGGTGCCCACGTTCTGGACGAGCGAGGTGAACGCGCGAGCCTTCTTGCGCCGGATCACCTTCTTCTTGGGCAGGACCTTCGTGATCAGGAGCTGCGGCTCGGGCTTGAACTGGACCGCGCCGATGTCGCAGGAGCCGGCCGGGCGGCCGTAGCCGTCCTGGTCGACGCCCGGGCACTCGTCGGGCGGCGTCGCGCCGCCCTTGCCGATCCCGGGCGAGTTCGCAAGCAGCGCGTGGGTCGGAGTCGTGCCTCCGTTGTAGCGCAGCACCGGGTCGACGCCGGTGTCGTCGGCCTGGATGTTCGTCGGCGAGGCGAACCCGACCAGGCAGTTGCTCGGTCCCAGCGGCTGGCGCTGGAGCGTGTAGCGGGGAAAGAAGAACGGCCCGCTGTAGCAGTCGTCGGCCCGGTCCGGGGGCGTCGGTGACGTCCCGGTGTTGTTCGAGTTCAGGACGTTGGTGAAGTTCACGCTGAGCGCCGCGGTCTCGGCGAAGCCGCCGCCGTAGCCGTTGCCGTCCTTGTCGGCGTCCGCGACGTTGCCGTAGATGGTCGAGCTCCGCACGTTCAGGGACGATCCCCCCGGCGCGTAGAACCCGCCGCCGTTGCCGTCGGCCTTGTTCCCCGACACGGTGCTGTTGACCATCTGCACGGTGGAGTAGACGGTGATGCCGCCCCCCTGGTAGGCGGACTCGTTGCCGTCGACCGTGACGTCCTCGAACGATCCGGTGCCGGCGCTGATCCGGGCCCCGGCCCCGTCCTCGATGAGCGTGAGCTTCCCGCCCGTGATGCGGAGCGAGGTGAACTTCAACGTCGAGCTGCCCGACTTGTCGAAGACGCGGTCGAGGCCGTTCGCGTCGACGATGACCCGGGCGGCCGGGGCGCCCCGGATCTCGAGGTCGTTGGCTCCGGTCACGTCGAAGTCGCCGGTGGCGTTGGCGTCCTCGTCGGCCCCCGCCCTGGTGATCTTGTAGGTCCCGTCCGGGAGCGTGATCGTGTCCGAACCGAACCCGGCCGGGCAACCGCCGAACGCCGCGTTCGTCTGCGCGGCCGTGATCGCTTCGCGCAGCGAGCAAGACGCCCCCTCGTCGTATTCGTCCGCCGTGGTGTTCACGCCGATGTTCACCGCGCCGGCGCCGGCCGGTGCGACGAGCATTCCTAGGAGGGCGATGGCCCCCGCCAGAAGCTTCCTCATCGTTCCTCTTACCCCCATGAGTCGATCCTCGTTCCAAAGGGGACCGTCGCGGCCCCGTCGTCGGGTCCCTCACCCGGACCCGGCAATTTTCACCCTAACCCGACCGGCGGGTGCCGGGGCCGAATTCGCTCCGCCGGTAGGCCGGTTCAGGAACGGATCAGGCCGACGACGTCCTTCGGATCAACCGTCTGTTGGTCTCCGGTCTGCATGTCGCGGAGCGAGGCGCTGCCGCCGGGCTCCAAAATGAGGGTGTGGGCCGCACCGGCCCGGTCGGCCTGCTTGAACTGGCCCTTCATGCTGCGTCCGGCGAGATCCATCTCCACGGCCAGCCCGTGGTGCCGGAGCTCGGAAACCAGGGCGACCGCCTTGGTCGTGAGGTCGGGGTCGGCGACCACGACGAAGAGGTCCATGCCGTTCGAGGTGACTTCCTCCCCCAGCGCGAGCAGGATCCGCTCGATCCCGGCCGCCCAGCCGACCGCCGGGGTCGGCGGACCGCCCAGCTGTTCGATCAGGCCGTCGTAGCGTCCGCCGCCGCCGATCTCGGCCTGGGCCTCGAGGCGGTCGCAGACGAACGAGAAGATGGTGCGCGTGTAGTAGTCGAGGCCCCGCACCAGGGTCGGGTCGATCGTGTACTCGACCGAGGCGGCACTCAGGTAGCTCTTGACCTGCTCGAAGTGCTCCGCGTCCTCCTCGCTCAGGAAGTCGAGCAGGTGCGGCGCCTCGGACATCACCTCTTGGGTGCCCTCGTGGTCGGCGTCGAAGGCCCGGAGCGGGTTGATTTCGATCCGGGCCCGGACGTCTTCGGAAAGTTCGTCCTCCCGGGCCCTCAGATGCGACTTGAGCTCCTCCAGATAGGTGGCCCGCGCGTCGAGCGAGCCGAGGCTGCCGAGCCTGAGCTCCACCCCGGGCACGCCCAGCTCCTCGATCAGGTCGTTGATCAACGTGATCACCTCGACGTCGGCGAGCGGGGAGTCGGACCCGATCGCCTCGGCGCCGATCTGGTGGAACTGCCGGTAGCGCCCGGCCTGGGGGCGCTCGTGGCGGAAGAACGGCCCGGCGTAGCAGAGCTTCACCGGCTGGGCCCAACGGTGCATCCCGTGCTCGACGTAGGCCCGGCAGATCGGCGCCGTCCCCTCGGGGCGCAGCGTCAGCGATCGTCCGCCCTTGTCCTCGAAGGTGAACATCTCCTTGCGGACGATGTCGGTCGACTTCCCGACCCCGCGCTCGAACAACGCGGTCTCCTCGTAGATCGGGGTCGCGACGAGCCCGTACCCGGCCAGACCGAAGATCTCGCGAGCCTCCTGGAGCAGCCGCTCCCGCTTGGCGGCGTCTTCTGGAAGGACGTCGAAGGTTCCCCGGGGGTGTTCGAACTTGCCCGCCATCACGTCACCTCGGGATCTCGATCAGGAAGGGGTTCGTCGCCAGCTCTCCGCCGAGCGTGGTCACGCCCATGTGGCCCGGGAAGATCTGGGTCTCGCCCGGGAACGTCGTGATCAGGGTACGGATCGACTCGAGCAGGGTGTCCCAGTCGCCGCCGGGGAGGTCGACCCGCCCGACCGAGCCCTGGAACAGGACGTCGCCGGAGAAGAGGGCGCCCGCCTCCGGGATCGCGTAGGTGACGTGGCCCGGGCTGTGGCCCGGGGTGAAGAGCACGTCGATCTCGAGGCCGGCGAGCGAGAGCCGCTCCCCTCCCTCCACCGTGTGATCGGCGTCGTAGCTTTCGTATGGGCCGATCCCGGGCCAGGGGACGTACGCCATGACGTCGGCCAGGATCGGCACCTCGATCAGCGGGCAGTACACGGGGGCGCCGGTCGCCCACGCGATCGGGGCGACGGCGCCGATGTGATCGAAGTGGCAGTGCGTGAGCAGGATCGCCTCGAGGTCCAGGTCCCGCTCGGCCAGGGGCTGCATCAGGCGGTCCGCCTCGTCCCCGGGGTCGATCAGGAGGGCCTTGCCGGTCCCCTCCTTGTAGATCAGGTACGAATTCTCGGCGACCGGCCCGACCGTGGTTCCGATTACCTCGAGCCCGGCCACGATCAGCCCTTGAGCCTGGACCGGATGCGCTGGCGCTCGCGGCGGCGCCAAAGGAACAGGTCCATGTAGTAGCCGGCCGGGATGTAGAAGACCAGCATCAGGGCGCCGATCGCCACCGAGCCGCCGAGCGGACGGCTGAAGATCAACATGAGGGCGACGACGAAGACGGCCGAGGCGACGAGGCCGCGGATCGCCGCGCCCCTCCAGGTCGGAGGATGGTCGCCCTTGACCATGCGGTTCCGGTTGCCGCCCGCCCGCGCCTGGTTGCGCGCCTCCGCCCGGGTGCGGGGACGGGAGCGCCGCTTGTTGTCGATGCTTCCAGCCTGGGTGCCACGCTTCTTCCGCGTGCGCTTCTTCTTCGTCTGTGCCACGCGGGAAACCTATCGGTTGGGCTGCTCCAGGCGACGCTCGATCACGTGGAAGGACGGGTCGAAATCCCGGATCGGAACGTCGTCGGGATAGTCCACGAGCGCGGCTTGCGGAATCAGTCCGATCAGCTCGGCCTCGATCACGTTCGCACCGCGCAGGGTGGCCTGTTCCCGGACCGCCTCGACCACCTCGGCGAGCGGCGTCTCGATCGGGTCGTGGACGTTGGTGGAGACCTGGACCCGCCCGGTGGAGAGCGGCAGTCCGAGCGCCCTCACCCCGGGGATCCCGTCCTCCGGGGTCTCCCTGATGGCGGCGGCGACCTCCCGCGCGACCCCGACGTCGTCGGTGGCGAGCTCCACGTTGAAGGCGGCGAGCGGGGCGCGGGCGGTGACCAGGGTCGCGCCGGCGGTCGGGTGGGGCCGGTCCGGGCCGAAGTCGGGCGCGAGGCCGCCGGAGGTCATGCGCTGCCACAGGGCGTCGAGCCCGCCCGCGCGGAAGTACGCCCGCTCGCGCCGGTCGGCGTCGGGGGCGAGGTCGCCGTAGAGGAAGACGGGCACGCCCATCGTGCCGATCGCGTCCGCGACCTCGAGCGCCACCTCCCCGGCCTTCTCCCGCCGCTCCTCGCTCAGCCAGACGACGGGGCAAACGTCGAGCGCCCCGATCGCCGGATGCACGCCGCGCCATCCGGTCATGTCGATCTCCTCCACCGCCCGGCGGGCCAGTCCGGTCAGCGAGGCGGCGAGCGTGCCGGCGGGCCCGGCGAGCGTGAACACGGCCCGGTGGTGGTCCAAATCGGTGTGGCGGTCGAGCAGCGTGACCTCGTTCCCGAGCGAGCCCTCGAGCCGCTCCAGCACCGCGAAGTCGCGTCCTTCCGAGACGTTGGGGACGGCGAGGAGGCTCAAACGAGGAGCCTGCCCTCTAACACCAGCGGGGTCCCGTCGACGGTCACCTCCGGCCGGAGCGAGACCACGTCGAGGTGCACCGGGACCTGGACGTTGCCTCCGATCGCGGCGGAGGCCCCGAATGCGACGTGGGCGGTGCCGAGGATCTTCTCGTCCTCGAGGATGTTCCCGGTCAGGATCGCCTTCTCGTTGGTGCCGATCCCGAGCTCCGCGACGTTGGTGCCGTCGGGCCCGTGGGCGGTGAGGAGCTCCATCAACTTGGCTCCTTCCTCCCCGGTCGCGTCGACCAGGTGGCCACCCTCGACGGTGAGCTTGACCGGCTCCGCGACCCTGCCCACGCCGGCGATCGATCCATCGACGACCAACACGCCCTCGGCCGTGGCCGGCGCGATGAAACCCTCCCCGCACGGCAGGTTGCCGAAGGCGCCGGTTGCGGTCAGCTCGCCCGCGTCGGGGATCGCCCTCCGTCCCCCGAGCCCGAGGGTGAGGTCGCTGCCGTGATCGCAGGTGAGCCGGGCCTCGGTGCCGCGGTCGAGGAGCTCGGCGACGCGGTGCCCTCGGTGCCGCAGCTTCTCCATGTCGTCGCTCATGACCCGGGCCAGCATCTCGACGGTCGCCCCGGGCAGCGTCGCGGTGCGCGTCCCGGACTCGGTCGCTCGCTTCCGCGCCGCCGTGTGCGAAAGCGACTGGACGGTCGGGGCGAGGAGGACGTCGGCGGCGATCATGGACTCCGCGATGGTCGCGGGAGGCTCACCGGCGTGTGAGTCGCGTTCGGTCATCACCGCGAGGACCGCTTCCGCACCGGCGTGCTCGGCCTCGTCTCGCAGCGCGTCCCCGAGCTCCCGGGTGGCGGGGTTGCATACGACGAGGACGTCCTCGCCGGCCCTCACTCCGAGGCAGTCTCGGACCACCGTCTTCACGGCCCGTTCAAGTTCGTGGTTCATGGGGCAAATCTACCCAGTGGACTCGCCGGGCTCGGACCGGGCGAACGGATGGACGCGGCCCCTCGGCGGGGTTAGGGTGGGATCACGGCAATCAACTACAGGAGGTGGGTATGAGCCTCAGCGATTGCAGGATCGCCGCAGTTGCGGCGGTATCCGACCTGGACCGGGCACGGGGATTCTTCGAGGAGTCCCTCGGCCTTTCCCAGATCGATTCCGGCGCGGGAGGAGACGAGATCGTCTTCGGCTGCGGGGAAGGCACGGGCCTGATGGTCTACGCGTCCCCGGAGCACGCCGGGAAGGGCACCGCCACGCTCGCTTGCTGGGCGGTGCAGGACCTCGATTCCGAGATGGAGTCGCTGCGAGCCAAGGGGGTCGAGTTCGAGATCTACGACGGATTCGGACAAGACGACGACGGCGTCCTCCGCATGGACGGGGGTCGCGTCGCCTGGTTCACCGATCCGGACGGCAACACGTTTGCCGTGGCGGAGGGCTGAACCTGCGCAATCCGCCCGGGCGGTTCGCTCCGTCCGGGCGGGTACCGTCCGTACATGAAGTCGTGGCACTATCCCGCGCTGCTCGCGCTGCTGATCGTGCCCGGTTCGCTCGCGGTCGTCCTCGTGGGCCCGGGCTTGGGCCTCAGCATCGCCGGTCTCTCCCTGGTGGCCCTGGCGGTGATCGCGATGCTCGTCATCCCCCGGGACCCGATCGGCCGCACCCCCAGGCCGGAGTTCGCGCGTCGCCTGCTCGTCGCGACCACGTTCCCGATCGAGGACGAGCGTTCGATCCAGCGGGTCGCCGACGAGGTGCGTCTCGGCTTCGACGAGAACGACTCCGAGATTCGCATCCTCACGCCGGCGGCGAACACGTTCCTGCGTCGCTGGGCGACCGATCTCGAAAGGGCCCGGGACCGTGCCCAGCGTGACCTCGTCGTCTCGGTCGCGTCGCTCACCCTGGCCGGGGTGGATGCCACCGCCAGCGTCGGCGACGAGGATCTGGTTCAGGCGGTAGAGGACGAGCTGGCCACCTTCGACGCCACCGAGGTCTTCCTCCTCACCCGGAACGATCCCGACTCGGAGGCCGCCCGGCAGCTCAGAGAGCGCCTCTTGCCCCGCTTCCACCACGTCGACATCGGGTGAGGGTCAATCCTCCTCGCCGGGCGGGGGCGGCTCCTCGCCCTGGGCCGGCTTGGGCGGAACGTCCTTGGCCTCCCCGTCGGCGGGCGAGTTCTCGGCCCCCTGATCCTTCTGGCTGAAGTAGTCCTTGCTGGGATCGTTCTCGTCGGTCTGCGCGGAGTTCCCATCCACGACCGGCTCCTCGCCACCGCAGGCGGCGAGTCCGATGGCGACGGGCAGGACGAGACCGGCGAGGATGGGTCGTAACCGGTGGAATCGCAAGCTAGCTCCTTCTCGGGGCGGGTTTTCCGTGGGTGAGTCCGAGGGACCGCGGTACCGAATCGCTCCGTCCCTACCACCCGGATCGCCTCCCCTGCCGACCGGCGCGCCCCCGCCGACCGGCCAACGAACTCGGCCCGCCATCATCTAGACTCACCGTCCCCCGCCGGGGTAGCTCAGCTGGTTAGAGCAGCGGAATCATAATCCGCGTGTCGGGGGTTCGAGTCCCTCCCCCGGTACTGATCCGCTCTCCTTCGAGCAGCGGTCGGTTGGGCTTTTCTCGGCGTCAGAGGTGGAAAAGCGCCGCGGCGATCCGCGTATCCGACCGGTGCCTGGGAATGGTCTGGAACATTGGGGTTGCTCAAATTCGCCTGAGCAACTATTGTTTCTGGTGTCAGGCAGTGTCGGGACAATGGCCGCCTGACGGGTCGGGCCATACAGATGGTCCGATATCAGCAGGGATGCTGATGGGTCCGGGGCTATAGACAGCCCTGGACCGCATCGGCACCAACGGTCCCGGGGAGTTTCGGGCATCTGCTCCGTCGGGCGGAGTCGGTGTCCTCCGATCGGTGGGCGGAGCGCTCCGCCCTGTCGCCCATGGGGCGGCATGCGAGTCGTGGCCTGTCATGCGAAAGTCCATGTCTGCCAAGACTGACCGGGAGGAGACCGTGGAAATCAAGATGATTCCGAATCGACGACTGACCGAGCGTGACATCCCGTCGTGTTCGCCCTCGAGCCTCGACCCCGAGGGGTACGACGGGAGGGCGGCCCAGACTCGAAGGACTGGGACAGGATCTGGACGTTCGCCCTCACCTTCGACGGTTACGAGTACTTCGGGGGTGACCCGGCGGCCCCCGAACGCCTCCTCGCGTTCAACGCGTCGATCAAGGATGTCTACAAGGCCGGGTCGCTGCCCAGGATCGACCTCGCCCAACTCCGTGCCTGTCTGTTCATCGAACAGCGGGCCGCGTGAAAGTGGTCGGGCACGGACACGACCTGCCCGCGGGACACCGCCAGCTACCTCGACGCCTTGCTGACGGCGATACGGCGGGACATATCCTCCTGAGCGCCGTGAGCCGTCGGGGACGCTCCCGGCGCCGCGGCTCAGGTTCGCTTCGCGCGGTCCTTCGACCCCGGAGGCCGGTCGTCCGGCGGGTTCTCGGCCAGACGTTCCCCCTCCGCTCTCGAAACCGGGAAGACCCGATGGCGCATCTTGCCGCTGCCGGCGGGCAGGATGGTTCCCCGTCCGCTCGCGGATCGCTTGGGAGATGGCTTGGCCTCGGCAGTCATGTCGAAGACCATAAGCGGCGCCCCGGTTGCCGATTGGCCCGGTTTCGGGGGATCGAGGCGGGGTAGGGACTCAGCATGACCTTTGGGTTCTCACTCTTCCTGATCGCGGTGGGGGCGATTCTCGCCTTCGCCGTCAATCTGCATGTGCGTGGGATCGAGCTGGACGTGGTCGGCTACATCCTCATGGCGGTCGGGGCGATCGGCCTCCTCTACTCGGTGATCGTCTACAACCGTCGCGATCGCGTAATCGCCGAGGTTCCTCCGCGGCAACCGCCTCGCTATTAAAGGCCCCGGGACGGGCTCGAACCTGGGCCAGACGCTCAGGCGGGCTGACGGAGGATCTTCTCCACCGCCTTGCCCCTGGCGAGCTCGTCGACGACCTTGTCCATGTACCGGATCTCCCTCATCAGGGGATCCTCGATCTCCTCGACCCGGACCCCACAGATCACGCCGGTGATGAGTTCCCGGTTGGGATTCAGCTGCGGGGCCTCGCCGAAGAAGGTCCGCAGGTCGGTCCCTTCCTCGATCACCGCCTCGAGTTGATCCTGGCCGTATCCGGTCAGCCAGCGGAGGACCTCGTCCAGTTCCTCCTTGGTCCGCCCCTTTTTCTCGACCTTCTCGACGTAGAGCGGATAGACCCTCCCGAAGCTCATCTTGAACACCCGATTTTCAGCCATGGCGACGATCCTAGTTCAGGCCGGGCCGCCGGATCCGGGACTTACGCCTTGGTCCAGCCATTGGTTCAAACCTTGCTTCGATAGCGGCGGTTCTTCGTCCGGTTCCCGCAGAGCTCCATCTGGCACCAGGTGCCGCTGCGATTCTTCGAGGTGTCGTAGAACGCCCAGCGGCAGTCGTCGGCGGCGCAGATCTTGAGGCGCTGCCACTCGCCGAGGGCCTGGGCGTGGTGGACGATCCCGATGACCTGACCGATCAGGGAACCCACCGCCGGCGCCGGCTCGAGGTCGAGCGCGACCTCTCCCTGCCCGCTCACCTCGTAGGAGACCGGATGCCGGGCGGCCAGGTCGGCGAGCTTGGCGGTTGCCACCGCGGAAGGCTCGCCCGTGTGATTGGAGGTGAGCACTTCGCGAAGTGCCTCCCTGAACTCGACGAGGGTCGCAAGCTCCTCGGGCGAGACCGTCGCTCCATCGTCCAGGAGGCCGGCGGAGACCAGCCACTCCCTCCCCTGCTCCGGATCGCCCAGCAACTCGAGGTCGTCTTCCCAGGAGTAGGTGTTGACCAACCCCTGGACGCCGACCAGAGGCGACGGCGCCACCTTGTGCTCGATCAGCTCTGCCAAGACCTCGACGTTCATACCCCGATTGTACACCCGCGTGACCATCAAATCCACTTGACAGGTTAGCGAGACCCCTGTACCGTGTTAGGTGGTCACTTCCGGCACCGGCGACCCGAACCGAAGACCGGACCTACGAAAGGCAACCGTGTATCCGCTCGCGATTCTCTTCATGAAGAACAATCGACCTCCGACGGCTCCGACCGTCCTGGACGAGGAGTACGAGTGGGTCTACGCCAAGGGCCCGCGGGCGCGCGAGCGCCAGAACCGCGGCTGAGGACTCCTCCTCCCAGACCCGCCCGGCTAGTCCGGCGTCTCCGCGACGAGGCGCCGGCGGCCGGACTCCACCTCGCCCGCGAGCTCGCCCGGCGGCACCGGGTGGCCGAAACGGAAGCCGGAGACGCGGTCGCACCGCGCGCTCCGCACGGCCGCGAACTCCCCCGCCGTCTCCACCCCCTCGGCGATCACCGTGGCCCCGAGCGCGTGGGCGAGATCCACGATCGCGCCCAGCGTCTCGACGCCGACCGAAGAGTCCGCGCCCGCCACGAAGCTCCGATCGATCTTCAGGACGTCCACCGGCAGCTCGCGAAGGCGCGAGATCGAGCTGAACCCCGTGCCGAAGTCGTCGATCGCGATCCTGACCCCGAGCCCGGCCACGCGCTCCAGGCCGTCGGCCAACTTCGAGTCGTCGACCAGGGCGGACTCCGTGACCTCGATCCCGAACCGGCCCGGGTCGAGTCCGGCGTCTTCGAGCTGCTCGTCGAGCAGGAACTCGATGTCGGGCCGGACGAGCTGGTTGGTGGAGATGTTGACCCAGAAGGTCGCGGTGGCGTCGCTCTCGCGGTGCCAGATGGCGGCTTCCCGGGCCACGCGGCGCGTCGCCCAGCCGCCGAGCCCGTGGATCAGCCCGGACTCCTCGGCGATGGGGATGAACTCGGCCGGCGAGACCGAGCCGAGGTGCGGATCGGTCCAGCGCGCGAGCCCCTCCACGTCGGTGAGGCGCCCCGTCGCGACTTCGTAGGTCGGCTGGAACGCCATGGAGAGCGCCTCTTCGCGAATCGCCGCGCGAAACCCGTTCTCCAGCCGCACCCGCCGTTGCAGCTCGTCGCGGAGGGTCTCATCGAACCAGGTCATCCTGTCCCGGCCCGTCTCCTTGGCCCGGTAGAGCGTCACGTCTGCGTTCAGCAGGAGCTCCTCGGCCGTCATCCCCGGAGCGGACTCCGCGACCCCGACGCTGGCGGTGGCGTGGAGCAGCCGCCCCTCGATCATGAACGGCTGCCTCAATTCCTCGAGGATCCGCTGAACGATCATCGCGGCGATCCCCTGGTCCCGCTCGAACAGGGCGAGCACGAACTCGTCCCCGCCGAACCTGGCGATCAGGTCGACGTGTTCCCGGAATTGCTCGAGCCGGCACCCCACCTCCCGGAGGAGCTCGTCCCCGGTGGCGTGGCCAAGCGAGTCGTTCACGAGCTTGAAGCGATCCACGTCGAGGAAGAAGAGCGTTAGGGCCCGGTCCCCGGCACAGGCCTCCTCGAGTCTTCGCATGAACTCCGTCCGGCTGAGCAGCCCGGTCAGGGAGTCGTGCGTGGCCTGGTACTCGGCCTCCTGGCGGGCGAGCTCGGCCGCCGCGCGCGCCTCCTGCTCGGACTCGAGCATGCGCTCCCGCTCGGCCTCGGCCGCGTGCCGGGCGGAGACATCGCGGAAATAGACGGCGATCCCCTGCGGGATCGGATAGATCCGCGCCTCCATCCACATGTCGTAGGGCTCGTAGTAGGACTCGACCTCGGTCGGCCGGCGCTGCTCCATCGACTCGCGATAGGCGACGAAGAAGAGGTTCCCCACCGCGTCGGGGTACACCTCCCACAGGTTTCTCCCGACGAGATCCTCTCGGTCCCGTCCGAGGATGAGCTCGGACTGCCGGTTCGCGTAGAGCACGGTCCAATCCGTGGCGAGGGCTATGTACCCGTCGCTGATCGACTCGAGGGTGTCCGCCACGAGGGTCGAGGCTTCGTGGCTCTCGGTGATGTCGATCACGACGCCCATGTAGCGCTCCCGCGCCCCCTCGACCTCGGGTTCGACCCGCTCGCTGCGCACGATCACGTGCCGGACCTCGCCCTGCATGGTGACTATGCGGTACCGGACCTCGCCGACGAGCCTGCTCTCGATCGCCTCGCGGGCGAGCTCCCGGTCCTCGGGATGGACGACGTCGAGCCACAGAGCGAGCTTCGGTTCCACGGAATCGTCGACCCCCACGATCTTCCGCATGACCTCGTTCCAGAAATTGAAGTCGGTCTCTGGCTCCCAGATCCAGATGCCCGCGCGTCCGACGACGGCGCCCCGTTCGAGCACCGGGGCGCTTCGCGCTTCGTGCAACTCGTCGCTGTCTTGACGGTCAGTCAGGAACTCACCCCTTGAGCAGCATCTGCCGAACAATCAGGAGGATACCCAGCGGCTTCGGCGCGTCGCGGGAGGGCGGCATCCCGACTCCGATGTTCCCCGCCTGGCGGGGCGCGATGCCGGCGGTCGGATCTCCGCGCACCCGGAGACCCGACCGCCCGCCCCAACCCCTCAGTGCGCCAGGGCCAGCGCCTCGCCCTCGGCCTTCGCCACGCCGCTCCTCAGGGTGATCGCGGTGACTAAGCCACCGACCGCCAGGATCCCGGCCGACCACCAGAACGCCGTCGTGTAGCCGTGGACCGCCGCCCGGGCCATCAGCTCCGTCGAGGGGACCTTGTCCGAGGCGAAGGCCGTGACCGCCGAGGCGGAGATCGTCGAGAGCAGGGCGGTTCCGACCGACCCTCCTACCTGCTGGCACGTGTTGACCGTCGCCGAGGCGACGCCCGCATCCCGGGGCGCCACGCCGAGGGTCGCGCTCGCCATGGAAGGAGCGATCACCAGGCCGAAGCCCGCCCCGACCAGGCAGAGACCCGGCAGCACGGCACCGGCGTAGGTCGAGTCGACCCCGACTCCCGTGAGCCACAGCATTCCTCCGGCCGAGAGGAGCATCCCGGTCGGGACCAGCGGTCGCGGCCCGAACCGCGGCATCAGACGCGTGCTGGAGCCGACCGAGCCGGCCATCAGGAACGCGATCATCGGCAGGAAGGCCAGGCCCGTCTCGACCGGGGCGAACTCGAGGGTCTGCTGGAGGTAATAGGTCAGGAACAGGAACACGCCGAACATGCTGGCCCCGACCACGCCCACCGCCAGGTACGAGCCCGCACGATTGCGATCGGCCAGGACCCGTGGCGGCAGGAGCGGTGCCGCGGAGCGCCGCTCGATCAGGAAGAAGACGGCGAGCAGGATCACCCCGGCGGCCAGGCTCCCGATCGTCACGGCGGCCGACCAGCCCTCCGCCTCGGCGCGGGAGAAGCCGAACACGATCCCGAAGAGCCCCGCGGTCGCCGCCACGGCACCCGGGATGTCCATCCTCACGCCTCGGTCGGCGCGGTCCCGGTCGAGCAGGCCGTGGAGGCCGATCGCCGCCGGTACCGCGAAGGCGACGTTGACGAACATGCACCAGCGCCAGTCCAGGAACTCGGTCAGTACCCCGCCGAGCAGGAGGCCGACCGCTCCCCCGCCCCCGGCGATCGCCCCGTAGACGCCGAACGCCCGGGCCCGCTCGGCCGGCACCGTGAAGGTGGTGGTCAGGGTCGAGAGCGCGGCCGGTGCGAGCAGCGCCCCGAACGCGCCCTGAAGGGAGCGGGCTCCGACGAGGACCTCGAACCACGGTGCGATCCCCCCTAGCGCCGAGGCGCCCGCGAAGCCGAGCAGGCCCGCGATCAAGACCCGCTTGCGACCGAAGTAGTCACTGAGCCGGCCCCCTAGCAGGAGGAGGCTTCCGAACGCTAGTGCGTAGGCGGTGATGATCCATTGGCGACTGTCGTCGGCGAAGCCGAGATCGGCCTGGGCCGACGGCAGTGCGATGTTCACGATGGTCGCGTCGAGCACGACCATGAGCTGGGCGAGCCCGAGGAAGGCGAGGATCATCCACCGTCGTTCGTCTGCCTTCTTATCTACCTGGGTTCTCATTCTGCCTGCTTTCGTCGTAAGTGGAGGATGCTTCTCAACTTATGGCGAGGCAGCGTAGCACAGAAATGGAGGAACATCCTCCGCTTTGTAGAATCACTCGCCATGGAGACCCAGGAGAACCAGCCACGACCCCTTCGCGCCGACGCCCGCAAGAACCGCGAGCGCATCCTCGCGGCCGCCGACATCGTCTTCGCCCGGGACGGGCTGGACGCGAGCCTCGACGCGGTGGCCGCGGAGGCCGGGGTCGGGGTCGGGACCGTTTACCGGCGCTTCCCCCAGCGCCAGATGCTGATCGAGGAGCTATTCGAAGCCAGGATCGATCGGTTCGTCGCTCTGGCCGAGGAGGCGGCGTCCATGGAGGACGCCTGGCAGGGCCTGCTCCACTTCCTGGTTCACGCCTCGCGAATGCACGGCGAGAACAAGGGGCTCCGCGAGATAATCCTCGGACCGGGCGCCACCTCGGAGATGATGGACCTGCCCCGCCAGCGGCTGACCCCCATCGTCGGGGGACTGATCGAACGCGCCAAGGCCGCGGGCCGGCTTCGGGACGACTTCGACGTGCTCGACGTGCCGATGATCGAACTGATGCTGGCCCGGATCAACGACCTGACCGGGTCGGTCTCGCCCGACCTCTGGGAGCGGATGCTGACCCTGGTCGTCGACGGGATGCGGGCCGAGCGCGACTCGACGACCCCGATGCCCGTCGACCCGATCAAGCCCGCGCAGTACCTGGCGGCGATCACCGCCGCCGAGTCCTGAGCTCAGGCCGCCAGCACCACGACGACCGCGACCACGATCACGAGGTCGGCCAGGACCACCCACTTGATCCAGGGCGGGACGCCCGCCCCGGTTTGCCGGCGGGGCGCCGACTCGAGTCCGGAGTCCAGCGAGGACTCCGCCTGTTCGAACTCTTCGAACTCCCTCTGTAGGTCCTCCTGCGAATCCGCCACGGACCGAGCCTAGCGCCTGGCCATCCGGATCACCCGAGATCGAAGCGGCGGGCTCGCCTCGCGCGCCAGGGACTCCGTCGCCGCACGCGCCCGATCGGTGCCGATCCGTCTTGCCCGTCCTCGATTGGGTTTATGGTCATGGAATGATCGGGGGATCGGAAGGCACGGTGCGACTGCTCGACGTCGAGCCTTCCCTCGCACGCGGGATCGACCGCTTCGAGCTGGACGCCGCCCGGGAGAAGCTCACCGCCGAGGTCGCGCGGGTCGAGCCCGGCGAGTGGGATGCCGCGGCAAAGCGTCCCCCCAATCCTCTCTTCCTCGGGTACCTGATCCTGGACGGCGCCTTCACCCGGGAGATCTCCCTCTCCCATCGTCCCTCCATCGAGCTCCTCGGACCGGGCGACCTGGTCCGGCCCTGGGTGATCCCACACGCCCTGGACGCGATGAACGTCCGCGGCTCCTGGGGCGTCATCTCGACGGGGAACGTGGCGATCATCGACGAAGACTTCCACCGCCGCGCCCAGGAGTTCCCGACGATCATCACCGTCCTGATGGACCGGGTCGTTGCCCGGTCCCGCTGGCTCGGGTTCCACGTCGCCGTCTGCCAGCTGCCGCGGGTGGACCACCGGCTGCTCCTGGTCTTCAGGTACGCGGCGGAGAGGTGGGGCACGACGACGGGCAACGGGATCAAGATCCCCATCCGCCTCAGCCACAGGTCCCTCGCGGCGTTGATCGGCGCCCGCCGACCCTCCGTGACCTCGGCGATCGGGGCGCTCACCGAGCAGGGGCTCCTCCAGCGCTCCCAGGATGGGACCTGGACCTTCTTCGCCGGCGACGTCGACCCGATGGCGGTGCTCGCCGGCATGGAGGACCTACCGGGAAGGCTCACTGCATAGACGCCCGTCGATCGGTTTGGCCGGCCGGGCCCGGGTAGATTGGGGGCATGATCGAAGGGCTGGATTTCATCGGCATCCCGTCAACCGACGCCGACCGCTCGCGCGCCTTCTACGTGGAGACGCTGGGCCTCAGGCCGGACGAGAGCGCGGACTATGAGTTCTGGGTCGGCGACACGTGCTTCGGGATCTGGGAGCCGGAGAAGCAGGGCATGCCGTTCGCGCCACAGAAGAACGCGCACCCGGCGCTCCGGGTGGACGACATCGAGTCCACCCGCCGCGAGCTGGAGGGCAAGGGGGTCGAGTTCCTGGGCGAGACGTTCGACACGGGCGTCTGCTTCATGGCCCTCTTCACCGACCCGGACGGCAACGATCTCATGCTGCACCAGCGTCACGATTGAGCCGTGCCGCGACGCTTCGCGAACGTCGCGAGAGGCACGGCGGGCGGGCGGCGGAGCCGGCCGATCGGCCGGTTCGGGTCGCTTGTCGCTTGATTTTCGCCCCGAATCGAGGGTCGCCCTCCCCGAACCGAGGAGAGGGCCGGATTTTCGTAAAACCGGCCGTTTCCCAGTCGTTGCGCCGAATGTCCCCTCGGAAACCGCTTTCCGATGCGGCATTTCTAACGCGCGTCGGAAACCTTAAGCTCACTTAAGGTTTCGGATACTGGACAGTTCTTCGGTGTACACCTATGTTCTGGCCAACGATCAGGCACCACTGAACGTCTCGTCCCCGAGACCTCAGGGCAGCTTCGGAGGGGCACTCCTCCAGAAAGAGAGACTGAGCGATGGCAAGCAAGGTTCAGCACCGGGAAGGAACGAATTGCGTCCAGATCGGTCTCGCCGACGAGACCCATCTCTGGGCGCGTCGCGACAGGGATTCGAGGGCACGCGAGGAGTTGGTCAGCCGCTATCTGGCGTTCGCCAAGAGCGTCGCGGTCCGCTACCGGGGCCCCGCCGAGTCGCTGGACGACCTGGTCCAGGTCGCGAGCCTGGGCCTCGTGAACGCGATCAACCGGTTCGAGCCGGACCGCGGGGTCCCGTTCATCGCCTTCGCCTCGCCCACCATCACCGGCGAGATAAAGCGGCATTTCCGGGATCGGACCTCGGGCATGAGACTGCCGCGAAGCCTCTACGACAGGATCGGGCAGATCGACATCGTCGTCGGCGAGCTCACGAGCCGCCTCAACCGCGAGCCGACCGTGGCGGAGATCGCCGCCGAGTTGGACGTCGACGAGAGCGAGGTAATCGAGGCCTTCGAGGCCGGTCACAACCGGCACCCGATCTCGCTGGACCAGGGACCGGCCGGCGGCGACGAGGAGTCCTCCTCCCCCGCCGAGTGGCTCGGCCGCGAGGACGGCAACTTCGAGACCGCCGAGAGCCGGATCGTTCTCGACGAGGCGATGGAAGACTTGAGCGAGGAGGAGCGCACGGTGATCCACCTGCGCTTTCGGGACGAGCTCACTCAGTCCGAGATAGCGGATCGGATCGGGCACTCCCAGATGCACGTCTCACGCATGCTGCGCCGGATCCTCGATCGCATGAACGAGCGCATCCCCGCCGCCGCCTGAGAACCCCCTCCTCCCACACGGCCCGGCCGGTTCCCCCTGACCGGTCGGGCCCTTTCCTTTCGGAACGCTCAGGGGCGGGGCCGCACGGGCTCCGGCCCGGTCGCCCCGAGCCGGTCGCTCGCGCGGAACCCGGATTCGATCTCGCCCGCCAGCACCGACCGGGCCAGCGTCTTCGCGAGAGCCGGGGCGAACTTGAAGAGGTTGTGCCCGGCGACGAAGTACGCGTCGCCGGCCTGCCACATGGCCAGGCCGTCCTCGGCCCAGGGCAGCTCCGTCACCCAGCAGTGGACGACCGAGGTCGGCTGCGCGTCCAACTCCGGGAAGGCGTGGTAGACGTAGGCGTGGGTCCGGTCGGCGAGCTCGATGAGGGATCGCCCCCCGGCCTCCGAGCCCACGTCCGCCGTGACGGGGAGCCCGACCGCGTACTCGCCGTTGCCACGGATCGGCGAGCCGTAGGCGGCGGGCTCGCCGAAGCTTCCCGACGAGTCCTGGATGCATGCGAGTCGATCGCGCCGTCCCGCTCCCCCGACCGGCAGGGTGAGCCGCACGTGCGCCTTCGCCTCGACGGGGATCCTCACCCCGACCATCTCCGCCAGGGTCGTGGTCCCCACGCCCGCGCAGACGACCGCGGCCGCGTAGCGGGTCCTCCCGGTGGTCGAACCGACGATGTCGACGCCTCCCTCGTCGAGCGGGATGACCGCGTCCACGTGGTCCGGGACCAGGTCGGTCCCGACGAGCCGGATCAGGTTTGCGAGGGTGAGCCTGGTCCGGATCGCACCCGCCGTCATGTCGATCATCGCCGGGCCCTCGAAGCGGGCGAGCACGGGCAATGCGGCGGCGACGTCGTCGGATCCGAGCTCGCGCACCTCGACCCCCGGGTCTCCGGCGTAGCGGGCCAGCAGGTCGACACCTTCCTGCCCGATCACCATCGAGCCGTCGGGCGAGATCAGCTGGACGCCGAATTCCTGCTCCAGTTCCTGCCAGTCGCGGCGGGCGCGGAGGGCCAGCTCGAACTGCCGCTCGTCGGCGTGGGCATGGCGAAAGATCCGGGACTCGCCCGCGGACTGTCCCCCGCCGGGCGCCCCGTTCTCGTAGACCGAGACCTCGAAGCCCCTGCGGGTCAGGGCGCGCGCCGTGGAGAGGCCGATGATCCCGGCGCCGATGACCGCGACTCGCTCAACCACCCCTCCCCCCTTTGCTTGCAATTGGGCAACGCATGAGCCTCCTCATTCACCTCAGGCAAGGAAATGCCTCCCCCGCCAATACCCCGTGCAGACTGGGGTGAATCAACGGGGCGGTTCAGGACGCCCAGAGGATCAGGGCAACGACCAGGCCGACGGAGGTCCCCACGATGGACAACCGGGCCATGAACCTCTCCCACACGCCCGTGTAGTTCACGCTCTGGAAGAACAGAAGGCCGACGACGTGGGCGACGTTGATGAGGAACGCGCCGATCGCGATCAGGAGCACCACGGCGGCCTTGCCTCCGAAGTTCTCGTGGCTCGGGCCGTGTCCGTCGCTGATCAAGAGCGCGATGATGCCCAGGGCGATCGTTCCGAGGATGCCGAAGATGATCCCGGCGACGTCGCGGCGATTGAGCGGCGGGAAGTTCCGGGTGTCCTGAATCACCTCCTCTTCCGTGCGGTCGTGGGCCGGGGAACGTTCGACGTCCTCGACGGCCGGCGGCTTCCCGTCGCCGTCCGGATGCCCGACGAGGAGCTGGGTGACGGGCTGGTGGAATTCGGTGCTCAGGCGGTCGCCCAGTCCCTTCTCGCCCTGGTCCGGCTCCCCGTCGACGTGGCGCACGACCACGATCTCGTCGGGTTCGAACTCCCGGACCCCGTCCCCGACCGCAACGAGCGGATCGAGGTCCCCGATCTCGCCCGTGGCCTCGACCCCGATGCCGCGCAACTCCGCGATCACGGACTCCAGGCGGTCGCCGGTCGCGCCGAGGGTCTCGTCGAGGTTCCCGAGCTCCTGGTCGACCGGGTTCCGCGCCATCGCTGGGGCGATCACGAATACCTGGACCAGTTCACGCTCGCCCAGATGTGACCTCAGTTCCTCGGCGAGGTCCGAGCCGCGAAACTTCTCGTCTGCCACCAACAGAACGCGGTGGGGCTCGTTACCGGATGCGGCGGAATCCTCGGGTGACTTGTCGCTGACCGTTTCCTGGCTCATGCATCAGTTCTACCCGCTCCCTCGGGCCGTGAACCGATTTTTCGTCATCAGGTCAGGAAAGGAGCGGCGAAGGTGGGATACGGGTTTCGCCCTCGATCCCGCCGATCGTCAGGGCTTCGCCGTCCGGATAGCACCACGACCAGGTTTCCCCGGGCTCGATCGAGCGGATCAACGGATGACCGCTTTCCGCGTAGTGCGCGGTCGCGTGGCGCTCCGGGGAGTCGTCGCAGCACCCGACGTGTCCGCAGGTGAGGCAGAGCCTCAGGTGAACCCACTTCGTGCCGTCGCGCAGGCACTCCTCGCAGCCCTCGACCGACTCGGGGAGCCGGGTGACGCGAACCTGATCCAGATGGCTGCAGTCGGCGCTCATGCCCCGATCATGTCACGGCTCGATGATCGGGAACCAAAGATCGAACTCGTCGAGGTGCTCGCCGATCCGGCGGAAGGCCTCCAGGCCGGGCCCGGGATCGAGCTCGCCCGCCTCGATCGCGGCCTCGAGCGTGACCTCGTTCGCGACCAGCCGGTTCAGGAGGTCTCGGGTGATCTCCAGGGTCGGGGCCCGCTCCTCCCGGTCGGCGAGGGAGTGGCTCAGGGTTCCGTTGGAGAGCCGCAGAACCGCCTTCTCGCCGGTGTCGGGGATTTCCAGGTTCAGGTCCAGCTCGAGCTCGGCCGCGTTCACGCCGTGGATCTTCACCGCGAAGTAGTTGAAGATCATCGGCAGGGTCATGCCCGCGATCAGGTCGAGGCCGGCGGTGCTGCCGATCGGGTAGCTCGGGGTGCCGTGCCGGAGTTCCTGGGCACCCATCAGGTAGGCGTTCCGCCAGGTGGAGGACTCCGTCTGGTACCCGAGCTGTTCGAAGGCGTCGGCCTGGAGCTCCCGCGCTTCCTGGTTTGCCGGATCGGCGAACACGACGTGGCCGACCACTTCGGCCACCCAGCGGTACTCCCCCTTCTCGAAGGACTCCCTCGCCATCGCGAGCACGTTCTCGGCGCCGCCCATGAACTCGACGTAGCGCTTGGCCGACTCGACCGGGACCATCGGCTCGAGGTTGGCGGGGTTGCCGTCGTACCAGCCGAGGTAGCGCGTGTACGTCGCCTTCACGTTGTGGCTGATCGTGCCGTAGTAGCTACGTACGGACCAGTGCCTGGCGAGCGACTCGGGCAACTCGACCTCCTCCGCTATCTCCCGCGGGGTCAGGCCGTGATTGGCGAGGCGGAGGGTCTCGTCGTGGATGAAGCGATAGGCGTCGCGAGCCTTCTCCAGCATCTCGCGGACCCGCTCGGTCCCCCACACCGGCCAGTGGTGCATCGCGTACATCACGTCCGTCCGGTCGGCCCAACGGTCGATCGTGTCGTTCAGGTACATCGACCACGCCTGCGGGTCCCTCACCTGCGCACCCCGGATGGGGTACGTGTTGTGGATCGTGTGGGTGCAGTTCTCGGCGGTGGTCAGCGCCCGGAGCTCCGGGATGTACCAGTGCATCTCGGCCGGAGCCTCGGTGTCCGGGGTCAGCATGAACTCGAACGTGAGGCCGTCGATCTCGCGGGTATCCCCGGTGCTGGTGATCGAGTCGGTCGGCGGGATCAGGGTGATCGTGCCGATCGATGTCCCGATGCCGAGCCCGCTCCCGACGGTCCCCTGCGGGTCCGGCGGGAGCAGGATCCCGAACTGGTACATGGCCCGTCGGGTCATGACGTTGCCGGCGGCGACGTTCTCCGACACGGCGGCCTCGAGGAATCCCTCCGGGGCGATGATCGGCACCTCGCCCGAATCGACCTCCTCCTGGGAGACCACGCCCCGCACGCCCCCGAAGTGGTCGACGTGGCTGTGCGAGTGGATGACGGCCTTCACGGGCCGGTTGCCTCGGTGCTCCCGGTAGAGCTTCAGCGCTGCCGCCGCCACCTCGGTCGAGATGAGCGGGTCGACCACGATCACCCCGGTGTCGCCCTCGATGAAGGTGATGTTCGAGATGTCCATGTTCCGGACCTGGTAGATCCGGTCGGTCACCTGGAAGAGGCCACCCTCCGAGATCAGGCGGGCGAGGCGCCAGAGACTCGGGTTGACCGTCTCGGGCTGCTCGACGTCGCCGGCGGCGAACGAGAGGCGCGCGGGGTCGAAGACGAACCGCGCCTCCTCGTCGTCGGTCACGATCTGGCCTTCGGGGTTCGGGGCGATGAAGCCCTTGCGGGACTCCTCGAACGAGGTCTCGTCCTCGAAGTCGAGGCAGCGGACGTCGTGGACGTGCGCCTCCCGCGTGAACTCGGTGGCGGCCTTGCGGTCGGTGCTCACTGCGCCTCCTCCTCGGTGCTGGTGGTGGTGATCTTCACCGCGGCGGTCACCGCGGTCTCCGGCTCGAGTCCGTCGATTAGCTGATCCATGTCAACTTTACTCGTTCGCCCCGCGCTCGGACCCATCTCGACCAGGTCGCGCACCTCCTCCGGCGCGAGGCGCATCGTCCACTGCAGCTCGCGCGATTCGGCCCGCTCGGCGAGCCGTCCGAGCGAGCGTTCCAGGCGCTCCTCCTTGTCCGGGTCGACCCCGATCATCCCGAACCGGTCGACCAGCTCGGACAGGTGCCCCGTCTGAGGGGTGACCACGACGAGGCGCCCGCCGGGAGCCAGGATCCGCTCCATTTCCTCCCCGTTTCGTGGCGCGAAGACGTTGATCATCAGCGCGGCGGCGCCCGCCCGCACCGGGACCTCGTCCCAGATGTCGGCGACGATCGCCGTCGCCCTCTCGTGGCTTCGCGCCGCCCGCCGCGCCGCGAACTTCGAGTTGTCGACCCCGATCCCCACCCGGTCGGGAGCGGAGTCGAGGATCGCCGCCAGGTAGCTGCCCGTCCCGCAGCCCAGGTCGACGACCGGCCCCGCGGGGGCGTCCGCGGCCGCCTCGACCAGCGCGTCGACGATCGGTCCGTAGTGGCCGGTTGCCAGGAACCGCTCCCGGGCCGCCACCATGTCGGCCGAGTCGGCCGTGTGGGTCCCGCCGTCGCGACCGAGCAGGCTCACGTACCCCTGCCGCGCGATGTTCATCGTGTGCCCCTTGCTGCAGATGAGCGATCCCCCGTTCTCGCGAAGGTCGCCTCCGCAGTGCGGGCAGATGAGAAGCGCTACGCCGGCCGTGTCCACGGCGCGAACTCTAGAGACAACCGACCCGACGCCCGCGACCCAGGCCCCGAGATGCGTCGTTTCGCCTCATGGCGCAGAGAATCCGCATCTCGGGTAACGGGCCCGGGCGGCGGCCCGAACCGCGAGATGCGCTTTTTCGCCTCATGGCGCAGAGAATCCGCATCTCGCGGTCGACGGGACTAGCGGCCCGAACCGCGAGATGCACTTTCTCGCCTCATGGCACAGAGAATCCGCATCTCGCGGTTCGGGGCGTCACTTTACTTTGTATAGTATTGGGGTGCCCACGTTCCGGAGATTGCTCGGATTCCTGAGGCCCCATCGGCGTCGCCTCTGGGGCTCGATGGTCTTCGCGTGGATGGCGATGGTCATGACCGTCCTGATCCCCCTCATGGTCGGCTGGGCGACGGACGCGATCCAGTCGAGCGACGAGGAGCGCCTCCTCTGGGTCGTCGCGGCGATCGTCGTCGCGGCGATCCTGCGCCTCGGACTGACGGTTATCCGGAGGATCGTCGCCGGTCAGGTCTCGCTGGCGGTCGAGTACGACCTGCGCCAGGAGGTGTACGCCCACCTGATGGGCCTCGAGCTCGGTTTCTTCGACCGCAACCAGACCGGCCAGCTGATGAGCCGGGCGACGGTCGACCTGCAGGCGATCCGGTTCTTCCTCGGTTACGGGCTCATCTTCTTCAGCCAGAGCATCCTGACCGTACTCCTTTCCGGAATCGCCATGTTCGTGCTCAATCCGTGGCTTGCCCTCATCGCCCTCGCCCCCGCGCCCCTGATCGTGTTCACCGCCCTCCGCTACACGAGGCAGTCGCGCCCCGCGATGCAGGAGGTGCAGCAGCGCGTGGCCGAGCTCACCGCCCAGGCCGAGGAGAGCGTCGCCGGGATCCGCGTGGTCAAGGCGTTCGCCGGCGAGGACCACCAGTTCGAGCGGTTCCAGGGCGCGGTCGACCGGCTCTTCGACCAGAGCATCCGCTCGACCAGGATCCAGGCCTTCTTCTCCCCGCTGATCGGCGCCCTGCCCCAGATCGGCACCGCGCTCGTGCTCCTGGTGGGGGGACACGCCGTCCTGAACGGAAGCCTCGACCTCGGCCAGTTCACGACCTTCTACATGTTCATGCTCATGCTCGCCGGGCCGCTTCGCACCGTCGGGATGGCGCTCGGCATGGGTCAGCGTGCGATCGCGGCGGGCAACCGCCTGTTCGAGGTGCTCGACCGCGAACCCCGCCTCGCCACCGCACCCGGGGCGACCCCCGTGCCCGAGGGCGGCGGTCGGGTCGAGCTGGAGGGCGTGTCCCTCAGCTACGGCCCCGAGGCACCCGACGCGCTGAACGGGGTCGACCTCGAGGTACCGGCGGGGTCGCGGATCGCGCTCGTCGGCCCCTCCGGCTCCGGCAAGACGAGCCTGGTCGCCCTGCTCGCGCGGCTCTACGACCCCACCGAGGGCACCGTCCGGGTCGACGGTGCGGACCTGCGGACCGTGGACATCCCGTCCCTCCGCCATCAGATCGCCTACGTCTCGGACGACAGCTTCCTGTTCAGCGACACGATCGCCAACAACATCGCCTACGCGAGGGCGGACGCCGCGCCGGAGGAGATCGAACGGGCCGCGCGGCTGGCGCAGGCCTCCGAGTTCATCGAGGCCCTTCCCGACGGCTACGACACGGTGGTCGGCGAGCGCGGGCTGACCCTCTCCGGCGGGCAGCGTCAACGCGTCGCCATCGCCCGGGCGTTGCTGGCGGATCCGCGGATCCTGATCCTGGACGACGCGACGTCCTCGTTGGACGCGACAACCGAGCGCCGGATCAGGTCGGGGCTCGCCGAGGCCATGGCGGACCGCACCACGTTCGTCATCGGCCACCGTCTCTCTACCGTCTCCCTGGCCGACGAGGTCGTGCTGCTCGAGGAGGGCAGGATCGTCGACCGCGGCACCATCGACGAGCTGCAGGAGCGGTCCGAGCTGTTCCGGGAGCTGACCGGGGGCGGCGAGGACCCGCGCTTCGTGCCGGAGGAAGACGAGGTGCTGGCGTGACGCCGGTCCACCGGGACATCGTCGCCGGCCGGGGTCGCAAGATCCGCTGGACCCTGGGTCTGCTCCGCCCCTACCGGGTGCGGCTCGCCTTCATGTTCCTGGCCGTCGTCGCCTCGACCGCCAGCGCCCTGGCCCCTCCCTACCTGGCCGGGCGCGCGATCGACTCCGGGATCGAGGCCGGCGACCTGACCGCCCTCGACGTGACCATCGCCCTCTTCGTCGTCGCGGTGGTCCTGAACGCGGTGACCTCGTGGCTCCAGACCTGGCTCGTGGGCTGGGTCGGCATCCGCGTGCTTCAGGACCTCCGCGAGCAGGTCTTCAAGCACATCCAGCGCATGTCGATCGGGTTCTTCAACCGCAACCGTCCGGGGGCCCTCATCTCCCGCATGACGAACGACATCGAGGCCCTGAACCAGCTGATCAGCGACGGCATCGTCACCCTCTTCTCGAACATGCTGACCCTGGTCGGGGTCGTGGCGATCATGCTCCTGCTCGACTGGCGCCTCGCGCTGATCACGTTCGCGGTCCTGCCCCTCCTGCTCCTGACCAGCCTGGTCTTCCGCCGTTACTCGGCGGGGGCCTTTCGCGAGACCAGGGAGCGCATAGCCCAGGTCACGTCGCACCTTCAGGAGACGCTGAGCGGCGTCCGGGTGGTTCGCAGCTTCGGCCAGGAGGATCGCCACATCGCCCGCATGACCGAGCTGAACGAGGCAAACCGGACCGCCAACATGAAGACGGTCTACCTCAACGCGAGCTACTTCCCGGCGACCGAGCTGCTCACCGCCGTCGGCACCTCGGCGATCCTGGTCTTCGGCGGCTATCAGGCGATCGAGGGCAACATCATGCTGGGCGTGGTGATCTCGTTCATCGCCTACCTCCAGCTCTTCTTCGACCCGATCCAGCAGCTCGCCCAGCTCTACGCCACCTACCAGCAGGGGATGGCGGCGCTGGACAAGATCTTCACCCTGCTGGACACCGAGGCCGAGATCGTCGATTCCCCGGACGCGATCGACCCGCCCCGGCTCGAGGGTCGGATCGAGTTCGAAGGAGTGTCGTTCAGCTACGACGACCCGGAGGTCCAGGCGGAGTCGGGCGAGCCGGTCACCCCGGCCCCCGTCGACCCCCGCTGGGCCGTCCGCGACATCGACTTCGCGATCGCGCCTGGCGAGACCGTCGCGCTCGTCGGCAGCACCGGGGCGGGCAAGTCGACTCTCGCCAAGCTGATCACGCGGTTCCACGACCCCCAGAAGGGAAGGATCCTGATCGACGGAAGGCCCCTTTCCGACTACCGGCAGCGGTCGCTCAGGCGCCAGATGGGAATCGTGCCCCAGGAGGGGTTCCTGTTCTCGGGCTCGATCGCCGAGAACATCGCCTTCGGCCGCCCGGATGCTTCCATCGAGGAGATCGCGGCCGCGGCGGACGCGGTCGGCGCCACGCCGTTCGTCGAGCGACTGAGCGACGGCCTCGAGACCGAGGTCGGCGAGCGGGGAGTCCAGCTCTCCTCCGGGCAGCGCCAGTTGGTTGCGTTCGCGCGGGTGATCCTGGCCGAGCCCCGCATCCTCATCCTGGACGAGGCGACCTCCGCGGTCGACACACGGACCGAGCGAGTGATCGAATCCGCGCTGGAGGACGTGCTCGAGGGACGGACCGCGGTGGTGATCGCCCACCGCCTCTCCACCATCCGCCGAGCCGACAGGATCGTCGTCCTCGAACACGGCCGCATCGCGGAGACCGGAAGCCACGACGATCTCATCGCCGCGGACGGTCGCTATGCCAGCCTCTACGAGAACTGGACCGCCTGATCGGGTTCGATCGGGGCTTCGGCCCGTAGACCGGCCGGCGAGCTCGGGATCGAGGAGGCGTCAGCCCGGGCCGATGCCGCCGCTGCTCGATCCGCCGGTCGAGGGGGACGGAGCGGGGGTCGGAGCCGGGGTCGGCGCCGGGGCCACCCCGCCGCCGGAAGGAGCCGCGGGCGCCGACGGAGTCGGCTCGGCGGGCGTCTCCGTCGCCGGCGGCACGTAGGGCTCCTCCGGGGCCGTCGCCGCCCCCGGGTCCGTGGCGGTGCCGGGGTCGCCGCCGGCACCGGTGGAGACCTCCGGCATCTCCGGGGCCTCCGCGCAGTCGGTGAAGCCGTACTCCTCGGCGGCCGTCTGGAACGCCCTCACATCCGTCCCGCCGTCGGCCAGGTCCTCGGCCGCCGCGATCACGTCCTCGGGCGCCTCGCCGTCGCTGGGCGTGCCCAGCTCCCCGAGCCGCTCGGCGACCCCGTCGTAGAGATCGGCGCGTTGCTCCGCCTTGCTCGTCTCGTCGGCCGTCGACGCGTCGATGGTGCCGATCGCCGCGTTCACCTCGGCGCAGATCGCATCGCCCTCGTCAATCAATTCCTCCGTGGTCAGCGCGACCGTCTCGGTGGGTCCGGTTGTAGCCGTGGCGGGGGCGGGAGGCTCGTCGTCGCCCCCACCGCACCCAACCACGCCCGCCCCGATCAGGACGACCGCGCCGAAGGTCGCGAGGCAGTGGCGATGGCTGCTCATACGGATCGTGGGCACGAGAGTGAAGGTAACAGACCAATCGGTCGCCCTAGACTGCATCCGAGGGACGTCGTCGTTATCCTTCAGGACACCCGCTGCGGGGTAGAATAATGGTAATTCGTGCGGTTCTGGTCCGTGAAATCGGGGTTCGAGTCCCTGCCCCGCAGCCTCAACAGCCCGGCCTTCGAGCCGGGCTTTTTCGTGCGGCTCGGAGCACCCCTCGAGAATCAGCTTCGGGACCCGGTTCGGCCCGGGAGTGACTGGTTCACCCAGCCGTGGCGGAACGTCCCCAGGCCCACTCGAGCACGACCTTCATCGACCCGTCGGGGGCCTGGTCGACCGTGACCGGCACCGGCATCGCCTTGCGCATCTCGCCGACAAGGTCGCCGCCGCTGTCCACGTCGAGGACGAAGGTCGCCTGGTCGTTGGAGCGCTCGACGGAAACCACCTGACGGACCGAATCGAGGCCGCGCAGAGTGGTCTCGGCCACCGCGGCCATCGCCAGCTCTGGCAGTGGGGTGACGCTCACCACGAGCTCGCCCTGGGCTGCCTCCGCCCCGGACGGTCGGGCGACCGGATCGGCCGTCTGGGGAACCAGCGACTCGACCGCGGTCACGAGTTCCTGGACCCGGTCGGCGAGAGCTTGCACCTCGAGGCTGACACGTCCCACCGAGGCCCGAAGGTCGTCGATTGCCGCCGAGTTCGCCTGTTCGATCTCGCCCACGGTTCAGATACTAACCCGCCCGGGCGGGCCCGACGAGGTTTACCGGGTCAGGACGGGCTGTAGATCTGGGCGGCGACGACGCACCAGTTTCGCGACGCGACCGGGTCGTTCACCTTCCACCGCGAGGAGACCAGGAGCCGGTCCCCGTTGTTCATAGTCACGAAGAGCATCCCGTTGTTCGGAAGCCGCATGATCAAAGGCCCGTCGGCCTGGCTCACGGCGTAGTCTTCCGAGCCTTCCCGGGTCACGACCTTGCCGCCGATCGCGCCGTCGATCGTGAGCCGCCTCGTGCCGGACTGGCCCGGCTCGCAGACGACCTGGACGTTCCCGAGCTTCGGGTACGTCACGGTGCTGGTGGTGTTGGCGGGAACCGCGTTCACCTCGCCCCGCCACACGACCTGGACCGAGCGGGCGAGCGGATCGATGTCCTCGGCGGTCTCGGTCCGGAACGTGCCCTCGACGTGGCACTTGCCAGAGTTCTTGAAGTTCCACTCCCAGTCGAGATCGAACGTGGTGGGAGGAGCCAGCGGGGACCCGCCCGGGCCGTCGATCGGACCCCGGTCGGAGATGATTCCCTGGAACGAACCGGTCGAGTACTTCTCCGTCGGCGTGAACTTGTTCATGCCCTCACGGAAATCCGGGCCGGTTCCGTTTGTGTACTTGGCCTCGCGAATCGACTTCTCGCTGTCCTTGTGGTCCCAGGCCTTGTAGGCCCAGACCATCATCGCCGATTCGCGCGATCCGCTCGAGGGGTAGAAGCGCACCCACTGTTGGTACGGGCTGCAGACGACCTCGCCGTAACCGATGCCCGGCGCGACGAAGCCCGCCACCTGGCGGCCCTTCCACTTGCCGTTGTACCAGTCGACCGCGATCCGCTGCGTGTACTGGCCGGTGACGGCGACGGGTTTGGCACGGCCCCCGCCACGCGCGAACGACCAGGTCTGCTGGGACTGCCGGTAGGCGCCGGTGGCCTGGTCCTGCCCGTTCAGCCGAACCCGGTACTTGCCCGGCTTGAGCTTGCCGTCGATCGGCAGCTCGACCATCACCTGGCGTCCGTCCACGTCGTCCACGACCCGTTGGCTGATCACTCCGCCGCCGGGACCGATCAGCGACACGCGAACCCGGCCGACCTGGGTCCTGCGGACGGGTCGCAGCGCGAACCTGACCACCCCGACGTTGTCGTTGACCCGGGTGCTGACGGGGATCGCCTTCAACCCGAGGCTCGGCACGTGGAACTTCCAGCGCCGGGCCTTCGAGACCCGACGGCCGCAGCGCGGCTTGCCCGCGGTCACCTGGACCTTGTACCTGCCCTGCGGCAGGCGGCGCTTCACGTGCATCCGGATCACGCTCGTGCGCCCCCGGGCCATCCGACCGACGACCCGACCCTTCGCGTAGACCCGGTTGCCGCGCTTCACCTTGACCACGGCCGACCGGATGTGGCCCCTGGGATTCACGTAGATCCACGCGAATCCGTCCTCCAGCAGGCCGGTCGGGTCGTGGGTGCTCAGCTTGATGTTGATCGGCAGGGTCGAGCAGGGACCCTTCGCCCTGTGGCGCTTGGCCGAGGCGGGCACAGCGGCGAGCGCGAACGCGGTCGTCGCGATGCCAACCACGAGGAGGAGCCTTGATGTCCGACGAAACACGACGTTCATGATCTCACCGGCCTATAAACCTCCGTTCAAGCCCGAGTAGCGGTCGGATGGCCCACCCGACCGGCTCCGTCACTCCCCCGAGGGCGAGGCGGCTTCCTGCTTCGTGCCCGCTTCCGGGGCCGCCCCGGACTTGTAGAAGATGATGTCCGGCTCGGAGCTGCCGTTCAGCCAGGCGAGCTCGGTGTCCCGGGTCTCGTCCGGGAGCGGCACCAGCGAGGCGCTCTCGGCCATGTCCTGGGAACGGTTGAGGCTGTGGACCAGGAAGTCGTTGATGTCCGGGTCGCGCATGTTCCGGTAGTTCACCGTAAGCAGCAGCTGGCGGGCCAGCGGGTAGGTGGCGTTGGTGACGGTGGCCTGCGACGGGAAGATGCATTCAGGCTTCGCGAAGTCGTTGGAAGCACTGATCTCCATCGGCCGCAGCTGCTCCTCGAACGCCTCGTAGTAGGAGAAGCGGAAGAGCCCGAGCGTGCCCCGCACCTGCTCCAGCCGGTGGACCGCGGCGCGGTTGCTGGCGACGTACCGGCGGGCGCCGGGGAGCGACTTGCGGAGGTTCTCGAGGTTGGCCTCGGCCTTCGCGAGCTTGCGGCGGTCGCGCGCCCTGTCCTCCGGCGGGCGGTCGTCGGCGATGCCCTTCGCGACCTCGGCCTTGGCGTCGCGCACCGCGCGGCGATTCTCGGCCAGCGAGTCGAGGATGTCCTGGTAGATCTGCCGCGAGCGTTCGAACTGGGCGGCCGCGCGGAAGTCGCGGTTGCTTCCCACCACGGCCCGACGGACGCCGGCGTCCGTCGGGAACGCCTCGTAGTCGCTTCGTACCGAAAGCATGGTCGGCTCCGGGTCCCCGAGGACGTACTGGCCGAAGAACCCGAAGACGTTCGAATTCTCGTCCGGTCCGGCGACCTTGAGCCGCGGCTCGCCCCCGCCCGTGCCGAGGTCGTGTCCGTAGCCAACCTGGCTCCAGCTGTTGATCGTGGAACCCGCGCGGAAGATGTTCCTGACCTCGGCGAAGCTGAGGCAGTCCGTGCCGACGTCGGTCTCGTTCTTGATCGCGAGGACCGCCGCGTCGGAGGCGACCTGGAACTGAACCGGCTGGATGCCGTTGGCGATGCACTGTCGGTACTCACGCTCGGAGATCGGTCGGGCCGAGTCGACCACGTCCGCCTTGCCCGCGCAGAACGCCTCGAAGGCCCGGTTCTCGCCGGCCGGGGTCACGTCGACGTTGGTGGCGCTGCCCGTCGCGCCGTAGGAGTCGACCAGGTCCTCCGTGAGCGACCCCTGGGCCTTGCCCGAGATGCGGATCGTGCCCGCCGCTCGCGGGGTCGGCCGGGAGCGCTGGACCGGCGTACCGTCCGGCTCCGGCGGGACGTACCGGGCGGCCGCGCCGCTGGCGCCGGCCGACCGGGGGGCCTCGTCCGGGTTCACGCCGCAGCCGGCCACGAGCAGGGCGAAGAGGATCGCGGCCCCGGCCAGCCCGGTCTTCCTGCCGTTGAGGCTCATCCTGCTCACAATCCACCTCCGACCGTGTTGCCGGCGGCGCTGCCGGATTGGACCTGGGCGTTCTCACCGCCGGTCTCGGGACCCTCGAGGTTCACCTGGCTGAGCGGCGGATCCTTGTAGATCTGGGGCAGGGCGACGACCTCGAAGTCGTCGAGCCGGAGCCAGGCGAGTTCGCTTCCGCGAATCAGCTTCGACGAGGTGCCGAGCGGCGCGTAGAGGGTGGGCACGACGGCGCGGTCGACCACGATCGCACCGTACGTCCGCAGCGCGGTCAGGATCGCGTCGGCGGATCGGCGGCGCGTGCCCTTGAGCTTCCGCAGGGCGGGGCGGTCGATGTCGATGTCCGCCCGCAGCCTGATCCGGGCCCCGGCCGGAAGCGACTTGCGGTTCCCGACTCCGTCGGTCACGGAGGCGGGCTGCACGAAGTTCCGGCGGGCGAGACCGGGAACGGAGATCGCGAGCGCGTGGTTGATCTCGCCCCGTTCGACCTCGACCGGGCCGATCACCCCGGCGAAGAGCGGCAGTCCGGACCCGCGGGCGCCGACCGCGCGTTCCGGGTCGACCCCGATCGGCCGGCTGAAGCCGGGGCCGTCGAGCGTCCACGCCTTGCCGAACTGGTACGAGATGGTGCCGTCGCCCTCGCGGCGGGCGCGCCAGAAGTCGTAGCCCATCCCGTTCTCGCGGTCGATGACGCTGAGCCAACCGTCGTAGCGCGGATCGGGCGTCGTGTTGGCCGGGATCGAGAGGCTGGACGGGACCTTCGGGTCGGCGGAGCCGCACTTGGATTGGCGGCAGACGAACTTGGTGGCACGCGAGCCCTGGGTGTTCGCGGCGACGATCAGCGGTGCCCACGCCTGCGTGTTGACGAAGAGGCCCTCGTCGACCTTGCGCACGAAGGTCTGAAGCCCCTCGCGGCCGGGCACCTCCTTCACGGCGCGCCGCTGGGTCGCGAGTTCCAGCATG
>Ga0182737_1000809_pt1 | contig 36899 bp, 37 predicted proteins | sample eDN5th30CBELigOP_FD_128878 | JGI IMG/M metagenome (GOLD analysis project Ga0182737, IMG submission 128878) | Enriched Organic Plus compost microbial communities from Emeryville, California, USA - eDNA 5th pass 30_C BE-Lig OP (version 2) (version 2) ... | reverse complement strand
TTGCGTTGCGTGGCGCTCACCAAGTCACACAGTTCGCACTCGCGAGCATTCAGCCTGCGGACTGTCGTTCGTCTCACCGGCTCGCGAGAGCGACTCTGTGACTCGTGAGCGCGACCCGTGGTCGCCTTGCACGTGGTTGCGTTGGGGTGGGCTCGCGAGAGCGACTCGTTGACTCGCGAGCGCGATGCGGGGTCACCTTGCGCGTGCGTTACTGGGTCAGGCGGCGATCCTTGAGCTGGTCGGCGGCGTAGTGGCCGATCTGCCACGTGGCGAGGGCGTCGTTGGAGGCCGCGATGCCACCGCCGATCACCGGGATCTTGCGGGCGACGAACGACACCGCACGCTTGCCGGCCGCCCGGGCCAAAGCCTCGATGACGACCTCGCGGCCCAACAGGTCACCGATGTGCGGCGAACTCACCGGCGCCGTCGCCAGGCCCATCGGCGTCGACGGCAACGACTTCTTCTTGACCAGGCGCTTGACGTTGTCCTCACCCAGAAGGCAGGCCAGGATCGCGTCGCGCACCCGCTGATCCTGCAGGTCGTAGCCCCGCAGATGCGCGATGCCGGCGACCAGATGGCACTGGACGAGCATCACTCCGGCGACATTGGCGGGGATCGTGGCGGCATACGTCGCCAGGCCGCCGACATTGGTGACGAACCCCTGCGCTCCCGACACCGTGGCGTGCCGGCGGGTCATCGAGGCGATCGTGTGCTCGATGTCGCCGCCGTGGACGATCAGGCGGTCATCGGCCGCCGCGGCAGCTGAACGGAGCGGTCCGACTCCGTCGATGGCGCGGTCGAGCACCGTGCGCGCCAGGCCCGAGCCGTACTTCGGGGCGAGCGCCGCGCCCGCCTTTCCGGCTGCGGTCCGACGGATTCCCATGCCACGATCCTAGGCTCACCCCTATGACCAGGCCGTTCTCAGCCCGCGTCGGTGACCCGGTCTGGCTGGCCGAAGCCGTCGATTGGATCGAGACCCGACTCGGGCGACGTGTCGACGACGTCGTACAGCCTCGGATCCGGCCGTGGTCGACCCAGCTGCGGGTCGTCGCCGACGGCTCGGTCTGGTGGTTCAAGGCCAACTGCCCGGCCCAGCGGTTCGAGCCCGCCCTGCAGGCCGTGCTCGCAGATCTGGTTCCCGGTTCGTTCGACGCCCCAGCTGCGTTCGACGCGGACCGCGGCTGGATGCTGACCTCGGATCGTGGTCCGACCTGGGGCGAGCAGGACGAGCCGGGCCTGGACCAATGGTGTGCCCTGGTGCGAGAGGCCGCGCTCGTCCAGCACCGGCTGGCCGAGCACGGCACCGTCCTCCTCGGCGCCGGTGTGCCGGACTGCTCCCCGGCGACGGTCCTCAGCCGGTTCGACCGGTTCGTCGCGCTGTTGGCCGATCAGCCCCCCGAGCATCCCTCGTTCCTGCCGCCCGAGTTGCGCGTTCAGGTGGAACAACGGCGTCCGGCGATCGAAGCCGCGGCCGAGACGCTGCAGGCATCACGGCTGCCGGTCACCTGGCAGCACGGTGACCTGCACCCCTGGAACGTCTTCATGGTCGGCGGTGGCCCGCGGCTGTTCGATCTCGGCGACTCGCAGTGGGCGCACGCGCTGGAGATCCTGTGCGTCCCGTTCGGCTGGACCCGTGAACGCACCGATCTGCCGTGGGAACCGGTACTCGAGGCGTACGCCGACGCATGGGACCTGCCGGCGTCGGTGATCGAGGCCGACTGGGTGGCCGCCGGCCTGACTCAGGCGGTGAACCGGGTCCTGACCTGGTGGACCTGCCTGGCGGAGGCCACGGCCGACGAGTGGCAGGAGTGGGGTGAGGCTCCGCGGTATCACCTGAGCCGGGTGATCGATCCGTGACGCACGCGTCCCTGCCGCCGAGCCCGTGGGACTTCTCGCCCGTGTCCTGGCCCGACGACGACTGCGTGGCAGCCGGTGCCGACCTCGAACCGTCGACGCTGATCGAGGCCTACCGCTGTGGGGCTTTCCCGATGCCGCACGAGGATGTGCTGTTGTGGTGGTCGCCCCTGCGTCGCGGCGTGCTGCGTCCCGGTGACCTGCGGGTCAGCCGCTCGCTGGCCAAGTCGGTGCGCCGGTTCACGACGACCGTCGACACTGTGTTCGCCGAGGTCGTCGAGGCCTGTGCTGATCCGTCGCGGAGCGGCGCCTGGATCGATGCGGACATCCGCGATGCCTACGCGCGGCTGCACGATCTGGGCTGGGCGCATTCCGTCGAGGTCTGGGACGACGGCGCCCTCGTGGGAGGTCTGTACGGCGTCGCCGTCGGCGGGCTGTTCGCGGGAGAGTCGATGTTCCACCGCGCCACCGACGCCTCGAAGGTGGCGCTCGTCGAACTCGTCCACCGGTGGGGTGCGCCCGATCAAGCCTGTCTGATCGACACGCAATGGAGCACCCCCCACCTGGCGTCCCTGGGTGTCACGGAGCTGGCTCGAACCGACTACCTGACGGTGCTGGCCGATCTGGTGTCGGCCCCCGAGCGTGACGTCTGGTCGCCCCATACATGACGGGATCCGGCGACACGCAGGACCCCCGGGGTCACGGTGTTGCGGGGTGTGGTCCATAGACTGGCGGCACAACGGAAAACCCACCACTTCTAGGAGATCTTGTGGCACTGTCCCGCAACGACCTCGTGGCAGCACTCGCCGCGAAGGCCGACACCACCAAGTCCGAGGCCGACGCCGTCCTGTCCGCGTTCAGCGAGGTGCTGCTGGAGTCGGTCGCGAAGGGTGAGAAGGTCTCGATCCCCGGCATCCTCTCGGTCGAGCGCGTCTCCCGCGCCGCCCGCACGGGTCGCAACCCCTCCACGGGCGAGACCATCAACATCCCCGCCGGCTTCGGCGTCAAGGTCAGCGTCGGCTCGCGCCTGAAGGCCGCCGCCAAGTAACGCTGTTCTGCTTCATGCACTGGGGCGCCACCCGTCACGGGTGGCGCCCCAGTGCGCCTTCATGGCCGCGATCAATGGAACGATCGGGGTATGACAGGACGAACCGCGTATCACCGATTGGCGCGCGAGTGTCCTGAGCATCGTGGGTGGCGGATGCCGACCGGACTGGTCGTCGGCATCGCCTTCTACTTCGCCCTGTCGGTCTTCGCCGTCGTCGTCCTGGCCGTCGTCACGGCGGCCGGTGACCGGCTCGACCTGTTCGAGGAGTACCTCGATACGCCGGATCTGGAGACCACCAACGTCTGGTTCCTCGGCATCTCGCTGGTGCTGGTCGCGTTCATGCTGCCGTCGATCATGTTCGGCCGCTTCGTCGGCGGCCCCCGGCCGGGCGATCTGTGGTCGGTCCAGGGTCGACTGCGCTGGCGCTGGCTGGGGGTCTGCTCCCTGCTTGCTGCCGTCGTCTACGCGGCGGTCATCGTCGGCTCCCTGCTGGTCGACGGAGTCGGAGACATCACGGTCGACGGGGATGCGGTGCTGGCGATCGTGGTGGTGCTGGCCACGGTCCCCTTGCAGGCCACCGCCGAAGAGGCGGTGTTCCGTGGCCAGATCATGCAGATGGTGGCGACCTGGACCCGGTTCGCGATCATCCCGGTCGTGCTGTCGACCGTGCTGTTCGTGTCCGGTCACACCTACGACTGGTGGGGCCTGACCGATGTCGGCATCTTCGGTTTGACCGCGGCCTACCTGGCGATCCGGACCGGAGGCCTCGAGGCGTCGATCGCCGCGCATGCCGCGAACAACATCGTGTTGATGTGTGCCGAGGCGGTCGGCGCGTTCAGCACATCGGTCGAGAGCGACTACGGGCCGATCGACCTGCTCCCGACCGTCGTCGCGAGTGCTTTGATGATCGCCGGCGTCGAGATCGGGATGCGAGTCATGGGGATCGAGCGCACGCGCGAGCGTCTCGACGACCCGCCGACACGAGCCCAGCGCAAGGCCATGCGCCGGATCCCGCCACCACCGGTGCCGATCGCGCCCTGGCCGCCTCCGCCCCCCGGGGCCTGGACGCCACCGGGGTCGTCGTTTCCGTCTCCGCCTCCGAGAGAGCCGAATCCCTAGACGACGGGGCGTCCGGCCGCCTCCCAGGCCTCCATGCCGCCGTCGAGGTTGACGACGTCGTGGCCCTGCGCGACCAGCCACGCGGTCGCCCGGGCCGAGCGACCGCCCAGATGGCACACCACGACGGTGCGGGCCTGGGCATCGAGCTCGGCGACGCGCGCCGGGACATCCGCGAGCGGGACATGGACGGCGCCCTGAATATGGCCGGCGGCCCACTCGTGGGGCTCGCGGACGTCGAGGACGACGAGGTCGCTGGGCAGCGGATCGGGCAGGTCGGCGACCGTGATGGTCGGCAGATCGGCAGGTGACATGAGTCCATCTTGCCCCCCGATCTGAGGTCAGAGGTTCGCACATTCGGGCGTCGACCGATACTGTGGACCGCGGCGCACCCGGCGGACTACATCCGTGACCAACCCTGGGGAGGTGAACCGGTGGACGCGCACGACGTCGTGAGGATGCCCTTCGAGGCGTCTACTCCGGCGATCGCTCGTACCCGGTTGGCCTCGTTCCTGACGGTCAATCAGGCTCCGGCCGGCGTCATCGACGATGCGCTGATCGTGCTCAGCGAGATGATCGCCAACGCGGTCAGCCACGGCTCCCCCGATCATGACGGCACCATGGAGATCAGCTGGGCCATCAACGGCGACCTGCTGGAACTGAGCGTGCAGGATTCCGGGGTCGGTGAGGCGCTCAAGCCGATCGACTTCGACGAGGACTCCCTCAGCGGTCGCGGGTTGTCGATCATCAGCCGTGTCGCCGACCGGTGGTGGGTCGATCTCGAGCACGGTACGCGTGTCAATGCCGCGCTCACCATGTCACAGCACACCTGACGGGACCGCAGCCCAGGCCTTGGGATGCGGGCTGACTACAGTGGCGTTCCGTGGGTAAGAAAGCGCGCCAGAAGAACCGGGCCACCAAGCGTGAACGGATGCCGTTCGTCGCTCGTACCTTCGAGGGTCTGCCGGGGGAGGCCGACTGGATCGCGCTGCGCGAGCTGGTGCCGTCCGGTACGGCGACCGTGCGGTGCGCCGACGACGGTCGAGAAGTGCGGATCTGCTCGCTGCTCCCCGGCGGCGGTGCCGGTCTGGTGCGACCCGACGGCCAGATCTGGGTCGGTCTGCAGGTGCAGCACAACTACGGTGACATCTCGCGCGATCTGGCGCACGTCATCGAGTTGGCACGTGAACTCGAGCCGGGCACGCCGGTCACGATGACCGATCCGGGCGTCGGCCCGCGCCTGCAGGACGTGCTCGACCTGTCGGCGCCGTTCGACGTCACGGTGCACGAGGGGTTCGACTACTGGCTCGAGGACATCGACACCGATGAACAGGCCGAGGCGCTGCTCGCCGAGGCGAACGAATCGGCGGCGCCCACGGTGCGGCTCGACGCGGTCGACGGCGCCTACTGGACCGAGATGGGCCGTGACCGCTTCGTCCGTTGGGTCATGGATCACGACGACTCCGACCTGCTCACCGCGCTGGCTCGCCTGCAGGCCGCGGGCGACGATGCGCTGGTCGACGACAGCGAGCTGATCGGCCATTTCCGCGCCCACGGTCTGTTGGTTCCGGTCTGGCAGCTCGACGACGATGCCGCGGGCCTCGATGTCGCGGTCGTCGCCTTCGGCGAGCGTCTCGATCGTGCTCTCGCCGACGACACCCCGCTGACCCAGGCGGAGCGCTCCGCGCGCCAGAACATCATCGGCCGACAGGTCGCGATCCGCTAACCGAGTGCAGGTTTCCCACGAGACCCCCCGAAACACTCATTGATAACACGAAGTTATGTGTCATCAATGCAGGTTTTAGGGGGTCTCGTGGGAAACCTGGGAAGCAAGTGACTCAGTCGCGCTGAATCGGGCACGACATGCAGCGGGGTCCGCCGCGGCCCGAGCCGAGCTCGGAGCCGCTGATCGCGATGACCTCGATGCCGTGCTCGGCCAGCCGCGCGTTGGTCTCCTCGTTGCGCTCGTAGGCGACCGCGAGCCGGGCGTCGATGGCTAGGGTGTTGTTGCCGTCGTCCCACTGCTCGCGTTCGGCGGTCACCGGGTCGAGGCCGGTGTCGATCACGTGGAGGCGCTCGATGCCCATGGCGCGCGCCGCGACGTCGAAGAACGATCCGGTGGCGCCGACGACCAGGTCATGGCCGTCCCACGTGACAGGGTGTGCGCGCAGGCCGGCCGCCATGTTCGGGTAGATGACGACCGTGTCGACGTCGACCATCGTGACGATCGTGTCGAGGTGCATCGTGGCCCGCTCCTGCGCGATCGGCACCGCGAGCACCGTCTCGGCCAGGCCGGCCGCGAGCACCTGACGCGCGAGTCGTTCGAAGCCCGCCGGCGTGGTGCGTTCACCGACCCCGACCGCCACGACGCCGGCCGCCAGAAGCATCACGTCGCCGCCCTCGAGATGTTCCAGATGGGGCCCGTGCAGGCGCGGCACGTCGGCGAACCGCGGGTGGTGCTCGTAGATCAGGCCCGTCAGTTGGGTCTCGCGGACCCGGGCCGGCATCGCCAGGCTGGTGATCGCGACATGGCCGGGCAACCACACCGAGGAGTCGCGCGTGAACAGCAGATTCGGCAGCGGGTCGATCAGGAAGTCCTCGGGCTGCAGCAGACTCGTGACGATCGTGCGGTGCGTGATCTCGTCATTGCGCAGACCCGCCATCAGCACGGTCGCGAGTGAGGCGGGATCGAGATCGGCCAGCGAGGCCGCCAGGTGCGTGCGCAGTCCGTCGCCCAGACGTAATGATGCGATGGTGCTGTCGATGATCGACGTGCGGGCGACCGGATCGGCGAGCGTCTCGGTCAGCAGCCCCGCGAGGTACAGGACCTCGACATCGTGATCGCGTAGCGCCTGCGCGAAGGCGTCGTGCTCGTCCTGTGCGCGGCCCAGCCACGGGATGCCGTCGAATAGCAGGCTGTCGTTGTTGCGGGGCGTCAGCCGCGCGATCTCCGGCCCGGGTCGGTGCAGCATGACGGTTCGCAGTCGTCCGACCTCGCTGGAGGCTCCCATGTTCATGAGAGGAAGCACCACCAGGTGACGGCGGCCGCGACGACGCCCAGGGCCGTCGCGTTGAACGCGTTGCGGCCGAGATCGCGGGCGCGGACGTGCATCGTCACGGCGATCGCGAAGTAGGCCACGAGGCACGCGCCCGTCAGCACGCCGAGCCAGGCCCACCAGAGGCCGGCCACCAATCCGATGGCCGATGCGAGCTTGACCGGCGCGATGACGCCCCAGTACCGCTCCGGGAACCGGACGTCGCGCAGGCATTGCGCGACGAACGGCAGGGGCTTGTACGACATCCACGCGTCGAGCGCCTGCAACGCCGCCAACGCGAGGACCGGCCAGACCGGATCCGCGGTGTGCATGCACCTCAGCGTACGGGCGAACCGGCCCGGCCCGGCCCGATCAGCGATAGGATGCACATCCCCCTGCTCCCACTCCCATCAGGAGCGTCATGAAGTCACGCGCGCTCATCGTGGCCCTGTCCACGGTCGCCATGCTGGTCGTCGGGCTCCCGGCGGCCTCAGCCGACCAGTACCAATGCGATCCCGAATGCGTCATCTCGGGCACCGTCCGCGACGTGAAGGGTGCACCCGTGCCCGGCGTCCAGGTCTGGAAAGCCACCGGGACATCGATCACCAGTTCAGGTGGTGACACGACCACGACCGACTCGCTCGGACGGTATTCCTTCTCCCAGCGCTCACGGACCGAGAGCTTGCGGATCGGAGTGCTCGAGGGCTATCGAACCTTGGACCCTCGCGTTTCTGGCGCATGGTCCCAGTCCTACTACCCGGGTGTGGGATCCCTGTCAGAGGCGACCGTCTTCACGATGGGGGACCGTCAAGAGTTGACGGGTATCGACCTGGTCGTCCATCGGGGCGGAGAGATCTACGGTCAGGTCACCGGCGACAAGGGGCACATCGGTTCGATCGTCAGGATCACGTTGTTCCGACGCGTTGTGATCGACGGTGTGGCATCGTTCCAGGAGTACCGGTACGCCGGCGATGCCGTCGACCATGCGTACTCCCGCAAAGACAACTTCGGTCCGGACGGCCGGCCTGGCTCCTACTACTTCGGCGCCCTGCCTCCGGGCACGTACCGAGTCGGTCTCGACGGGTACACCATGAACGCCCTGCCGACTTGGTACGGCGGTGCTGACACGTTGGCCGCCGCGAAGAACATCGTGATCAAGGACGGCCAGTCGGTCGTGGCAGACCTGAAGCTGACCAAGGGGCCTCAGGTCACCGGTCGAGTGGTGCGACCGAACGGCGAGCCGGCGATTGATGTCGAGGTCGGTTTTCATCGTACCGACCGCGACGAGCAGATGGCCCGTGGAGCGTGGGACAGCGCCACCGCCCGTACAGATCGTGAAGGTCGCTACACCGTCGATGTCGCGCCGGGGCACTATGAGATTGGACCGGTGAACCTGGAGCTGGGGGACCGGACCGACGATCTGCTGACGGTGTCGAGAGCGGGCGCAGTCGCTCCGGACGTGACGCTTTCGACCGACCCGGGTTACACGATCTTCCACGGCCTGTACGAGTACGAGTCCGGGGGTGAACGGCATATCGGCGATGGCGGAGTGCGGGTCTATCGTCGGGCCGCTGACGGGACCTGGGAGCAGGTCAAGAACGTCAGCATCGATTACGGCAACGCCGACCGGCGTTTCACGCTGATGGTGGCCAGCGAAGGTGGTGGCGAGTACACGGTCGGGTTCGGGAAATCACCTCACGAGGTGTTCCTCGGTGGCCGCATGACGCTCGACACGGCTGAGACGGTGCAGGTCGGGGTCGACGATGTCGTGACCGGGCTCGACTGGTTCGCTCCGGGCTGGGGCATCATGTCGGGCCACGTGACAGTCACCGGCGAGCCGGACACCGACTGGCGTGGCCGCGTGGAGGTCCTGCAGCGGATCGACGGCGCCTGGCACGTGGTCGCCAGCACGCCGCGCGTCGGTTACCCCCTCGGCCGCTTCGAGGACCTGGCGTTGCTTCCGGGCACCTACCGCTTCCGTTTCACCGGAGATGAGCGCTTCGCCGACCTCTACTGGCCCTCGTCGGCCTCCCTGGCCGATGCTGACGATGTCGTGGTGAGAGCGCGCGAACCGCTCGTGTTGGAGCCGGCAGTCCTTCGACCCGGTGCCGCAGCCTTCACGGAAGTGAAACCCGGCATGATCTCGGGGCCGGCTGTCGTAGGTACCCCGCTCACCGTGGACCCGGGCACCTGGTCACCCGCCCCCGAGACGTTCGACTTCCAGTGGAAGGTGGCGGGCGCCGATGTTCCCGGGGCGACCGGTGACACGTTCACACCGCGGCCGGAGGATGTCGGGGCCGAGGTCTCGGTCAGGATTCGCGTGTCGGGCACGGGCCACGCCTCTGTGGTCCGGACCTTGTCCGCTTCGACGGTCCAGGCAGCACCGGTGCCGCCGTCGCCGTGGCAGTCGTTGCTGAACTCGCTGTTCAAGCCCGGAGGCCTCTCCTGGCTCGATCGGCTGCTCGGTCGCACCGGGTAGTCGCCGACCCGCGGATCGGGTGCGTTCACCGTGTCGTCATGGAACGCGCCTACGCTCGTGGGGTGGACTGGAACGACTTCGACGCGGCGCTGTTCGATCTCGACGGCGTCCTGACCCCGACGGCCCTGGTGCACATGCGCGCCTGGGACCGGATGTTCAACGAGTTCCTGAGCGCCGAGGGCGTGGTCGAGCCGTACACGGAGCGCGACTACTTCCAATACGTCGACGGCAAGCCGCGCTACGACGGGGTGCGCTCGTTCCTGGCGTCGCGGGGCATCTCGCTGCCCGAGGGAACCCCCGACGACTCGCCTGACACGCGCACAGTCTGCGGGCTGGGCAATCGCAAGAACGACGACTTCGAGGCGATCCTCGCGGACGAGGGCGTCGAGCCCTACCCGGGGTCGGTCGCGTTGGTCGAGGCCCTGGTCGCGCGCGGCACCGGACTCGCGGTCGTCTCGAGTTCGCGGAACGCACCGGTGGTGCTCGAGGCCGCCGGGCTGATCCGGCACTTCGGTGTCATCGTCGACGGAGCCGTCGCGGCCGCCGATCACCTGGCCGGCAAGCCCGCGCCCGACACGTTCCTCGATGCGGCGAAACGCCTCGGGGTCCCGAAGGAGCGCGCCGTCGTGTTCGAGGACGCGCTGTCCGGCGTCCAGGCCGGTCGCGCGGGCGCGTTCGGCTTGGTGATCGGCGTCGATCGCGGCGCCGGTGCCGACGCCCTGAAGCAGCACGGCGCCGACCTGGTCGTCGACGACCTGCAGGAGCTGGTGTGATGAGCCCGTCGCACGTGCCGCCGTCCGTGCACGATGCCGTCGACCGTACGCGCTTCCCCGTCGACGAATGGCGCCTGGTCGAGAGCCGTATTGCGTCCGACGATGATCTCGGGACCGTCGAGACCCTGTTCGCGGTCGGCAACGGCTACGTGGGCCTGCGCGGCAATGTCGACGAGGGCCGGGAGTCCCACACGCACGGCACGTTCGTGAACGGATTCCACGAGACCTGGCCGATCCACCACGCCGAGGAGGCGTTCGGCTTCGCCCGCGTCGGCCAGACCATCGTCAACGCCCCGGATGCCAAGGTCATCCGGCTGTACGTCGACGACGAGCCGCTGCTGCTGACCATCGCCGACATCGTCGAGTACGAGCGAGCGATCGACTTCCGTACCGGCGTGATGTCGCGCGATCTGCTGTGGCGCACACCTGGTGGCAAACGGGTGAGGGTGCGTTCGCGCCGCATGGTGTCGTTCACGCAGCGTCACCTGGTGGTCCTGACGTTCGAGGTCACGCTGCTCGACGAGGCCGCTCCGGTCGCCATCTCATCGCAGATCCTGAACCGCCAGGACGGCGAGGACGAGTATCACGTGCGGTCCAAGGCGATGGGCGAGGGATTCGATCCGCGCAAGGGCGACCAGTTGCGCGATCGGGTGCTGATGCCCGAGAGCAATGGTGGCGACGCCGACACCGGGCGCGTCACGCTGGGCTATCGCTGCGCACAGAGCGGCATGACGATCGGCGTCGCGGCCGATCACGTCCTGGAGACCGCGAACGACTACACGACCCGCGTGCACACCGACGACGATCTGGCGAAGGTTTCGTACCAGATCGACGCCCAGCCCGGCCAGACCATCACCCTCACCAAGCTGGTCAGCTATCACACGTCGCGGGGCGTCCCGTCGCGCGAGCTGCTCGACCGATGCCGTCGCACGCTCGACCGAGCGCACGCGGAGGGCCTGGAACAGCAGTTCGCCGATCAGCGGGCATGGCTCGCCGGCTTCTGGGAGCGCTCCGACGTCGAGGTCGCGGGCCAGCCCGAGATCCAGCAGGCGGTGCGCTGGAATCTCTTCCAGATCGCGCAGGCGGCTGCACGGGCCGAGGGCACCGGCATCGCCGCGAAGGGCGTCTCCGGCTCGGGCTACGGCGGGCACTACTTCTGGGACACCGAGATCTACGTCCTGCCGTTCCTGACCTACACCTCGCCCCGGTTGGCACGCAATGCCCTGCGATTCCGCTACACACTCCTCGACGCGGCCCGCAGTCGGGCGACTCAACTGTCGCAGCACGGAGCGTTGTTCCCGTGGCGCACGATCAACGGCGAGGAGGCGTCGGCGTACTACGCGGCCGGCACAGCGCAGTACCACATCGACGCCGACATCTCGTACGCACTGACCCAGTACGTGCGGGCCACCGGCGATGTCGACTTCCTCACGCGCGAGGGCATCGACGTGCTGGTCGAGACCGCGCGCATGTGGGTCGATCTGGGCTTCTGGCGCAGTGAGGAGGACGGCGTCTTCCACATCCACGGCGTCACCGGGCCCGACGAGTACACGACGGTCGTCAACGACAATCTGTTCACGAACGTGATGGCCCGGTTCAACCTGCGTAGTGCGGCCGATGCCGTGCGCACGCTGGCCGAGCGCGACGGTGTCGAGTACGAGCAGATGCTCGATCGCCTCGATCTCGACCCCGCCGAGGTCGAGGCGTGGGATCGCGCGGCCGACGACATGGCGATCCCCTACGACGAGTACCTCGGGGTACACCCGCAGGACGAGCACTTCCTCGAGCGCGAGGTGTGGGACCTGGAGAACACGCCGCTCGACAAGCGTCCCCTGTTGTTGAACTTCCACCCACTGGTCATCTACCGGTTCCAGGTGCTCAAGCAGGCCGATGTCGTGCTGGCGCTCTTCCTGCAGGGAGATCAGTTCACCGCCGAGCACAAGCGCGCCGATTTCGAGTATTACGACCCGATCACGACGGGTGACTCCACCCTGTCCGCCGTCGTGCAGTCGATCATCGCCGCCGAGGTCGGCTATCACGATCTGGCGCTGCGCTACTTCATCGCGTCGCTGTTCGTCGACCTGGCCGACCGCCACCACAACACGACCGACGGCGTGCACGTGGCCTCGACCGGTGGTGTGTGGAGCGCGTTGGCCTGTGGCTTCGGCGGCTTCCGCGATCAGGGCGGCCGTTTCACGATCGATCCGCGCCTGCCCGAGCAGTGGGAGGCCCTGACGTATCGCGTCACACTGCAGGGCACGCGGGTGCGGGTCACGGTGCGTCACGACGAAGTCGAGCTCGCGGTCGAGGCAGGCGACTCGGTGACGCTGTCGGTGCGTGGCGACGACGTCAAGGTCACGGCGGACGGTCCCGTCACAGTGCCGCTCGACGGCCAGGGTCCTCGCCTCGAGGGTGCCCCGCCGCCCGTGCCGGGCCGGGTGCGGTCCGACGGCACGATCATCGCGGCGATCGTCCCGGGCACCGATCCGCTGCCGGGACGTTGATCACGAGGTAGAATCGGTGTGACTTCGGGGGACGTCACACTTTCCTCGGAAGGACTCCCGCGATGATCAGCGTCAGCTGGACCTGCGACGACGGTCGCGAGGGCACGGTGGACCTGACCGAGAAGACGCGGTGGAGCATCGGGCGAGGCGGATCCGGCGGCGATCAGCCGACCGTGGTCGTCGATCACCCGATGGTGAGCCGCATCGCGATGGTGGTGCGTGAGACATCGGCCGGACCGGTCGTGTTCCGCGGCCAGCGCGAGAACGGCGCGCGTGTGACGATCGCGGGGCCGGACGGTTCGGAGCAGTGGCTCGACGAGGGCACGGCGGGGCACCTGGTGCCCGGCACGAATCGGGTCGAGCTGGTGGTGCGCGATGTGCTGATCGCCGCGCTCGAGGTCGAGGTCACGCCGAGGTCGACCGCGGGTGAGCCGGCCGAGCTCCGGAGCGCCTGAGCACGCCCCCTTCCCCAGATGTGCGCCGCTCTCGTTGGTTCTGGCGGCGGGGAACCAACGACTACGGCGCATATCTCGCGCCCCGGTGACAGACTCGGTCCGTGACTACGTCGACCGAATTCATCGCCGGCCTGCCAAAGGCCGAACTACACGTCCATCACGTCGGGTCTGCCTCGATGCAGACCGTCGCAACCCTGGCGGAGCGACATGCCGGCAGCACCGCCGTGCCGACCGATCCGGAGGCTCTGGCCCGGTTCTTCACGTTCACCGACTTCGCACACTTCATCGAGGTGTACCTCGCCACGGTCGATCTGCTGCGCACCCCCGAAGACCTGTGGACCCTGACGCACGACGTGGCGCGAGACCTGGCGGCGCAGAACGTCCGCTACGTGGAGCTGACCTGCACCCCGTTCACGTCCATGGCCGTCGGCATCACGGCCGAGGCGTACGTCGAGGCGATCGAGGACGCCCGGCGCCGTGCCCTGGCCGACTTCGGTCTGGAGATGCGGTGGATCTTCGACATCCCGGGCGAGTCAGGGGTGCCCTCCGCCGATGCCACGCTCGACGTCGCGTTGCGCCTGCGACCGGACGGACTCGTCGGATTCGGGCTGGGCGGCCCCGAGATCGGCGTCCCGCGACCGCAGTTCCAGCCGCACTTCGATGCGGCACGAGCCGCCGGGCTCCGCTCCGTTCCGCACGCCGGGGAGTCGACCGGTCCGCAGACCATCCGCGACGCGCTCGACTTCCTGGGAGCAGAGCGCATCGGTCACGGCATCGCGGCTGCGCAGGACCCGGAGCTGATGGAACGCCTGGCCGCCGAGGGCATCACGCTCGAGGTGTGCCCGACCTCGAATGTCTGCACGCGCTCGGTCCCGTCACTGGAGGAGCACCCGCTGCCCCTGCTGGTGGCCGCGGGGGTGCCGGTGACGATCAACTCCGATGATCCCCCGATGTTCTCCACGACGCTGAACCACGAGTACCAGGTCGCGGCCGACCTGCTCGGCCTCGACGAGTCGGGGCTGGCCGATCTGGCACGGGCGTCGGTCACGGCGTCGTTCGCTGCGCAGGACATCAAGACCCGGGTATTGGCCGAGATCGACGCCTACGTGGGCTGAGGCTCGGGGGAACGATCCCTTGACAGGGTCCATCACCGTTCGGTTATACATAACCAATCAGTTATCAATCACGAAGGGTTCGGTCGATGAACGACGATCAGCTCGACCTGGTGTTCGGGGCCTTGGCCGACCGGACGCGCCGCAGCATCCTGGCGCGTCTGGCCGAAGGCGACGCGAACGTCAACGAGCTGACCGCGCTGTTCACGATGAGCCAGCCGGCGATCTCCAAGCACCTGAAAGTGCTGGAGGCCGCCGGACTGGTCTCACGGAACCGGCAGGGCACCATGCGGCTCAGTCGCCTGGAAGCGGCTCCGCTGAAGGACGCGACCCAGTGGCTGGGCACCTACCGCGACTACTGGGCGGCGAGCTTCGACCGGCTCGATGATCTGTTGAGGAGAGATGAACCATGAGCACCACTACCGAGACCCGCGACGGCACTGTCGTGGAGAAGGCCGGCGAGCACGCGATCGTCACGACCCGTGAGTTCGCGGCAGCGCCGGCGAAGGTCTTCCGTGCGATGCACGATCCCGAGCTCATCGCCCAGTGGATGGGCCCGGCGTACCTGGAATGCCTGGAGGTCACCGGCGGCACGGGCCACGGCGACACCTGGACCCTGGTCCACCGGGATCCGGACGGCAACGAGTATTCGTTCCGTGGTGTCACGCACGGCGAGGCGTCGGTCGAGAACGGGAGCAGTCGGACGTTCGAATGGCTCGGCATGCCGGGACACGTGTCGTTCGAGCGGCTGACGTTCGAGGACCTCGGCGACGGCCGTACCCGGGTGCAGGGCACCGCGGTCTACACCTCGGCCGAGGACCGCGACGGCATGTACGACACGATGGGCGACGGCGGCTACTCGCGCCTCGATCCCCTGCTCGAAACCCTGTAAACCAGTTCCGAATTTTGATCACTGATGTGTCGAATGGTGCGCCTGGAACCACTCATCAGTGATCAAAATTCGGTCAGGCGGGGGTTGGGGCGAGCGGGGCGCGGACGAGGACCACGCCGTGGTGGACCTCGGCCCGGATCTCCTTGCCCTCCCCCGCGGGGTCGCCGTCCAGCTGCATCGGGACGTTCTTCTCGGCCTTGATGACGACCCGGTGTCCGGTCAACCGGTCGAGCCGCTCGTTGGTGCGCTTGCGCCGGGTGACGACCCGAGCGACGATCGCGAGCCAGCCGATGAAGCGCTTCGGCGCGATCACCACCACGTCGAGCATGCCGTCGTCGATCTTGGCGTCGGGCAGGAGCGGGATACCGCCCTGCAGGAAGCCGACGTTGCCGATCACGACGGTCCGGGCGCGGAACCGCTTGAACTCGCCGTCGTCGACCGCGATCTGGACCTTCATGGCAGGGAAGCGCAGCGCTTTGGCGCCCGAGACGAAATAGGCGAGCCAGCCCACCTTCGCCTTCAGATCGTCGTTGACGCCGGTCATGATGGCAGCGTCCATGCCCAGGCCCGCCATCACCAGGAACGTGGTGTCGACACCGGAGTCGGTGCTGAAGGTGGCCAGGTCGATGGCCTTGTCCTGGCCCTCGAACGCCACGTCGAGTGCGTCGCGGGTGTTCAGGGGGATGCTCAGATTGCGTGCCAGCAGATTGCCGGTGCCGTGCGGCAGGATGCCGATCGCGATGCCGGTACGCGCCGCCTCCTCACAGACCGCGCGGACTGTGCCGTCGCCCCCCGCGGCGATGATCAGGTCGACCTCGGCGGCCAACGCCGCAGCCGTCTGGCCGTGCCCGGGGTCCTCGATGGTGGTCTCGAACCACAGTGGCTCGGACCAGCCGCACCGTTGAGCGACACTCGCGACGCGCGTCTTGAAGTCCGCGATGTCGCCGACCTTGATCGGGTTGAGCACGACCGCCACCCGCTTGCGGCCCGTGCCGGTGATCGCGGCCAGCTGCTCGGGCACGCTGGTGGCGTTCGAGACGAGCAGGGCCCAGGCCGCGACCGTGACCAGCGTGCCGAAGAGCAGGCCGGCCACGACATCGGAGAACCAGTGCACGCCGAGGAACACCCGGCTCGCACCCACGATCAGCCCGAGCAGCACGAACACCGTGATGAGGACACGCCGCCGCAGACCGCGGCCGGTCAGCACGATGGTGGTCAGGATGCAGACCGAGAAGAACATACCGGCGCCCGCGGAGTGACCGCTGGGGAACGAGAAGCCGCCGATCTCGTGCAGGGGCGGTCGGTCGTCGCCGAACCAGGCGACCAGAGGCCGGTCGCGCCGGAAGACCAGCTTGATCAGGGCGTTGCCCGCGAGGGCGACGACACCGCTGGCCACGATCCACTCCGCGATGCGCCACTCGCGCCGGCCGACGGCATAGGCCCCGATGACGAGCAGACCGGCGATACAGCCGAGCGTGCTGAACGTGACCGCCAGACCGTCGAGCAGATTCACGAAGTTCGGCCGGTCGGCGCTGAAGTCGTAGGCGTGGTCGGCGATCCATTGGTCGAGTCCCGGCAGTGGCCAGATGCCGACCGTCGTCCAGAGCGCCACCAGTGCGAAGGCAGCGCTCAGCCCACCGATGGTCCACGGCAGAACGCCCGGCCGCGAAGGGTTCGCGCGCCGCAGGTCGAACGACACCAGCACTCCATTCGAGGTTCAGCGACGGGTCGATTCAGCGTAGTCGACCCCTCGATACCCTGAGAACGTGATCGATCCTCGAATCCTCCGCGACGACCCCGACCGCATCCGCACCTCGCAGCGGCGGCGAGGTGCGTCCGAGGACGTCGTCGACCAGCTCGTGAGGGCCGACGAGGCTCGGCGCGCCGCGATCGCGGCCTTCGAGGCGGTCCGCTCCGAGCAGAAGAAGCTCGGCGCGCTGATCCCGAAGGCCCAGGGTGACGAGAAGGCCGAGTTGCTGGCGCGCACCAAGGAGCTGAGCGCACAGGTCAAGGACGCCGAGGCCGCGCAGATCGCGGCGAACGAGGCTTTCGAGACGTTGATGAAGCAGGTGCCCAATATCGCCTCGCTCGAGGCCCCTGAGGGCGGCGAGGAGGACTTCGTCGTGCTCGACACCGTCGGCACGCCGCGCGACTTCGCAGCTGAGGGCTTCGAACCACGCGATCACCTCGAACTCGGTCAGATGCTCGGTGCGATCGACGTCGAGCGCGGCGCCAAGGTCAGCGGTTCGCGGTTCTACTTCCTGACCGGCGTGGGCGCTCAGCTCGAGCTGGCCCTGACCCAGTTGGCCATGAGCAAGGCGGCCGAATGGGGCTTCACGCCGATGATCCCGCCGGCGCTGGTGCGGCCCAGCGCGATGGAGGGCACCGGTTTCCTGGACCAGGATGCCGACAGCGTGTACCGGCTGGAGAAGGACGATCTCTACCTGGTCGGCACGTCGGAGGTGCCGCTCGCGGCCTACCATTCCCACGAGATCCTCGAGAGCGCTCAGCTGCCGCTGCGCTACGCGGGCTACAGCCCGTGCTTCCGCCGGGAGGCCGGATCGCACGGCAAGGACACCCGGGGCATCTTCCGCGTGCACTGGTTCGACAAGGTCGAGATGTTCGTCTACACGACGCTCGAGGAGTCCTACGCCGAGCACGAGCGCATCCTCGGCTGGGAGCGCGCGTGGCTCGACGCCCTCGAACTGCCCTATCGCGTCGTCGACGTCGCGGCGGGCGACCTGGGGGCCTCGGCCATCCGCAAGTTCGACTGTGAAGCGTGGGTGCCCAGCCAGGGCCGGTACCGCGAGGTGTCGTCGGCCTCGAACTGCACCGAGTTCCAGTCGCGCCGGCTCGACATCCGCGTGCGCGGTGACGATGGCACAGCGCCGACGGCCACGCTCAACGGCACGCTGTGCGCCATGACGCGCACGATCGTGGCGTTGCTCGAGAACGGTCAGCAGGCCGACGGATCGGTCCGCATGCCGGCCGCACTCCAACCATTCCTCGGCGAGGTGCTGAGGCCGCTCGCATGACGTGGCGGCCCCGGCTGGTCGCGCTCGATGTCGACGGCACACTGGTCGACTACGAGAACGAGATGACGCCGGCGGTGCATGAGGCCGTCAACGCGCTGCGCGACTCGGGCACCGAAGTCGTGATCTCGACCGGGCGCGCCGTCCCCGGTGTCCTGAACTGCGCGGACAAGCTCGGGTTCGAGGGATACGCGATCGCCAGCAACGGCGCGCTCGTCATCTCCTATCGACCGCTCGAGATCGTCCACGCCGTCACGTTCGACGCCTCCGAGGCGGTGCGCCGGATCCTCGACCGGGTGCCCGATGCGCTGGTGGCCGTCGAGGAGATCGGCGTCGGCTACCGAGTCAGCGGGCCGTTTCCGTCCGGCGAGATCACCGGCACCATCACGGTGCAGGACGTCGATCAGCTCGTGGCCGAGCCGGTCACTCGTGTCGTGATCCGGGCACCTGAGCGCAGCGCCGAGGAGTTCCATTCTCTCGCCGACGAGCTGGGGCTGGAGGACACCAACTACTACGTCGGCTACACCGCCTGGCTCGACATCGCGCCGCACGGGGTGTCCAAGGCGTCGGGCCTGCAGGTGCTGTGTGACCGGCTCGGTGTGGACTCGTCCGATGTGCTCGCCGTCGGCGACGGCAACAACGACGTGGAGATGCTGATCTGGGCCGGCCGTGGTGTGGCGATGGGCCAGGCCCCCGAGTCACTCAAGGTGGCCGCCGACGCGGTCACCGGCACCGTCGACGACGACGGCCTCGCCCAGGAGCTGCAGCGCTACCTGTGACGTCCGCGCCGTCAGGCAAGTCTGCTGGACTCGAGACGGTCGAAGCAGTCGAGCACCATGTCGACCGTGGGATGAGGCGTCGGCGCGCTGGCGACGGACGCGACCGGCACGACGCCCTGGCGGGCTCGCCGTAGGTGCCGCTTGACCGTGGACGTCGAGCAGCCCAACCGCTCGGCCAGCTGCTGACAGGTGTCCTTCGGGTGTGCCGTCCGCATCTGCAGTACTGCCTCGTGGTCGACGGGTCCGGCCCCGACCCGAGGCGCGCCGAACACGGCGCTGGCGGTCGGATGCAGGACGATACCGAGTTCGCGGCGGATGCGGGCGCGGTCCCTCTCGGTCGTGCACGCGGCATAGCCGGAGACGTCGACCTCGACGACCGCCCTGTAGAGGCAGTCGATCAGCATCGGGCAGGCGGCACACTGTCGGTGGGCCTCGGCCCGCAAGGACTCGAACGCCCGCCACTCCACCGCCGACATCGTGTCGCGCCGCGGCGTGCTGTGCAGGTGCTCGTCCTGATAGACCTCCGGCTCCCTGGCGCACGGAGGTATCGCTGAGTCATCGGTCACGATGGTCATGGGCTCCCTCTTCCCGGTCACATCGCGTTCGATGTTAGAGGTACATGCCTCCAGATTCGGACGATTGGCCCGAATTAGCCGAATCGTCACCATTCGCCGCGTCGGCACCGCCGGGCAGAGCCAGCCGCATGTTCTGGATCTGGCTCTGTGCCTGCACCTGCTGGGCGTACAGCGCGGCCTGGATGCCGTGGAACAGACCTTCGAGCCAGCCGACGAGCTGGGCCTGCGCAATCCGCAGCTCGGCCTCGCTGGGGGCCTCCTCGTCGAACGGCAGATTGAGTCGTTCGAGTTCCTCGACCAGTTCGGGCGCCAGGCCGTCCTTCAACTCGGTGATCGACTTGTCGTGGATGTCGCGAAGACGTGCGCGGCCGGCTTCGTCGAGCGGGGCCGCCTTCACCTCCTCGAGCAGCTGCCGGATCATGCCTCCGATGCGCATGACCTTGGCGGGCTGTTCGACCAGCTCGTTGAGCGGGCTGCCGCCACGCTCGGATGAGGGCTGTTCGATCTCGCGACCGTCAGGTCCGATCACCTGGGGGGCGGTCGATGATTCGGGAGTCTCGGACATGCCACCCACCCTACGGGGACAGCAGAACCTTGCCGACGTGGGAGGAGTCCTCGACGACCTGGTGAGCCGTGCGGACCTCGTCGAGCGGGTATGTCGCGTGGATGACCGGCCGGACCGTTCCGTCGGCGAGCAGCGGCCACACCTGCGCGACCATCGCCGACACGATCGCTGCCTTCTCGGCGACCGGCCGGGCCCGCAGCGACGTGGCCATGACCGCGGCCCGCTTGACCAGCAGGGCCCCGAGGTCGAGTTCGGCTCGGACACCGCCCTGCATGCCGATGACGACCAGGCGCCCCGCGGTGTTCAGCACGGAGATGTTCTGCTGCAGGTACTTGGCCCCGATGATGTCCAGGATCACGTCGGCACGCCGTCCTTCGCCGGCCATGACCTCGGCGAAGTCCTGCTGCTTGTAGTCGATCACCAGATCGGCCCCCAGATCGCGACACGCCTCGGCCTTCTCGGGCGATCCCACCGTCGTGACGACCGTGGCACCGAACGCCTTGCCCAGCTGGATGCCCATCGTGCCGATGCCGCTGCCACCGCCGTGCAGCAGCAGTGTCTCGCCGGCCTGCAGCTTGCCCATCATGAACACGTTGGACCAGACCGTGGCCACGACCTCCATGAGGGCGGCTGAATCGTGCAGCGAGACGCCCTTGGGGATCGTCGCGACCTGGCCGACGGGCACGACGACGTATTCGGCGTAGCCGCCGCCGGTCAGGAGGGCGCAGACGTGGGCGCCGGGCTTGATCTCGGTCACCCCGTCGCCGACCCCCTCGATATCGCCGGAGCACTCCAGCCCGAGGATGTCGGTGGCCCCCGGCGGTGGATCGTAGAAGCCGCGGCGCTGCAGCAGATCGGCACGGTTGACGCCGGCCGCCGTGACCTTGAGCAGTACTTCGCCGGGCCCAGGCTCGGGGATCGGTCGGTCGACCACGACGAGGTTCTCGACGCCGCCCGGAGAGCTGGTCACTACTGCGCGCATCTGGCCACCGTATCGCTGCGGCGGCACGTGGTCAGGACGACCTGGGATGATGGGGAGCATGCGTGCAGCCCTGGTGCAGCTCGAGTCGGCCCTGGACTCGGCCGCGAACCGTGAGTCGATCTCGGCCCGGTTGCGACAGGTCGACCCGGGCACCGACCTGGTCGTGCTCCCCGAAGCGGCGATGCACGACTTCGGGACAGCCGATCACGATCTGGCGGCGGCCGCCGAACCGATCGACGGGCCGTTCGTCGCGATGCTGTCCGCCGAGGCGCGTCGCCTGGGGTCGACGATCGTGGCTGGCATGTTCGAAGAGATGCGAGGTGGTCTCCCGTTCAACACGCTCGTCGCCATCGGGCCCGACGGCGCGCTGCGGGCCCGCTACCGCAAGGTGCATCTGTACGACTCGTTCGGCTATCGCGAGTCCGAGCGCCTGGCGCCCGGCGAGATCATGCCCGCCGTGTTCGACGTCGCGGGTGCTGGTGTCGGCCTGATGACCTGTTACGACCTGCGGTTTCCCGAGATGGCGCGGCTCGTCGTCGACGCAGGTGCCGAACTCTTGGTGATCCCTGCGGCCTGGGTGGCCGGCGACGACAAGCTGCATCACTGGCGCACCCTGTCGGCCGCGCGCGCGATCGAGAACACTGCGTTCGTGCTGGCCGCGGCGCAGGGCGGTTCGCGGTACACGGGTCACTCCGCGGTCATCGACCCGCGAGGCCGCGTGCTGGCCGAGGCGGGCGCCGGCGACGAGACGCTGGTCACCGAGCTGGACCCTGATACCGTCACGGCCGTCCGCGAGGTCAACCCGTCGCTGGCGAACCGGAGGATCCGTTGATGGCCAGGCACCATGTTGAACGAGGCCGGGCCGAACGAGGCCGGGCTAACCGCATCAGGGCGGCACGGAACGAGGGTGGACGGCGACGCCTCGACTCGTCGGTGCCCGACGAGTACGACGTCCCGACCCGCGTCCCGCGCATCGCATCCCCGGAGCTGGCGTACACGGTCATGTCGGCGATCGCCGCCGTCTGGCTGGTGGCGACGGTGGGGGCGGCCACGTCGGTCGTCGCCGTCGACGTGCCACGCTGGGTCGCCCGGCCGTGCGCTGCGGTGCTCATGGTGGTGTTCGCGGTGGCGCTCGCCCATCGCGTCGGCGGGCACATGCGTCTGTGGGTCCCTCCGGTCATCGTGCTCGCCCTCGCCGCCGCGGCCAGTGGGTCGCAGGCATTGCTGGCGTCGTCAGCGACGGTGACGGCCGTGGTCTCCGCGGTCTGGGCGGTCGTGGTCACCCGCCCGGCAGCGACCGTGATCCAGGCCCTGTGGGAGTACGGCATCGCGTTGCTGGCCGCCTTGAGCGGCACGGTCGCCGTCGCGGCCTGGAACGTCGAGGTCAACTACCAGCGGTTCAGCCTCGTGGTCATCGCCACGGCGCTCGGTGTCGCGGTCGCGCTGGTGTGGAGTCTCGGCGCCGGCCTGCACGGGCTGGGGCGGCAGAACTTCATGATCTTGATCGGCATCGTCGTTCTGCTGTTGATCCTGTTGGCGTACTCCAGCTTCGTCCGCACGCACGGCTCGCAGTCGCTGGTCAACTGGTTCACCGACCTGGTGGTGTGGTCGCGCGAGACGTTCCGCGGCGTCCCGCGCCCGGTCGAGGTGTTCTTGGGGTTCCCGGCGCTGATCGTCGGGGTGAGCATGCGGTCGAAGCGCCGCGAGGGATGGTGGGTCCTGGTGTTCGCGGTGGTCGGCACCGCGGTGCTCACGACCTCGTTGGTGACGCCGGGAGCGTTCCCGACCTACATCAGTCTGTCGACGCTGTACTCGATCGTGCTCGGCGGTCTGCTCGGTCTGCTCATCCGTTCGCAGGTCATCCAGGAGTCGTCGTCCCGCCGGGCCCGGCAGTTCGAGGAGGAGCATCGCGTCGAGCCCGGTCGGTTCGCTCCGCTTCGCTGACCACGGCGCCGGCCACGGCTCAAGGCACCACTAGGATGGGCGTCGCCTGTGCGCTGGGCCCAGGAGGGGTGCCGGAGTGGCCGAACGGAACCGCCTTGAAAGCGGTCACTGGCAGAAATGTCAGTCGCGGGTTCGAATCCCGCCCCCTCTGCTTGAACACCGATCACGGTCCATTGACCGCCTACCGACTCGACCGACGCTTCGTTCTGCAGGCGATCGGCCTGTCTCTGCTGCTCGTGGGGTTGGCGCTCGTCGTGGCGATGGTCGTCGACCAGGTGTGGGTCGTGCTGGCCGCCTGGATCGTCGCGGTCCTGATGCTCGGCCGGGCCGTGCTGCTGTGGCTCCGTCCGCCGGTGGTGGCTCGGCTGGATGCCGACGGCATGACGATCGGCGGTCGTCTGACGGTGCGTCCTGTCTCGGTCACCTGGACTGATGTCCAGGGTGTCTCGTTGGCGGGCGACCGTCTGATGGTCGACCGGGGCGGTGAGACGCTGCTGGTCTTTCCCTTGGCGTATGCCGGTGTCCGTGCGCACGAGTTGGCGCGTGAGGTCTATGACCGGCTGAACACGGCGTACGGCTATCGCCGCTTCGATCCGGCGGAGGATCAGTAGCCGATTCGCGGTCGGTGTCGTGGCCTGGGTATCCTTCCGGAGTTGCCATCTCGGTGGCAGCGAGGAGATGTCGCATAGTGGCCTAGTGCGCCCGCCTGCTAAGCGGGTTGAGGTTGATACCTCTCGCGGGTTCAAATCCCGCCATCTCCGCCAACCGCGAAAGGAACACGGCTATCGCGTGGACCTGGCGTCCTGCGTTGGTCCTGTTGCTAGTGGGACGGGCGGAGCTTGCTCCGCTGGCGAGGTGCTCAGCTTGATGGTGTCTCGTGGTGCGTCAGCTGTCTGAGCCGGGTCCGAAGGTTTCGACCTTGGATAAGCCTGCCGAGGTCACTCGCCACCGAGTGGCGCAATTCAGTCCTCGAGTGGTGCAAGTTGCGGAATTCTTGCGCCCAAGTCGCAAAGTTGCGCCACTCGCGGTCCCTTGACGGTGGAGGCTCAGCTTGCCCTGTCTCGCGCAGTGATCGCCCGCCCCAGAGCCAGCACGAGCCCCACTCCGAGCGCGGCGCCGACCGTGTTGGCGACGACATCGCTGAGGGCGGCCGTGCGGCCGGGCAGGGCGATGGCCTGCGCCGCCTCGATCGCGGCCGACGCGACGAGGCCGGCGGCGACCGCCAGAACCCATCGCGAACGACCCAACAGCAGGACCGCGATGGCTCCGAGCGGTACGAAGAACATGGCATTGGCCGCCGATTCGATGAGCCGGTAGGCGGTCGCGGGTGACATGCCGTGGTCGACCAACCAGGTGCCGGGCCAGAAGGTCAGGACCGGGATGTCCTGGTCGACGTGGGTCGGCCACAGACCCACGGTCAGCACGGCGACGCCGTAGACCGCGCTCAGGGCGAGGCCGAGGCGGCGGCCGGGGGGAGTTGCCACGCGACGATGGTAGGCGCCGGCACCGTCACGGCAGCGCGAGCAGGATCGCTCCGGTGCCCACGAGGGCGATGCCGACCCACTGCGTCGGACCCAGGCGCTCGCCGAGGAACAGCACGCCGAACAGGGCGACGAGCACGACGCTCAGCTTGTCGACGGGCGCCACGAGGGAGGCGGGTCCGAGCTTGAGGGCCCGGAAGTAGCACAGCCAGGACGCGCCGGTGGCCAGCCCGGAGAGGATCAGGAAGACCCACGTCTTGGTCGTCAGGGGTCCGGGCGCGTGCAGCTTGCCGAGCGCGAACAGGATGAACGACAGGCTGAACAGGATCACCACGGTGCGGATCGTGGTGGCGACGTCGGGGTCGACGCCTTCGACGCCGACCTTCGCGAAGATCGCCGTGAGCGCCGCGAATCCGGCTGACAGCAGCGCCCAGAAGGTCCACGACGACAGCAGACCGGTGTCCATGCTTCATGGTTGCACGCGGAAGCGGCACCATGGGTCTACGCGCGGGGGCCAGTCGTGAAGGAGCCGGTCATGAAGGTGCATCACATCAACGCGGCGCGGATGAACCCGCCGTTCCTGTCGGGCCTGGTCGCCCACGTGCTCGTCGTGGAGCATCCGCAGGGCCTGGTCCTGGTCGACACCGGTTTCGGCCGCGAGGACCACCGCGATCCGAGCCGGCTGGGGGCCGGCCGAGTCTTGCTGCGCCCCGATCGTGCCGATGACGCCACGGCGGCCGGTGTCGTCGAGGCGATGGGGTACAGCGCCGACGACGTCACCGACGTGGTGCTGACCCATCTGGATCTGGACCATGCCGGTGGCCTGGCCGATTTCCCGGGCGCCCGTGTCCATACGACGGCCGCCGAACACGCTGCGGTGTTCCCACGCCCGGGCCTGCGCGATCGGTCGCGCTATCGCTCGGCCCAGTTCGCCCACGGGGTCCGTTGGGAGATCCACGAGGGGCCCGGCGAGGCCTGGCGTGACGGCCTGACAGGGATCGAGGTGCTGCCCGGCGTCACGCTCGTGCCGATGCCGGGGCACACGGTCGGGCATGCTGCCGTGGCGGTCGAGAGCGACCGTGGTCTGCTGGTCCACGCCGGTGACGCGGTGTTCGACGCGTCGGTCTACACCGCCACGTCGCCCTCGGGCGAGGCGCTCGCGCCGATCCGCCTGCTCCGCACGTTCGAGCAGGTCATGGCAGCTGACCGCAAGCGCATCGCGGTCAACCACGCGGCGCTGAAGCACCTCCACGACCAGGACGGCGTGACGGTGTTCCCCGCACACGACCGCCGGATGCTCGAGTCGCTCAGTGCCAGCGACGCCACGTCGTGAGTGGGAGGGCCGAGAGGGTGATCGGCTCGAACGCGGCGAGGTTGGCCCACCGGTAGCCGGCGCGCAGGTGAGCCGTGGCGGCCCCGGGCAGCCGTGACCGCAGTTCGGCGCGGGTGATCAATCCCTCGAACCGGACGCCGGTACCGGTGTGACTGACGCGCTGGGGCAACTCGACGATCTGGTCGGTCTCGGGAGACCACGCCTCGGCGACCAGCTCGAGATCGTCGAGGTGATCGCGGTCCGGCGTGGCGAGGTCGAGCCGGCCGGTCCACGCGCAGGCGCGGCCGCGCGGGAACCGGCGCTCGATGCTCCAGCTCTGATCGGTGACCGAGCGGCGTTGCTCCTTCAGGGCCACGACCTCGTGCAGCACCGACGCCCAGTCGGCGAGGAACCGCTCGTGGCCGTGTGCCTCTGCTGTGGCGCGGGCGGCACGCCGCATCGGCGCCAGCAGCTCGGGCCGTCGCAGCAGGGCGACGGTGCGGTCGGCCAGGGCGGCGACGTCTCCAGGGCCCACGAGGAATCCGTCGGCGCCGTCGGTGATCTGTTCGCGCGGGCCGTACGGCATGTCCATGCTGACGACGGGGCAGGCGTGGCTCATCGCCTCGAGCGTGGACAGCGGATAGCCCTCGAACGCACTGGTGAGCCAGAACAGGCCACAGCGCCACAGCGCCTCGCGGGCGCGGGGGTCGTGGCCGTGCAATGTGACGGCATCGTCCAGGCCGGCGGCCGCGATCTGCTGTTCGAGCTGGGCGCGCAACGGGCCGTCGCCGTAGATGTCGAGTGTGGCGTCGGGGATCTGGCGACGCACCAGTGCGAGTGCTTCGACGGCACGGTCGAGCCGCTTCTGGGCGTCGAGTCTGGCGATCATGACGATCGATGCGCGATCGCGAGCGGGCGGCTCGGCGGGCATCGGTGGCGACTCGACCGGATTGGGTACGACGAACAGCTGGGTGCTGGAGCCGTACCGTCTCGCGATGTCGGTGCGCTGTCGGTCGGTCAGGCTCAGCAGGGCGTCGAGGTCACCGAGCCGTTCCATCGAGGTGCGGTACGAATCGCTCACGGGCGACCACCAGCGCCGCTCGCCGGTCAGATGCGGGTTGTGCATCTGGTGCAACAGATGCACCCGGGGGTCGCGGAGCCGGCCGAGCTCTTCGGCGATGAAGCGGCTGTCGCTGATCAGGAACACCTTCCCGGTCGTCGGCATGACCTGGCGAGTCCACCACCGCCACAGTCCGCCGAGTGCAGGCCAGGACCGGACGGGGCGACCGTCGGCGCCGCATAGGAACACCTCGCCTTCGACATCGGTGGGTGGTGTGCGCAGGTAGCGGGTGCCGTCTCGGCGCAGGTAGTCCCAGACCTCGTCCGGCGTGCCGGCACCGTGTCGCCGGCGCCAGGGATAGCCGTCGTCGATGTCGTGGGCCGACGTGCCGGGATCGGGCAGATCGCCCGTGCCCTCGCCGAGTCCGGTCCACTCGCGCAGCTCCTCGTGCAGATTCCGCAGCTCGCTGACGTCCAGGAGCTGGCCCTGGGCGCGCAGTTCGGCACGAATGGGTTCGTATGACGGCACCGGGTTGTAGGTCAGGATCGGTAGGCTGACGCCCGCATGGAGCGTGAACAGTCGGTGCCGCAGGAGTGCCAGTCGCGTCTGGCCTCCGGCCTCGACCCGCACGTTCCCGATGACGGAGAAATAGGCGCCGTCGGGCAACTCGGTCGATGACGGGGCGGCCGGCGAGCTCACGAGGCACATCCTACGGTCGGGAGAGGACGAGGATCTGATGGGCGGACGGGCCGGACGTGCGCTCGCGCGGCTGCGCGGCGAGGTCGGACGGCACCGCCGGACCCGGCGACGCGGGCCGCTGTTGAGCATCGTCGTGCCGGTCTATCAGGTCGAGGAGTATCTCGACGCGTGCCTGACGTCGTTACGGCGGCAGTACTACCGGTCAGTCGAGATCGTGGTGGTCGACGACGGCTCGACCGACGGCAGTCGCGCGATCGCGGAGCGACACGCGGCCCAGGACCGTCGGGTCCGGGTGGTGGTCCGCGAGAACGGTGGTCTCAGCGCGGCCCGCAACACCGGCGTCGAGGCCGCGATGGGTGAGCTGCTGACGTTCGTGGACTCCGACGACCTCGTGCACCCCGGCGGCTACCGGGCGGCGGTCGAGTCGCTCGAGGCCAGCGGTTCCGATTTCGCGATCCTGCCGTACGAGCGACTGCGCGGCCGATCCCGAGAGACGCCGAGGTGGATCGCGGACCTCTACGCCGCGCCCCGCAGGGGGGTCACGATCGCGACCGATCCGGACCTGCTGGTGCACGCCACGGCGTGGTCGAAGGTGTACCGCCGCGAGTTCTGGGACCGCGCAGCTCTGCGGTTCACCGAGAACGTGGTCTACGAGGACCAGGACGTCACGGCTTCCGCGCACGTCGCCGCGCGCGCGGTCGATGTCGTGACCGAGAAGAACTACGTGTGGCGGCACCGGCCGCGGTCGATCACCCGCGAGTTCAGCGCTCACACGATGCACGGCTTCATGGATGCGGTCGAGACGAGTCTGCGGATCCTCGACGCGGTGCCGGGGGCCCGGCGGGAACGCGCCCGCCAAGTGCTGAGCAACGACATGCCCCACTACGTGCGCCAGCTGCCGCGGGTGGGCGATCCGGCCTACGAGGCGGCGTTGGCCGAGCGTCTGCCCGCCTTGCTGGCCGAGGTCGAGCCGGCCGATCTCCGAGCCGAGTGCCCGGCCGAGATGCGCGTCGCCTTCGAGCTGATCGGTCAAGGCCGGATCGACGACCTCCACGACTTCCTCAACCACGACGGGCTGGATCTCGCTGCCCACGAGTCGGTGCCCGAACCGGCCGGGCCGTCGATCCATCTGCCGTTCTGGGGCGATGAGCGCATCGACCCCGCCTCGTTCGTGCTCAGCGAACGACAGACGGTGCTTGATGCCCGTGTCCTGAGGGCTCGGCTGACCGATCGGGGCGGTGAGTTCACGGTGTGGGCCTACCTGCGCCACCTCGATGGTCCGGAGGCTCCGGTCGCGTCGTTCCGATGGGTCGACCGGCACGGTCGCCAGATCGCCGATCTGGACAGTTCACCGTCCGACGAGACGGTCGGCCATCACCTGCGCACCGTCCGCGAGAGCAATGAGCATGCGGTCTTCCAGGTGTCGGCGCCGTGGCCCGATCATCCGGGACCACTCCGGCTCGAGGCGACGGTCAGCCACCTCGGGCGCACGAGGTCGGGCATCGTGGTCGAGCGTGACCCGGAATCGTCGGCCGCGGTCCGGCAGACGGCAGGCGGCTGGTCGCTGGAGCCGGCGGGCCCGTTCGTGCTCACCCGGTCGCCTCGCGCCTCGGTCAGCGGGACCTCACGCCCGGGTGGGGTCGTGCTGACCGACCTCGCGGTGTCGGAGTCGGGGGTCGACGTCCGGGTCTCGGGAGCGGCCGACCGCGTGGAACTGGTGTCCTCGCGGGTGGTGCTGCCGGGGGTCCGCGACGGCGACGGTTGGCGCATCGAACTGAGCGCTCCGGTGTTCGACCGCGGCGTGTTCCCAGCGCCGATCGGCGACTACCGGTTCCGGGCGACCGTCGACGGTGAGGATCTCGCGGTGACGGCCGCGCCTGCTGTACTGCTGCGGTTGCCCGAGACGTTCCGGCTGGAGCGGACGCGCGGCCGCCTGGTGCTGGCGGGCGATCAGGCCGTGGTGCGCCTCGACAAGCCGCGCACCGATCTCGAGCAGTCCGTCTGGGGCCAGCGGCGGCTCCGGGCGAGCTATCGGCAGGCGACCACCACGATGGAGCCCGGCACCGCCCTGCTGCAGTGCTACGGCGCCGAGGTCGCCACCGACACGCCACTGGCCCTCCACGACGAGGTACGCCGCCGTGGCCTGGGCTGGACCCTGTGGTGGGGCGTTGTCGACCATGCGGTTCCGCTGCCCGAGGGCGCGGTGCCGCTGATCGCGGGATCCGAGGCCTGGTACGACGCGATGGCGCGCGCCCAGTATCTGGTGAAGAACATCGAACTGCCCGCCTACCTGGTGAAACGGCCCGGCCAGGTCCACGTGCAGACGTTCCACGGTCAGCCGTTCAAGACGATGGGTCGCGCCCAGTGGGGCGGGTTGCGCGAACTGCCCACGTGGCGGGTCGACTACGAGTGCGTGGAGCGCAGGTCATCGCGCTGGGACCTGATCGTGAGCCCTCATGCCGAGGGCACCCGGCACTATCGAGAGCAGTTCGACTATGCCGGTGCGGCGTTCGAATCGGGCATGCCGAGAGTCGACGGCCTGTCGGCGCCCGACCGCGACTCCGTACGCGAGCGCGTGCGGCGGTCCCTGGACATCGGCGACCGGATCGCGGTCCTGCATGCCGCCACGTGGCGCGACGACCGGGCGTCGGGGCCGATGGGCTCTCGCGATGTCGACCATCTCGACGTCGAACGACTCGCGCGCGATCTGGGCGACGACTACGTCGTGCTGCAGCGCAGCCACGGCTCGGTCGCGCGCACGGGTCGACGTCACGGCGACCGGGCCGGCGTCGTCGACGTCACCGATCATCCGGAGATCAACGAACTCGTGCTGGCGTCCGACATCGCGGTTCTCGACTATTCGTCGTTGCGCTTCGACTACGGCATCACCGGCCGGCCGATGGTGTTCTTCGTGCCGGATCTGGACGAGTACGAAGGGTCCACCCGGGGATTCCTGTTCCCGTACGAGGGCACCGCGCCGGGCCCCTGGGTCACGACGCAGGCCGAACTCACCGCGCGGCTGCGCGACCGGGCGTGGGTCGCCGAGTACACCGCCGACTACGCGGCCTTCAACACCCGGTTCAACCCGCACCACGACGGCCACGCCGCGGCGCGACTGCTCGACCGCCTGCTGTCGGGGAGCGGTGGATCAACGTCCGTTTGAGTCGAACCCGTGGCCGGAACGGACGGTCATCGACCGTCCCGTCGGATGTGACCCGGTCGCCAGACGGTCAGTGGATGCCGATTCAGTCGCGGCCGTAGATGTCGCGCGTGTAGACCTTGTCGGCGACATCGGCCAGCGCTTCGGTACGCCGGTTCGCGATGATGACATCGGCCCGGCGCTTGAACTCGTCGAGGTCGGTGAGGACCTCGGCGCCGAAGAACCGGTCGGTGTCGAGCACCGGCTCGTACACGATGACCTCGGCGCCCTCGGCCATGAGCCGACGCATCACGCCCTGGATCGACGAGGCGCGGAAGTTGTCGGAACCGGACTTCATGACGAGCCGGTAGATGCCGACCGTCGCGGGCTCGCGGCGCAGGACGTCGGCGGCGATGAAGTCCTTGCGTGTGGTGTTCGCGTCGACGATCGCGCTGATCAGGTTCTGGGGGACGTCCTGGTAGTTGGCGCGCAGCTGTTTGGTGTCCTTGGGCAGGCAGTAGCCGCCGTATCCGAAGGACGGGTTGTTGTAGTGGGTGCCGATCCGGGGGTCGAGCCCCACTCCTTCGATGACCTGCCGGCTGTCGAGCCCGTGGACGGCCGCATAGGTGTCGAGCTCGTTGAAGTACGCGACGCGCAGCGCCAGATAGGTGTTGGCGAACAGCTTGATCGCTTCGGCCTCGGTGGAGTCGGTGAGCAGGACGGGCACGTCGTCGTCGCTCGCTCCCTCGAGCAGGAGGTCGGCGATCTGCCGGCCCGCGTCGGTGCGTGATCCGACCACGATCCGCGAGGGGTGCAGATTGTCGAACAGGGCTCGGCCCTCGCGGAGGAACTCCGGTGAGAAGACGATCGTGGCGCTCGGATGCTCGCGGGTCATGCGTGCGGTGAAGCCCACGGGCACCGTCGACTTGATGACGATGGTCGCGGCGGCGTTGACGGTCAGTACCTCGACGATGACCGATTCGACCGAGCTGGTGTCGAAGTAGTTGGACTCGTCGTCGTAGTTGGTGGGCGTCGCGATCACGACCAGTTCTGCTGCGGCGTACGCGGCTGCGGCGTCGGTCGTCGCGGTCAGGTCGAGGGCGTGGTTCGCCAGGTAGTCCTCGAGTTCGGGGTCTTCGACGGGCGATACGCGGCGATTGACCAGCTCGACCTTGGCCGCGTCGATGTCGACCGCGATCACCGAATGCCGCTGTGCCAGGAGGACGGCATTGGACAACCCGACGTACCCGGTGCCCGCCACTGCGATTCTCACCTCGCCAGCGTAGGGGCAGGGTGAATTTCATCCCTCCCCCATCACGCGCTAGACTCGCGGGGTCCCTTCGGGGACGGGCGCCCGTAGCTCAGCTGGATAGAGCATCTGACTACGGATCAGAAGGTCTGGGGTTCGAATCCCTACGGGCGCGCCGGACGGCCCCTGTGGCGAGTGCAGACTCATCACGGGGGCCTTGTTCGTGTCTGGGCTCGCTGGCGCCCGGTTGCAGCCAGGCGCTGATCGCGGCCGCGCGTTCGGGGCTGCGGCCGGCGACGGCGCCGTGAGCGAGGTCGGCGATCGTGACGGCCGCCAACGAGGAGCGCCAGGCGTTCTCGGCGTCGGCCATCGCCTGGGCGACCCCGCAGGGGCGCCTGCACTCCTCGGGTGGTGCGCCGAACGGGCCGTTCTGACGGATCTCGGTGCACCGGAACGCCGGACCGGGTCCCTCGACGGCGCGGATGACGTCGAGCATCGTGACCTCGGTCGCGGGGCGGGCCAGGACGTAGCCGCCGATGCGCCCCTCGGACGTCGCGACGATCCCTGTACGTGAGAGCGCCTGCAGGGCCTTCGCCAGGTAGCTGCGGGAGATGCCGTGGTACTCGGCGAGCTTCTGGGCGGAGACCGGTTCGCTGGCGCCGCTGAGCACCACACAGCAGTGGATCGCCCACTCGACGCCGGCACCGATCTTCATGCGTCGATGATACCCGGTTGAAAGGTGTCCGAGTTTGGTGGTTAAATCATGGATAGAAACTATCCGTGTTTAATCGAGGCCCGTGAACGGGCGAGGAGACGGCATGTCCAGTTACGTCAACGTCACCAAGAAGATCCCGGCGCTCTACGAAGCCCAGGCCCAGGTCGCCGCCGCGGTGAACGCGGCCGTCGCCGAGGCCGGCCTCGACCCGAAGCTGGTCGAGCTCGTGCAACTGCGCTCATCGCAGCTCAACGGGTGCGCCTTCTGCCTGCGCATGCACACCCGCGATGCGCTCAAGGCGGGCGAGAGCACCGATCGTCTCGCCGTCGTGGCCGCCTGGTGGGAGAGCCAGTACTTCACCCCCGCCGAACAGGCGGCGCTGACGATCGCCGAGCAGATCACCCTGATCGGGCAGGCACACACCGCCCCGCACACCGAGATCGACGTGCGCGCGGCACTCAGCGACGAGCAGATCGCGGCCGTCACGGCGGTCGCGATCTCGATCAACACCTGGAACCGCATCGCGATCGCCAGCGGCTACCCCGTCGCGCCGGAGTGAACGTCCCGCCCTAGGTCAGGGTGCTGAACCGCGGGCGTGGTGCGACCGTCTTGCCGGCGGCATAGGCCGCCGACGAGACCGGCCGTACCCGGTCCGGGTCGTGACCGGCGTCCTCGAACACCTGCCGCGCGATCTGGAACCAGCTCCTCGGTTCGCCGCCGCTGGTGATGTTGTAGGTGCCGTACGGGGCGCCGGACCGGAGCAGGTCGACGATTCCGGCGGCGAGATCGGTCGTGGACGTGAGCCGGCCTATCTGGTCGTCGACCACTTCGGGCTCGGCGCCCGTCTCGGCCAGGCGCTTCATCGTGGCGACGAAGCCGGGACCGTCGCCGACGACCCAACTGGTGCGGACGATGTAATGCCGCGGCACGGTCTGGACGACGGCGTCACCGGCGGCCTTCGTCTGACCGTAGACGCCGAGGGGGCTGAACGGTTCGTCGGGCGGGTGCTCTTCGGCCGTGCCGTCGAAGACGTAGTCGCTGGACACCTGCACCAGGGTGATGCGGTGTCGCGTGGCCACTTTGGCCAGTTCGACGACCGCGTGCACGTTGATGCGCCACGCATCGCGACGACCCTGTTCGGTCTCGGCCTCATCGACCCGCGTGTAGGCCGCCGCGTTGACGATCCGGTCGTACCGACTCCAGTCGACATCGTCGTACGCCCCCGGATCAGCGATGTCGAAGTCGTCACGAGTCCACGCGTCCGCCCCGGGCAAGACCTCCTGGAGGGCGCGTCCGAGCTGGCCGTCGGCTCCCAGGATCAGCGTCTTGAGCGGCTTGAACGCCGTCACGTCGCTCAGCCGGGGGTGGGCCAGGTCCTTGTCGGAGAGTTCGGCGTCGGTCAGCGAGATCGGCCAGTCGATCGCGACCGTGTCGTCGGCCACGTTGAGGAACGTGTACGCGGCGGCCGGGCTCCAATGCTCGTTGACCAGGTACGTGTACGCGGTATGCGGCTCGAGCGTCTGATAGGCGTTGCCGACACCTCGAGGGACGAAGATCGCCGACTCCGGCCCCAGCTCGGCGGTGAAGACCGCGCCGAACGTCGGACCCTCGCGCAGGTCGACCCAGGCACCGAAGATGCGCCCGGTCGCGACCGAGACGTACTTGTCCCACGGTTCGGCGTGGATGCCGCGTGTCGTCCCCACCGCGTCGTTGTACGAAATGTTGTTCTGCACGGGCCCGAAGTCCGGCAGTCCGAGCGCCAGCATCTTCTCGCGCTGCCAGTTCTCCTTGAACCAGCCCCGGTTGTCGCCGTGCACCGGAAGGTCGAGCAGCAGCAGACCCGGGATCGTCGTCTCGCGCACGCTCAGCTCAGACATCGCCCTCCTTCACTGGCCCTGGGCGGCATAGGCCGCTTCGACGGCGGCCTTCTGCGGACGCCACCAGGCTTCGTTCGCCCGATACCAATCGATCGTGGCGGCCAGGCCCGACTCGAAGTCCGAATAGTGGGGTGACCATCCCAGCTCCGTGCGGAGCTTCGTCGCGTCGATGGCGTAGCGCAGATCGTGACCTGGACGGTCGACCACGTGGTCGTAGCCGGCATCGGCCCGGCCCATCAGGTCCAGGATCAGCTCGACGACCTGCTTGTTGTTCTTCTCGCCGTCGGCGCCGATCAGGTACGTCTCGCCGATCCGGCCCTTGTCCAGAATCGTCAGCACGGCGGCGTTGTGGTCGTCGACGTGGATCCAGTCGCGGACGTTCAGGCCCTCGCCGTACAGCCGCGGGCGTACGCCGTCGATCAGGTTGGTGATCTGTCGCGGGATGAACTTCTCGACGTGCTGGCGGGGACCGAAGTTGTTCGAGCAGTTGCTGATGGTCGCACGTAGGCCGAACGATCGCACCCAGGCTCGCACCAGCAGGTCCGATCCGGCCTTGGTCGACGAATACGGGCTGGAGGGGTTGTACGGCGTCGATTCGGTGAACCGGGCCGGATCGTGGAGCGCGAGATCTCCGTAGACCTCGTCGGTCGAGATGTGGTGGTATCGCTTGTCGTGACGGCGCGCCGCCTCGATCAGTGTGTACGTCCCGGCCAGGTTGGTGTCGAGGAACGGTCGCGGATCGCGCAGCGAGTTGTCGTTGTGCGATTCGGCGGCGAAATGGACGACGGCGTCGTGGGTCGCGGTCAGTGCATCGACGACCTCGGCGTCGGTGATGTCGCCGACCACGAGATTGACCCGGTCGGCAGGCAAGCCGGCTAGCGACGCCTCGTTGCCGGCGTACGTGAGCTTGTCGAGCACGGTCACGGCGAGGTCGGTCTCGGCCACGACCTTGTGGACGAAGTTGGCGCCGATGAAACCGGCTCCGCCGGTGACCACGAGTGAGCGCATGTGCGCGAGATTACCCGCGTGCCGAGGCACGACGATCCGTCAGTCCGTAGGCTCCGTGTCATGCGGGGCATCATCTTGGCCGGCGGAACCGGTTCGCGTCTCCATCCGATCACGGTCGGCGTCAGCAAACAGCTCGTGCCGGTCTACGACAAGCCGATGATCTACTACCCGTTGTCCACCCTGATGCTGGCCGGTATCCGCGAGATCCTCGTCATCACGACGCCGCAGGACGCTGCGGCCTTCCAGCGTGTCCTGGGTGACGGATCGCGGCTCGGGGTCGAGATCAGCTATGCAGTGCAGCCGTCCCCGGACGGGCTCGCCCAGGCGTTCGTCCTCGGTGCCGATCACCTCGGCGGCGAGTCGGCCGCGCTCGTGCTCGGCGACAACATCTTCTACGGCGCCGGGCTCGGCACGCAGCTGCAGCGGTTCGACGACATCGACGGCGGCCTGGTCTTCGCCTACCAGGTCGCCGATCCCAGTGCCTACGGAGTCGTCGAGTTCGATGACGAGGGACGGGCGGTCTCGCTGGAGGAGAAGCCCGCTCATCCCAGAAGCACGTACGCCGTGCCGGGGCTGTACTTCTACGGCAATGACGTCGTGGAGCTGGCTGCCGGCCTCGAACCGTCGGCGCGCGGCGAGCTCGAGATCACCGACCTCAACCGTATCTATCTCGAGCAGGGCCGTCTGAGCGTCGAGGTCCTCCCACGCGGCACCGCGTGGCTCGACACGGGGACGTTCGACGATCTCGCCGCCGCGACCGAGTTCATCCGCACGATCGAGAAACGTCAGGGCCTCAAGATCAGCTGCCCCGAGGAGATCGCCTGGCGTGCGGGGTGGTTGTCCGACGAGGAGTTGGCCGCTCGGGCCGAGCCGCTGCGCAAGAGCGGCTACGGGGACTACCTGCTCGGCCTCCTCCGCTGAGCGGCCACATCACGATGTTCGATGTGACGGTCGGTACCCCGATGGCCGCGGGCTCGATCCGGCGTCTGGTCAGGGACCGTCGAAGCGGATGTCGCGGCTGAACCTGAGGCCGAGCAGCGATGTCCCGCCGTCGACGGGCAGGCTGACGCCGTTGATGTAGCCGATGTCCGGGCGAGCCAGGAACATCACGGCCTCGACCACCTCGTCGGGTCGTGCGAACCGGCGGGCGGGGATGGAGCGGAGCGCGCCGTCGACCACGTCTTGGGGCGATCTGACGATCTGGGGGTTCTCGA
>Ga0182737_1000808_pt1 | contig 36930 bp, 32 predicted proteins | sample eDN5th30CBELigOP_FD_128878 | JGI IMG/M metagenome (GOLD analysis project Ga0182737, IMG submission 128878) | Enriched Organic Plus compost microbial communities from Emeryville, California, USA - eDNA 5th pass 30_C BE-Lig OP (version 2) (version 2) ... | reverse complement strand
GCTGCCGCTGGCCATCTGGCGCGGCAGGTCGGACACGCGGCCTTCCTGCTGCGGGTCGATGCCGCGCACCTGCACGCCGCGCAGCGCCTGGCCGCGCACCACCATGGCCTGGGCCGCCACGAAGGGGGCGCCGGCCTGGACCTCGTCGTTCTGGCGGGCCGCGTCGGTCAGTTCCTGGGCCTGGGCCAGCACGCGGTCGGGCGCGGCGCCCGGCACGTAGAGCTCGACGTGCGGCAGCACCGACAGCATGCGGTCGCGCACTTCCTTCTGGAAGCCGTTCATGACCGACAGCACGACGATCAGCGCGGCCACGCCCAGGGCGATGCCCGCCATGGACGAGCCGGCGATGAAGGAAATGAAGCGGTCGCGCCGGCCGCTCCTGCCCCGCATGCGCGCCATGCCCGCATAGCGGGCGCCGATCCAGATTTCGTAGGGTAGTTTCAGCACGAGCGCATTATGGCATTTCGGCAGCGCCGCGCCGCCGGCCCACTACAATCCCGTCCATGCAAGTCGTGATTCCCGCTGCCCTGCCCCCCGCCGCCGTCGCCGGCGAGCTGGCCCGCCAGTTGCCGCAGCGCGCGCCGCGCCTGCACGCCTGGCTGCGGCAGGCCGCCGCCGCGGTCGAGCGCCTGGACCTGCGCGAAGCCGGCTGTACCCCTTTCGAGGCCTGGCAGCTGCGCCAGGCGGGCTTCTCGCCCGCGCCCGGCCAGCCCCTGGGCGCCGGGCTGGGCCCGCTGCGCGCGGGCGCGCAAGCCGGCGCCGGCGAGCCGGTCTGGCTGGCCGAGCTGGCCCACGTCGCCCTGTCCACCGACCGCGTGGTCCTGGCCGATCCGGACGGCCTGGCCGTTTCCGCCCGGGAGGACGCCGCCCTGCACGAAGCCGTGCGGCCGCTGCTGGAAGGCAGCGGCTTCGACCTGCGACCCCTGCGGCCGGGCCTGTGGCTGGCGCGCCTGCCCGAAGGCGTGCGCGCGGCCTCGGCCAGCCCGGCCGTGGTGGCCGGCGGCAGCCTGGACGCCTGGTGGCCCCAGGACGCGCAGTCGCGCCCCTGGCGGCGCCTGCTCAACGAAATACAGATGGCCTGGCACGAGCACCCCGCCAACGAAGCGCGCGCCGGACGCGGCCTGCCGCCCGTCAACGGCCTGTGGCTGTACGGCGGCGCCCGGCCCTGGACTCCCGGCCCGGCCGAGCCGGCCGAGGTGCACGAAGACCTGCTCGCGCCCGCGCACGGCGGCGACTGGCACGCCTGGCTGCAGGCCCTGGCCGCGCTGGACGCCCGCCTGCCCGACCCGCTGCGCCCGGCCGCGCCGCCCCCTACCCTGGTCCTGACCGGCGCGGCGCGCACGGCCAGGCTGACCCTGCCCGCCAACCGGCTGCTGCGCCGGCTGGCCTGGCCCAAGAAGAACTGGAACACCTGGTGGTCAAGCCCCGATTGAGCATACGCACGGCCGACCTGGCGATCTGCCAGGCCCTGGAATCGGCCGGCATCCATCCGCTGCTGGCGCGCCTGTGGGCCGCGCGCGGCGTCAGCCATGCCGGCGAAACCCGCCTGAACTGGCCGGCCCTGCTGCCGCCCATGGGCCTGACCCACGCCGACCGCGCCGCCGCCCTGCTGGCCGACGCCATCGCCGCGGGCAGCCGCCTGCTGATCGTGGCCGATTACGACTGCGACGGCGCCACCGCCTGCGCCGTCGGCCTGCGCGCCCTGCGCGCCATGGGCGCGGTGGTCGACTTCCTGGTGCCCAACCGCTTCGAGACCGGCTACGGCCTGTCGCCCGCCGTGGTCGAGCTGGCCTGCCGCCACCCGGCCGGCAAGCCCGACATCATCGTCACCGTGGACAACGGCATCGCCAGCGTCGACGGCGTGGCCGCCGCGCGCGAGGCCGGCATCGGCGTGCTGGTCACCGACCACCACCTGCCCGGCGACACGCTGCCCGAGGCCCTGGCCATCGTCAACCCCAACCAGCCGGGCTGCGGCTTCCCGTCCAAGAACCTGGCCGGGGTGGGCGTGATCTTCTACCTGATGCTGGCGCTGCGCGCCGAGCTGCGCCGGCGCGGCGTCTACCCGCCCGACGGCGGCCCGCGCCTGGACGCGCTGTCCGACCTGGTCGCGCTGGGCACGGTGGCCGACGTGGTCAGGCTGGACGCCAACAACCGCCTGCTGGTCTCGCAAGGCCTGGCGCGCATGCGCAGCGGCCGCATGCAGCCCGGCATCCGCGCGCTCTTCGCGGTAGCCGGGCGCGAGCCGCGCGCGGCCTCCAGCTTCGACCTGGGCTTCGCCCTGGGCCCGCGCATCAACGCCGCGGGCCGCCTGGCCGACATGAGCCTGGGCATCGCCTGCCTGGCCACCGACCGCGAGGACGAGGCCCTGGAGATGGCCCGCCAGCTGGACGCCATCAACCGCGAGCGGCGCGACATCGAAAGCGTGATGCGCGAGCAGGCCCTGGCCGCCATGGAGGCGCCCTCGGCCGCACCGGGCGCGACGGTATGCGTCTACGAGGACGGCTGGCACCAGGGCGTGGTGGGCCTGGTGGCCTCGCGGCTGAAGGAGAAATTCTGGCGCCCGTCGCTGGCCTTCGCGCCGGCCGGCGACGACGAGATCCGCGGCTCGGGCCGCTCCATCCCCGACGTGCACCTGCGCGACGCGCTGGACCTGGTGTCCAAGCGCCACCCCGGCCTGATCCGCAAGTTCGGCGGCCACGCCATGGCCGCCGGCCTGACGCTGGGCCGCGACGACCTGGGCAAGTTCGCCCCGGCCTTCGAGGCCGCCGTGCGCGAGCTGACCGGGCGCAGCAGCTTCGAGCCGCTGCTGGAGACCGACGGCTCGCTGGAATCGGGCTACGCCAACGTCGAAGTGGCCGGCATGCTGCAGCAGCAGGTCTGGGGCTCGGGCTTCGCGCCGCCGCTCTTCCTGGACGAGTTCGCGGTGCAGGGCCAGCGGCTGGTGGGCGGCAAGCACCTGAAGCTGTCGCTGTCGCGCGGCGGCCAGCGCTTCGACGCGATCTGGTTCGGCCACAGCGAGCCGCTGTCCGGGATGGTGGCGGCGGCCTACCGGCTGGAGCAGAACGAGTGGAACGGGATGGTCAACGTGCAGCTGGTGATCGAGCACGCCGAGTGAGCCACGCGCCGGGCCAGGGCCCGGACGGCACCGGACGGCTCATGAGGCTCACGAACCGCCCGCCCCCGCTCGCGCCTGGGCGCCGGGCAGGCGGAAGGCCGCGCGCTCGCGGTCGTCGATCCGGTTGACCAGGTCGGTCTCCCAGGCCAGGTACTGGCGCGCCGCGGCCTTGTTGCCGCTGTGGCGGTCGTGCACGAAGAACAGGTAGTCGATGCAATCGCCATCAGGCGGCGCGCCGTCGCCGGCGACGACCGGCAGCCCCGCCTCGCGCCATACAGCCGGGCCATCGGCATTGAGCATGACGCGCGACACCCCCAGGGACCGCAGCTCCAGCGCGGCCAGGGCGCCCACCGCACCGTCCTGCGCCAGCAGCACGACGGGGGTCTGCGCGGCGAGGCCCAGTTCGCGCAGCCTGGGGCGGATGCTCCAGCGCGCCCCCTCGATATGGCCCTTGCGGTAGGCCATGCTGGGCCGCACGTCGACCAGCGCGGCCCCATCACGCAGGACGGCCGCGATCCCGGCGGCCGCCAGCGTCTCGACCTCGGGCGCCTGCCAGGCGACGGCGGGCGCAGCGCTAATACCGGGCGCGGCGGCGATGCCGGCGGACACGCCCCCGTCCAGCACATGGACGTCCCAGCCCATGCGGCCCAGCCAGGCCGCGACGACCGGCGCGCGCACGCCTTCGGCGTCGGCCAGCACGATGCGCGCCCCGCGCACGCCGATGTACTGGTCGGTCGCCTGGATCAACTGCCCGCCCGGCGTGTGCCGGGCGCCGGGCAGCGTGCCGGCGTCGTACTCCTCGCGGGTGCGCACGTCGCACAGGAAGGTGGTGCGGCCGCCGTCGGCCAGCCAGGCGCTCGCCTGGGCCGGGTCGACGCTGCGCACGCCGGCGCGCGCCGCCATGCCCTGCGCCCGCTCGCGCAGCGCGGGCAATTTGTCGGCAGCCACGGCGTCGGGGTAGCGCCGCTGGCTGCCGTGCTCCAGCGGCAGGTCGGCCAGGTACCAGCCCTGGGTGCCGTTCTCCAGCGCGAAGACCGGGTTGGGCAGCCCCAGGTCGATGAGGGTCTGCGCGCCGACGATGCTGCGGGTGCGGCCGGCGCAGTTCACGACGATGGTCGTGCCGGAATCCGGCACGAGCTCCTGCACGCGCAGCGCCAGCTCGCCGTTCGGGCAGCAGATGCTGCCCGGGATGTTCATCTTGCGGTATTCCTCGTAAGGGCGGCCGTCGAGCACGACCAGCTTGTCGCCCTCGCGCTGGCGGCCCGCCAGGTCGGCCGGCGAGATGCGCGGCGTGCCCAGGGCATGCTCGGCGAGCTCGCCGAAGGTCTTGCTCGGCACGTTCACGCCGGCGAAGCTGGCCAGCCCGGCGCCGCGCCAGGCCCGCAGGCCGCCGTCCAGCACATGGACGTCGCGGTAGCCCAGCGCGGCCAGCGCCGCAGCGGCGCGCGGCGCGACCTGCGCGCCGTCCTCGTCGTAGACCACCACGCGCGCCGACGGCCGCGGCACCAGCCGGGGCGCGTCCCGCTCCAGCCGGCTGTACGGCGCGTTGACGGCATAGAACAGGTGGTCCTCGCCGTACTGGCCGTGCTCGCGCACGTCGAGCAGCGCGATCTCGGCGCCGTCGTGCAGCCATTCCTTGAGCACGGCGGCACCGACGCGCAGGGGTTCGCCGACAGGCCGGGAGGAAGACGCCATGGCATCGGGGGAAACAGCCATCCTCATGCTCACCGGCGCGTCTGCACGCCGACGGACATGACCTGGCACGTGCCGGCCTCCAGGTCGAAGGCCAGCCGTTCGGTCAGCGTCTCCAGCGCGCGCCCGTACATGTGCAGGTGGCGGATGACGCCGTCGCCGCGGATTTCCACGGAATGGATGTCGTCCGGCATGAGGGCGATGCCCGCGCCCGGTTCGACCACGACGGTCTCCCGCCGCGCCAGCCGCCCGACGCCGGGCTGCGAGCCGTCGTCCAGCCGGTCGTAGACGTCGTTGTATTCGACGCCCTCGACCGCCGCGATACAGGCCCAGGTCGTGTGGTTGTGGGGCACGATCCGCTTGCCCGGCCGCATGACGTTCAGGTACAGGGCATAGCGCTTGTCCGCGTCTTCGCGGATCAGGTAGCGCGCCTGGCGCTCCCCGGCCTCCGGCGGCGGATAGCGGTCGGCCGCCCACCATTGCCGGTGCGAGGCCAGCCCGACCAGCACGTGCAGGACATCGTCCAGGCTCCCACGGTCCAGGCCCCGGGTTTCCAAGGCGTCTTTCATGGTCTCGACGGCAGACGCGATGTCGTCCGCATGAGGATGGGGCTGAACCATTCCAGGAGTCTCCCGATAGGAATAAGGTGTTTTCCCGCTACTCTAAGCGCCGATGCGCCGCATGACAAATCGAATTGCCGGGCACGGTAAAATGCCGGGTTTCGCCCGAGCAGGAACAGAGACCGCCATGGAAGCCGAACGCCAGAACCAGATCGCCAGCAGGCTGGCCGACTACGACGAGCGCCAGTTGGCGCTACGGGGGTATCTTTGACTACGATGCCAAGTCGGAGCGCCTGCAGGTCGTAAACGCCGAACTCGAAGACCCCGCCGTCTGGAACGACCCCAAGCACGCCCAGGACCTGGGCCGTGAAAAGAAAAGCCTGGAAGACGTGGTCCAGACGCTGGCCGAGCTGGGCCGCGGCATCGCCGATGCGCGCGAGCTCTTCGAGCTGGCCGCCGCCGACGGCGACGACGCCACCCTGCTGGCCATCGACGCCGACGCCGACGGCTTCCAGGAAAAGCTGGAAGGCCTGGAATTCCGGCGCATGTTCGCCAACCCCGCCGATCCCCTGAACTGCTTCCTGGACATCCAGGCCGGCGCCGGCGGCACCGAGGCGCAGGACTGGGCCGCCATGCTGCTGCGCCAGTACCTGAAGTACGCCGAGCGCAAGGGCTTCAAGGCCGAGGTGATGGAGGAATCCGAAGGCGAAATCGCCGGCATCAAGTCCGCCACCATCAAGCTGGAAGGCGACTACGCCTTCGGCTATCTGCGCACCGAGACCGGGGTGCACCGCCTGGTGCGCAAGAGCCCCTTCGACTCGGCGGGCGGGCGCCACACCTCGTTCGCCAGCGTGTTCGTCTACCCGGAGGTCGACGAGTCCTTCGAGATCGAGATCAACCCGGCCGACCTGCGCATCGACACCTACCGCGCCAGCGGCGCGGGCGGCCAGCACATCAACAAGACCGACTCGGCGGTGCGCATCACCCACATGCCCACCGGCATCGTGGTCCAGTGCCAGAACGACCGTTCCCAGCACCGCAACCGCGCCGAGGCCATGCAGATGCTGAAGTCGCGCCTGTACGAGCTGGAAATGCGCAACCGCATGGCCGAGCAGCAGAAGCTGGAGGACTCCAAGACCGACGTGGGCTGGGGCCACCAGATCCGTTCCTACGTACTGGACCAGAGCCGCATCAAGGACCTGCGCACCAACGTGGAAATCTCCAACACCCAGAAAGTCCTGGACGGCGACCTCGACCCGTTCATCCAGGCCAGCCTGAAACAGGGAGTCTGAGCCATGCCCGACATCGACACCGCCATCGTCCTGACCGGCGCCTCGCGCGGGCTGGGGGCCGCGCTCGCGCGCGGCCTGGCCCGGCCCGGCGTCCTGCTGGTCACCATCGCGCGCCGGCCCGACGCGGCGCTGCAGGACCACGCGCAGGCGCAGGGCTGCCGGCTGGCGCAGATCGCCGCCGACCTGTCCGACCCGCAGGCCGCGGCCGGCGCGGCGGCGCAGATGACAACGCTGCTGCCCCAGGGCGCGGCGCGCCTGCGCCTGATCAACAACGCCGGCGCGCTGCAGCCGGTGGGCCGGGTCGATGCGCTGACCGACGGCCGGGCCATCGCGGCCACGCTGTCGCTGAACGTGGCGGCGGCCATCACGCTGACGGCCGCCTTCCTGCAGGCCGCCGCCGGCCGCCCGGCCGACTGCCGCGTGCTCAACATCTCGTCGGGCGCCGGGCGCAACACCTTTCCCGGCTGGGGCGTGTACTGCGCCAGCAAGGCGGCGCTGGACATGTACACCCGCGTGGCCGCCGACGAATACGCCGCCGGCGGCGCGCGCTTCGTGTCGCTGGCCCCGGGCGTGATCGACACCGCCATGCAGGCCGACATCCGCGCCAGCGACCCGGCCCACTTCCCCGCCCTGGAGCGCTTCCAGGCCATGCACCGCGAAGGCAAGCTGGCCTCGCCCGAAGCGGTGGCCGCGCGCCTGATCGACTACCTGGAGCGCGACGACTTCGGCGCCACCGTCGTCGACGACATCCGCAATTACTGATCCCCTTCCCATGACCGACCGACAGCCCGCCCCGACGACCGCCCAGGACGAGAACCGCCTGATCGCCGAACGGCGCGCCAAACTTGCCCGGCTGCGCGAAGCCGGGGTGGCCTACCCCAACGATTTCGTGCCCGACGCGCACGCCGCCGACCTGCACCGCGACTACGGCGGCCAGGACCAGGAAGCGCTCACGGCCAGCCCCGTGGCGGTCAAGGTGGCCGGGCGCATGATGCTCAAGCGCGTCATGGGCCGCGCCAGCTTCGCCACCCTGCAGGACGGCAGCGGCCGCATCCAGGTCTACCTGGACCGCGGCGTGCTGGGCGACGAGGCCTACGCCGACTTCAAGCAATGGGACATCGGCGACATCGTCGGCGTGGCCGGCACGGTCTTCAAGACCAACAAGGGCGAGCTGTCCGTGCACGCCGGCTCGATCCGCCTGCTGGCCAAGTCGCTGCGCCCGCTGCCGGACAAGTTCCACGGCGTCACCGACCAGGAGCTGCGCTACCGCCAGCGCTACGTCGACCTGGTCATGACCGAGGACACGCGGCGCACCTTCGAGGCCCGCAGCAAGGCCATCGGCAGCCTGCGCAGCCACATGCAGCAGGCCGGCTTCCTGGAAGTCGAAACCCCCATGCTGCACCCCATCCCCGGCGGCGCGGCGGCCAAGCCCTTCGTCACCCACCACAACGCGCTGGACATGCAGATGTTCCTGCGCATCGCCCCCGAGCTCTACCTGAAGCGCCTGGTGGTGGGCGGCTTCGAGCGCGTCTACGAGATCAACCGCAACTTCCGCAACGAGGGGGTGAGCCCGCGCCACAACCCCGAGTTCACCATGATGGAGTTCTACGCGGCCTACGCGGACTACCGCTGGCTGATGGACTTCACCGAGACCCTGATCCGCGAGGCGGCGATATCGGCCACCGGCAGCGCCGTGCTGGCCTACCAGGGGCGCGAGCTGGACCTGTCGCGCCCCTTCGACCGGCTGACCATCTGCGAGGCCATCCTGAAGTACGCGCCGGGCTACACACAGGCCCAGCTGGACGATGCGGACTTCCTGCGCGCCGAGCTGAAGCGCCTGGGCGCCGACGTGGCCGGCACGCCGCTGGCGCGCGCCGGCACGGGCGCGCTGCAGCTGGCGCTGTTCGAGGAAACCGCCGAATCGCAGCTGTGGGACCCGACCTACATCATCGACTACCCGGTGGAGGTCTCGCCGCTGGCGCGCGCCTCCGACACCCGGCCCGGCATCACCGAGCGCTTCGAGCTTTTCATCACCGGGCGCGAGATCGCCAACGGCTTCTCGGAGCTGAACGACCCCGAGGACCAGGCCGAGCGCTTCCGCGCCCAGGTCCAGGCCAAGGACGCCGGCGACGAGGAAGCCATGTACTACGACGCCGACTACATCCGCGCCCTGGAATACGGCATGCCGCCGGCCGGCGGCTGCGGCATCGGCATCGACCGCCTGGTCATGCTGCTGACCGACAGCCCCAGCATCCGCGACGTGATCCTGTTCCCGCATCTGCGGCGGGAAGACTGAGGCGGCGGCCTCCGGAGGCTGGCCGGCGACGGCCGGCCACCATGGCGGCGGCAACGACAGCGACGATACGGACGAGCCCCATGCTAGCCAAGATACTCCTGCTGCTTGCCTGCGCCGTGGGGCTGTACGCCCTGGTCTTCGGCCTGCGCCGCCCGCGCGCCCCCGGCTGGTCCAAGGGACAGCGCGCCACCTGGCTGCTGGCCGTGGCCTGCGCGGCCTGCTGGCTGGGCGGCATCGTCTGCGCCATGCTGTGGCTGGGCGGGCGCACCGAGCCGCTGGAGCCCCTGCTGGGCCTGGGGCTGGGGCTGCTGACCCTTGCCGGCGCTGCCGGCCTGCTGGCCGCGGTCAAGGGGTTGCGCTGAGCGGTTCCGGGCCGGCCGGGCACGCACGCCCGGCCCGGAACCGCCAGCGCGGACGGCGCTCCGGCTGCGCAGTCCCGGTTACCGCCGCCGCAGCTAGCGGTTCGCCTCGCGCAGCTCCACCGCCCTCGCCCAGCGCCGCGCCACCGTCGGCGAGGTCGCGCAAGCCGCGGTGCGCGTGACCACCCGCACCGCGCGTTCCAGCAGCTGGATGTCGGCCTCGTGCTGGCGCGCCACGTGCGGGTCCTCGAAGAAGATAACGCGCTGGCACTGGCCTTCCAGCACCAGTTCGGCGATCTGGGCGTCGCCGCCCAGCGGCCCGCTCAGGTAGCGGTCCACCCAGGTCTTGTCGCGCGGCCAGCCGCGCGACCAGGCCAGCTCGTTCAGGCGCGAGCCGGTGGTGCCCGTGCCCACGCGGCGGGCGAAGCGCGACAGCAGGTCGAAGTGCTCGGCGGCAAAGGCCACCATTTCTTCCTTGAGCGCATCGTGGGCGATCAGCGCCACGGTCTGGCGCGGCAGGTCCAGGATCTGCGCGGCCGCGGGGTCGGGGCGCAGCCCGGCGTGCATGCGCTCGACTTCCATCCATTCGACGGCGCCCGCCAGCGTGGAGATGAAGGGCCGGCCGTGGGTGATGCACTGGCGCTTGAGCGCCAGCGCTTCCGGGAAGATGGACGACGGGTCCACCGGGTCGATCAGGTAGATGGCGCCGCCGAAGGGCTCCTGCCCTTCCCGCCCGGCGGTCACGCGCGCCACCAGCTTCATCAGCCCGCCTTCGCGGCCGTAGGGGTAGCGGATCAGGCCGGGGTAGCCCTGCAGCATGCCCTCGCGCACGATGGCGTCGTGGGTGCGGCCCACCGTGTAGAGCTCCACGCCCAGCTCGCGGATGGTGGCCGAGCAGGCGCGCAGCCAGGCGAACAACGCCGCGTCGGGGGTTTCGTGGTGCAGGCGGTTGGCGGCCAGGCCGAAACGCAAGTGGGGGGCAGCCATGTTCTACGAGTCCTGTCGGGCGAAAGTTGTTTGCGCAGGCCGAATCCGGCGAAGCGCAAATAGTACGACAGGAGGATCGCGCCGCGGCACGCGCTCCGGCCCCGTTCAGACTTCCTCGATCCAGGCAGCCTGGATCGCTTCCAGGATCTTTTCCCCGCTGCGCGCGGGGTCGTCGTCGAAGCCCGGCAGCGCCAGCACCCAGGCACGCAGCTCGGTGAAGCGCACCGCGCGCGGGTCCACGTCGGGGTGGGCGTCGGCCAAGGCTGCCGCGATCTCGTAGGTGTCGACCCACTTCATCAGTGGTTCTCCTTGGCGTGGTTGATCGAATACTTGGGGATCTCGACGGTCAGGTCGGCCTCGCCCACGCGCGCCTGACAGGACAGGCGCGAGGTGGAGGTCAAACCCCAGGCCCGGTCGAGCAGGTCTTCCTCGCTGTCGGACGCTTCCTCCAGCGAGCCGAAGCCCTCGCGCACGATGACGTGGCAGGTGGTGCAGGCGCAAGACAGCTCGCAGGCATGCTCGATCTCGATGTCGTGGTCGAGCAGCACGCGGCAGATCGACACGCCCTTGGGCGCGTCCTCGATCACGGCGCCTTCGGGGCAGACGTCGGGGTGCGGCAGTACGGTCAGCTTGGGCATAGGGTCGGGATGTCGGGCGTATCAGGCAAGTTCATCGAGCTTGCGGCCGGCCAGCGCCGCGCGGATGCTGCGGTCCATGCGGCGGGCGGCGAAGTCGTCGGTGGCGGCCGACAGGCGGGCCACCGCCTGGCGCACGGCCTCCACGTCCTGGCCGTCGGCGGCGGCGTCGGCCGCGGCCAGCGCCCGGTCCACCGCTTCGCGCTCGGCCGCGTCCAGCAGGTCGCCGTCGGCGGCCAGCGCCGCGCGCACCGACTCGGCCAGGTGGCGGGCCTCGACCTGCTGCTCGCGCAGCATGCGCAGGCGCGCGTCGTCGTCGGCATGGTCGACGCTGTCGGCCAGCATGGCGGCGATTTCCTCGTCGCTCAGGCCGTAGCTGGGCTTGACCGTGACCGAGGCCTCCACGCCGCTCGCCTGCTCGCGCGCGCTCACGCCCAGCAGCCCGTCGGCGTCCACCTGGAAGGTGACGCGGATGCGCGCTGCGCCCGCCACCATGGGCGGGATGCCGCGCAGCTCGAAGCGGGCCAGCGAGCGGCAGTCGGACACCAGCTCGCGCTCGCCCTGCACCACGTGGATGCTCATGGCCGTCTGGCCGTCCTTGAAGGTGGTGAACTCCTGGGCGCGCGCCACCGGGATGGTGCTATTGCGGGCGATGATGCGCTCGACCAGGCCGCCCATGGTTTCCAGGCCCAGCGACAGCGGCAGCACGTCCAGCAGCATCCAGTCCTCGCCGGGGGCGCGGTTGCCGGCCAGCAGGTTGGCCTGCTGGGCCGCGCCCAGGGCCACGACCTGGTCGGGGTCCAGGTCGACGAGCGGCGGCTTGCCGAACATCTGCCGCACGGCCTGGCGCACCACCGGCATGCGCGTGGCGCCGCCCACCATGACCACGCCCTTGATCTCGTCGGGCCGCAGCGCGGCGTCGCGCAGGGTGCGGCGCACGCAGGCCAGCGTGCGCTCGATGAGCGGCGCGGCCAGCTGCTCGAAGCGGGCGCGGGTGATTTCCACGTCCAGCTCGCGCCCGTCCAGCGTGGCGCGCAGCCGGGCCGCGTCGGCCTGGCTGAGCTGTTCGCGCGCGGCGCGCGCGGCCACCAGCAGCGCGCGCTGGCCGGCCTTGTCCAGGCCGCCGGCGGGCAGGCCCGCGGCCTCGGCCGCCCAGGCGGCCAGCACGGCGTCGAAATCGTCGCCGCCCAGCAGGGTGTCGCCGGCCGTGGCCGCCACCTCGAACACCCCGCGCGTCAGGCGCAGGATGGAGATGTCGAAGGTGCCGCCGCCCAGGTCGTAGACGGCGTAGACGCCCTCGGCGTCCTGGTCCAGCCCGTAGGCCAGCGCCGCGGCGGTCGGCTCGTTGAGCAGCCGCAGCACGTTCAGCCCGGCCAGGCGGGCGGCGTCGCGGGTGGCCTGGCGCTGGGCGTCGTCGAAATAGGCGGGCACGGTGATCACCGCGCCCACCAGGTCGTCGCCCAGCACGGCCTCGGCCCGCTCGCGCAGCACGCCCAGGATGCGCGCCGAGACCTCGACCGGGCTGACCTCGCCCTGGGCGGTGCGCAGGCGCACCATGCCGGGCCCGTCGACGAACTCATAGGGCGCATGGCCGCTGCGCGCCTCCTGCAGCGAGCGCCCCATGAAGCGCTTGACCGAGACCAGCGTGTTGAGCGGATCGCCGGCCTGCGCGGCCAGCGCGTCGTGACCGACCTGGACGCTGCCGTCGGCCGCGTAGCGCACCGCCGAGGGCAGCAGCGCGCGGCCCTGGGCATCGGCCAGCACTTCGGCCGCGCCGCTGCGCACGGCGGCGACCAGGGAGTTGGTCGTGCCCAGGTCTATGCCCACCGCCAGCCTGCGCTGGTGCGGCGCGGGCGATTCGCCGGGTTCGGAAATCTGCAGGAGTGCCATAAGCGTGTCTTGTGTCCGTCGTGCTCTTTCGCGCGGGCGCCGTGCGGGTTCGTGCCGGGCCGATGCGGCGTCGATTCGTGCCAGGGCGGGCTTGTGCGGGGCCGGTATGTGTCTGCGCGGTGTCCTACCCTACTCGGCGGCGTGGCGGGCGTCCTCGACTTCCTGGGCAAGCCGCTCCAGGAACATCCACTCGCGCACCCGCTCGGCCGCCGCAGCGGCATCGCCGCCGCCGTCGTCGAGCAGCGCGCGCACGGTCTCGCGCATGTCGGCGCGGGCCTGGTCCAGCTCGGCGCGCAGGGCGTCCAGGGCCGGGCCGCCGCCCTCGGCGCGGGCCTCGTCCAGCGCCTCGCGCCACTGCATCTGCTGCATCAGGAAGGCCGGCGACATGGCCGTGTTGCTCTCGGCCTGCAGGTCGGCGCCGCGCAGCTCGCACAGGTAGCGCGCACGCGCCAGCGGGTCGCGCAGGGTGCGGTAGGCCTCGTTGGCGCGCGCCGCCCACTGCATGGCCACGCGCCGCTCGGCGGCGCCGGCCGTGGCGTAGCGGTCGGGGTGGACCTGCGCGGCCACCGCGCGCCAGGCGCGCTCCAGCGCCTGGCCGTCCTGCGCATAGCGCACCGGCAGGCCGAACAGGCTGAAGTGGTCGTCGGCCAACGCGCTACACCGTGAACGATTCGCCGCAGCCGCAGGTGGCCTTCTCGTTGGGATTGCTGAACTTGAACCCCTCGTTCAGGCCTTCGCGGGTGTAGTCCAGTTGCGTGCCGTCGATGTAGGCCAGGCTCTTGGGGTCGACGTAGACCTTCACGCCGAAGCTCTCGAACACCTGGTCCTCGTCGTGCTGCTCGTCGACGTATTCCAGCTTGTAGGCCAGACCCGAGCAGCCCGTGGTGCGCACGCCCAGGCGCAGGCCGATGCCCTTGCCGCGCTTCTGCAGGTAGCGGCCGACGTGCTCGGCCGCCTGTTGGGTCAGCGTGACGGCCATGGCCTCAACCCGCCTCCGCCGGCGCGGCCGCGTGCTTGGTCTGGTAGTCCTTGACCGCCGCCTTGATGGCGTCCTCGGCCAGGATGGAGCAGTGTATCTTGACCGGCGGCAGGGCCAGCTCCTCGGCGATCTGCGTGTTGCGGATGGCCATCGCCTGGTCCAGCGTCTTGCCCTTGACCCATTCGGTCACCAGCGAGCTGGAGGCGATCGCCGAGCCGCAGCCGTAGGTCTTGAAGCGCGCGTCCTCGATGACGCCCTGCTCGTTGACCTTGATCTGCAGCTTCATCACGTCGCCACAGGCGGGCGCGCCGACCATGCCGGTGCCGATGCCCGGCTCGGACTTGTCGAACGAGCCCACGTTGCGCGGGTTCTCGTAGTGGTCCAGTACTTGGTTGCTGTAAGCCATGATGTTTCTCCGTAAACCCTGGGCGCCGTCAGTGGGCGGCCCATTGCACCGAATTCAGGTCCACGCCCTCCTGGGCCATTTCCCACAGGGGCGACATGTCGCGCAGCTTGCCCACGCGGCTCTTGATCAGGTCCACCGCGAAGTCGATTTCCTCGGCGGTGGTGAAGCGGCCGATGGTGAAGCGGATCGAGCTGTGCGCGAGCTCGTCGTTGCGGCCCAGCGCGCGCAGCACGTAGGACGGCTCCAGGCTGGCCGAGGTGCAGGCCGAGCCGCTGGAGACGGCCAGTTCCTTGATGGCCATGATGAGGGACTCGCCCTCGACGTAGTTGAAGCTGACGTTGAGGTTGTGCGGCACGCGGCGCTCCATGTCGCCGTTGAGGTAGACCTCCTCGATCTGCGACAGGCCCTGCCAGAGACGGTCGCGCAGCATGCGGATGCGCTCGTTCTCGGTGTTCATTTCCTCGCGCGCCAGGCGGAAGGCCTCGCCCATGCCGACGATCTGGTGGGTGGCCAGCGTGCCCGAGCGGAAGCCCCGCTCGTGGCCGCCGCCGTGCATCTGCGCCTCGATCCGCACGCGCGGCTTGCGCCGCACGTACAGCGCGCCGATGCCCTTGGGGCCGTAGGTCTTGTGCGCGGAGAAGGACATCAGGTCCACCTTGATCTTCTGCAGGTCGATGGCGACCTTGCCGGTGGCCTGGGCGGCGTCCACGTGGAAGACGATGCCCTTGTCGCGGCAGATCTCGCCCAGGGCCTCGACGTCCTGCACCACGCCGATCTCGTTGTTGACCATCATCACCGAGACCAGGATGGTGTCGGGCCGCAGCGCCGCCTTGAAGGCGTCCAGGTCGACCAGGCCGTCGTCGCGCACGTCCAGGTAGGTGACTTCGAAGCCCTGGCGCTCGAGTTCGCGACAGGTGTCGAGCACGGCCTTGTGCTCGGTCTTGACGGTGATGACGTGCTTGCCGCGCTCGGCATAGAAGTGCGCGGCGCCCTTGATGGCCAGGTTGTCGGACTCGGTCGCGCCGGAGGTCCAGACGATCTCGCGCGGGTCGGCGTTGACCAGGGCGGCGACCTCGGCGCGCGCCTGCTCGACGGCTTCCTCGGCCTCCCAGCCGAAGGCATGGCTGCGCGAGGCGGGGTTGCCGAAGTGCTCGTAGAGCCAGGGCACCATCTTGTCCACCACGCGGGGATCGACCGGCGTCGTCGCGGAGTAGTCGAGATAGATCGGACGGGTAGTCATGGCATTCGCTCCTGTAGCTTGTCGGTCGCCTGCCGGTCAGGCGGCGGCGCGGGCGGCGGTGTCCGGCGTACACGCATGGGCGGCGCCCACGCGGTCGACCCGCACGGTCGAGCAGGCGGCATCCTGGCTGGCTTCCTGCAGCTGGCGCACGCGCTGCTGGTCGACCAGGTCCTGCAGCGAGACGGAATCGAGGTAGTCCACCATCTTGCGGTTGAGCGTGGACCAGAGCTCGTGCGTCATGCACTTGCCGGGCTTGCCGTCGTTGCCGCTGGTGCAGTCGCGCTTGCCGCCGCAGCTGGTGGCGTCCAGCGGCTCGTCCACGGCGAAGATGATGTCGGCCACGGTGACGTTGCGCGCCAGGCGGGCGAGCGAATAGCCGCCGCCCGGCCCGCGCATGCTTTCGACCAGCTCGTGCCGGCGCAGCTTGCCGAACAGTTGCTCGAGGTAGGACAGGGAGATGTTCTGGCGCTGGCTGATCGCAGCCAGCGTGACGGGCCCGCTGTTCTGCCGCAGCGCCAGGTCTATCATGGCCGTGACGGCGAAGCGCCCTTTGGTAGTCAGCCGCATGGTGGTTCCTTTGCGTCTTCCGGTACGCCCGGGCGGGCATGGCGCGGCTGCTGCTGATTCGACGCGCGGCCCGGCGGGCAGACGACCCAGGCTCAATACCTGAGCAATTAGCTCAAGTATACCCCAATTCCCGAGTAATTTGCTTGGATAAGGCCGGAAAAAAACCGCGCCGGGGCGCGGTTTTCAGCCGGGGAAGGACCGCTCAGGCGGCCTGGTACTGGGTGGCGCGCTTGCGCACCAGCTCCAGCACGCCCTGGCAGGCGTCCTCGATGTAGTCCAGGACCTTGCCGAAGCCTTCCGGGCCGCCGTAGTACGGGTCGGGCACGGTGGCTTCCTCGAATTCGTTGGCGAAGCGCATCAGCAGCATGAGCTTGTGCTGGTAGGGCTTGGGGCACTGCTGCTGCAGGGCGGCCAGGTTGTCCCAGTCCATGGCCAGGATCAGGTCGTATTCGCGGAAGTCGTCCGCCGTGATCTGGCGGGCTTCGCGATGCGAGATGTCGTAGCCGCGCTTGCGGGCCGCGGCCTGGGCCCGGGCGTCCGGGGCTTCGCCGACGTGGAAGCCATGGGTGCCGGCCGAATCGATGCGCACGACGCCGGACAGGCCGGCGTCGTTCACCAGATGGCGGAACACTCCCTCTGCGCTCGGCGAGCGACAGATATTGCCCATGCAAACGAAAAGTACCTTGGTCATCATGTTGGCAAGTGTGCGGGAAAACCCGCTGTTAGGCAAGTTTTTTTTGCGTATGCGCAAAACTGGTGCGGGGCATTCCGGCCCCTATAAATTTGTTCTATATCAAATATATAGATCAACTATCTATAAATCGTCTCAAGTTTTTTACCGAATATCGCACAAAATTGTGTCGCTTTCGATGCAACGCAATAACGCCAAGTCGGTGCGGCTGCACCACGGCCCCGCACCATGGCGGACAGCAACCCCCTGCCCCTACTGGCCGGCGCCCAGCAGCAGCCTGTCCTTGAGATGCTGCAGGGCGTCGCGGGCGGCGGCGGCCTGCTCGAACTCCAGGTTGCGGGCGTGGTCCAGCATGAGCTTTTCCAGGCGGCGGATTTCGCGCGCCATGGCCTTCTCGTCGCCCAGCAGCTCGGCGGACGGCTCGGCCGGCGCCTCGCTGCGCGAGGCCGGCGCCACCACGCCGTCGATCAGTTCGCGCACCGCCTTGTGCACGCCGCGCGGCGAAATGCCGTGCTCCTGGTTGAAAGCCATTTGACGCTGCCGGCGCCGTTCGGTTTCCGCCAGGGCGCGCCGCATCGAATCGGTCACCTGGTCGGCATACAGGATGGCCCGGCCGTTCAGGTTGCGCGCGGCGCGGCCGATGGTCTGGATCAGGCTGCGCTCGGAACGCAGGAAGCCTTCCTTGTCGGCGTCCAGGATGGCGACCAGCGACACTTCCGGGATGTCCAGGCCCTCGCGCAGCAGGTTGATGCCCACCAGCACGTCGAAGGCGCCCAGGCGCAGGTCGCGGATGATCTCCACCCGCTCCACCGTGTCGATGTCCGAATGCAGGTAGCGCACCCGCACGCCGTTCTCGCTCAGGTATTCGGTCAGGTCTTCGGCCATGCGCTTGGTCAGCGTGGTGACCAGCACCCGGTCGCCCGCCGCGGTGCGCAGGCGGATCTCGCCCAGCAGGTCGTCGACCTGGGTGCGCGCCGGCCGCACCTCGACCTCCGGGTCGACCAGGCCGGTGGGGCGCACCACCTGCTCGACCACGTTGTCGGCGTGCTCCTGCTCGTAGGCGGCGGGCGTGGCCGAGACGAAGACGCACTGGCGCATGCGCGATTCGAATTCCTCCATGCGCAGCGGCCGGTTGTCCAGCGCCGAGGGCAGGCGGAAACCGTACTGCACCAGGGTTTCCTTGCGGGAACGGTCGCCGCGGTACATGCCGCCCAGCTGGCCGATGGTGACGTGGCTTTCGTCGATGAACATCAGCGCGTCGGGCGGCAGGTAGTCGATCAGCGTGGGCGGGGGCTCGCCCGGCGCGGCGCCCGACAGGTGGCGCGAGTAGTTCTCGATGCCCTTGCAGAAGCCCAGCTCCTGCAGCATCTCGATGTCGAAGCGGGTGCGCTGCTCCAGGCGCTGGGCCTCGACCAGCTTGCCGTCGTCGACGAAGTGGCGCACGCGCTCGCGCAGCTCTTCCTTGATGGTCTCGATGGCGCGCAGCACGGTGTCGCGCGGGGTCACGTAGTGCGAGCCCGGGTACACGGTGAAGCGCGGCACGCGCTGGCGCACCTTGCCGGTGAGCGGGTCGAACAGGTCCAGGCTCTCGACCTCGTCGTCGAACAAGGTCAGGCGCAGGGCCAGCTCGGGGCTTTCGGCCGGGAAGATGTCGATGGTCTCGCCGCGCGCGCGGAAGGTGCCGCGGGTGAAGTCGGCGTCGTTGCGCGTGTACTGCATGGCCACCAGGCGCGCCAGGATCTCGCGCCGGGCGAGGCGGTCGCCGGCGCGCAGGATCAGCACCATGGCGTGGTAGTCGCCCGGGTTGCCGATGCCGTAGATGCAGGACACGGTGCCGACGATGACGGTGTCGCGCCGCTCCAGCAGGCTCTTGGTGGCCGACAGGCGCATCTGCTCGATGTGCTCGTTGATGGACGAGTCCTTCTCGATGAACAGGTCGCGCGTGGGGACGTAGGCCTCGGGCTGGTAGTAGTCGTAGTAGGAGACGAAATACTCCACCGCGTTCTTCGGGAAGAACTCGCGCATCTCGGCGTAGAGCTGCGCGGCCAGCGTCTTGTTGGGCGCGAGCACCAGGGCCGGCCGGCCGAGCCGGGCGATCACGTTGGCCATGGTGTAGGTCTTGCCCGAGCCCGTCACGCCCAGCAGCGTCTGGTACATGAGGCCGTCGCGCACGCCCTCGGCCAGCGCGTCGATCGCGCGCGGCTGGTCCCCGGCCGGCGGATAGGGCTGGTAAAGGTGGAAAGGGCTGTCCGGGTAGTCGACGAAACGCCCGGCGGAACCGGAATCCGGCATGCTAGACTGTGTCAGGGTAAACCCCTCATTATCCCCACTACTCCCCACTGCGTCCACCTTTCCCTTTGCAACGTCCATGAGCTCCCTCTTCGCCTCCGTCGAACTGGCCCCCCGCGATCCCATCCTCGGGCTGACCGAGCAGTACAACGCCGATACCCGGCCGGGCAAGACCAACCTGGGCGTGGGGGTCTACTACGACGACGCCGGCCGCATCCCCCTGCTGCAGTGCGTGCGCAAGGCCGAGGCCGCCCGCATCGAGGCGGCCGCCGCGCGCGGCTACCTGCCCATCGACGGCATCCCCGGCTACAACAAGGCCGCGCAGGAGCTGCTGCTGGGCAAGGACTCCACCCTGGCCGCCGAAGGCCGCGTGCTGACCGTGCAGGCCCTGGGCGGCACCGGCGCGCTCAAGATCGGCGCCGACTTCCTGCGCAAGCTGCTGCCCGAGGCCAAGGCCGCCATCAGCGACCCCAGCTGGGAAAACCACCGCGCGCTGTTCGAGCGCGCCGGCTTCGAGGTCGTCGCCTACCGCTACTACGATCCGGCCACCCACGGCCTTGACTTCGCCGGCATGCTGGCCTCGCTGCGCGAACTGCCCAAGCGCAGCGTGGTGGTCCTGCACGCCTGCTGCCACAACCCCACCGGCGTGGACCCCACCGCCGAGCAATGGGGCGAGATCGTCCGCGCCGTCAAGGAACGCGAGCTGGTGCCCTTCCTGGACATCGCCTACCAGGGCTTCGGCGACGGCCTGGTCGAGGACAGCGCGGTGGTGCGCCTGTTCGCCCAGCAGGGGCTGACCATGCTGATCAGCTCGTCGTTCTCCAAGTCCTTCTCGCTGTACGGCGAGCGCGTCGGCGCGCTCACCATCGTGGCCGGCGACAAGGACGAGGGCGCGCGCGTGCTCAGCCAGCTCAAGCGCGTCATCCGCACCAACTACTCCAACCCGCCCACCCACGGCGGCACGGTGGTGTCCACGGTGCTGAACTCGCCCGAGCTGTTCGCCCTGTGGGACCGCGAGCTGGGCGAAATGCGCGAGCGCATCCGCCTGATGCGCCGCCAGCTGGTCGACAAGCTCAAGGAGCGCGGCGTCGCCCAGGACATGGAGTTCGTCGCCCGCCAGCGCGGCATGTTCTCGTACTCCGGCCTGAACGCCGCCCAGGTCGAGCGCCTGCGCGAGGAGCACGCCATCTACGCGATCTCCAGCGGCCGCATCTGCGTGGCCGCGCTCAACAGCGGCAACATCGACCACGTGGCCGACGGCATCGCCGCAGTGATGAAGGCCTAGTCCCGGCCGCCGGCCGTCCAGCCGCCGCGAAGGCCTGCGCATGCGCAGGCCTTTTTCATTTGCGCGTTGGCGCGCAAAAGGATGCCGCGCGACCCGGCGTGGCGTCATTCGTCCTGCCCCTGCTTGCAATTTGCGCCGGCCTGCTCCAGAATGGCGGCTGTATACATATACAGTAGCCTTGCCATGACCGTCAAGCTCACCGACCGCCAGCAGCAGATACTGGATTTCGTGCGCAACACCATCGCGCAGACGGGCTTTCCGCCCACGCGGGCCGAAATCGCCCAGGCCCTGGGCTTTCGCTCGCCCAACGCGGCCGAAGACCACCTGCGGGCGCTGGCGCGCAAGGGCGCCATCGAGCTCACCGCGGGCGCCTCGCGCGGCATCCGGCTCACCGCCGCGGCCGCGCCCGAGCCGGTCCAGGCCCTGCTGCCCCACCCCGCGCTCGCCCAGCTCCTGTTGCCCCTGGTCGGCCGGGTCGCGGCGGGCAGCCCCATCCTGGCGGCCGAGCACGTCGAGCGCGAGATCGGCGTCGACCCGGCCATGTTCGACCAGGCGCCCGACTACCTGCTCAAGGTACGGGGCCTGAGCATGCGCGACGCCGGCATCCTGGACGGCGACCTGCTCGCCGTGCGCCGCGCGGCCGAGGCGCGCAACGGCCAGATCGTGGTCGCCCGCATCGACGACGAGGTCACCGTCAAGCGCCTGTCGCGCAGCGGCGGGCGCATCGAGCTGCTGCCCGAGAACCCCGACTTCTCCCCCATCGTGGTGCAGCCCGGCCAGGATTTCGCCCTGGAAGGGATCGCCGTCGGCCTGATCCGCACGCAGCCGCTGCACTGACGGCGGGGCCTTGATCCGCGCGGGTCCTGCTCACGCCTGCTTAAGTCCTTAGCCCCCTCGGACCTCCCGGGTCCTTTCGGGCAGCCTGCCTCAGCCGGCGCGGTAGCGTTCCAGTTCGCGCCGGTCGCGCTTGGTGGGGCGGCCGCCGCGCAGCTGCAGGCCGGGCTCCACGCCCAGCTCCCTGCTGCGCATGCGCTCGGCGCGGGCGGCGATGCTTTCGGCCGTTTCCTCGTACAGCAGGCGCGCCTGGGGCGCAGGCCCGCGCCGGCCCGATACGGCGCGCACCACGACCACCCAGCGCTGCTCGGCCGCCTGGATCTCCAGGGTGTCGCCGGCCCGCACGGTGCGCGCCGGCTTGGCGCGCGCGCCGTCGACCTGCACCTTGCCGCCGTCTATGGCGTCATGGGCCAGCTGCCGGGTCTTGTAGAAACGCGCCGCCCAGAGCCACTTGTCCAGGCGCACGGCCGGGTCGTCGCGGGTGTCGGTCACATGGGGCAGCGAGCGGCTTCAGTGCTTGATCACCGGGTCGGCACCGGCCGCCGGCTGGCCGGCCGGGGCCACCACGGGCTGCTGCTCGGCCTTGGCGGGCTCTTCGTCGGGCAGGGACTCGGGCATGCGCTCCAGCGCCAGTTCCAGCACCTTGTCGATCCAGCGCACGGGCACGATCTCGAGGTGGTTCTTGACGTTGTCCGGGATCTCCGCCAGGTCCTTGACGTTTTCCTCGGGGATCAGCACGGTCTTGATGCCGCCGCGGTGCGCGGCCAGCAGCTTTTCCTTCAGGCCGCCGATGGCCAGCACTTCGCCGCGCAGGGTGATCTCGCCGGTCATCGCCACGTCGGCGCGCACGGGAATCCTGGACAGCGCCGAGACGATGGCCGTGGTGATGGCGATGCCCGCCGAGGGGCCGTCCTTGGGCGTGGCGCCTTCCGGCACGTGCACGTGCATGTCGCGCTTCTCGAACACGCTGTCGATCAGGCCCAGGCGGCGCGCCCGCGAGCGCACCACCGAACGGGCGGCCTCGACCGATTCCTTCATGACGTCGCCCAGCGAGCCGGTGCGCTGGATGTTGCCCTTGCCGGGCATGTCGGCGACTTCGATGGTCAGCAGGTCGCCGCCCACCTCCGTCCAGGCCAGGCCGGTCACCTGGCCGATCTGGTTTTCCTTCTCGGCCATGCCGAAGGTGTAGCGGCGCACGCCCAGGTAGTCGTTCAGGTTGTCGGCCGTCACCACCACCTGCTGGACCTCGCCGCCCGCCTTGCCGGCGCCGGCCCCGGCCGTCTGCTGCTGGATCAGCAGCTGCTTGACCACCTTGCGGCAGATCTTGCCGACCTCGCGTTCCAGCGCGCGCACGCCGGCCTCGCGCGTGTAGTAGCGCACGATGTCGCGGATGGCGGATTCCTCTACCGACAGTTCCTCGGGCTTGACGCCGTTGTTCTTCATCAGCTTGGGCAGCAGGTGCTCGCGGGCGATGTGCACCTTCTCGTCCTCCGTGTAGCCGGACAGGCGGATGACTTCCATCCGGTCCAGCAGCGCGGGCGGGATGTTCAGCGTGTTGCTGGTCGCCACGAACATCACGTCGGACAGGTCGAAGTCGACCTCGATGTAGTGGTCCTGGAAGGTGTGGTTCTGTTCCGGGTCGAGCACTTCGAGCAGTGCCGAGGCGGGATCGCCGCGGAAATCCATGCCCAGCTTGTCGATCTCGTCGAGCAGGAAGAGCGGGTTGCGCACCGCCACCTTGGACATGTTCTGCAGGATCTTGCCCGGCATGGAGCCGATGTAGGTGCGCCGGTGGCCGCGGATCTCGGCCTCGTCGCGCACGCCGCCCAGCGCCATGCGCACGAACTTGCGGTTGGTGGCCCGGGCGATCGACTGGCCCAGCGAGGTCTTGCCCACGCCGGGAGGCCCGACCAGGCACAGGATGGGCGCCTTGACCTTGTCCACGCGCTGCTGCACGGCCAGGTATTCGAGGATGCGCTCCTTGACCTTCTCCAGGCCGTAGTGGTCGGCGTCCAGCACCGATTCGGCGTTGGGGATGGAGTTGTTGACCTTGCTCTTCTTCTTCCAGGGCAGGTTGATGAGCGTGTCGATGTAGTTGCGCACCACGGTGGCCTCGGCCGACATGGGCGACATGAGCTTGAGCTTCTTGAGCTCGGCGTCGGCCTTCTTGCGCGCCTCCTTGGGCATGTGGGCGGCGAGGATCTTCTTTTCGAGCTCCTCGATGTCGGCGCCCTCCTCGCCCTCGCCCAGCTCCTTCTGGATGGCCTTGACCTGCTCGTTCAGGTAGTAGTCGCGCTGGCTCTTCTCCATCTGCTTCTTGACGCGGCCGCGGATGCGCTTCTCGACCTGGAGGATGTCGATTTCCGTTTCCAGCTGCGTGAGCAGGGCTTCCAGGCGCTCGGACGTGCCGAAGACCTCCAGCATCTTCTGCTTCTGCTCGAGCTTGAGCGGCAGGTGCGCGGCGATGGTGTCGGCCAGCCGGCCGGCGTCGTCGATGCCCGCCAGCGAGGTGAGGATTTCCGGCGGGATCTTCTTGTTGAGCTTCACGTACTGCTCGAACTGGGCCACGATGGCCCGGCGCAGCGCCTCGGTCTCGGCCCCGGGCTGGGCCTCGGGGGCGATGGGCACGACTTCGCAGGTGAAGTGGGAATCGGCGTCGCTGATGCCGGTGATGCGGGCGCGCTGGGCGCCTTCGACCAGCACCTTGACGGTGCCGTCCGGCAATTTCAGCATCTGCAATATGCCCGCCACGCAGCCGATTTCGTAGACGTCCTCGGGCGTGGGATCATCCTTGCCGGCGGACTTCTGCGCCACCAGCATAATGTGCTTGCCCGCCTCCATGGCGGCCTCCAGCGCCCGGATCGAGCGGGGACGGCCCACGAAAAGGGGGATGACCATGTGCGGGAACACCACGACGTCGCGCAGCGGCAGCAGCGGCAGGTCCAGCGGTTCGGATGGCAGGGTCTGGCTGGCAGACATAATGGGCTTTCCTCGGAAAAACTCGGCGTATCGGGAAGCGCGCGCGGCCGCGCGCTTCCCGCCTGGACAATTATGTCTCTTATGGTGACGATAGCCGAAAAAACAAGGTTGCGGCTTGGCCCCGCCCGCCGATTTCCGCGCAGGAAACAGCCGGTCAGGCGGCTGCGTCGCGGACCGGCGAGCGGTTGCGCTTGACCGGCTCGGAGCTGTCGTCGGCGTAGATCAGGAGCGGCGCTCCGTCGCCTTCGACCGCGGTCTCGTCCAGGACCACGCGCGAGACGTTGGTCATGGACGGCAGCTCGTACATGGTGTCGAGCAGCGCCGACTCCAGGATGGAGCGCAGGCCGCGCGCGCCGGTCTTGCGCTTGAGCGCCTTGCGGGCGATCGCGCGCAGCGCCTGGGGCCGCAAATCGAGTTCGACCCCTTCCATGGCGAATAGTTTCTGGAACTGCTTGACCATGGCGTTGCGGGGCTCGGTCAGGATGCGCACCAGCGCGTCCTCGTCGAGCTCGCTGAGCGTGGCGATCACCGGCAGGCGGCCGACCAGCTCGGGAATCAGGCCGAACTTGATGATGTCCTGGGGTTCGACCTCGGTGAAGGTTTCGCCCGCGGTGCGCTCGGACTTGGAGCTGACCGCCGCGCCGAAGCCGATGCCGGATTTCTCGGTGCGGTCGCGGATGACCTTTTCCAGGCCGTCGAAGGCGCCGCCGACGATGAAGAGGATGTTGGTGGTGTCGACCTGGACGAAGTCCTGGTTGGGATGCTTGCGCCCGCCCTGCGGCGGCACCGAGGCCACCGTGCCCTCGATCAGCTTGAGCAGCGCCTGCTGCACGCCCTCGCCGGACACGTCGCGGGTGATCGAGGGGTTGTCGGCCTTGCGCGAGATCTTGTCGATCTCATCGATGTAGACGATGGCGCGCTGGGCCTTTTCGACATCGTAGTTGCAGTTCTGCAACAGCTTCTGGATGATGTTCTCGACGTCCTCGCCCACGTAGCCGGCTTCGGTCAGCGTGGTGGCGTCGGCCATGACGAAGGGCACGTTGAGCTGGCGCGCCAGCGTCTGCGCCAGCAGCGTCTTGCCCGAGCCGGTGGGGCCGATGAGCATGATGTTGCTCTTGGCCAGCTCGACGTCGTCGCCCTTGATCTCGCTGTGGCGGATGCGCTTGTAGTGGTTGTAGACCGCCACGGCCAGCATGCGCTTGGGCGAGTCCTGGCCGATCACGTACTGGTCGAGGAAGGCCTTGATCTCGGCGGGGGTGGGAAGCTCGGAGCGTATGGCCGCCCGCGCGGTCGCCTGGGCTTCCTCGCGGATGATGTCGTTGCACAGGTCGATGCACTCGTCGCAGATGAACACCGAGGGGCCTGCGATCAGCTTGCGGACCTCGTGCTGGCTCTTGTTGCAGAACGAGCAGTGGAGAACCTTCGCGTCGGCCGAGCCTTTCTTTTCGGGCATAAATGATGAAGTCTTGAGTCTGCAGTGGGCGGCGGGACGCCAGGCGGCGGCGGGCCCGCGCCCTGCCGCACCGGCCTCAGGGCTTGGCGGCGGCCCGGGAGGTCAGCACCTGGTCTATCAGTCCATACGATACCGCATCTGCCGCGGACATGAAGTTGTCGCGCTCCGTGTCCTGGGCGATGCGCTCGACCGGCTGGCCGGTGTTCTCGGCCAGGATGGCGTTCAGGCGCTCGCGCAGGTCGAGGATCTCGCGCGCCTGGATCTGGATGTCGGAGGCCTGGCCCTGCGCGCCGCCGGAAGGCTGGTGGATCATGATGCGCGAATTCGGCAGCGCGAAGCGCTTGCCCTTCTTGCCGGCGGCCAGCAGGAAGGCGCCCATGCTCGCGGCCAGGCCGGTGCACAGCGTGGAGACGTCCGGCTTGATGAACTGCATGGTGTCGTACATGGCCATGCCGGCGTACACCGAGCCGCCCGGGGAGTTGATGTAGAAGGCGATGTCCTTGTCGGGGTTTTCCGACTCCAGGAACAGGAACTGCGCCACCACCAGATTGGCCGTGGTGTCGTTGACCGGGCCGACCAGGAACACCAGGCGCTCCTTGAGCAGGCGCGAGTAGATGTCGTAGGCCCGCTCGCCGCGGCCGGACTGCTCCACCACCATGGGGATGTAGCCCAGGCCGGTGGGCACGACCGACCCGCCGCCGTGCATGGAGGCGTAGAAATCGGTGAAGCGCTGCATGTGCATCAGGCGGTCCCCATGATCTGTTCGAAAGGCACGTCCTCGTCGGCGACCTGGGCCTTGGACAGCACGTGGTCCACGACGTTGTCCTCCAGCACGATGGCCTCGATCTCGGCGCGGCGCTGGCGGTCGCTCAGGTAGTAGCTGACCACCTGGGCGGGCTGCTCGTAGTTCTGCGCGAATTCCTCGATGCGGGCGCGCACCTGCTCAGGCTTGGCCTGCAGCTGCTCCTGGCGGACCAGCTCGGCCACCAGCAGGCCCAGGCGCACACGGCGCTCGGACTCGGCCGAGAAGGCCTCGGCGGGGATGGGCACGGAATCGGCATTGGGCACGCCGCGCTGCTTGAGGTCCTGGCGGGCGGCGGCGATGCGGCTTTCGGTGTCGCTGGCCACCAGCGCCTTGGGCACCTCGAACTTGCCGGCCTCGACCAGCGCGTCCATGACGCTGGACTTGGTGCGGGCCTGGGTGCGCAGCCTGGCTTCGCGCTCGATGTTGGCGCGGATGTCGGCGCGCAGCTTGTCCACGTCGCCTTCGGCCTGGCCGAGCGACTTGGCGAACTCGGCGTCGACCGGGGGCAGCACGGCCTCGGCCACTTCCTTGACGGTGATGGCGAATTCGGCCGTCTTGCCGGCGACTTCGCGGCCGGCGTAGTCTTCCGGGAAGGTCAGCGGGAAGGTCTTGGTGTCGCCCGCCTGCAGGCCGCGCGCGGCGGCTTCGAACTCGGGCAGCATGCGGCCCTGGCCCAGCACGAAGGAGAAGCCTTCGGCGCTGCCGCCCTCGAAGGCCACGCCGTCGATCTTGCCGACGAAGTCCAGGGTGACGCGGTCGTCGTCCTGGGCCGGGCGGCCGGAGCGCGCCTCGTACGAGGCGCGCTGCTTGCGCAGGATGTCGATGGTGCGGTCGACCTCGGCATCGCCCACCTGGGTCGTCACGCGCTTGACCGACAGCGTGGCCAGGTCGGGCACGGCGATCTCGGGATAGACCTCGAAGGTGGCGGTGAAGGCCAGCCGGTCCTGGGCGGCCTCGTCGCCCGTCTTGGGCTCCAGCCTGGGGGAACCGGCCACGCGCAGCTTGGCGTCTTCGACCGCCTGCTCGAAGGCCTGGCCGACCTTGCTGTTGATGACGTCGTAGCGGATGCCGGGGCCGTGGCTGCGTTCGAGCATGCCCAGGGGCGCCTTGCCCGGACGGAACCCCGGCACCTTGGCCGTGCGCGCCACGCGCTTGAGCTGGGCCTGGACTTCCTGTTCGACATCGGCCATGGAGACGGCCAGATCAACGCGGCGCTCCAGGCCGGAGAGGGTTTCAACCACAGGCTGCATGAAAAACCTATTTCCCAGTAGAAGTGAAAGACGAGGGGCAACAGGTCATTTTACCGGAAAGCGGCGGGGCGCCCGCGAGCCTCCATGAATACCCCTAGGCGGGGGGCGGCGCGCCCGGGACGGGCAGCATGGCGGCGCCTGCGTGGGCGCGGCCACGCCCACGGCCGGCCCAGGGCGGTGGAGCGCCGGAAACGGCGCGCGGGCCGCTGTTGCGCCGGCCTGGCGAACGGCCAGGCCGCCCACCTTGCAGCGGACGGCCTGGGTGGACTGCACGGCGGCGGGCAGAGCGGCGTCCGTGGGATGCGCCGAGGGCGCCGCGCGCCGGCCGCCCTTCCCTTTCTTACTTGGCGGCATCCTGCACGGCCTGGCCGCCGCGCTCGATGTCCTTGCCCGCGCCTTCCATCGTGTTGCAGCCGGCGACGAATGCGGATGCGGCCAGCAGGGCGGCCAGTATGGTCTTGTTCAGCATGGCATCTCCTTTCGGGTTGAAGGGAGCCGCCGGCCGGGCGGGGAAATCATCCGGAATGCCGGATGGCCGACGGCTCTCCCTGGCGCCCGCTCCCCGGGCGCCGGCTTGCCGAGCATACCGCCCGGCGGCCGATGAACGGCGATACGGATGTAACAAGGCAGGCGCCGCCCGCCATTTCCCGTCCCGGATATCGAGGGGCCGCCGGAATCCGGCCTGGAATTAATCCCGGTTTTGCGAAAACCCTGCACGAATAATGCCGATCGCCAGCCGGCAGGCGGCTGCGCCGCGCGCGACGGGAGTATCCGTAAACGGCGCTTCCCTTGTATTTACGGGCTTTTCCAGCCCGGGACCCCGTTTTTCAATTGAATACATCGGCTTTCAAAAAGTCGGGGCTAAGTGCAGCAAATCATCACAGGGTTTTTCAAGGCCGATGTTACGATCGCAACGGTACGCAACTTATATCGCGTTAATAATCGCCTGCGCGAAATTATTATAAATCCGGCACAACCGGCAATATCGCGAAAATCCGCGTACCTGTCGTATCGACAGAGGTTCCGTAGTTTCTGTTCCAGCAGTCCGTGTATTCGGTATTTATCCGTGTGCGTCTAACTTTTATGGATAGGTGACTTATGGCTACAGTGGATTTGGATATTGGCGGGATACTGCAACCCACCAACGTGACGGTCGACCAGGGGGACTATGACGGCGACACCTTGCTCAATGCAAGGGCACTGAGCCCCAACACGACGTTGAACATCACCAACAGCGCCGACACGAACGACGTGCTGGAACTCCAGCAGACCCTCACCCTCGGCGTGCTCAGCACCAGCACCGTGAACCTGGAGGAAAACGCCAACGTCCAGCTCACCGGGCTGGCCGGCGTGAACGTCGGCTCCACCTTCAATTACAACCTGGCCAACGGCTCCACCCTGGAGATGACCTCCAATTTCCTGTCGCTGGGACTCGGGAACACCATCAATATCGACCTCGGCGACACGGGCACGTCGACGTTCATCTACGATCCGACCGGCATCAACGTGGAGGTTTCCGATTATCCCAATATCAGCGGGATTACCGCCGGCGACCAGATACAGGTGGTAGGCGCCGCCAGCGGCGAGTACAGCAGCGGCGACCTGATCTTCAGGAACGAGGCCGGCGTCATCATCGGACGCTTCAATGCCGACGGCCTGGACCCCAGCCAGGTCCAGTTCGAGGGCGGCACCATGACCTATGCGTGCTACCTGAAGGGCACGCACATCGCCACCCCGGACGGCGAAGTGCGGATCGAGGACCTCAAGGCGGGCGACAAAGTCCTGACCGCCAGCGGCGGCGTCGCCACCGTCAAGTGGCTGGGGCACCGCATGCTGCACAAGAGCCGGATCCCTGCCAAGAACGCGATCCGCGCCTTCCCCATCCTGTTCAAGAAGGACTCGATCGCCGAGAACGTGCCCCATCGGGACCTGCTGCTTTCCCCCGGCCATCACGTCTACTTCGACGGCGCCCTGATTCCCGCCATGCTGCTGGTCAACGGCCAGACCGTGGTCCAGCAATTCGACATGAAGGCATTCGAATACTTCCACGTCGAACTGGAGCAATTCGATATCCTGCTCGCCGAAGGCGTGCCGGCGGAGTCGTACGTCGACACGGGCAACCGCGCCATGTTCCAGAACGCCCGCACGGTGGCGATGCTGCCCGATTTCGGTCCCGCCGAAGGCCGCCCCGCCATCGACGGCATCCAGGTCGTGCGTTCCGGCCCGGTGGTGGAGGCGGTGCGCAAGCGCCTGCTCAAGCGCGTCGAGTCCCTGACCCGGGCAGTGCGGATCGCCGATCCCGATCTGCGCGTGGAGGTCAACGGCCAGCAGATCCGGCCCGAGCCCGCCGACCAGCGCGACGGCGTGCTGCGCTTCGCCCTGCCCGCGGGGGCCGATCTCGGCGACCTGCACATCCGCTCGCGCTCGGCGGTGGTGCGCGAGACCTCGGCGCACGCCCGCCGCGACCTGCGGCAAGTGGGCGTGGGCCTGGCGCGCATCGCCATCGAGGACGAGGCCGGCCGCCGCGACATCGACCTGATGGACAGCGGCCTGCGCGGCCTGCACGCCCCGCAGGACGTGTACGGAAGGGCCATGCGCTGGACGGACGGCGATGCCGTGATCCCCGTGCAGTGCCATAGGCTGCGCGGCCAGGCGGTGCTGGAGCTGCACGTGCTGCGCACCTATTCGTACTGGGACGACGCGCAGGCCCTGCGGCGCGCCGCTTGAGCAAGCCCTGCCGGTGGTAGAACGGGGACCACCGCAAGGTGGTCCCTTTTTCATCGCACCGGCCGGCGCTTTGACACTGCCAGGCAATCCAGGGTAGAATTTTGCCTCTTTGCAGGCGGTTAGCTCAGCTGGTTAGAGCGCCACGTTGACATCGTGGAGGTCGTTGGTTCGATTCCAATACCGCCTACCAACTTCTTTCTGCCCCTTCCTGCCGGAAGGGCCGCAGGAAAAGCGAGGCGGCACCCCGCACGCCTGTCGCGAAGAGCGAACATCTGGAACCGCCTCCGGCCCATGGCCCTGGCGGTTTTTTCATGCCCGCCGCATATCCGGCCTGCCCGGCGCCACGCGTCTGCCCGTATCAGGCAGCCTGCGCGTCAGCGCCCGCAACCGCTTGCACGAAAGCCTGAATCCTGGCGGCGGACTTGATGCCGGGCGATTCTTCCACGCCGCTGCTGACGTCCACGCCCCAGGGGCGCAGCGCGCGCACGGCCGCGCCGACGTTGTCCGGGCCCAGGCCGCCGGACAGCACCAGGGGGCGGCCCTGCTCCGCCACGGCCGACAACAGCGTGTGGTCGAAAGCCAGGCCGCTGCCGCCGTAGCCGGGCGAATGGCTGTCGAACAGCCAGGCGGCCGCGCCGGCGTAAGGCGCGCAGGCGCGCGCGAGCGCTTGCGGGCTGTCCAGGCCGGGGCCGCCGACGCGGAAGGCGCGCATGTAGGGGCGGCCGTAGCGTTCGCATTCCTGCGGGGTTTCGTCGCCGTGGAATTGCAGCAGGTGGGGCTGGACCGCGTCGATGATTTCGTGCACGCAGCCCGGGTCGGCGTTGACGAACAGGGCGGTGACGGTGACCCAGGCGGGCGCGGCGCGGCTGAGCTGGGCCGCGCGTTCGGTGGCGACGAAGCGCTTGCTGCGCGGATAGAAGACCAGGCCGACGGCGTCGGCGCCGGCCTGTGCGGCGGCTTGCAGGTCGGCCTCGCGGGTGAGGCCGCAGATCTTGATGCGGGTGCGCACGGTGGGTCCGTTGGCTGTCGGCAGTGGCCGACGATGATAGTACAAACCTGCGTCAGCCCGCGGACATCAGGCCGGGGATATCGCGGCTGCCGTCCAGTTCGCCCAGCAGGTGCTGGTGGTCAGGGTAACCGATGGCGGCCAGGTACAGGCCGTCGGGCTGGAAGGTGGGCGCGGCCTGGCGGCGGTCGCGCAGGGCCAGCAGTCCGGCGATCCACGGCGCGGGTCGGCGACCCATGCCGACGTAGATCAGGGAGCCGACGATGTTGCGCACCATGTGGTGCAGGAAGGCGTTGGCCTGCAGATGGAAGACGACGAGTTCGCCGTGGCGCTCGATGTCCAGCCGCGCCAGGGTGCGCACGGGGTGCGCGGCCTGGCACTGCGAGGAGCGGAAGCTGCTGAAGTCGTGCTCGCCGACCAGGCTGCGGGCGGCTTGCGCCATGGCCGGGACGTCCAGGGGCTGGAAGCACCAGCCGGCCCGGCCGGCCCACAGGGGCGAGCGCACCGGCTCGTTGCGCAGCAGGTAGACGTAGCTGCGCGAGCGGGCCGAGAAGCGGGCGTGGAAGTCGTCGGGCACGCTGCGCGCCCAGCGCACGGCGATGCCGGGCGGCAGGTGGGCGTTGACGCCGCGCACCCAGGAGGATTCGCGCCGGTCCACGTCGGTGTCGAGGTGCACGACCTGCATGGCGGCGTGCACGCCGGTGTCGGTGCGGCCGGCGCAGGTGGTGGCCGTGGGCCGGCCGGCGAAGCGGGCGAGCGCGGCTTCGAGGATGTCCTGGACGGTCCGGCCGTGGGGCTGGGTCTGCCAGCCCTGCCACGGCGCGCCGTCGTAGGACAGGCCTAGGGCGATGCGGGCCATGCGCCTGCCCGGCCGCGCTTGCGGGTCGCGCCCTGCCCGGGCGCAGGCATCGGTCTCGTCATGGGCGCCAAGGCATCGGACGCGAACCTAGCTGCGCTCGTCGCGCGGCGGCTTGTCGAGGTCGAGGTCGATGGCCTGCAGCTTGTCGTTGAACGAGGCCCGGGCCGCGCCGGAGGGCGCGTAGGGGGGCTCGTCGTATTCGTCGTAGCCGTCGTCGCGCGCGCCGGCGCGGCGCATGGCCCAGGCGATGATCATGGCCAGCAGCGCGAGGAAGGCGGTCACGACGCCGAGCAGGTTGTCGGACAGCCACTGGGTGACGGAGCGCGGTTCGGCGGGCTTGCCGGCCGCGGCCGACGACGGTGCGGCGCCGGATGCGGCGGCGCCGGCGCTGCCGGACGGGGACGAGGCGCCGCCGGACGGGGCGCCAGCGCCGGATGCGGGCGAAGCGGCTGCGCCGGCAGAGGCTCCTGCGCCGGACGCGGCGGACGAGCCGGACGATGCGCCGCCAGCGGCCGGCGCCGCCGCGCCGGAGCCTTGCGTGCCGGCCGCGCCGTTCGCGGAGGCGGACTGCGCGCCCGGCGAGGCCTGCGCGCCGCCGGCGGCCGGGGCTTGCGCGCCATCGGCCGCGGCGCCGGCCGATGCGCCGGACGGGGACGAGGATGCCGCGCCGCCATTGGCCGCAGCGCCGCCTGCAGCGCCATTGGCGCCCGCAGCCGAGCCATCCGGCGATGCGCCGCCGGCGGCCGAGCCGGACTCGCCGGCGCCGCCGGATGCTGCCCCGGCCTGCGCGCCGGCCGCAGCGCCGCCTGCGCCCGCAGCGACGGAGCCGCCGGCCTGGGCGCCATTGCCGCTGCCGGCCTGGCCGCTCCCGCCGCCGCTCCCGCCGCCATTACCACCGCCATTACCACCGCCATTACCGCCGGTGCTGCCGCCTTCGGCGCCGCCTGCCGCGCGAGGGCCGGACGAGCCATCGGCGCCACCGGCACCAGCGCCAGCCCCGCCGGCCTGCCCTGCCAGGGCCTGCTTCATTTCGCCGACGTTGCTTTCCAGTTGCGCGACGCGGTCTTCGGCGTCGCGGGCGGCGCGCTGCTGGGCGACGCGCTCGTCGCCGGCCTGCTGGTCGGCGCCGGAGGACAGGCGCACGCGGTCCTGGGCGGACGCGCCCGGCGCGGCCGCGCCTTCCGGGGCGGAGCCGATGCGCCCGGACTCGGGCGAGCCGCCGGCCGCGGCCGACGCCCCGGCCGCCGCCGCGCCGAGGCGGCCGCGGTAGCGGTCGAAGGCCTCGGCGTGCTCGCGGAAGATGCGCTGCGCCTCGCGCGGGTCGATGGCGCGCACGGTGGCGGCGTCGGGCAGCGCCAGGCTCGCGCCGGCGCGCACCAGGTTCATGTTCTGCTGGATGAAGGCGCGCGGATTGGCCTGCCACAGGGCCACCAGCATCTGGAAGACGTCGGTGCCGGCGTATTGGTGGCGCTGGGCGATGCCGAACAGCGTGTCGCCGCGCTGCACGGCGATGCGGCTGGCGCCCGCGCCGGGCTGCTCCACCACGGCCGGCGCGGGCGTGCCCGGGGCTGCGCGCGACGGAACGATGAAGCTGGCCTGTATGCGCCGGCTGCCGGCGGAGGTGGCGACTTCGACCAGCACGTCCACCACCGGCTGCGTGGGCGCCTGCGTGGAGAACACGCGCAGGTTGCGCCGGCTGCCGTCCAGGCCCGGCTCGGCGCGGGCGGACAGGCTGCCCAGGGGCACGGGCGGGGTCAGGCCGGCCTGGCTCCAGGCTTGCGCGCCGGGCACGGCCACGCGCAGGCTGGCGGCCTCGTCGGCGGTGAGCTCCAGCAAGGGCACGACCACCTGCAGCGGCTGGCCCGCTGCAGATGCCATGCGGGCATGCCCGAGCCGGGCGGCCTGGGCCTGCGCCGCCACCATCGACAGCCCCAGGGCCGCGGCCAGGGCGAGCGCGGAAGATCGGACCGGCGCGGCGGACCGGGGAGAACGGCGAGGACGTTGCGTCATGTAGGGCATCCGGGCGGGTGGCGCACCGGCGCGCGCATGCGCGCTCAGGCGCGTTTCGTCATCGGGCGCGTCGGCCGACGCGCCCCTGGCATTCTAACGTTACAGGTCATGCAGCGCGACGGGCGGCCGGGCCCGGCCGCCGCTACAGCTCGCCCAGGGCGATGCGCAGCATGCGGCGCAGCGGCTCGGCCGCGCCCCACAGCAGCTGGTCGCCCACGGTGAAGGCCGACAGGTAGCCCGGGCCCATGGACATCTTGCGCAGCCGGCCCACGGGGATATCCAGCGTGCCGGTGACCGCCACGGGGGTCAGGTCCCGCATGCTGGCTTCGCGGGTATTGGGCACGACCTTGGCCCAGCCGGTGCCGCGGGCGATGATGTCCTCGATCTCGTCGAGCGGCGCGTCGCGCTTGAGCTTGATGGTCAGCGCCTGGCTGTGGCAGCGCATGGCGCCGATGCGCACGCACAGGCCGTCGACCGGCGTGGCGGGCGTGCCGAAGCCCGGGCCGCGGCCCAGGATCTTGTTGGTTTCGGCGCCGCCCTTCCATTCCTCGCGCGAGACGCCGTTGCCCAGGTCCTTGTCGATCCAGGGGATCAGGTTGCCGCCCAGGGGCACGCCGAAGTGCTCGCGCGGCAGGGCCGGGTCCTGCTGCGCGGCCAGCACGCCGCGGTCGATTTCCAGGATGGCCGAGGCCGGGTCGTCCAGCAGCGGGCGCACGGCCTGGTTGAGCAGGCCGAACTGGGTCAGCAGCTCGCGCATGTGCTGGGCGCCGCCGCCGGAGGCGGCCTGGTAGGTCATGGAGGTCATCCATTCGACCAGGTCGTGGTTGAACAGGCCGGCCAGGCCCATGAGCATGCAGCTGACCGTGCAGTTGCCGCCGACGAAGTTGCGCACGCCGCGCGCCAGCGCCGCGTCGATGACCGGGCGGTTGACCGGGTCGAGCACGATGACGGCGTCGTCGGCCATGCGCAGGGTGCTGGCCGCGTCGATCCAGATGCCCTGCCAGCCGGCCTCGCGCAGCTTGCCGTAGACCGCGGTGGTGTAGTCGCCGCCCTGGGCGGTGACGATGATGGGCAGCTTGCGCAGCGACTCGATGTCGTGGGCGTCCTGCAGCGGACCCGCGCCATCGGCCCACGACGGGGCTTTGCCGCCGGCGTTGCTGGTGGAGAAGAAGACGGGTTCGACGAGCGGGAAATCGTTTTCGTCGCGCATGCGCTGCATGAGCACCGAGCCCACCATCCCGCGCCAGCCGACGAAGCCTACGGCCTGAGTCATTTGCGTATTGCCCCTCTTTCAGCGTGCAAACCGCTTATTTTAATACTTCGGCAGCGAGGGCGCCGGCCAGGCGCCGCGCGGGGGCGGGCGCTGGCGGAAAAACGCCGGGCGTGTGCGCCCCGCCTGGGCGGGCAGGACCGGGGAACACGCAGCCGGCGCGGCGGCCTGTCCTAGCGCGGCAGGGCCTTGAGCACGGCGTCGCCCATCTGCGCGGTGCCGACGCGGGTCGAGCCCTCTTCGTAGATGTCGCCGGTGCGCAGGCCCTGGGCCAGCACGGCGCGCACGGCCGCCTCGATGCGGTCGGCCTGGGCGCCCTGGCCGAGCGAATAGCGCAGCAGCATGGCCGCCGACAGGATGGTGGCCAGCGGGTTGGCCACGCCCTGGCCGGCGATGTCGGGCGCCGAGCCGTGGCTGGGCTCGTACAGGCCCTGGCCGGAGGCGTTCAGCGAGGCCGAGGGCAGCATGCCGATGGAGCCGGTCAGCATGGCGGCCTCGTCGGACAGGATGTCGCCGAACAGGTTGCCGGTGACGATCACGTCGAACTGGCGCGGGTCGCGCACGAGCTGCATGGCGGCGTTGTCCACGTACATGTGCGACAGCGCCACGTCGGGGTAGTCCTTGGCCACTTCGATGACGATGTCGCGCCAGAACTGGGAAGTCTCCAGCACATTGGCCTTGTCCACGCTGCACAGGCGCTTGCCGCGCTTTTGCGCCGCCTCGAAGCCGATGCGGGCGATGCGGCGCACTTCCGGCTCGGCGTAGCGCATGGTGTCGTAGCCCTCGCGCTCGCCGGCGAAGGCGCCGTCGGCGGCCGTGCGCACGCCGCGCGGGGTGCCGAAATAGATGTCGCCGGTCAGCTCGCGCACGATCAGGATGTCCAGGCCGGACACCACCTCGGGCTTCAGCGACGAAGCGCTGGCCAGTTCCGGGTAGAGGATGGCCGGGCGCAGGTTGGCGAACAGGCCGAGCGACTTGCGCAGGCCCAGGATGGCCTGCTCGGGGCGGAATTCGCGCGGCAGGCTGTCGTACTTCCAGTCGCCCACGGCGCCGAAGAGCACGGCGGCGGACTGCTTGGCCAGGTCCAGCGTGGCCGGCGGCAACGGATGCTCGAAGCGGTCGAAGGCCGCCCCGCCCACGGGGGCCTCGGCGACTTCCAGCGGCAGGTCCAGGGCGCGCAGCACGCGCACGGCCTGCTCGACGATTTCCGGGCCGATGCCGTCTCCGGGCAGCACGGCGATCTTGTGGGTCATTCCTATTCCTTTCAGTTTTTCACTGCGGTTCGTGCGATCCGCGTCGCATGAAATGGGCGCCGCTCGATCGGGGACGCCGCGGAGCCGGCTTTGCCGGTCCGCCAGCGTCGCCCCCTTGAGGGGGATGAGCCCGGACGCGGGACAGTCCTTGAGGACTGTCCCGCGCCTGGCGAATCCGAGCGGCTTGCAAGCCGCGAGGTG
>Ga0182737_1000806_pt1 | contig 37011 bp, 38 predicted proteins | sample eDN5th30CBELigOP_FD_128878 | JGI IMG/M metagenome (GOLD analysis project Ga0182737, IMG submission 128878) | Enriched Organic Plus compost microbial communities from Emeryville, California, USA - eDNA 5th pass 30_C BE-Lig OP (version 2) (version 2) ... | reverse complement strand
GGAATGGCGATCGGGAAGTTCCAGGGCGTGATGATGCCGACGACGCCGACCGGCTCGCGGGTGATCTCGACGCCGATGTTCGGGCGCACGGAGGGCAGCGTCTCGCCGGCAAGGCGCAGGGCCTCGCCCGCGAAGAAATCGAAGATCTGGCCGGCGCGCACCGTCTCGCCGATGCCTTCGGCCAGCGTCTTACCCTCTTCGCGCGAGAGCAGACGGCCAAGCTCGTCCTTGCGGGCGATGATCTCGTCGGCGGTCTTCCTCAGGATCGCGTGGCGCTCCAGGATGCCGGAGCGCGACCAGGCCGGGAAGACCGCCTTGGCGGCGGCGATTGCCGCCCTGGTGTCCTCGACGGAGGCGCGGGCATATTCGCCGACCACGTCGTCGGTATTGGACGGATTGACGTTCTTGATCGCCTCGGAGCCGACCCATTCGCCGGCAATCAGGTTCTGGTGCATGGTCATTGATCCCCCCGCCACTGCACGCGCCGGAAGGGTAGGATGTCCAGGTCCTTCCAGATGCCTTGCGTGAAATATACCTCGCTCGCGATATAGGCGTCGAGCGCGGCCCGGTCGGGGAATTCGCAAAGAACCACGGAGCCGACCATCCTGCCGTCGTCATCGAGGAGGGCCCCGCCATCGATGATCGTGCCTTCCGCCTTCATGGCGTGGATGCGCTCCATATGCTTCTCGCGTGCCGCAAGCCGCTTGTCCAGCGTCCCGTCCGCAGGGTCGTCCCTGGCGATGATGGTGAATTGCATCCGTCTCTCCTAGGCGATTTTCGGGGCGGCGGAGGGTGCCTGAAGGGCATATCCTCTCGCCTCGTAGTCGAATTCATGCAGCTTGTTGACCGCATCCGCCTTGTTCACGGGAGAGGCATAGTAGGCCCTGATCTCGACGATGCGCGAAACGTCGTCATTGAAGATGTACCACTCGTCGCCCCGCAGGACTTCGCCGATCGCCGTCTTCCAGTGGGTCCATTCGATCACCGCTTCCCGGCCGTCCGGGGCCGCAAGCACCTTCTCGATCGTCCAGCGCGAGCCCATGGTCGCGACGCACCAGACCCAGCCTTCGGCGATGGCATGGGCGCTGCGCCAAGGCGCGCCCGGCAGGCCGGGCGGGAAATAATGAACGGCGTCTTCCGTGAAGCAATCGACGAGGCCCTGATAGTCCGCGTCGTTGCACGCCTGGAAATAACGGCGAATGAGGGCTTCGGCTTTTGCCGCTGCTTCGGATGCTGGCATGGTTCTACTCCGCCGCCTGGTTGCGGGCACGCCACTCGGCGTACTCCTTCAGGGTTTCCTCGTTCGGTGGATAGGTGCCCCAAAGCGGTGCCCCGGCATCGATTTTCGTGAACAGGAATTTCTCGCGCAGTTCCTGCTCGTAGGAATCGTTCGCCAGTTCCTCCGCCACCGAGCGGGGAATGACGACCACGCCGTCGCTGTCGCCGGCGACGATGTCGCCGGGATAGACGGCGACACCGGCGCAGCCGATCGGCCGCTGCATGTCGACCGCCCGATGGTAGGCCGGACGCGTGGAGGCCGTGTTTGCCGTGCAATAGGCCGGGAACGCCATTTTCGAGATTTCCGTCCCGTCGCGAAAGGCGCCGTCGGTCACCGCGGCGGCCACGCCCTTGCGCATCATGCGGGTCATCAGCATGTTGCCGGCGGAGGCGGCGCGCGGATCGCTGCGGCTGTCGATCATCAGCACCTGACCGGCCTCGATGGCTTCGACGGCTTCCCATTGCATGTTGTCTTCTCCCCGCTTCCTGAGATCGCCGAGATCCCAATCCTTGTCCTCGCGGGAGGGAATGAAGCGCAGGGTGAAGGCCTCGCCGGCGAAAGGCCCGGCGTCAGGATTGAGCGGGCGGACGCCAACGAGGAACTGCTGGCGGTAGTTTCGCTTGAAGAGCTGCGTCGTCAGGGTCGCGGTGCTGCATGCCTTGAGTTTTTCAAGGGTTTCGGCGGATATGGAAATGGTCTCGTCGGACATCGGCTTTCTCCACGGATGATGTGTCCTCGAAGACGCCGCGATAGCCCGCGATCCCTGTCGCACGGCCCGGCGGCGTCCTAACTTCTGGATCGAAAATACACATTCATCGGCAAAGGCACAGGGTTTGTCGGTGTCGGTATCCGGAGGTGTCTCACGATATGGGACGCCGTTTTGGCCGAGCCGCCTCGCTATCTGGCCAATAGAAGGAAATCCGCATACATCTGACTTCCATGGAGCGGCAGGGAAGCCGAATGGGAGGTAGCCAATGAAAGCGAACGTTCAAATCCGTGGATCAGCAATGGTGCCGGCGGGGGCACGGTCAGTAAGGATGTGTGGTCTTATGGCCGCGACCGTCTGCATCGCGCTTGCGCCGCTGGCGGCGAAGGCCGAGCCGCAGCAGATCAACATCATCGACGTGGCGGGCAATCTTGCTCTGACGCAGACGATCTTCGAGAACTACAAGGCCGCCCACCCCGATGCGGTTTCGCGCTTCACCTTCACCAAGGCGCCGGCTCCCGAACTCGCCGGCAAGATTCAGGCGATGCAGAATGCCGGGCGCCTCGACGTGGACATCGTGCTGACCGGCACGGACGGGCTGGCGGCGGGCATGGAAATGAACGTCTGGGAGGACCTGTCCTCGGCATCGGCGGACTTCGGCAAGCCCGAGGACATTCTTTCGCCCGGCGCGCTCGGCCTACAGAATCTGGCGAAAATGAACGGTATCGTCATCGCCTATTCACAACAGGGCCCGTTCATCGAATACGCGCCGGACCGGGTGACGGATGTTCCAGGCAGCGCCGAGGCACTTCTCGCCTGGTGCAAGGCGAACCCGAACAAGCTGATCTATGCGCGCCCCGCCAATTCCGGCGCCGGCCGTACGTTCCTGATGGGGCTTCCCTACATTCTCGGCGACAAGGACCCGAAGGACCCCGTCGACGGCTGGGAAAAGACCTGGGCCTACCTGAAGGTATTGAATAGCTGCATCGAATACTACCCCGCCGGCACCACCGCCGCCTTCAAGGAATTCGCCAACGGCACCCGCGACGTGATCATCACCACCATGGGCTGGGACATCAATCCGCGTGCGCTGGGCATCGTCCCGGCGGAGGCAGAGGTGAAGATGCTGGACAACACGACGTTCGTCGGCGACGGCCAGTTCTTCGCAGTGCCCAAGGGGCTTTCCGACGAGAAGAAGAAGGTCGTTCTCGATATCCTGAAATTCGCTCTCCAGAAGGATCAGCAGGCCATCATCTACGATTCCGGCTATCTCTATCCCGGCCCGGCGGTGAAGGACGTGACGCTGGACATGGCCCCGCAGGAAAGCCGCGATGTCATCGGCAAGTTCGGCCGGCCCATCTATGACGAACTGATCGCGACGACACCGACCGAGGTGCTGCTCGAACCCACCGCGATGGTCAAGGCGTTCCGCAAGTGGGACGAGGAGATCGGCGCCGGCAAGGATCAGTAGGACCGGCAGCCCGGCCTGCCGGGGGCGCGGCCGGGCATCGGTTCCCGATCAATCGTTCTTTTGTCGCCACGCGCGGGTGCGCGCAGCGATCAGGTATAGAGGTGCATGGTGTTTCAGAAACTGGAGCTACGATCAATCACGCGCAGCTTCGGCGCTTACAACGCGCTGCAGAGCATGAACCTGTCGATCAGGGCCGGCGAGTTCGTTTCCCTGCTGGGTCCGTCGGGCTGCGGCAAGTCGACGGCGCTCAACTGCCTGTCGGGGCTCCTGCCGCTCTCTTCGGGCGAGATCTGGTTGGACGACCGGCGCATCGACATCGCGCCGCCTGAAAAGCGCGGCTTCGGTATGGTCTTCCAGAACTACGCCCTGTTTCCGCACATGACTGTGGCGAAGAACATTGCCTTCGGGCTGGCGATGCAGAAGGTGCCGGCGGCGGAGCAGAAGCGGCGGGTCGATGCCGCGCTCTCGCTCATCAAGCTTTCGGCCCATGCGGAAAAGCTGCCGGGCCAGCTTTCCGGCGGCCAGCAGCAGCGCGTGGCGATCGCCCGCGCCATCGTCATCGAGCCGCCGCTCGTGCTGATGGATGAACCGCTCTCCAATCTCGACGCGGCGCTGCGCATCGAGATGCGCGAGGAAATCCTTCGCATCCACCAGACCCTCGGCCTCACCACCATCTATGTGACGCACGACCAGGACGAGGCGCTCGCCATGTCCGACCGCATCGTGGTGATGAAGGAAGGCGTCATGCAGCAGCAAGGCGCGCCGACGGACCTCTACAATCGCCCGCTCAACCTGGATGTCGCCCTGTTCATGGGCTATCGCAACCTGCTGCCGGTCAAGGCGGCCGCCGCTTCCAAAGGTTTTGCCGTGGCTTACGGCGACGTGACGATGCCGGCGACGGCCCTTGGTCCGGTGGCCGGCAAGGGGGGCCTCGTCGCCGCCTTCAAGCCGGACGACGTGGTGATCGGCGAAAAGGGCCTCGCCGCCACCGTTGAAAGCGTCATCTATGGCGGGCGCGAAAGCACCGTGAAGATGACGCTGGAGAGCGGCGTCCCGCTGCACGCCCGCGTTCGCGACCGGGTCTCGCCCGGCGACCGCATCAGCGTTTCCGTTCCGGCGGAACATCTTCTCGTCTATCCAGAGCCGGCGCGGCCGGCCACGGGGTTGTAAGATGGCTGCTACCGTTTCCGTGCAGGCACCGAGCGATCCTTCCGCCGTCGCGGGCAAGGACCGCCGCCTGATGATGATCGTGCCGGGGCTGTTCATCGTCCTCGCGCTCTTCCTCTATCCCTTTCTCTACGGCTTCATGCTGTCCTTCGAGCCGAAGGCCGAAGGGGCGGGGTTCCTCGCCAATTACAGCCGGTTCTTTTCGGAACCGCGGCTTTACGAAACCATCGGGAAGACGCTCTGGCTGGCCTTGCCGGTCACGATCTTCAACGTGGGGCTGGCGGTTCCCTTCGCCTTCATGCTGCGCAAGCCTTCCGCCGGGCAGCGGGCGCTCTCGACCTTGCTCGTCATCCCCATGACGCTCGGCACCGTGATGGTGGCGGAAGGGCTGATGCTCTATCTCGCGCCGAACGGCTGGTTCAACCGCGTCCTCCTGGAACTCGGCGTCATCGGATCGCCGCTCCGCCTTCTCAACAATTACTGGGGCGTGGCGCTGTCGCTGGTCATTACCGGCTTTCCCTTCGCCTTCATGATGATGCTGTCCTATACAACCGGCATCGACCCGACGCTCGCGCGCGCCGCCGCCACGCTCGGCGCGTCACCCGCCCGCCAGTTCCGGCATATCTACCTGCCGCTGCTGGTGCCGGGGCTCGCCATCACCTTCTGCCTCACCTTCGTGCAGGCCTTCGCGGTGTTTCCGTCCGCCGTGCTTCTCGGCGCGCCGGCGGGGATAACGCGCGTCATTTCGATTGCGGCCTACGAGGCGGCCTATGAGGATTACGACACGTCGATGGCCTCCACGATCGCCATCATCATGGGTGTCACGCAGCTTGCCATCGTCGTCGCCGTGCTGTGGCTGCGCAAACTGTCCTATCGCGGACCGGTGGTTGGAGGAAAAGGATGAGAACGACCGTTCAGGAACGTTTCGGACAGAAGGTATGGCGCTGGCTGGTCTGGGCGGCGATGGCCTTCTTCGTCGTCAACGTCGCGCTGATGATCGCCATGGTGCTGCTCAGCTCCTTCGGCACGAACTGGTTCACCGGCTGGGTACCGCAGGATTACACGGCCCGCTGGTACGCGGCGGCCTGGGAGGAGTTCCAGCTTCGCTATGTGCTGCTGGTTACCGTCCAGATCACGCTTTTGGTCGTGGCATTGTCGCTGGCCGTCGGGGTTCCCGCCGCCTATGCGCTGGCCCGGCTCGATTTCCGCGGCAAGCATCTGGTCACGCTCTGCTTTCTCGTGCCGCTCATGGTGCCGCCCATGACCTACGGCATCCCGCTCGCCACCGTTCTCTACCAGGTGGGCCTCGGCGGGACGATGTGGGGTGTCGTGCTCGCCAATCTCGTGCCCAGCGTCCCCTTCGTCGTGCTGGTGATGACGCCGTTCATCGAGCAGATCGATCCGCGGCTGGAGGCGGCGGCGCGTGTGTTCGGCGCATCGCCTATGACCACCTTCCTGCGCATCCTCGTGCCCCTGCTCATGCCCGGCATCCTGGCGGCGGGTATCCTCGTCCTGATCCGGACCATCTCCATGTTCGAGCTGACCTTCCTGACCGCCGGACCGGACAGCCAGACGCTGATCGTCGCGCTCTACTATTCGATCTTCGCCGCCGGCGTGCGCGCCCAGCAGTCGATCGACGCGATGGCCGTCGTCTATATGGTGACCACCATGACCGGCCTTCTGATCGCGCTGCGCTTCGTCGATCCGTCGCAGCTCGTCGGCCGCGTGAAAAGCCAGAAAGTGTGAGTGAGACATGGCCCGCATCATCAGCCTGAAAACGATCTTCGCCGAAATTCCCTTCGAGGACGGCGGCCGTGGGGAGGGCATCACGCCGAGCCGCTGGCACAGTTTCCACACCGTCCTCGTGCGGCTGGAGGACGAGGACGGCGCGGTCGGCTGGGGAGAGGCTTTCGCCTATTTCTGCGCGCCCGCCGTGGCGGCCGCCGTCGAGACCATGGTGGCGCCGCTCGTCGTCGGCAAGGAGATCGACGACATCCCCGCCTGGAACCTCGCGACCCAGAAGGCGCTGCATATCTTCGGCCGCTACGGCATCACGATCTTCGCGCTGTCGGGCGTCGATATCGCGCTCTGGGATCTCAAGGCGAAACGCGCCGGAAAGACGCTCGCCGAACTGATCTCTCCCGCCGCGCGCCGCGACGTGCCGGCCTATTCCAGCCTCGTGGCCTATCGCGATCCGGAACTGGTCGCCAAATATGCCCGCCAGTCCGTGGAGGAGGGGTACGGCTACGTCAAGCTGCACGAGATCGCCCCGGATGCCATCTCCGCCGCGCGGCCGGCCATGGGCGCGGCGGCGGGCCTGATGGTCGACGTCAACTGCAACTGGACGCCGGAATTCGCCATCGAGATGCTGCCCCTTCTGAAGGCGGCCGACACGATGTGGCTGGAGGAGCCGATCTTCCCGCCGGAGGACCATGAGACCCTTGCGCGGCTGGAAGCGCAGGGCATTCCCATCGGCGCCGGTGAAAACGCCTGCACGGCCTTTCCCTTCCATGCGCTGGCGAAGTCCATCGCCTATCCGCAGCCTAGCCTGACCAAGGTCGGCGGCGTTTCTGTCTTCCTAGAGGTCGCGCGGATCGCGGCTGAGGCCGGCAAGGCGCTGATGCCCCATTCGCCCTATTTCGGCCCCGGCTATTTCGCCACGCTCAACCTCTTCGCGGCGCTCGGCGAAGACAGTCTCTTCGAGTTCCTCTACGTCAAGCCGCATGCCTTCATCGGCCTCGATACCCCGCTGCCGGTCGGCGGGCGGGTGGCCTTGCCGCAGGGGACGGGAATCGGGTTTGCGCCTGACGAGGATGTAATCCGTACCTATGGGGCCGGGAGATAAGGTCATGGAAATACTCATCACGGGTGCGGCCGGCATCGTCGGCACGGCGCTGCGCAGGGAACTGCGCGAACGCGGCTACACGCTGCGGCTTCTCGATCTCGACGAACCGGCAGGGGTCGCGGCAGACGAACGTGTCTTCGTCGGCAGCATCACCGATCCCGCGTTGCTGCGCGAGGCGACGATGGGGGTCGGCGGCGTGCTGCACCTTGCCGGCTGCACGACCGACGCTGCCATGGACCTTCAGATCGAAGGCAACATCGTCGGCGCATCGAACGTCTACGAGGCCGCACGGCTGAACGGCGTGGAACGCGTGGTCTTCGCCAGCTCCCACCACGTTGTCGGCTACTATCCCCGCCGCCGCAGGCTGGATGCCAACGTGCTGCTCAGACCCGACAGCCGCTACGGCCTGACCAAGGGTTTTGGCGAGCAGCTCGGCGCCTTCTATGCCGACAAGTACGGCATGCGCAGCCTCGCCATCCGCATCGGTTTCGCCAATCACGAGCCCGTCGACCGGCGCAGGCTCGCCATCTGGATAAGCTGGCGCGACCTCGCGCAACTGGTCGATGTCGGCTTTACCAACCCGGCGCTGCGCTTCGCGGTCGTCTATGGCGTTTCGAACAACGACCGCTCGTTCTTCGACAACAGCGCGGCCTTTGCCCTTGGATACAAGCCCAAGGACAATGCGGAGGCCTTCGCCGAGGAGGTGCTGAAGGCAAACCCGCCGGAAGACGAAAGCAAGGTCGGCACCCATGTGATCGGCGGCCATTTCGCAAACGGCGAATTCGAGGGCTCCTTCGAGCGCATCTACGAATGGTGAGCGCCGGCGGCAGGAACGGGGTGATCGAGATCGCTTCGGCCGGCCTCACTGCGCAATTTCGCCCGGATCTGGGCGGCCGCATGACGCGTCTTGCGCGCGCATCGGGCGCCGATATCGTCGTTCCGCTTCAAGAAGACGAATTCGATCCGTTGTTCTGGCCGAAGGCCGGCGCCTATCCGCTTGTTCCCTATCACAACCGCATTGCGGAGGGACGTCTTGCCGTCGCCGACGGTTTCGTCGCCCTGCGCCCGCATCCGCAGGCTCTGCCGCACAGCCTGCACGGCCCGGCGCACCGGCGTCCCTGGTCGGTGCGGGGGCATTCGCCGTCGAGCCTAACACTGCATCTCGCCTATGATCCCGATGCGGACTGGCCGTTCGCCTTCGAGGCGTCCCAGATATTTTCAGTGAGGGACGACACGCTTTCAATCCATCTTGCCGTCAGCAACAGGGACCGCAGACCCATGCCCGCGGGCGTCGGATGGCATCCCTATTTTCGCGGAGTGTCGACGGTGGAGCACGATGCGGCCTATCGGTGGCCGCATCGCAGCAATTTCCTGCCCGAGGGCTGGCGCGCCCGGATCGGTGATCCACCTTCCGGAGGCTCGGTCTCGACTGTCTATCTGCAGGATTGGCGCTGTGTACGGCTGGCGATAGCAGGGACGGGCACGATTACGATGACGGCCTCACCGGAACTCGCGCATCTGGTCCTGCACCAGGCCGGAACCTACACGTGCATCGAGGCCGTGACGCATGTCGCCGACGGGTTCAACCTCGCGGTGCGCGGCGTGGACGGCACCGGAACGCGCCTGCTGGCCCCCGGGGAAACCCTGGCCGGCGTCATAAGCTTGACAGTCGGCGGGACGGATAGGCAAGAGCGGACGTCTCGCTTATAAGTGTCGGGAAATTCGACGATGAGCCTGGACGAGTTGACCGAAGGCACCATGAGCATCACCTGGTCGGAGAGCGTCGCGGCTTCAAGGAACGTCGCCGGGACGGCCCTCATCGGCAAGGCCTGCGACATCCTGGAGACGGTGGGCAAGGCACCGGGGGAGGTCAACCATGCCATGCTTGCGGAGAAGACCGGGATACCGCGGGCAACGCTCTACAGGATCGTGGCGGCGCTGACGGCACGCGGCCTCATCCGCGTCGATCCGGCCACGCAGAACTACACGCTCGGATTCAGCTTCCTCGAACTCGGTCAGAATGCATGGTCGTCGGGAGACCTTGCCTCCATAGCGTCGGTGGAACTGCGCAGGCTGCGCGACCTTACGGGCGAGACCGCCTATCTCGCCGTGCAGGAAGGAAAGCACGTGCTGGCCCTCGGACGGTTCGAAAGCCCGCATCCGCAACGTTCCAACGCCCGGCTGGGCGCTCTGAAGCCGATGCATTGCACCAGTCAGGGCAAGGCCATCCTGGCCCACCTCACGCCGGCGCAGCTCGATACCTTCCTGCAAGAGGAGCTGACGGCCTATACCCACCATACGATCACGGATCCACGACAGCTCAGGGCCAACCTTGCCATCATCAGGGCAAGGGGCTTTTCCACCGACGACGAGGAGATTGTTCTTGGAACGCGATGTGTCGGGGCGCCTATCCTCGACGCGGACCATCGTCCCATTGCTGCGATCAGCGTCGCCGCCCCGATCTATCGCATGACGCCCGAAAGGGCCGAGCAGCTCGGATTCGAGATCGCCGATATCGCACGGCGGATTTCCGCGCAGCTTGCACCGTCGCTGAGGCCGCGCCAATCCACCGAGAGCAATGTTTCCGTCCTGACCGCCAATCCCTCCTTTTTCGGCGCCTGTCCCATCTGGGAGGCGGGCGGGCAGCGGCTTTTCTGGATCGACCGGCTGGCACCGGCTGCTTATGGCACGGGCGGCGCGCCGTTCCTGTCGCTGGAGACGATGGCCGAAAGCCTTGATGCAGCCTGTCTGATCGAAAACGGCGCGCTGATGTCGGCCGGCTCGCGTCTGGCCGTGATCCGGGACGGGCATATCGCCAGGGTACTTTCCATTCCCTCCGCCGAGCGGATTACCGCCTTGCGGGTCTCTTCCGCAGGAAAGGTCTGGGCGGCTCTCCTGGACGAGTCGCGTGACGCGACCCGCATCGGACCGCTCGCGCCGGACGGCGATGTGCAGGCCGTGTTTGAAATCGGCGGGGCCGTTGCCGATCTGGTCTTCGGCGATCCGGACACGCTGTTTGCAACCGTCCCTTCGCGCTCGACCATTTACCTCCTTGAGCTTTCAAAGGCCCGCAAACGTCGTTTTTCCGATGTGCCGAAGGTGGCGGGCACGCCGAGCGCGCTGGCCGTGGATGCGGAGGGCGGGCTCTGGGTCGCGATGTCGGACGGCTGGAGCATCCTGAAGTTCGACCAAGATGGGAATGTGGTGCGCACGATCGCAATTCCCGTGCCCTATCCGACGGGAATCGCCTTCGGCGGGACCTTCATGAGCCGGCTGTTCGTGACAAGCAAACGGATCGGGCTTGCGCGAGATAGTCTCGTTGCCGCGCCCCTTTCAGGTCATGTGCTATCGGTTGAACTCGGTCAGGCGGGCAGGGCCGAGCCAATCGCCGAATGGATTTCTTAGATGCCGATCCTGCTTCCAATTCAAGCCAGGTTCACTTGTGGGAAGAGACGAGTATGATGGGGAAAGGGGATGTTTGAGCTCAGCCAACTCAGGTGTTTTGTGGCCGTTGCGCGCGAGCTTAATTTCCGGCGTGCAGCTGAGCACCTGCACATGACGCAGCCGCCACTCAGCCGGCAGATCCAGCTCCTGGAAGACGATCTCAATGTGAAACTGTTCGAGCGCACGAGCCGGTCAGTACGCCTGACGGCTGCCGGGAGATCGTTTTTCGTCGAGGCGCAGGATTTGCTGAAACGCGCCGAGGCGGCCTCCTTGACCGCGCGCCAGGCCGAGGCCGGCCAGCACGGCAGCATTTCGTTCGGGTTCATTCCCGTTGCAGCCTTCGACATCATGCCGCGGATCATCAAGGCCATTGGTGCCAAGGCGCCCGGCGTGAATCTGCTGCTGCACGAAATGCTGACGATCGAGCAGATCGAGGCGCTCACTGCGGGGCGAACGGACCTCGGCGTGATTCGCCTGCCGCGCGAGAAGGATCGGCTGGAGCTGCAATGCATTCAGCGTGAACGGTTTGTTCTTGCACTGCACGCGGGCCATCCGCTGGAGCACAAGGAGAAAATCGGGATCGAGGATCTCGATGGCCAGCCTTTCGTAATGTATTCGCCGGCGGACGGTTGGTACACGTACGAAATCCTCGCGCCGCTCTTCACCTATGCGCAAGTGCGGCCGAAATTCGTCCAGTATCTCGGTCAGACCCACACCATTCTCGCGCTCGTGAGCGCGGGTGTTGGCTGCGCGCTCGTACCCTGCTCCTCGCAGGTCATTCGTTTGCCGAATATCGTCTTCCGGCCGGTCGATCTGCCCGAGGAAGCATGCGTTGAGGTTTTCCTGGCCTGGCGTCGCGGCAATGACAGCCCCATCGTCGAAATGGCGAGGACGATCATCGCCGAGAATGCGGCCATCGACGTCTAGGAGTTCGCGCGATCAGGCATTGATTCGATACAAGTTGAGTATCGATCAATCCTCGAATGCGATTGGACGCGTATCGATCAGGATGAAATGATCGCACGCAGTTCAGCAGCATTCTAGGGAGCGAGCATGACCAGCCACGTCAAGGAAAGCGATGTCGCCAAGGCGTCTTTGACCACCGGCACGATCGACAAGGTCGAGATCACCACGTTTACGGTGGATATCAGGAACTTCGCCCGGAACTACAAATCGAACGTCATCGGCGGGTCGATGGTCTACACGCCGGGTGCCGTCTACACGCGGCCCGTCCTTCTCGTCCGCATCTTCACGTCTGATGGCCTCGTCGGCGAATATGCGAACTTCGCGACGACCGGCACGGTGGACCAGGCTGTCGTCGCCGCCAAGGTGGCGGTGGGCAACCGCTGGCATGAGCGCGAGCTCATCTGGCGTACCGCCCGCCGCGCCGGCCGGCCGTCGAATTCCTATGGCCTCAGCTTCATCGACAACGCGCTCTGGGATCTGGCCGGCAAGGCCTATAACGCCAGCCTGTCGCAGCTCCTCGGCGGCTTTCGGGAAACGATCCCGGCCTATGCCTCCTGCCACAATGGCGACCGCCTCGACAATCTGCCGAACAAGGAGGCTGTCGTCGATTTCTTCCTCGGCCTGAAGGAGAAGGGCTGGAAGGGCTTCAAGATGCACAGCTGGCATGAAGGCGACAAATGGGAGGAGGCGGAAAACGTCGCCTATATGCGCGAGAAGCTCGGCGAGCGCACCGAGCTGATGCTAGACCCGGCCTGCGTTTTCGATTCCATCAGCGACGCGATCTTCGTCGGCAAGGCCTGCGAGGAGGCGGGTTTCCGCTGGTTCGAAGACCCTCTGCGTCCGCTCGGTGTCGGCATCCATCAGCACAAGGTACTGCGTGAGGCCTTGAACATCCCGATCCTCCAGACGGAGCATGTGACAGGCCCCGAGGCGAAAGCCGACTTCCTGCTCGCGGGCGGCACAGACATCCTGCGCGCCGATGCGCACTACGATCTCGGCGTCACCGGCTGCCTCAAGACGATCCGCTTTGCCGAATCCCTCGGTGTTTCGGTCGAGATGCACGGCCCGAGCCCGGTCCACCGCCATCTGGTCGCCGCCATGCAGAGCACGACCATGTATGAATGTGCCAATGTATCGCCCGCCATGGACGATCCGTCGCCGGAGATCTACACCTGCGGCTATAGCGACAATGTCAATTCCATCGGCAGGGACGGTACATTGACGGTGCCGAACCGCCCGGGAATCGGTGTCGAATACGATGCCGACCTGATCAAGCGGAACCATCAGGCGACCGAAGCCATAACCGCGGGCTGACCGAGCTCGGCCTCCGCTCAGGCAACCGGGGCGGAGGCATCGCATGCATTTGCCGCGCGACGCGGGCCGTATCACGGTCGAGCGGGCGCTGGCAGGACGGAGGAGGCGTCCATCATGAACGCAATCAGCAGGCCTTCGAGCCGCAAGGTCGAACACGCGGCGGCGTCCCCGCTCGTGGAGGTTAACAACGTCACTCTCCGTTACAAGACGCAGGAGATGATGATCACGGCGACCAAGGGCGTGACCTTCAACGTCAACCGTAGCGACCGCTTCATCCTGCTCGGGCCGTCCGGCTGCGGTAAATCCACGTTGTTGAAGGCAGTCGGCGGTTATCTGCAGCCGGACGAAGGAACGATAACCATCAATGGCCGCAAGGTAACCCAGCCCGGCGCTGATCGCATGATGGTCTTCCAGGAGTTCGACCAGCTTCTTCCCTGGAAGACCGTCCTCGGCAATGTCATGTTCCCGCTGCTGAATGCGGCGAGGCTTTCCGCCCGTGAGGCCGAGGAAAAGGCGCGTCAATATATCGACAAGGTGGGCCTCGGCCGTGTCGCCGAAGCCTATCCGCATACGCTTTCAGGCGGCATGAAGCAGCGTGTCGCTATTGCGCGCGGCATGGCGATGGAACCTGATGTCCTCCTGATGGACGAGCCGTTCGCCGCGCTCGACGCCCTGACCCGGCGGACTTGCCAGGATGAACTGCTGCAGCTGTGGGAGGACACGAAGTTCACGGTTCTCTTCGTCACCCATTCGATCGGCGAGGCTATCAAGATTGGCAACCGCATCCTGCTCCTGTCGCCGCACCCGGGCCGTGTAAAGGCGGAGGTCTGCGACGTCGACAAGATCAATGTCTCGGACGGTTCGGCGGCCAAACTCGAAGCTGAGATTCACGAATTACTGTTTGCCGGGGAGGAACATTGATATGCAGCCGACCATCATCATGCGCCCGGATATCCCTGACGCGACCGGCAAGGTCGACTTGCAGGTGCGCCTTTCCGGCTTGGAACTGTTTTGGTCGCACGGCGCCGTGCGCAAGACCTTCATCCTTCTGGCACTGGCCGTCATCTGGGAAGTCTATGCGCGCATGCTCGGAAATCCGCTGCTTTTTCCGACCCTTACGGATACGCTGATCTCGCTTTGGTCCTCGGTTCTGAACGGCGTGCTCTTCGAGCGGACCTGGGCCTCCTTGAAGATCCTCGTTCTGGGCTACGGCGTCGGCGTGCTGCTGGCGTCCGCGCTGACGATCCTCGCGATCAACACGCGCCTTGGCACGGATCTTCTGGAAACGCTGACGGCAACCTTCAATCCACTTCCGGCGATCGCGCTTTTGCCGCTTGCCCTCATCTGGTTCGGCCTCGGGATCGGCAGCCTGGTCTTCGTGCTCGTGCATTCCGTCATGTGGGCGGTGGCGCTCAACACGCATTCGGGCTTCCGCAGCGTCTCGCCGACGATCCGAATGGTCGGGCGCAACTATGAACTCAAGGGGCTCCGCTATGTCTTCAAGATCCTGGTGCCCGCGGCCTTTCCGACGATCCTGACCGGCCTGAAGATCGGATGGGCGTTTGCCTGGCGCACGCTCATCGCTGCCGAACTGGTGTTCGGTGTGTCGTCAGGCCAGGGCGGACTTGGCTGGTACATTTTCGAGAACCGCAACATTCTCGACATTCCGGCGGTTTTCGCCGGCCTCTTAATGGTCATCGTGATCGGCCTCGTGATCGAAAACCTCATCTTCAAGACCATCGAACGCAGCACCATCCAGAAATGGGGCGTGCAATACTGACCTGTGGGAACGAGGCAGGTCTATAAAAGGAGGAGAAAGACAATGAAATTTACGAAAGTAGGCGTTATCGCCAGCTTGCTGGCCGCGATGGCTGGCAGCGCTCTGGCTCAGGACGTGCGCTTCGCCAAGCAACTGCAGATGAACAACCTGCCATCCATGGTGATGGAAGAGCAGAAGCTCTTCGAGAAACACGCGGAGGAACTCGGCCAGCCCGACCTCAAGGCGCAATGGATCACTTTTGCGAATGGCGGGGCGACGACCGACGCCCTGATCTCCGGTAATGTCGAGTTCGTCTCGGCGGGCCTGACCAACTTCGGCATCCTCTGGGCGCGCACTAAGGGCAACGTCAAGGGCGTTGCGGGCGTCGCCGGCATCTCGCTGCCACTCCTCACGCGCAATCCCGATGTGAAATCATTGAAGGATTTCACCGAAAACGACCGTATCGCCGTGCCGACGGTCAAGGTCTCCAACCAGGCGGTGATGCTGTCCATGGCGCTCGAAAAGCTCTATGGCGAGGAAGGGCGGACCAAGCTCGACGCCCAGACGGTGCAGCTTTCCCATTCGGATTCCCTCCAGGCGCTCCTTAACCCGCAGCACGAGGTCAACGCGCATTTCTCGACACCGCCTTATTCGGTTCTGGAGCTGCGCGATCCCAAGGTGCACAAGGTCTTCGACAGCGCCGAGCTGTCCGATACGCCCCTGGTCAGCAACATCATGTTCACGACCACCGCCTTCCACGATGCCAATCCCGTGGCGGTCAAGGCGCTGATCGCGGCGCTGGATGAGGCCAACGACTTCATCAACAAGGACAAGAAGGCCGCGGCCGAACTCTATCTGCGCGTCAGCGGCGACAAGCTAAGCGTGGATGAGGTGTTGCAGGTGCTGAACGAGGAGGGCTCGGTGTTCTCGGCGACGCCGCAAGGCACGTTGCCCGTGGTCCAGTTCATGCATCGCGCCGGCATCATTCCCACCGGACCTGAAAAGTGGGAAGACCTCTATTTCCCTGAGATCACCGCGCGCGAGGGCAGCTGACAACCTTCTGACAGAAGAACATTTTTCGGGCGGAGAGCAATCTCCGCCCCTTTTTCATGCACCGTTGAGATTGATACAATTTCTGTATTAATCGAGTGGCTTTATGAAATGGACCTTTATCAATCGACCTCCTAGCATCCCTTTCAGTCCAGATGAAATGCAGGAAACAGGGAGGTTTGCATGCGCGTCCAATTTGATCTCGCCAAGGCACTGACGGGCATATCGGGCATTCTCGTCACGCCATTCGACGGTGAAGACGAGGTTGCGCCGCAGCGTCTGAAGCCGATCATCGACCGGGCGATCACGGCCGGCGTGCACATCCTCGTTTCGAATGGAAATACTGGCGAATTCTATGCACTGACCACCGACGAGGCCGAGACCATGGTCCGCGCGGCCGCCGAGCAGATCGACGGGCGTATCCCGCTCCTCGCGGGCATCGGGCGTTCGATCAAGGACGCCTGCCGTCTGGCGAAGACCTCGGCCCAGGCGGGCGCTTCGGCGCTGATGATCCACCAGCCGCCGGATCCTTTCGTCGCGCCGCGCGGCATCGTCGACTATGTCCGGCGGGTGCACGAGGCGAGCGGCGGCCTTCCGCTCATCCTCTATCTGCGCAACGACCTCATCGGCCTGAAGGCGATCCAGGACATCTGCAATCTCGAAGGTGTCATCGGTGTCAAATGGGCGACTCCCAATCCGATGAAACTGGCCGAGTCGATCCACAACACGCCCTCGCATATCGTCTGGGTCGGCGGGCTTGCGGAGACCTGGGCACCGCCGTTCTACGCGGTCGGCGCGCGCGGCTTCACCTCCGGCCTGATCAATGTCTGGCCGGAGCATTCCGTCGCCATTCACAGGGCGCTCGACGCCGGCCGTTACAACGAGGCCGCGGCGCTGATCCAGCGCATGGGCGCCTTTGAGGAGGTGCGCGCGCAGGAGATGAACGGGACCAACGTCACGGGCGTGAAGGCGGCGCTGCAAATGATGGGGCACGATTGCGGCGCGACGCGCGCCCCGTCCGCCTGGCCGCTCACGCCCGCGCAGAGCGAGATGCTCTCGTCCCTGCTGACGCGGGAGAAGCTGATCGGAACGTTCCGAAAGGCCGCTTGACGCCCGCGCCCGCGCCGGGGAGGGCGTGGTCCTTAATTTCAATCCATGGGAGGAACGCATGCCGAAAGGAAAGACATATCTTGCCGCGGGCATTTCGGGGCTGCTGGCGGTCGCCGGCATTGCTCCGCAGGCGCATGCCGCGAGCGACACCGTGACGGTGGTGCTGCCGGAGGAGCCGCCGTCGCTGGAGCCGTGCGAATCCAAGCATTCCAGCGTCGGCCGCGTGCTGATCCAGAACATCACCGAGCCGCTGACCGTCATCGATCCGCAGACCGGCGAGGTGAAGCCGGAGCTCGCGACCAGCTGGGAGCAGACGGCGCCCGACACATGGCGCTTCCAGCTGCGCGAAGGCGTGACGTTCTCCGACGGCGCGCCCTTCGATGCGAAGGCCGTCGCCGCCTCGATCGACCGCCTCCAGCGCGGCGACATGACCTGCAACACCAAGCAGCAGACCCTTGGCGGCGTCGATATCCAGACGACGGTCGTCAGCGACCACGTGGTCGATTTCAAGACCAGCAAGCCGATCCCGATCTTCCCCACGATGATGACCGTGGTGCAGATGAGCTCGCCCAACATGACGCTGGAGGGCGCGAGCCGCAATCCGATCGGCACGGGCCCCTATGTCCTGACGGCCTGGAACGCCGGCACGGACATCACGGTGGAACGGCGGGAAGACTATTGGGGCGAAAAGCCGGTCGTGTCCGGGGCGCGCTATGTGTGGCGCTCGGAATCGGCGCTGCGCGCGGCCATGGTCGCGACGGGCGAAGCCGATCTCACGCCCATCATCTCCGTCGCCGATGCCGACAATCCCGAAACGGATCTCGCCTATCCGAACGGCGAGACGACGCGGCTTCGCATCAGCACGACTGTGCCGCCACTCGACGACAGGCGCGTGCGGCTGGCGCTCAACCTCGCGATCGACCGCGAAGGTCTGAAGGTGCTGTTCGGCGAGGAGGCGAAGCTTGCCGAGCAGCTCGTCGGCCCGAACGTCAACGGGTTCAACCCGGATATCAAGCCCTTCCCCTACGATCCGGAGAAGGCCAGGCAGCTTCTTGCCGAGGCCAAGGCGGACGGCGTGCCGGTCGACAAGGAGATCACGATCATCGGCCGCAACGAGATCTACGTGAATGCCGGCGAGGCGCTCGAGGCCATGCAGGCCATGTGGAGCGAGATCGGCCTCAACACGAAGATCCGCATGTTCGATACGGGTAACTGGCTGCGCTACCAGAACCGGCCCTTCCCGGAGCCGGACATGGCGAACCTCCACCAGGACCAGCACGACAATCTTCTCGGCGACGCCACCTTCACGGCCTTCAACAAGTATCATTCCGAAGGCGTCAATTCGGCGGTCTACGACAAGCGCGTCGACGACCTGATCGCCAAGGCCGAGCCGGCCACCGGCGAGACCCGCACGAAAGCCTTCCAGGAGGCCTTCAGGATCCTCCACGACGACATCGTGGCCGACGTCTACATGTACCACATGATCGGCTACACGCGGGTCAATCCGCGCCTCGACTGGCGTCCGTCGCTGGCGACCAACAGCGAGATCGACCTCTCGGAAATCCGCTTCCGGGCCAGCGAATAGCACCCTCATGATGCGGCCCCGCCGGGGCCGCATCCTCACGCACCCTCCAGATCGAGGAAGAGGTCATGAGATTCTTCAAGCGTTCGCTCTTCACCCTCCTGTCGATGGCCGGCCTCCTGCTGCTCGTCTTCTTCCTGTCGCGCATGACCGGCGATCCCTCCTACCTGTTCCTGCCGCTCGACGCGTCGCCGGCCGACCGCGAGGCCTTTTCGCGGCTTCACGGCTTTGACGATCCGGTCTACGTCCAGTTCGGGCGCTATGTGGTCGATCTCCTGCATCTCGATTTCGGCAGGTCGCTCAGCCAGCAGCGCTCCGCCATGGACATCGCGCTGGAAGCCTTCCCGCACACGCTGAAGCTCGTATCGATGGCGCTCGCCATCGCCTTTGCCGGGGCGATCCTGTGCGGCTCGCTCGCCGCGCGCAGGCCCGGCGGCGTTTTCGACCGCCTGATCAGCGTGCTCTCCCTGACGGGAGCCAGCACGCCCGATTTCTGGGTGGCGATCATCCTCGTCCTGATTTTCGCCGTCAGCCTCGGTTGGCTGCCGACCTCCGGCGTCGGCGGGCCGTCCTACTGGGTCATGCCGCTCTTCGTGCTCGCGCTCCGGCCCTTCGGCCTGCTCGGGCAGGTCGTGCGCGGCTCGATGATCGGCGCGCTCTCCTCGCCCTATGTGAAGACCGCTTATGCGAAGGGCGCCAGCCAGGCCAAGATCGTCTTCGTGCATGCGCTGCGCAATTCGATGCTGCCGGTGATCACAGTTGCCGGCGACCTTGCCGCCAATCTCCTGAACGGGGCCGTCATCGTCGAGACCATGTTCGGCTGGCCGGGCATCGGGCGGCTGATGATCGACGCGATCATGCAGCGCGATTTCGCCGTCATCCAGGCGTCGATCCTCGTCACGGCCTGCGCGATCCTCGTCCTGAACATCCTGCTCGACATCGCCTATGTCGTCCTCGATCCTCGCGTGAGGCACGCATGACCTATCTTGCCGAAGGCACCAAAACGATGGACTCCAGCCCGCGCCGTTCGGGACTTGCAACGGTCCTCTCGCTGCTGTGGGCGGACAAGTTCGCGACGCTTGCCGCGCTCTTCCTTCTCCTGCTTACGGTCACCTGCCTCGTCGGGCCGTCGCTGGTGGGGGATGCTGCCGGCGGCATCAACTTTGCCGGCCGCAATGCGCCGCCGCAGTTCGGCAAGGGCTTTCTCTACATCCTCGGCGGCGACAATCTCGGCCGCAGCCTTCTCGCCCGCATCATCGTCGGCGCGCAGGCCACGATGGGGGTCGCGGTGACCGCGGTCGTCACGTCGCTCGTCATCGGGGCCCTGCTCGGGCTCATCGCCGGCTATCGCGGCGGGCTGGTGAGCGACGTGATCATGCGCCTCACCGACATGATCATGAGCTTTCCGTCGCTGCTGACGGCGCTCGTCGTGCTCTACGTGCTCGGGCCGAGCGTCGCCAATCTCGTCATCGTGCTCGCGATCACGCGCATTCCCGTCTACCTGCGCACGACGCGCGCCGAGGTGATGGAGGCGCGAAGCCGGGTCTTCGTCACGGCGGCCATCGCCATGGGGGCGAGCCCTGCACGCGTGCTCTTCCGCCATATCGTGCCGATCGTGCTGCCGACGCTGCTGACCATCGCCGCCGTCGACTTCGCCGCCGTCATCATCACCGAATCCGGCCTCAGCTTCCTCGGGCTCGGCATCCAGGCTCCCGATTTCACCTGGGGCTCGATGGTCGCGACGGGCCGCAACTATATCGCAAGCGCCTGGTGGCTGTCGTTCTGGCCCGGCCTTGCCATCACGCTCACCGCGCTCTCGCTGAACATCCTTGCGAGCTGGCTGCGCATCGTGACCGACCCGCAGCAGCGCTGGCGGCTGGAAGGAGGACATCGGGATGACTGAGCCGCACACCCCCTTGCTGGCGATCGAAGGCCTCAAGGTCCAGTTCTCCGGCCCGCGCGGCGTGGTGAGAGCGGTCGACGGCATCAACCTCACGGTCGAGCGCGGCGAGACGCTGGCGATCCTCGGAGAATCGGGATCGGGCAAGAGCGTCAGCGCCTCGGTGGTGATGAACATCCTCGACATGCCGCCCGGCCGCATCACCGCCGGCAGCGTGCGCTTCGAGGGCAGGGACCTGCTCGCGATGCCCCCGGCGGAGCGGCGCAAGATCAACGGTTCCGAGATCGCGATTATCTTCCAGGACCCGCTTGCCCATCTCAATCCCGTCTACAGCGTCGGCTGGCAGATCGCGGAGGTCTTCCGCATCCACGGACGGGCCCGCGACGCCGCCGACGCGAGGGAAAAGGCGATCGCCCTCATGGAGCGCGTCGGCATAACCAATGCTCGCTCGCGGGCGGACCAGTATCCGCACCAGTTCTCCGGCGGCCAGCGCCAGCGCGTGATGATCGCCATGGCGCTGGCGCTCTCGCCCAAGCTCATCATCGCCGACGAGCCGACGACGGCGCTAGACGTCACCGTGCAGCGCCAGATCCTCGACCTGCTCAAGGACCTCCAGCGCGAGATGGGCATGGGCCTCATCCTCATCACCCACGACCTCGCCGTCGCCGGCCTCATGGCCGACAGGGTCGCGATCATCAAGGACGGCACGATCGTCGAGAGCGGCGGCATCCGCGAGGCCTTCACGGCGCCGAAGGCCGCCTATACGCGCCAGCTCCTCGAAGCGATCCCGCATGTGGAAAGGACGCGGCGGAGCGGCGAGGAGGGCGAGTTGCGCCCGCCGCTTCTCGTCGCCCGCGACCTCACCAAGGAATACCAGCTTTCGAGGGGTCTCGTCGGGAGCTCGGCCGGCACGCTGCGCGCCGTCGATCGCGTCGGCTTCACCCTGCGCGAGAAGCAGACGCTCGGCATCGTCGGCGAATCCGGCTCCGGCAAGTCGACCGTCGCGCGCCTGCTGATGCGCCTCACCGAACCGAGCTCCGGCTCGGTGCACTACCGCGACAGGAACCTGTTCTTGCTGCGCGGGGCCGAGCTGCTCGCCTTCCGGCGCGACGTGCAGATGGTGTTCCAGGATCCCTACGGCTCGCTCAATCCGAAGATGACGGTCGCCGAGATCATCGCCGAACCCCTGGCAATCCATCGGGACATCCTGCCACGGGCGCAGTGGCGCGACCGCGTCCGGGAGCTGCTCGGCCTCGTCGGTCTCAAGCCGGAGCATGCGGAGCGCTATCCGCATCAGTTCTCCGGCGGCCAAAGGCAGCGCATCGCCATCGCCCGGGCGCTCGCCTCCGAGCCGCGCATCATCATCTGCGACGAGGCGGTGTCGGCGCTCGACGTCTCCATCCAGGCGCAGATCATCACGCTGCTCGCCGACCTCAGGGACAAGCTCGACCTGTCCTACATCTTCATCACCCACGACCTGCCGGTCGTCCGCAGCTTCGCCGACGAGATCATGGTGATGAAAGCCGGCGCCGTGGTCGAGCACGGGCGGACCGACGACCTCTTCCTGCGGCCGCGGGACGACTATACCCGCAAGCTGCTCAGCGCGGGCGAGATCCCGGCCTGGATGCAGCGGATCGAGACCGTGGGCCATCCCGGCGCCCCGCGCGCAGAGACAAGGAATGCACCATGAAAATCGTGAATGTGGAAACGGTCCGCGCCGACGTCATACGCCTGCTGGCGGCTGCCGGCCTCAGGGCGGATCTTGCCGGGGACATGAGCCATATCATGGTCGAGAGCGACCTCATGGGGCACAGGACCCATGGCCTTGCCATGCTGCCCACCTATCTTGAGCGGCTCGGCAAGGACCTCATCCGCAAGGACGGCGACATCACCGTCGTCCGGGAGACCGCCTCGACGCTCAACTGGCAGGCGCACCGTTTGCCTGGCGCGGCCATCGTGCGTCGCGCGCTGCGCTCGCTGTACGACAAGGCGGAACGCGAGCCCGTCGTCACCGCGAGCGTCGCCAATTGCTCGCATATCGGCAGCCTGCAAGCCTATCTGGAGGAGCCGGCGCGACGCGGCTATCTTTGCCTGATGATGGTGACGGATCCCGGCGTCGCCTCCGTCGCGCCCTTCGGCGGGCGCGATCCGGTGCTGACCTCCAACCCGATCGCCGCGGCCATCCCGACGCAGGGCGATCCCATCCTCATCGACCAGTGCACGTCGCTCGTTTCCAACGCCCAGGTGCAGAGCGCGGACAGGAGCAGGCCGCTTCCCGGCCGCTGGGTGGTCGACAACGAGGGCCGCCCGACGGACGACCCGAATGCGCTGACGGCCGACCCGCCGGGTACGATCATGCCGCTCGGCGGCGAGGACTTCGGCTACAAGGGTTTCGGTTTCGGCATCATGGTGGAGGCCTTCGCTCTCGCCCTGTCCGGCCATGGCCGGCTAACGCCGAAGCAGCGCGGCGCCCAGGGCGTCTTCCTGCAGCTGATCGACCCGGCCGCCTTCTGCGGCGCGGAGGCATTTCTCGCCGAGACGACCGATTTCGTGCGGCGCTGCAAGGCGAGCCGCCCGGCGGAAGGGGCAAAAGGAATCCGGCTCCCCGGCGAACGCGCCATGTCGGAGAAGCGCCGTCAGCTGCAAGGTGGTCTGGAAATCACGGACGAGCTGTTCGAGCGCCTTGTCGCATTGGCGAGCGCCCGCGGCATCGACGCCTTTGCGGACGTCCGCCTTTCCGCTTGAACGTCAGCCTTTCAGCGGCCTGAAGATCATTCGAGGACCTTACATGACCATCCACCAGAACCTGATCGCCGGCGAGTGGGTCGGCACGGAGGGGGTGAAGAACATCAACCCGTCGAACACGAACGACGTGGTGGGCGAATATGCCCGCGCCTCGGCCGAGGACGCGAAGGCGGCGATCGCGGCGGCCAAGGCGGCGTTCCCGTCCTGGTCGCGCTCGGGCATCCTGGAGCGCCATGCGATCCTCAGGAAGACCGCCGACGAGATCCTTGCCCGCAAGGACGAGCTCGGCCGCCTGCTCGCGCGCGAGGAGGGCAAGACGCTGGCCGAGGGCGTCGGCGAGACGGTGCGCGCCGGGCAGATCTTCGATTTCTTCGCGGGCGAGACGCTGAGGCTCGCCGGCGAGGTGCTGCCCTCGGTGCGGCCCAATATCGGCGTGGAGATCACCCGCGAGCCGGTCGGCGTCGTCGGCATCATCACGCCGTGGAACTTCCCGATCGCCATCCCCGCCTGGAAGATCGCGCCGGCGCTCTGCTACGGCAACACGGTGGTCTTCAAGCCGGCCGAGCTGGTACCCGGCTGCGCGCACGCCATCGTCGACATCCTGGTGCGTGCCGGCCTGCCGAAGGGCGTCCTCAACCTCGTCATGGGCAAGGGCTCGGTCGTCGGCCAGGCCATGCTCGACAGCCCCGATGTCAACGCCATCACCTTCACCGGCTCGACCGGCACGGGCAAGCGCGTGGCTGCCGCCTCCGTCGAGCATAACCGCAAGTTCCAGCTGGAGATGGGCGGCAAGAACCCCTTCGTCGTGCTCGACGACGCGGATCTCGATGTCGCCGTGGAGGCCGCCGTCAACTCGGCCTTCTTCTCCACCGGCCAGCGCTGCACGGCCTCCTCGCGCGTCATCGTGACGGAGGGCATCCACGACCGGTTCGTCGCCGCCGTCGGCGAGCGCCTGAAGAGCGTCGTCGTCGATGATGCCCTGAAGGCGGGCACCCATATCGGCCCGGTCGTTGACGAGACGCAGCTCAAGCAGGACACCGACTATATCGAGATCGGCCGGAAGGAAGGCGCCAGGCTCGCCTTCGGCGGCGAACTGTTGAAGCGCGAGACGCCTGGCTTCTATCTCGCGCCGGCGCTCTTCACGGAAGCGACGAACGATATGCGTATCTCGCGCGAGGAAATCTTCGGGCCGGTCGCCGCCGTCATCCGCGTGAAGGATTATGAGGAAGCGCTCGCCGTCGCCAACGACACGCCCTTCGGCCTCTCCTCCGGCATCGCCACGACCAGCCTCAAGCACGCGACGCATTTCAAGCGCAATGCGGAGGCCGGCATGGTCATGGTCAATTTGCCGACGGCGGGCGTCGATTTCCATGTGCCGTTCGGCGGCCGCAAAGGCTCGTCCCACGGCTCGCGCGAGCAGGGCAAGTACGCCAACGAGTTCTACACAACCGTCAAGACCGCGTATACGCTGGCGTGAGACAATGGGTAATTGAAGTGTTAGCTAGGGTGAGCCAGTTGTGATAATCGATACGTGCTGCGTCACGTCTTAGGATCAACGAGAGGTGATTATTGGACACGGCCTCTTGATTAACTGCGAAAATACTTCTGTGTGTAGAAAATCAATTGCATTTGTGTCGTGTTCGCTGGAGGACTAACAAGCGCTATTAGATCCAATGCGTTTGTTTCAGGAAGAACCTTTCTATCATCCCGAGCACCATCTGTCCCATTCGTTCTCGCGTCTGGGCGGTCGCGCTTCCACGGTGGGGCTGCAGGACCACATGGGGAGATGCGAGTAAGCTCGGATGAACCCTGGGTTCGTCCTCGAACACGTCCAGTCCTGCACCAGCGATGATTCGCTCTCCAATCGCTTCGGCCAAAGCCGCTTCGTGAATGACGCTGCCTCTGCCTACATTTACAACAAAGCCGCTTGGGCCGAGAAGCCGAAGGACTTCAAAATCGATCGCATGACGCGTAACATCACCGCCGGGCACCACGGACATAAGGATATCGCTTTGCTGGGCCAGATCGAGCAGCGATGTCGCCCTCGGCCAGTAGACATCGGTTCGCACTGTGCGGTTGAAATAACAAACTTCCATCCCGAAGGCTTCGGCTCGCCGGGCGATTGCCTGTCCGATCTGCCCGAGCCCGAAGATGCCCATGCGTTTTCCCGATAGTGAGGTAGCGAGTGGCAGGGGCGCCGCGCGCTCCCAGGAGCCGGAGCGTACATAGGCATCAGCAATCAGAATCTGCCTTGAAACCGCAAGAAGCAACGCCATCGCCATGTCGGCGACGTCGTCGGCCAGAACGCTGCCTGTCGTCTCGACAGCGATTGCGCGTGAGGCTGTCAATGTTAGATCTATGGCGTCGGTGCCGGCGCCGTTCACTGCAATCAGCTTGAGGTTTGGGAGCGTTTCGATCAATTCCGTCGGCACGCCGCACGTACCGTCGGTGATGACGACTTCCACGCTCGCATCGACCGTGTGCTCGGATTCCAGAACCGTATAGCGGCCTCGTAATTCTTGCTGTGCCGACTCCGGCAGGTACCCAATCTGTAATACTTTCGCAGGCGCCATCAGAGCTGTTCCTGAAACGTTTTCATCATCGAGAGAACGAGCTCGCGGTTGCGATCCCAGCGTTCCGGCGTCATGGTTTCGGTGCGCGCGGTGATGCTGATACCGACGAGACCGTCTTCCCGGTGACTTGTGTGGGCGGCGCAGGCGACGCAACTCACGCCCGGCAGAACCTCCTCGTTGTCGAGGGCATGTCCCGCCTGCCGGATCTTTTCGAGTCGTTCGCGTAACTGAGCCGGGGAGGAGATGGACTTATCAGTCAAGGTCGGCAGTGTCCGCACACCGATCAGGCGTCGCTCCAGCTCCGCAGACGGAAGAGCCGCTAGCAGTGCTTTTCCGATGCCCGTGCAATTGGCCGGCACGCGCCGACCGATCTCCTGGCGCAAGCCTAGCCGCAACCCGCTGTTGAGATCCTGTCGTGCCAGATAAACCGCATTCAGTTCCTCGTCGAGAACGGCCATCTGAATCATTGCGTCGAGATCTTCAGGAACCTTTCGGCACAGATCGTAAAATTCGCGCACCAGATCGACGCTGTTGACATAGGCTGAGCCCAACTGGACGAGCCGACGGCCGAGTTTGTAGCCGTCTTCGGTTCGGCGGACGAGTTGCCCGTCCACCAGGACCGCGCAGATGTTCAAGGCGGTGGATTTCGGTATCTTCAGGGCGCGTGAAATCTCCGAAAGAGCGAACCGATGCATCGGTTTGGATTCCAGGAGCTTCAAAAGCCGTATGGCGCGTTCAACGGCGGGTGAAAGCGATTTCGTATCTTCTGCGAGGGGCATGGCGAAGGTCCTCCAACGAAGGATTCGCATAACATGGAGATGGCCTACCGGTCAAAGACATGAACAAGGTGACAGGAGATGAGCCGTTATAAGCGCCATTCTATAAGTTTTTGTTCAATATGTTGAACATCATTCATTATATGTTGACGGCGATGCGGCCCGCTTTTAAGGATGCTGCTTACGCCGAGGAGGCGGTATTACTGCTGGAGGAGAACATGAAGAGATTTTTGGGTGTCGTCGTTTCCATTGCCTTGTCAGCTCCACTGGCAATCGCATCTACCGCCGCCTGGGCTGACACGCTGGACAATATCAAGGCCGCCGGCAAGATCCGCATTGCTATGGATCTTGGTATTCCGCCGTGGGCTTACAAAGATGAAAACCTGAAGAATACCGGCCCGGAAGTCGCGAATGTCGAGCTTCTGGCGAAGGATCTTGGCGTCGAGCTCGAAATCGTTCCGACCACGGGCGCAAACCGCATTCCGTTCCTTCTTTCCAACAAAGCCGATCTCGTCCTTTCGACGCTCAGCATCACGCCCGAACGGGAGAAGATCGTTCTGTTTTCCATTCCTTATTCCGGTGCCACGGAAGTGGTTGCTGCGCCGCAATCGATGGAGATAAAGGGTTTCGAGGATCTGGTCGGAAAGAGTATTGCGGTTACGCGCGGCACGATGCTCGATACGCAGGTAACCAAAGGTGCGCTGCCTGGAACCGACATCGTCCGCTTTGAAGATGAATCCACTACGATCACCTCCGTTGTCACCAACCAGGTCAATATCATCGCACAGACGACAGCGCTCATCCCGGTCATCAACGAGAAGAACCCGGCCGCCGATCTTGAACCAAAGTTCCTGCTACACGAAACTCTCTACGGCGTCGCCATGCGCAAGGGAGATGACGCGCTCAAGGCCTGGGTCGACGACTGGATCCGGAAGAATGTCGCCAATGGCAAGCTGAACGAGAACTATAAGAAATTCCTCAAGACCGACATGCCAGCGTCCATCGCCGAAACAGCCAAGTAACAAGCAGCCAGCGGGGTGGAGGGCCGCACCGCTGGCTTCAATCGTCATGGACGGGTCATGAACTACGAATTCGATTTTGGCGTGGTCTTCGCGCAGTGGCCACTGGTGCTGGAGGGCATCGTCGTCACGCTCCGGTTGGCTTTCTTCTCGACGATCTTCGGCTTCCTGCTGGGAACGCTGTGCGCGGTGGGCCGTACAGGCGGACCGAAATGGCTGCAGATCGTTATTGGCGTCTATGTCGAGGTTATCCGCAATACGCCGCTCATCATCCAGGCCTATTTCATCATCTTCGGCCTTTCGAGCGTCGGGGTTCGCTGGCCGATCGAAGTCGGCGCCACATTCGCGCTGGTGGTGAACATCGGCGCCTACACGACGGAGATCATGCGCGCCGGTATCGAATCCATCAAGAGGACCCAGATCGAGGCGGCCGAATGCCTCGGACTGGGCCGGTTGAAGATCTATCTCAGCATCGTCGTACGCCAGGCCATGGAGCGGGTCTATCCGGCCCTTACCGGACAGTATGTTCTGCTCATGCTCGTGACGAGTGTTTTCTCGGCCGTCGGCGTCGAGGAACTGTTCGGCATCGCCAACCGCATCCAAAGCGAGACCTACCGCAATTTCGAGGTCTTCGTGCTGCTCGGCATCGCTTATCTCGCGCTCTCCATGTTGGTGCGCCTTGCTTTCTTCCTGCTCAATCTCGCGCTGTTCCCGCGCCGGCGCCGGCTTGGCACGACCCTTTAAGGATCTGAATCCGTGAATTCCCAACAGGCGCTCTTTCTGCTTCAAGGACTCGAGGGGACGGTGATCCTCAGCCTCCTTACGTTCTTGTTCGGCGGTGTCGTTTCCTTCGTCGTCGCGCTCGCTCGCATATCGCCGTTTGCCGGCGTGCGGATCGCCGTCGCAACATTGATCTACGTCCTGCAGGGCATCCCGCTCCTTGTGATCATGGGCCTTTGTTATTTCGGGCCGTCGTTGCTGGGCGTCCAGACGGTGTCTCCCCTGTTCGCCGCAACGCTGTCCATGACCATCTATTCGGCCGCCTTCCTCGGCGATATCTGGCGCGGCTGCCTCGAGGCTGTTCCCAAGCAGCAATGGGAGGCCGCCGAAACGCTTGGGCTCTCCCGCTGGCAGCGAATGTGGAAGGTGATCTTGCCCCAGGCCGCCCGTATGGCCATTCCGCCCACGGTCGGATTCATGGTCCAGATCATCAAGAATTCGTCGATCGCCTCGCTGGTCATCGGTTATGCCGACCTGTCCTACATGGCGAAGATCCTCAACAACTCAACCTTCCGGCCCTTCGTGTTCTTCGGCGCGGCCGCCGCGCTGTATTTCATCATCAGCTATCCGCTGTCGGCCGGAAGCCGCTACATGGAAAGAAGACTCAATGTCGGCAATCGTTAAACTGGAGGACGTGCACAAAAGCTTCGGCGCGGTTTCCGTGCTGAAGGGCGTCAGCTTCAAGGTAGGAAAGGGCGAAGTGGTCGCCCTGATCGGCCAGAGCGGATCGGGAAAGAGCACCGCACTGCGTTGCATGGATCGGCTGGAGACTATCGATAGCGGCTGGCTTACAATCTGTGGTCACGAAATCAACGATCCAAAGCTCGACCTCAAGGCGCTCCGGCGCGACGTCGGCATCGTATTCCAGGGCTACAATCTCTTTCCGCATCTGACGGTCGAACAGAACATCACGCTTGCGCCGCGTTCGGTGAAGAACATGGGTGCGAAAGAGGCGACCGACCTTGCCATTTCCGTGCTTGAACGCGTCGGGCTGGTAGACAAGCTGCATTCCTATCCCGAGCAGCTTTCAGGCGGTCAGCAGCAGCGTGTTGCAATCGCCCGCAGCCTTGCGATGCAGCCAAAGGTGATGTTGTTCGACGAGGTCACCTCCGCGCTCGACCCGGAGCTCACCAGTGAAGTCCTGAAGGTCATGGAGGAACTTGCCGCCGACGGCATGACGATGATCCTGGTCACGCACGAAATGGAATTCGCGCGCGATGTCGCCACCAAGGTGATCTATATGCGCGACGGCCGGGTTCACGAGAGCGGCCCGCCGACGATTCTCGACAATCCGTCCACGTCAGAACTGCGCCGCTTCGTTCGCGCGGGCGAAGGCCGCGGCCACCGCGGGAGAGAAGAGGAGAGCCATGCAGGGGCCGGCCCCTCGATCAGCCCAACCTGACGCTCGAGAGACGAGAGTTCCCATGCCACGCATTCTGCTACCCCATCCCCGTGCGGAGCTCGTCCGCTTCTATGGAACGACCGCGATCGACGGCCTCGGCACGCTCGCGGAGGTCCGGCTGAACGAGCTCGACCGCCATTTCACGCGCCCCGAACTAGTCGCCGCGGCCGAAGGCTGCGAGATCATCATGTCCTTCGGTGTGACACCCGGAGAGGCGGAACTCTTCGAGGCGCTGCCGGATCTCGTCGCCTTCATGCGCTGGGCGGTGGACTACAGGAACGTCGATATCGCGGCGGCAAGCCGCCACGGCATTCTCGTCACGAACGGTCTTGCCGGCTTCGAGGCGGGGGTATCGGAACTGATCATAGGGCTGATGCTTTCACTCTCTCGCCGGATTGCGCAATCGGATGCGAGCTATCACCAGGGCATCGTGCCGCCAGCGACGCTTGGGCCGGAATTGCGCGGTGCGACCATAGGGATCATCGGTTTCGGTCAGATAGGCCGATATCTTGCCAAACTGGCGCTGGCATTCGGTATGCGTGTCGTCATTACCGATCCCTATGCGACGGTCGAGGACGAGGCAGTCCGGCAGGTGACGATGGACGAGCTTCTTTCCGTTTCCGACCATGTCGTTTGCCTTGCAACCGCGACGCCCGATACCGAGAACCTGATGTGTGCCGAAACCTTCGGCAAGATGAAACCGACGGCCTTCTTCATCAACCTGTCGCGCGGCAATCTCGTCAACGAGGACGATCTCGTCAAGGCGCTCGATAAGGGTACAATTGCCGGATGCGCCCTCGACGTCGGACGCGCCGCGCGCCAGATGCCGACGCCGGCGGTTGCCGCCCATCCGAAGATCCTTGCCACTCCGCACATCGGCGGGCTTACGCCGCAGGCAGTCGAGTTCCAGTCGCTTAGGGTGATCGAGCAGGCAAAGGCAATCCTCGCCGGTGCGCTTCCGGAGCGGGCAATTAATGCTGATGCCGCGACCCGGTTTCGCCAGCGGGTCTCCCGTTGACGGCGCCGGCGCTTCCCCGGGGCGCCTGCGACTGCGCCATCCATGTCTATGAGAAACGGTTTCCGCTGGCGCCCTCCGCTACGTTCTGGCCCCCGGAAGCGCCGCTTTCGGCTTACGATGCGGAGCGGCGGGCAGTGGGGCTGGAGCGGGTAATCATTGCGCAGCCCACCGCATACGGTTTCGACAATCGCTGCACGGTCGAGGCCGTCGCAGCCTTCGGCGAAGAGGCGAGGGGGCTTGCCGTCATCCCGCCGGACGTATCCGATCATGATGTTGCTGTTCTGGACGGCGGAGGTTTTCGAGGTGTCCGCTACATGCTCTTTCCCGGCGGCGCTCTTCCGGCGGAGGCCCTGCCGGCGATTGCCTCCCGGGTCGCGCCTTTCGGCTGGCACATCAACCTGCGGATGGACGGGCGCCATTTGCCTGATCTGATGCCGGCGCTTGCTGCGTCGCCCGCCACGCTGGTGGTGGACTTCGATCTCGGCACCTTCGATGAGGGGACGAATGAGGCATCGTCCGGCTTCAAGGCGCTCAGGAATCTTCTCGATGCTGGCCGGTGCTGGCTGAAGTTGGCGGCGCCCTATCCGTTCTGGCTGTCCGGCCGCCATGGCCCGGAGGTGCTTCGCCATCTGCCGAGCCTGCTGATCCGCGCCTATCCTGGCCGTTGCGTCTGGGCCAGCAACTGGCCACATCCGAATGTCGACTCGGCTCCGACGCTCCAGGCACAGCTCGACTGGCTGCATACCTGCGCCGGTCCGGAAGCGACGCCGTCTGTCCTGGTCGATACGCCGGCCGCGCTTTATGGACTCCGGCGCCAATGACGCTAGATCAGGAAAGTGCGAATCGCGTCCTCGTTCCACGACATGCCGTGGCCCGGCCGCTCGCTAGCGGTCACGAAACCGTCGACGACCTCGACAGGCTCGTTCAGGACCGGCGCGGCCCAGTCGACATATTCCAGGAAATGCGCCGTCGGCGTCACCGCCAGCATATGGGCGCTGATCTCGGGGAAGAGATGGCTCGACATGGGCGTTCCATGTGCCGCCGCGATCGCCGCGGCCCGCAGCCATGCCGAAGCCCCGCCAATCTTGGCGGCGTCCGGCATCACGAGGTCGGCGGCACCTGTTGTGACCGTGCGCAGCAGGTCGCGGGGCGACCAGAAGTTCTCGCCGATCTGCACCGGGGTCTTGAGCTCGCGGGCAACCCGCGCGCATCCGTCGTAGTCGTCGGCATGGATCGGCTCCTCGATCCAGTAGAGCCCTTCGTCATCGAGCGCATGGCCGCGCCGGATCGCCTCGGCGACCGTCAGGGCTTGGTTGTAGTCGGCCACGACGATCGCGTCGTCGCCCACCGCCTCGACGACCTTGCGGGTGACCTCGACATCCTCCCGCAGGCTCGCGTAACCGAGCCTCAGCTTGACGCCCCTGAAACCGCCGTCGAGAAGCGCGCGGGTCTCCTCACCGGCCTTGCCGGCGCCGATAAGGCCAAGCCCGTTGCTGTTGTAGGCGGGCAGGGGACGCGGCGTGCCACCCCACAGGCGGACGAGCGGTGTGCCGACGGCTTTCCCGAGCGTGTCCCAGGCAGCCATGTCGAGCCCGGCGATGGCCAGCGTCACGAGGCCGCTGCCGCCGAGCAGCAGGAATTTTCCAAGGAGAAGCTGTTCAAGGTCTTGCGGCGCGACAGCCTTTCCAACGACCAGCTCCTCGATCCCCTCGACAAGCGCGACCAGCGCCTTCAGCACCGCTGCGCTCGGGCTGAAAATATAGGAAATGCCGGTGATGCCCTTGTCGGTCTCGAGGTCGATCAGGACGAGGGGTACGCGCTGCAACTGCCCGCTTGCATTAACGAGTGGTCGCGCGACCGGCACCATGACAGCACGCCCGGTCAGCTTTTTGATTCTGAGATTGGGCACGGTTTCCTCCATTGTCCATTATGCTGAACGACTTGCTATAAGCAGATGGTGGCCTCTGATACTGGAGTCAGGAGTTTCTGGCAACACAGCTGCTGCACAATTGGTCTCCTGCATAGTCGGTTGGAGTGAATAAAATGTTCAGTGTATTGAACTGCGTTTAATATGATGTTGACCCAATGTCGAGGTGGCCGCTATATCGATGCTACCTATCGATGTTCGCACAACTGTCACGAGGAACCATATGAGCAACAATCAGGAGCCCGATTCGCCGGTCGGAAAGGCCGCCGGCCAGCTCACGCAAGCGCGCGCGGCGCACTGGGCTGCCGCACCGGTTTCGCAGGCTCTGCTTCCTCTCGGATTGGAGGGGGCTTATGCCTGCCAGGCGATCAACACACGCCTTTGGGTTTCCGAAGGCCGTAGGCCCGTCGGATACAAGATCGGTCTCACCGCTGAGGCTGCGCAGCAGGCTTTCGGCGCAACGGAGCCCACGCGCGGTGTGCTCTTTGCAGATGCGGAGGTGGTGGATGCCGGTATCGTCGACGCATCCGCCCTCTTCTCGCCGCGCGTCGAGGGCGAAATCGCCTTCGTCATCGGGCGCGACATTCCCGAGGAGAACCCGACGGTCGTCGACGTCCTGACGGCACTCGATTGCGTTTTGCCCGCGATCGAGATCGTCGACAGCCGTTTCGGTCGCTGGGATGTGCATCTCCTAGATGCCGTGGCGGACAACGGTGCAGCGGGCCTCTTCGCGCTCGGCGCCGAGCCCAAAACACTGCGGGATTTCGACGTGAAGCTCTGCGGCATGGTTCTCGAAGTGAACGGCGAGCCCGCTTCTACCGGTGTGGGTCTTGCATGTCTCGGCCATCCGCTGAATGCCTTACGCTGGCTCGCCGGCAATCTGGCGCGCGACGGTGCACCGCTGCGGGCGGGAGACGTCGTCCTTTCCGGCGCATTGGGGCCGATGGTTCCCGTAGGTCCTGGCGATCATGTGTCGTTGCGGATTTCCGGGCTCGGCAGCGTCGATTTCACTTTCGGAAAACTGGACGAAGGAGCCGCGAAATGAGCGCCACGATCGATCTTGCGAGGATTGCCGAAACGCTGGACGCTGCCGCCCTTGCCGTGCAGCCGATTGCCCAGACCAGGGAAACGCTCGATGTCGGACAGGCCTACGAGGCGCAGCGCCTCGGCATTGTCCGACGCGAAGCGCGCGGGGAGCGGCGCATCGGCATAAAGATGGGCCTCACCAGCCGCGCGAAAATGGCCCAGGTCGGTATCGATGAGGTCATCTGGGGCCGCCTGACGGACGGGATGATCGTCGAGGAAGGCGGCAGCCTTCAGCGTGCGCGCTTCATTCATCCACGCGCCGAGCCGGAGATCGCCTTTCGTCTGCGCGCGCCGCTCGAGGGCGTTGTCACGGAAATGGAGGCCTGGGATGCGGTGGAATGTATCGCGCCAGCCATCGAGATCCTCGACAGCCGCTATCGCGACTTCAAGTTCAACCTGGGCGACGCGATCGCCGACAATTGCTCCTCGGCCGGGCTTGTCGTCGGGCCTTGGCAGTCCCGGGAAATCGACATCTCGAACCTTGGCATGGTCATGGATATAGACGGTCGGGCCGTCGCGCTCGGATCGAGCGCCGCGATCCTTGGGCATCCGATCCGCACTCTGACGGCCGCTGCCCGACTGATGGCCCGTAATGGCGACCGATTGCAGCCGGGCGACATTTTCCTTTCCGGCGCGCCGACGGCTGCAATTCCGCTTTCGGCGGGCATGCGGGTGCGCCTTCGCGTCGAAAAGCTAGGTACCTGCGCCTTCTCCGTCGCTTGATGCGGCATCCATGACCACGCATAAATCTGGAGTTTTCCCGTGAGTATCTTCACGCCTCGTCCGGCCACCTATGCCCGGCATTACCAGGAACCACCGCAGATCGTCGAAGCCGGCGGCGCGCGCACATGGATCACCCGTGGCGCGAATTTCATCATCGCGATCACCGAAGCGCGGGAAGGAACCGTGCTCTCCCGCACCGGCCATCCCGACGAATACATGATCGTGCTGCCACCGGATGTCACCGCCGATATCATCGCGGGTGACGAGAAGCGCACGGTCACGGGCGACAGCCTGATCATCGTGCCGCCAGGCGGTAGCACCCTGACGGTCGCCAAAGCGGGCACCGTGCTGCGGGTCTTCTCCTCGCGCCCGGACGATCTCGCTTCTGTGGCACTGAACGCCGCGGTCTATGCTTCCGGGGACAGTGCTGCTACGCCGCTGGAGGACTGGCCGGCGCCGGCGGAGGGCTTTCGCCTTCATGTCTACCGCCTTGCCGATTATGGAACGCCCGGCGGCCCGCTCATCCAGCCGCGAATATTCCGCTCCACCAACCTGATGATCAATGCATTTCTGCCATGGCACAGCCTGCGCCCGGCCGACGACATGCGCCCGCATTGGCATGACGATTTCGAGCAGGCGTCCGTTGCGCTTGAAGGACGATGGATGCACCACGTCCGCATGCCGTGGAATTCCAATGTGACCACCTGGCGCGAGGACCAGCACGAAACGGTGGACAGCCCTTCCGTGACGATCATTCCCGAAACGCTCATCCATGCCACGACGAACGTCGGTGAAGGCCGCGCTTGGCTGATCGATGTATTCGCGCCGCCGCGCCTCGATTTCGCCAAGGCGGGGATCGTCCTCAACGGCGCCGATTATCCGATGCCGGTAGCAAAGGCCGGCCTCGAAGAAGACCGCGACGTGCCACTCGCCTGGCGCAAGAAAGGATAAGTCATGCAGAACTCCATCTCGAAGGCCGAAAAAGCTGCCGCGCTCATCCGGCGATATTTCCAGGCCTGCAACGATGCCGACCGGCAGGGATTGATCGACTGCTTCACGCCGGATGCTGTTCACTATTTTCCGCCGGGACTGCCTGGTGCGCCCTGGCGCGGTGCGGAAGCGATTGCAGACGGCTGGGTCTGGTGCGTGAAGACGCTCGGATCACGATGGACTATCGAGAAGATTCTCGTGGATGAAAGCGGTGACGAAGCGGTCATCGAATGGACCCATTGGAAGACGACGGTGAATGAGGTCCTGCGCGGTGACGAGTGGTACATCTTCGACGAGGACATAACCTGCATCGCCGAAATCCGCGCTTATTATGCCTCGCCTGTCAACAAGGCCGAGCCAGTGAACAAGCTCCACGACTTCGACTATGAGGGCAGGGGATTTGCCATGGCGCCGCCAAGCGCGCCGCCTCGGTTGGACTAGGTGCGCCATGCAGTTCCTGATCGTGGCGCGAGACCATCCTGGCGCCGGTCCCAAAGTGAAACGCGCGAATGCGCGTGGCGAGCACATGCGTCTGCTGCATTAACTCAAGGCCGAGGGGAAAATTCATGATGCCGGCGCCATCCTCTCTGAAGAGGGCGAGATGGTCGGCTCCATGATCATCGCCGATTTTCCTGATAGGGCAAGTTTGGACGCCTACCTGCGTCTCGAGCCGTTCAGGCGCGACGGTATCTGGGGAGACGTCGAAATCGTGCCCTTCCGTACAGTTAACTGGGCGCTGTAACCACCTAAGGATGACCAAGGATGACGATCCACCAGAACCTGATTGCCGGCGAATGGGTCGGCTCGGACGCGATCAAGAACATCAACCCGTCGAACACCGATGACGTGGTGGGCGAATATGCCCGCGCTTCGGTCGAGGACACCAAGGCGGCGATCGCGGCGGCAAAGGCCGCGTTTCCGGCCTGGTCGCGCTCCGGCATCCTTGAGCGCCACGCCATTCTGCGCAAGACCGCCGACGAGATCATCGCCCGCAAGGACGAACTCGGCCGTCTGCTGTCGCGCGAGGAGGGCAAGACGCTCGCCGAAGGCATCGGCGAGACCGTGCGCGCTAGCCAGATATTCGACTTTTTCGCAGGCGAATGCCTTCGCCTTGCCGGCGAGGTGCTGCCTTCGGTGCGCCCGAATATCGGCGTCGAGATCACCCGCGAGCCGGTCGGCGTCGTCGGCATCATCACGCCGTGGAACTTCCCCATCGCCATTCCCGCCTGGAAGATCGCCCCGGCGCTCTGCTACGGCAACACGGTCGTCTTCAAGCCGGCCGAACTGGTGCCCGGCTGCTCCTGGGCCATCGTCGACATCCTCCATCGCGCCGGCCTGCCGAAGGGCGTGCTCAACCTCGTCATGGGCAAGGGCTCGGT
>Ga0182737_1000804_pt1 | contig 37072 bp, 35 predicted proteins | sample eDN5th30CBELigOP_FD_128878 | JGI IMG/M metagenome (GOLD analysis project Ga0182737, IMG submission 128878) | Enriched Organic Plus compost microbial communities from Emeryville, California, USA - eDNA 5th pass 30_C BE-Lig OP (version 2) (version 2) ... | reverse complement strand
CTTCCTCGGCGGGCTGGAACACCAGCAGGACCTCGCCGGGCAGCTCGTCGCGCATCGACACCAGCGCACGCGCCACGCCCAGCAGGATGCCGGTGTGCGCGTCGTGGCCGCAGGCGTGCATCACCCCCACGGTTTCCCCGCGGAACTCGGCGGTGGCCTTCGAGGCGAACGGCAACCCGGTGCGCTCGGCCACCGGTAGCGCGTCCATGTCCGCGCGCAGCGCGATCCGCGGGCCCGGCCTGCCGCCCTTGATCACCGCGACCACGCCGTGGTGCGCGATGCCGGTCTTCGGCTCCAGGCCCATCCTGCGCAGTTCCTCGGCCACCACCCGGGCGGTGCGCTCCTCGCGGTTGGACAGCTCCGGGTGCTGGTGGAAGTCGCGGCGCCAGTCGACCACCTGCTGGCGCAGCTTCGCCGCCGCTTCGGTCACCTCCGGGCGCTGGGCCACCTGCGCGCCGGCGATACCGGGAAGGGCCAGGCCGAGGGCGCAGGCCAGCAGGGAAAGACGGCAACGGGCGGTCAGGGACATCGCGCGACTCCTGGGGACGTTGAGCGGATGCTAACCGTTGCGGCGCGCGTGGACGAGGCCGGCGTCCGCGCCGCCTAGAATCACCCGCGCGGCCATCGCAAGGTCGCCCGTCCTTTCCCCGGATCCCCGATGGCCGACCCCGCCCTGCAGCTGTTGCTGCTGCTGTTCCTCGCCGCCGTGCTCGCCGGCTTCGTCGATGCGATCGCCGGCGGCGGCGGCATGATCACCCTGCCGGCGATGCTGCTGGCCGGCATCCCGCCGCTGCAGGCACTGGGCACCAACAAGCTGCAGTCGCTGTTCGGCTCCGGCTCGGCCAGCTGGACCTACGCCCGCCACGGCCACGTCGACCTGCGCCAACAGCTGCCGATGGGCATCGCCGCCGCCATCGGCGCGATGGCCGGCGCCCTGGCCGCCACCGTGGTTCCGTCCACCTGGCTGCGCGCGCTGCTTCCGTTCCTGCTGGCCGGCATCGCCGTGTACTTCGCGCTCAAGCCGGACATCGGCGCGGTCGAACGCCAGCGGCGCATGGGCCCGCGCATGTTCGCCCTCGGCTTCGTGCCCGCGGTGGGCTTCTACGACGGCATCTTCGGCCCGGGCACCGGCTCGTTCCTGATGCTCGGCTTCGTCAGCCTGGCCGGCTTCGGCCTGCTCAAGGCCACCGCCCACACCAAGTTCCTCAACTTCGGCTCCAACGTCGGCGCCTTCCTCGTGTTCCTGGCCACCGGCTCGGTGCTGTGGAAGGTCGGCCTGCTGATGGGCGCCGGCCAGTTCCTCGGCGCCCGCGCCGGCTCCCGCTTCGCCATGAAGCACGGCACCCGCGTGATCCGCCCGCTGCTGGTGACCGTGTCACTGCTGCTGGCCTTGCGCCTGCTCGCGGACCCGGCGCATCCGGTGCGCGCCTGGCTCGGGATCTGAAGTGCCTCTTCCGCCGGGGCGAGGCTGCATGTTTGCGCGCCACTGGCGCGCATGCCGCGGACGCGGGCTAGGCGCGGAGCTGGGGTTGGGGAGAGGGTATTGCGACGCCGCTGGCCACCCGACCCTCACCCCCTGCCCCTCTCCCGACGGGAGAGGGGAGCAAGAGCGAAGCCGCGCCCTGAAACCACCCGAAGACGCGGTAGCGCGGGGGTATGGCGCAAGCAGGCCATGGATGGCCTGCGTTCGCGCGTTGGAGCCATGGATGACGGAACCGCGCGATGCGCCATACCCCCGTGCTGCCGCGGCTCCGTCCGAAGCCCGCACACTCCGATGCTTTCAACAACAAGCACTGGCAATGCGGTAAGCCAGCTGGCGCGTGGCGACGCGCCGGACGTCGCCAGCGCCCGTGTCCATTCCCGGCGCGGCGCAAGCGGCACATGGATGTGCCGCGCTCGCGCGTTGGAGCAGGACGCGGAACCGCGCGATGCGCCATACCCACGTCCTGCCGCGGCTCCGTCCGAAGCCCCCACACTCCAATGCTTTCGAACGGCGCTGCGCATGCGGTGACGCAGCTGGCGCGTGGCGACGCGCCAGCTGCGTCACCACGCGCCCTCCTTCATTCCCGGCGCCCCCCGCGCTGCCGCGGCTCCGTCCGAAGCCGACCACCTTGGCGCCGCTGCTGTTGCCGTTGCCGTTGCCGTTGCCGTTGCTGTTGCTGTTGCTGTTGCTGTTGTACGACGACGCGCTACATCCCGTCGCAACAACGGGACGCCATGTCCAGCTAGACGCGCTCGAAGATCGCCGCGATGCCCTGCCCGCCGCCGATGCACATCGTCGCCAGGCCGTAGCGGCCACCGGTGCGGTGCAGCTCGTGGACCAGCTTCACCGTGATGATCGCGCCGGTCGCACCGACCGGATGGCCCAGCGAGATCCCGCTGCCGTTGGGATTGGTCTTCGCCGGATCGAAGCCCAGCGCATCGGCCACCGCGCAGGCCTGCGCCGCGAAGGCCTCGTTGGACTCGACCACGTCCAGGTCCCCGACCGTCAGCCCCGCCCGCGCCAGCGCCGCACGCGTCGCCGGCACCGGTCCCATGCCCATGTACAGCGGCTCCACGCCCGCATGCGCATACGCGACCAGCCGCGCCAGCGGCTTCAACCCATGCCGCCGCACCGCCTCGCCCGTGGCCAGCACCACCGACGCCGCACCATCGTTGATGCCCGACGCATTGCCCGCCGTCACCGTGCCGTCGGCCTTGAACACCGGCCGCAGCCCCGCCAGGTCATCGGCACCCACTTCCGCCCGCACATGCTCGTCGACCCGGAACTCCGTCTCCCTGCCGCGGCGGCCCACCTTCACCGGCACGATCTGCCCGTCGAAACGGCCTTCCGCGATTGCCCGCGCCGCGCGCCGGTGGCTCTCCAGCGCCGCCGCATCCTGTCGCGCCCGGTCGATGCCATGGCGTTCGGCCACGTTCTCCGCGGTGATGCCCATCAGCACCTTGTCGAACGGATCCTTCAGGCCCTCGTTGAGCGCATCCACCATCACCGCATCGCCAAGCTTGCGACCCCAGCGCTGGCTGGGCACGTGGAACGGCACCCGGCTCATCGACTCCGCGCCACCGGCCAGCGCCACCTCGCAGTCGCCCAGCAGCAGCGACTGCGCCGCCGACACGATCGCCTGCAGGCCCGAACCGCACAGCCGGTTCACCGTGAACGCCGGCGTCTCCACCGGCACGCCCGCCTTCACCGCGACCACCCGGCCCAGGTAGGCATCGGCCGGCTCGCTCGGCAGCACCTGCCCGTACACCGCATGGCCGATCACAGCGGGCTCGATGCCCGCGCGGGCGACCGCCTCGCGCGCCGTCGCCACGCCCAGGTCCGAAGGCGGCACCTCGCGCAGGCTGCCGCCGAAGGTGCCGATGGCCGTGCGCACGGCCGAGACAACGAAAACGTCGGTCATGGGATTCCCCGCGATCAGGCGGTCACGCCGGACTTTGCATGCCGCTGCGCGCTGGCCACCTCGCGCTCGGCCTGGGTGAAGCCGTAGTCGGGCACCACCTGGCCGGCGCTGTCCGAGACCACGTTCCACGCCGCCATCAGCCGCTCGCCCGCATCGTCGCCACCGCCGATGTAGCAGCCCTCGGTCAGGGTCACGTAGGCGCGGGCGAAGTGCCCCGCGCCGGCGCAGACGACCGCGCGCGTCGGCGCGTCCTCCACCACGAGCGGCAGCAGTGCTGGACTGACCAGCGACGGATCCAGCGCATCCAGCTGTTCCTGCGGCAGGATGCCTTCCATCATCCGCGTGTACGCGGTCGGCGCCAGGCAGTTGACCTTGATCCCGTACTTCGCGCCCTCGATGGCCAGGGTCTGCATGAGCCCGACCAGGGCCATCTTCGCGGCGCCGTAGTTGGCCTGGCCGAAGTTGCCGTACAGGCCGCTGGACGAGGTGGTCATGACGATGCGGCCGAACTTCTGTTCGCGCATCACCTCCCACACCGCCTTGCAGCAGATCGCCGCACCCATCAGGTGCACGTCCAGCACCAGGCGGAAGTCGGCCAGGTCCATCTTGGCGAAGCTCCTGTCGCGCAGGATGCCGGCGTTGTTGATGAGGATGTCGATGCGGCCCCACGCGTCCAGCGCGCGCTGGACCATCGCCGCGACCGCGGCTTCGTCGGTCACCGAACCGGCCACCGCGATCGCCTCGCCACCAGCCGCGCCGATCTCCGCGGCGACCGCCTGGGCAGCTTCCAGACCCAGGTCGTTGACCAGTACCTTCGCGCCCTTGCGCGCCAGGTAGAGCGCATGCTGGCGACCCAGGCCGCCGCCGGCGCCGGTAACGATCGCTGTCCTTCCCTTCAGTGGCATCATCGAACTCCCGTGTGTCGTGAGGCACGGAACGGGAGCGTGCCGGCGCTCAGCCGGATTTCGTACGCGTGCCGTTCCGCGGTTTGCAGATGGTCTTGAAGCCGGCGGCCATGAACTTCGCCATGCGCGCCTTCACCGCTTCGTAGTCGTCCGAGCGGCACAGCCCGCCGGAGAGGCGGTCGATGCGCCCGGTGCGCGCCAGGGTGAGCATCAGCGCGCCGGTGACGAAGTGGTAACCCCAGAAGATGTCTTCCTCGGCCGCTTCCGGCAGCGCGCGCTTGAGCAGGCCGATGAGGCGCAGCACCACCGGGTCGAAGTGCTGGTCCATCAGCTCGCCGCCGTGGCGGGTGTTGGACATCAGCGCGCCGAGCGCGCCGTAGTTCTTCCAGGCCTCGCCGCCCTGGCTGTACAGGTCCAGGTCGGTGTCGAGGAACGCGCGCAGCGCCCCTTCCACCGTGGGCTTGCCCTTGCAGGCTTCCTCGTAGGCGTCCAGCGCCTGCATGCGCGCGCTGCTGGTGACGCCGGCGCGGCGCGCGATCACCGCGTCGAACAGCGTCTGCTTGTCGTTGAAGTAGTAGTTGACCAGGGTGTGGTGCACGCCCACCCGTTCGGCCACGTCCTTCAGCGTGACCCCGTACAGCCCGTCGCGCGAGAACAGGTGCTCGGCCGCGTCGAGGATCTGCTCGGTCATTTCCGCGCGCTGCGCCGCCTTGGTCGTGCGCGCGGCCCGGGTGGTGCCGGTCTTCTTCGCACCACCCCGCCGGGATCCGGACGTCGTCGCCTTTGCTGGCACCCTGCAGCCTCCCATGCCGCTCCGCATATGCGCGGGCCGGAGACATCACGCCTCCCGTCGCCACTGCGCGCCGCCGAACTCGGCCCTCAGCCGCATTTTGTCAATTTTGCCGGTCGCTGCCAAAGGCATCCGTTCCACCCGGATGATTTCCTCCGGCATCCACCACGACGGCACCGCGCCGCGCAGCGCCTCCAGCAGCTCCGCGTCGCCGGTGCCGGCGTCCGCGCGCATCTCCACCAGCAGCACCGGCCGTTCGCCCCACTTCGGGTGCGCCCGCCCGATCACCGCGGCCAGCGACACGCCCGGCAGCCGGCCGACGATCTCCTCGATCTCGGCCGGGTTGATCCACTCGCCGCCGGACTTGATCAGGTCCTTGGCGCGACCGGTGATGACCAGGTTGCCGCGCTCGTCGATGCGCGCCAGGTCGCCGGTGGGGAACCAGCCGTCGGCGTCCACCGCCGGGTCGATCTGGCCGAAATAGCGGTACACCACGCTGGCCCCGCGCACGCGCAGGTGGCCTTCACATCCGCGCTGCTGCGGCAGCGGCACGCCGTCGGCGTCGGTCAGCAGCAGGTCCAGGCCCAGCGCCGGGCGCCCGGACAGGTGCGCGGCGCGTCCGGGATCGTCGGGCAGGGCGACGGTGCCGGTGGGCGACAGCTCGGTCATGCCCCAGCTGGTCTGCACCACCACGCCCAGGCGCTGCTCGATGCGCTGCATCAGCGCCGGCGGCAGCGGCGCGCCGCCGACCAGCACCCGCTGCAGCGAGGGCACCTCGCTGCCGTGGGTGTCCAGGTGGTCGACCAGGCCCAGCCACACGGTGGCCACGCCGATGGCCACGGTCACGTTCTCGTCGCGGATCAGCTTCGCCAGGCTTGCACCATCGAGGTGGCGGCCCGGCAGGACCAGCTTCGCGCCCACCGCCGGCGCGGCGAACGGCACTCCCCAGGCATTGGCATGGAACATCGGCACGGCCAGCAGCACGCTGTCGCGCTGCGACAGCGCCATGGTGTCGGCCTGCAGCGCGCGCAGGGTGTGCAGGAACACGCCGCGATGGGTATAGGTCACGCCTTTCGGCGCGCCGGTGGTGCCGGAGGTGAAGCACAGGCCGCAAGGCATGCGCTCGTCGAAGCCGCCCCACTCCACTTCCTGGCGCGGCCCACCGGCACCGGCCTGGAGCAGCTGTTCCAGCGATTCGATGGCCGGCGCGGCGGCATCACGTTCCACCATGCCGTCGATCGAGAGGATGCGCTCGACCGTGCCCGTGCGCGCGGCGATCGCTTCGGCCAGCGGCGCCAGGTCGGCGGCGGTAACCAGCACGCGCGCCCCCGACTGCCCGAGCATCGCCGCCAGGTGCACTTCGGACACGCGCGGGTTGAGCGTCTGGCAGACCGCGCCCATGCCCATCACCGCGTACCAGGCCTCCATGTGCGCCTGGGTGTTCCAGGCCAGCGTGGCGACCACGTCGCCGGGGCCGACACCCATGCCGGCCAGCAGCTCCGAGACCTTGCGGCTGCGGCGCTGCAGCTCGGCGTAGTCGACCCGCGCCGTGTTCCCGCCCTCCAGCGCGGTGACCACCTCGACCCCCGGGTGCCACTTGGCGCCATGCTCGAGGAACTTGTCGATGGTCAGCGCCCAGGGTTGCATCTCGCCATGGATCACGGACATCCAGGCGCTCCGGCGGGCAGCGGCGGCGCGGCGATGCCGACGTTCCAGTGCCAGGGCAGGCCGCCCTGGGCACGGCGGCGGCACACCACCTGCTCCACGAGTTCGTACATGCCCGGCATCAGGTGTTCGCCCGGCACCGGCGCATCCTCGAAGGCCATGTAGGCGCGCACCTGCCCGTAGGGCTGCCAGGCCGGCTGGCCGGCGGCGACCGGCTGGCCGCTGCGCGCGAACGAAGCCCAGTAGCCGGACATCGCCGCGGTCAGCGCCTGTTCGCCCGCCGTATCCGGGGCCTTCGGCCACAGCGGCGTGGTGCGGTCGTGGTTGGCGAACACGTACGGCAGTTCGGCGGCGTGGAAGGCGTGCAGGCCGGCTTCGTCGGCGGCCGGATAGCCATGGTTGAAGTAGTACAGGTACGACGGCTGGCCCAGCTCCGCCTGCTTGCGCACCAGGCGCTCGGCGGTCCAGCCGTACATCGCATCGCGGGTGGTGGCCAGCATCGCCTCGTCGAGGTCGGTTGCCGGGTAACGCTCGAGCATCGCCTCGGCAAGGTCGCCATAGGCGGCCCGGATCGCCGCCTCGTAGGTCGCGGCGTCGGCCGGCTTCGGCGGCAGCAGGAAGCGCAACGAACGGATCTCGCCGTCGTTGAAGCCGGCCAGCAGCGGCACCGGCGCCTGTTCGCCACGGTCGAAGACCTCGACCAGCTGCGCCGGCAGCACCTTGCCGTCGACGTTGCCGAACGGCAGGAAGCCGGACATCGCCGCCTTCACCGTCAGCTCCTGCGGATCCATGGCGCGCAGGCGCGGCAGGCCGCGCACGCCGATCTTGCGGCTCAGCTCCAGGCCCGACTCTTCCGCCGAAGGCATGCCGTGCACGGCCTCGCGCAGCGCCGGCGTGGTGATCATGTACGCGCTCTGGGCGATGGCCTTGTGGAACAGCCCGCGCGCCGGCGGCGCCGCCAGCAGGTACATCACGCTCAGCGCGCCGGCCGATTCGCCGGCGATGGTGACATTGCCCGGATCGCCGCCGAACGCGGCGATGTTGCGCTGGACCCAGCGCAGCGCCTCGATCTGGTCGAGCAGGCCGTAGTTGCCGGAGACGCCGTCGGACGATTCGGCGCTCAGGTCCGGATGGGCCAGGTAGCCGAGCACGCCGAGGCGGTAGTTGATGCTCACCACCACGATGCCCTGCGCGGCCAGGCGCGCGCCGTCGTACATCGGCTCGCGGCTGGAACCGGCGACCAGCGAACCGCCGTGGATCCACACGAACACCGGCGCGTCCTTCGCGTCGGCCGGCGCCCACACATTGAGCGACAGGCAGTCCTCGCTGGTCTGCAGCGCCTCGCCGAGCGAATAGATGCTGCCCGGGCGCGACGGCGGCTGCACGCAGGCCGGGCCGAACGCGGTGGCTTCGCGGGTGCCCTTCCAGGATTTGGCCGGCACTGGCGCGCGCCAGCGCAGCTGCTTCACCGGCGGCTCGGCGTAGGGAATGCCGAGGAAGGCGTGGATGCCGCCGTCGAGCGCTTCGCCCTGGACCGCGCCGACGGGTGCGTGGACGACCGGCCCCTGGGACCACGCCGCACCCGGCAGCGCGGCACAGCCCAGGACCGCGGACACGACCAGCGAGCGGAAGGTGGATCGGGTCACGGAGTAGTCTCCTGCTGGGTCTGGAGGCGGATGGTGCGGGCCAGCCGCAGGAACATGCCCACCGCCAGCACGTAGAACGGGATCAGCGTGTAGAACGCCATCTGCAGCGAGTTGTCCGGATGCGTCGCGCGGAAGAAGTCGCTGGCCATGCCCAAGTAGGCCGGACCGAAACCGAGCCCGATCAGGTTCATCACCAGCAGCAGCAGCGCGCCGGACAGCACGCGCTGGTTCGGCCGCACCTCCTCCTGCACCAGGGTCACCGCCGGCGACAGGTAGAAGTAGTTCAGGCCGGTCGGCAGCAGCAGGAAGGCCAGGGCCAGCGGCCAGCTGTCGGCCCATACGAACAGGGCGAAGAACGGCATGGCGAGGGTCAGGCCGGTCGCGGGCAGGTAGGCGTAGGCGGTCTTCGACTTCCGCGACAGGCGGTCGATCAGCCGGCCCGAGGCGAACATGCCGGCGCAGATGCCGGTGCCGATCACCAGCGCGTACCACACCGCCACCTGCTCCAGCGCCATGCCCTTCTCGCGCATCAGGAACAGCACGGTGAAGTTGAGCACCGCGTAGGTGATGAACTGGGTCGCGCCGCAGGCCAGGGCCATGCCGCGCAGCACCGGGTTGGCGAAGTACTCGCGGCAGGTGCGCCAGAAGGGGGGCGCCGGCTCGGCGGCGGCGGCAACCGCCCCCGGGGCGGCATCCAGGCCCCCCTTCCGGGGCTCGCGCACCACCAGCCAGACCACCAGCGCGGTCACCAGGCCGACCACGCCTACCCAGATGAAAGCCAGCCGCCAGGAATACGCCGCCGCGATCGAGGCGCCGAAGGCCACGCCCAGCGCCTGCCCGATCGGCGGGCCGAGGTTGAACAGGCTCAGCGCGGTGCCGCGCATGCCCGGCGGGAAGTAGTCGGAAATGATCGCGTAGGACGGCGGCACGCCGCCGGCCTCGCCGACGCCGACGGTCATCCGCGCCAGCGCCAGCTGCGGATACGAGGAGGCCATGCCGCAGGCGGCGGTGGCCGCGCTCCACAGCGCGCAGGAGAACGCCAGCACCCGCACCCGGTTGGTGCGGTCGGCCAGCCAGCCGACCGGGATCGCCAGGATGCAGTAGAACATCGCGAAGTACAGGCCACCGATGAGGCCGAGCTGGGAGTCGGTGACCCCCAGCTCGTCCTGGATCGGCTTGGCCAGGATCGACAGCAGCTGCCTGTCGAGGAAGTTCAGCACGTAGACGAAGCACAGGATCGCCAGCACGATCCAGGCCCCCGCGCCCGGGCGCGCGTGCTGCGCGCCGGGCATCGCCGGACTGGCCGGAAGCGCGGCCATCAGAACCGGTACCCCACGCGGACGCCGACGGTGCGCGGACGCACCAGCGCGTAGCGGCCGTCGAGGAAGGCCTCCGGATGCACGTAGGTGACCGAGCGGTCGTCGAACAGGTTCTCCACGTACAGGCCCACCGTGTAGTTGTTGAACGCGGCGGCGATGTTCGCATTCACGACCGTGTACGAGTCGGTGTAGTCGAAGGTCGGGCTGACCACGCCCGGCTGCCCGGGCACGTACTGGAACTGGCCGGGGAAGTCGCCGACGTGGACGATCGCCAGCGAGGCATTGCCCTCGGAGCCGCGGATCCAGTCGAAGCGGTAGCTGGTGACCAGCGAGGCGCTGAATTCCGGCGCGGCCAGGCGCGCGCCGAGCACGGTGCCGGAGATCGCCGCCTCTTCGGGGGTCAGGTCGTCGACCTTGGCGCGGTTGATCGAGCCGTTCAGCGCGACCGTCCAGTTCATGTTCGGCATCGCCATCAGCTCGAACTCCAGGCCACGACTGTAGGCCCCACCGATGTTGGTGGCGAACTGCACCTGGTCGGAGACGCGGTTGGCCTGGACCTGGATGTCGTTCCAGTCGACGTAGTACAGCGCCAGGTTGGCGGCCAGGCGCCCGTCGAGCCAGCTGCCCTTCACGCCCAGCTCGTAGTTGGTGAGCTTGTCCGAGTCGGCGCCGTAGGGAATGACCAGGTCGTCCGGGTCGATGGTGCTGACCGAGCCGGCGCGGGCGTTGACCACCGGCGCGCGGAAGCCGGTGGCGACCGCGGCGTAGGTGGTGACCGACGGCACCGGGCGCCACGAGGCGCTGATCCGGTACGACGGGCCGGTTTCCTTCGCCTTCGCGCCGGTGGCCGCCTCGACCGGGGCGATCGTGACCGGGCCGCCGGGGATGCCGTAGAAGGCGTACAGGTAGGCCTGGGTCAGGTAGTCGCTGTTGTAGCCGCCGGCGCCGGTGAAGGCCTGGGCCTGGGTACTGCCGTAGCGCAGGCCCAGGGTCGCCCAGAAATCGTCGTTGAAGTGGTAGGTCAGCTGGCCGAACAGCGCCTGCTCCTTGGACACGTCGGTACTGAGGAAGCGCAGGTAGTACTCGTCCGGCAGGCCGGTGATGCCGCTGCGCTGCAGGAACTCCTCGTTGGAGCGGTAGCCGAAGTAGACGTCGCGGTCGCGCTTGAAGTGGAAGCCGCCGAGCACCCACTCCAGCGGGCCGCCGGTGTCGGACACCAGGCGCACTTCCTGGACGAAGGTCTTGCTGTTGAACGGCGCGTCCAGGGCGAAGGCGAAGGCCTGGCCGTAGGTGCCGGCGAGGTCGACGTTGAACGCCGCGTCGTAGTCCGACCAGGTCGAGGAGCTGGTCAGGTGGGCCCCGTCGAACTGGTAGTCCAGGGTCAGGTTGTAGTTGGTCATCGTCCCGTTGAACATGTCGGGACGGTCGGAGTAGCGCTTGTCCCTGCCCAGGTCGGGATTGGTCAGCGAGGAATCCTCCGGCGTGCTCTCCTCGCGCGACAGGCGCACCTGCGCCGAGAAGCGGTCGTTCGGCTCCCACAGCAGGGTGGCGCGGCCGCCCCAGGCCTTCAGCACGTTGGCGTCTTTGATCCCGGTGCCGAGGTTGTCGATGTAGCCGTCCTCGTTGCGCGAGAAGCCGACCACGCGCAGCGCCAGGGTGTCCTGGGCCAGCGGGATGTTGACCATCGCGTTGTAGCGCTGGCGCAGCGAGCTGGAACCGGTCATGCCCACGTCGGCCAGGAACGAGGCGTCGAACGCGTTCGGGTCCGGCGCATGGGTCAGGATGCGCAGCGCGCCGGCCAGCGAGCCGGAGCCGAACAGCGTGCCCTGCGGGCCGCGCAGGAACTCGATGCGCTCGACGTCGTACAGGCTCGGGTCGAGCACGGTCGAGTTGCCGTTGGCCGAGATCGGCAGTTCGTCGATGTAGATCGCCACCGTGCTCTGCAGGTTGGCGTTGTAGCCGTTGGTGGCGATGCCGCGCGCGGTGAAGTTGTTGAAGTTAGCGCTGGGGCGGTTCAGGACCACGCCCGGGGTTTCGTAGGCCAGGCCCTCGTAGCCGACGATGCCCTTGGCATCGAGCTGCTCCTGGCCGAGCACGGTCACGCTCAGCGGGACGTCCTGCAGCTTCTCGCTGCGGCGCGTCGCGGTGACGACGACGGTGTCCAGGTCCTTGGCCTGGTTCGCCGGGGCCGCGGTGGCCTGGCGCTCGGCTTCGAGCACATCGTTCGTGGCCTGGGCCAGAACGGAGACAGGTAATGCGAGCAGCGCGGCCACGGATGCGGACGCGATCAGACGACTTGCCATGCGGATCCCCTCCCAGAGATTGCCAGGTAGGCACGAAAGCGTGACGGCGATACTGCCCAGCCCCACGGTGTTGTGTCAACACTCACTCACGCTTGTGTGAATTTCTGTCCCCCGGGCAGAACCGCTGTGGTTTCAGCCAGTTAGCCGGGGTGTCTCCAGACGGTGGCGCATGGATTCCAGGCCGGGCGGACGCTCCCCGGTGGACACGCTGGCGTATGGAATGCCTGCATGCTGGCGCGCGCCGCGAAGCGCGCGCATGTGCAGGCGGTCATGGCGGCGCGGGGCGCGCCGCGCTCAGCGGAACACGACGGTCCGGTGTCCGTTGAGCAGGATCCGGTGCTCGACGTGGCGGCGCACCGCGCGCGCCAGCACCTGCGATTCGATGTCGCTGCCCACCCGCACCAGGTCGCGCGGCGTCATCGCGTGGTCCACGCGCGCCACGTCCTGTTCGATGATCGGGCCCTCGTCCAGGTCAGGGGTCACGTAGTGCGCGGTGGCGCCGATGATCTTGACCCCGCGCGCGTGCGCCTGGTGGTACGGCTGCGCGCCCTTGAAGCTGGGCAGGAAGCTGTGGTGGATGTTGATCGCGCGCCCGGCCAGCGCTTCGCACAGCCGCGGCGAGAGGATCTGCATGTAGCGCGCCAGCACCACCAGGTCGATGTGCTCGCGCTCGACCAGGTCGAGGATCGCCTGCTCCTGCTGCTGGCGGTTGCCGGCATCCACCGGCAGGTGGTGGAACGGCACGCCGTACGAGCTCGACAGCGCGGCGAAGTCGGTGTGGTTGGAGGCCACCGCGGCGATGTCCACGCGCAGCTGGCCGCTGTGGGCGCGGAACAGCAGGTCGTTGAGGCAGTGGCCCTGCCTGCTCACCAGCACCAGCAGGCGCGCGCGGCGGCGCGCATCGTGCAGCTGCCAGTCCATGTCGAACTCGCCGGCGAGGTTGGCGAAGCGCTCGCGCACGGCCTCCAGCGCCTGCGCCTCCGGCAGCTCGAAGTGCACGCGCAGGAAGAAGCGGCCGCTCTCCTCGTCGCCGTACTGCTGGGCGTCGAGGATGTTGCAGCCCTGGCCGAACAGCAGGCCGGAGACGCGGTAGACGATGCCGGTACGGTCCGGGCAGGAGAGGGCGAGGATGTGGTCGTTGCGCATAGGGCCGCCATGGTAGGCGAGCGCGCGGCGCAATGGCACGGCGGTTGCCGGCGTTACCGCCGGCCCGGCGCGGGCTCAGGCGCGAACAGGCCGCGCGCCGAAGCCGGTTCGCAGCGCAGGTACTGCGGCGCAGGCGACAGGGTCGCGCCCAGTTCGGCGGCGGCATGCCAGGGCCAGCGCGGGTCGTAGAGCATGCCGCGGGCCAGCGCGACCGCGTCGGCGCGGCCTTCGGCCAGCACCGCCTCGGCCTGGCGCGGCCGGGTGATCAGCCCCACCGCGATCACCGCCATGCGCACCTCGCGGCGGATCGCCTCGGCGAACGGGACCTGGTAGCCGGGCACGGCGTCGATCTCCTGGCGCGGATCCAGGCCGCCGCTGGACACGTGGATGTAGTGGCAGCCGCGCGCGTCCAGCGCGCGGGCCAGGGCGATGCTCTGCCCGAGGTCCCAGCCGCCCTCGACCCTGTCGGTGGCGGAGATGCGCACGCCCAGCGCGATCCGCTCCGGCAGGACCGCGCGCACCGCGTCGAACACGCGCAGCACCAGGCGCATGCGGTTCTCGAGGCTGCCGCCGTACCCGTCCTCGCGCCGGTTGCTCAGCGGCGACAGGAACTGGTGCAGCAGGTAACCGTGCGCGGCGTGGATCTCGACCACGTCCAGCCCGGCGCGCACGGCGCGGTGCGCGGCCTGGACGAAGTCCCCGACCAGGGCGTCGATGCCGCCGGCGTCCAGCGCCTGCGGCACGCCATGGTCGGCGTCGAAGGCCAGCGCCGAGGCCGAGACGGTGGTCCAGCCACGCGGATCGTCGGCGGGGATCGCACCCTTGCCTTCCCAAGGCCGGTGGGTCGATGCCTTGCGCCCGGCATGCGCCAGCTGGATGCCCAGCGGCATCGGCGACCAGCGCCGGATCGAGGCCAGCATCGCCGCCAGCGCCGCTTCCTGGTCGTCGTTCCACAGCCCGAGGTCGGCGTGGCTGATCCGGCCGCGCGACTCGACCGCGGTCGCCTCGAGCAGGAGCAGTCCGGCGCCGGACAGGGCCAGGTTGCCGAGGTGGATGTGGTGCCAGTCGGAGACGCAGCCATCGTGCGCCGAGTACTGGCACATGGGCGCGATGACGATGCGGTTGGCCAGCTCGAGCGGGCCGAGCCGGAGCGGGGAGAACAGCAGGCTCATGGAAGAAGGCCGGGTGTGGGGACGCGCATTGCAGCGGCAATCGCCGCCGCCATCAACCGCAACGGTGGATCACTGCATCGTCGCCCCGGCCAGCGCGGACAGCGCCGACACGCAGTCGGCCCGCACCTTCAGCGCCAGCAGTCCGTCGGCGCGGGTCCGGCCCAGGTTCACCGCGGCCACCGGGATCCCGGCCCCGGCGGCCATGCGCGCGAAGCGGAAACCCGAATACACCATCAGCGAGGAGCCGACGACCAGCATCGCGTCGCTGCGGTGCAGGGCCGCTACCGCCTGCTCCACCCGCGCCCGCGGCACGCTTTCGCCGAAGAACACCACGTCCGGCTTGAGCATGCCGCCGCAGTGCGGGCAGTCGGGTACCTGGAAACCGGCATAGTCGGCGTCCTCCAGGTCGGCGTCGCCGTCCGGGGCGATCCGCGCCACGCGCAGCTCCCAGCCGGGATTGGCCTCCAGCAGCGTCGCCTGGAAGGCGGCGCGGTCGCGGCGGTCGCCGCAGCCCAGGCAGACCACCGCATCGAGGCGGCCATGCAGGTCGACCACGGCCTGGCTGCCGGCGCGCTGGTGCAGGCCATCGACGTTCTGGGTCACCAGCAGCTCCACCCGGCCGGCCGCTTCCAGCGCGGCCAGCGCTTCGTGCGCCGCATTGGGCCGCGCGGCGGCGAAGTACTGCCAGCCGGCCAGGCTGCGCGCCCAGTAGCGGCGGCGCGTGGCCGCCTCGCCGGTGAAGGCCTGCCAGGTCACCGGCGGGGTGCGCTTCCAGCCACCTTCGGCGTCGCGGTAGTCGGGAATGCCCGAGCGCGTGCTGCAGCCGGCGCCGGTCAGCACGAACAGCCGGCGGTGGCCGGCGACGAAGGATTCCAGCGCGGCGAGCTCCGCTTCCGCGCAGTCGCCGGCCAGCGCGAGGGTTTCATCCGGGACGCTTTGCATGCACAGCGATATTCCGCCGGCGCCGGTGATATGCAAGCCCGCAATCCGGGCGCGGCGATCAGGGCAACCCCCATGGACGCGCGCAAGACAGCGCTGTCGGCGGTTTCCGATGCTGCCAGGCACATGTCCCCGCGCTACCATTCACGCCTCCCGTAAACCACAGGAAATACCCGTCGTGGCCATCAATCCGCAGCAGAAGGACCGTATCGCTTCCGGCAAGGGCTTCATCGCCGCGCTCGACCAGAGCGGCGGCAGCACGCCCAAGGCACTCAAGCTCTACGGTATCGACGAGTCGGCGTACTCCGGCGATGCGGAGATGTTCGCCCTGGTGCACCAGATGCGTACCCGCATCGTGACCAGCCCGGCCTTCACCGGCGAGCGCGTGCTCGGCGCAATCCTGTTCGAACGCACCCTCGACGACCAGTTCGCCGGCCAGGACGCGGCCACCTACCTGTGGGAAACCAAGCAGGTCGTGCCGTTCCTGAAGATCGACAAGGGCCTGGAGGACGAGGCCAACGGCGTGCAGATGCTCAAGCCGATCCCGGGCCTGGCCGAACTGCTGGCCCGCGCCAAGGCCAAGGGCGTGTTCGGCACCAAGGAACGTTCGGTCATCAAGGCCAACAACCCGGCCGGTATCGCCGCCGTGCTCGACCAGCAGTTCGAGCTGGGCCAGCAGGTGCTGGACGCCGGCCTGGTGCCGATCATCGAGCCGGAAGTGGACATCAAGGCCGCCGACAAGGAAGCCATCGAGGTTGAACTGAAGAAGGGCCTGCTGCAGCGCCTGGACAAGATCGACCCGGCCACCCCGGTGATCCTCAAGCTGACCCTGCCGAGCGTCGACGGCTTCTTCAAGGAGCTGGTCGAGCACCCGGGCGTGCTCAAGGTCGTGGCCCTGTCCGGCGGCTACAGCCGCGACGACGCCAACGCCAGGCTGGCGAAGAACCCGGGCGTGATCGCCAGCTTCAGCCGCGCGCTGACCGAGGGCCTGACCGCCCAGCAGAGCGACGAGGAGTTCAACCAGGCCCTCGACGCGGCGATCGAATCGATCTACCGCGCCTCGATCGCCTGATCGCGCTGGACGCCGGCGCCAGCGCGCCGGCGTCCTTTCCCTGGCGGGTGCGTCCCGCCCTCCGGCGAGGTCCCGATGTTCCCCGACGACACCGCCCTGATCGTGGTCGACCTGCAGCCGGACTTCATGCCCGGCGGCGCGCTGGCCTGCCACGACGGCGATGCGATCGTCCCCGGCATCGACGCGCTGCTGCGCGCGCGCCGCTACCGCACCGTGGTCGCTACCCAGGACTGGCATCCGCCGGGCCACGCCTCCTTCGCCAGCGCCCATCCGGGCCGCGCGCCCTTCGACACCATCGAACTGCACGGCCATCCGCAGACGCTGTGGCCGGACCACTGCGTGCAGGGCAGCGCCGGCGCGGCGCTGGATCCGCGCGTGGACTGGACCCCGCTGGACCTGGTCCTGCGCAAGGGCACCGATCCACGGGTCGATTCGTACAGCGGCTTCCGCGAGAACCATGGCCCCGCCGGCACCCGCCCGGCCACCGGCCTGGCCGGCTGGCTGCGCGAGCGCGGCATCGCCGAGGTCCACATCTGCGGCCTGGCCCGCGACTACTGCGTGCTGTGGACGGCGCAGGACGCGGCCGCCGCCGGCTTCCGCGTGCGCTTCCTCTGGGACCTCACCCGCCCGGTGACGCCGGACGGCGACGCGCCCACGCGCCAGGCGCTGCAGGCGGGCGGCATCGCCATCAGCGTGTAGCCCGAGTCCCATCCCGTCGCTACGCAGCCGTTGCAACGGCGGCTGCTAGGCTTTGCCGCATGAGTTCCCTGTCCGACCCCACCGGCCCGCAGGCCGCCGGCCACGATCCCGATCCGCCACCGGTGCCGCCGGAGAAGCCGCTGCCGGCCGAATGCTGCGAAAGCGGCTGCCCGATCTGCGTCTACGATCTCTACGCCGAGGCGCTGGACGACTACCGCCAGCGGCGCGCCGCCTGGATCGCGCGCCATCCCGAGGCGACGCCGCCGCCGGAGACCTAGCCGGCCGCGGGCGCCGGCAGCGCGGGCACCGGCGTCGGCCGGCCCAGCGGATCCAGCGCGATCATCACGAAGCGCCCGCGCGTGCACAGCTTGCGCTCGCCGCTGAGCAGGTTCTCGGTGACCACTTCCACGTCGACGTTCATCGAGCTGCGCCCGACGCGCACGATGGTGGCGATCACCTCGACCAGGTCGCCCTTGTGGATCGGCTGGTTGAAATCGACCTGTTCCGAGCGCGCCGTCACCACCGTGGTGCGCGCCCAGCGCGAGGCGACGATGAAGGCGGCCATGTCCATCCACGCCAGCGCCTGGCCGCCGAACAGCGTGCCCAGGTGGTTGGTGTGGTCGGGAAAGACCATGTGCAGCAGGCGTACTTCGGTCGAGCGGACTTCGGCATCGGGGGCTTCGGACATGGGGGCTCCGGGTGCGTGGCCTCGGTCCAGCCTAGCGCAAGGGCTGGCCGGGCCGCGTGAGTCCGCGGCACGACGCGCTCAGCGCTCGTAGTCGTCGTGGGCATGGCGGCTGATGTAGGTGCTGAGGCCGCGCCCGGCCACCGCCAGCGCCTTCATGCGCGCCACCTTCTCCGGCCCGGCGCGGCCGGTGCTGCTGTACTCGTAAGGCGTGTCGCGGTTGCGGAACTTCACCAGGATCGAAGTGGGCGTGATGCGGTAAGCCTCCACGCCGGACTCGCCGGAGAGATCGGCGTAACGCTTCATCCGGTGGCTGGCCGCGGGCATGCATGTCTTGTAGCGCGCACCGGATGCAGCGCACGTGAGCCGGGTTGCCCGCGGTCCGTGGCCGACAGTTGCAGCAGCACCTCTGCGCCATCGGTGATGCGCGAGGCGCAAGGCGCGCACGGCATAAGCACATGCGCATAAGCACATTCCAGCAGATGATTTTCTGATGCTGCACTGCAACTGGAATAGTCAATCCCACGTTGGCGCGTGTCGCGCAGTAACGAGGGGTTCGATCCATGTCATCGCGTGTTCCTTCCGCTTCCGGGCGCAATCCCGGGGGATGGCCGAGTGCGGCCCGGGTTCCACGGCAGTGCTTCCGTCGCCAGGCACTGGCCCTGTTCGTCGCCCAGGCGCTGTTCGCGCAGGCGCTCGCCCTGGCCGATGAAAGCGGCGAACCGGCGCCGGAACCGTCCGGCGCCGCCAGCGCCACCGACCTGGATGCGGTCACCGTCACCGGCTCGCGCATCGCCCGCCTGGACTACGCCAGCAGCAGCCCGTTGACCACGGTGACGCGCGAGCAGCTGCGCGACACCGGCACCTCGACGCTGGAGGAAGCGCTCAACCAGCTGCCCCAACTGGGCCTGGGCGCGAACAAGACCAACGCCGGCTGGGGCGGCACCGGCCAGGCCACGCTGAACCTGCGCGGCCTCGGCGCGCAGCGCAACCTGGTGCTGCTCGACGGGCGGCGCCTGCAGCCGGCGACCACCGACAACGTGGTCGACGTCAACGCGATTCCCTCGGCGCTGGTCGAGGAAGTGCAGATCATCACCGGCGGCGCCTCGGCGGTTTACGGATCCGACGCCATCGCCGGCGTGGTCAACCTGCGCCTGAAGGACGACTTCGAGGGCATCCAGCTCGACAGCCAGTTCGCCCGCTATGCGGAGGGCGACGGCGACACCACCGACCTGGCGCTGACCCTGGGCGGCAACTTCGTCGACGGCCGTGGCAACGCGGTGCTGTCGCTGTCGTGGTCCGACCGCGAAGGCGTCGACTTCATGGCGCGCGAGTTCTTCCGCAGGCATCCGGGCGGCACCGACTTCCGCATCCAGACCGGCACCTACGAGCTGGGCGGCAACCTGCCGACCCAGGCGGCGGTGGACACCGTGTTCAGCAGCTACGGCGCCGCGCCCGGCCGCGTGCCGGTCTCGCCCACCACCTACCTGGGCTTCAACGACGACGGCACCCTGTTCGCCGCCAACAAGGGCCCGTTCAACTGGCGCGGCCCGGCCGGCCAGCTCAACGACACCGGCACCCAGCTCAACAACCTCAACCAGTTCTCGCTGATCCAGGTGCCGCTGGAACGCCACACCGCGTTCGGACGCGTCACCTTCGACGTCACCGATGCGGTGGAAGCCTACGCGCAGTTCAGCTGGTCCAGCCTGTCCAGCTACGTCGCCGCGGAAGCCGGCAACACCGGCATCAACGTACCGGTGACCAATCCCTTCATCCCCGACGACCTGCGCACCATCCTCGCCTCGCGCCAGGATCCGGACGCCGGTTTCCGCCTGCACAAGCGCTTCCAGGAAGCCGGGCCGCGCACCTTCGAGCGCGAGTTCGACAGCTGGCAGTTCCTCGCCGGCGCACGCGGCCAGCTGCCGGCGATCAACGGCTCCTGGGACGCCTACGCCAGCAAGGGCGAGACGCGCGCACACGAGGTCAACAACGGCGCGGTGGTGGTCGCCTCGCTGCGCACCCTGCTCGATGCCGCCGACGGCGGCGCCAGCCTCTGCGCCGGCGGCTACAACCCGTTCGGCCTGACCGTGCTTTCGCCGCAGTGCCGCGACTACCTGGTTGCCGCCACCATCAGCGACACGAAGTTCCGGCAGGACGTGTTCGAGGCGAACGTGCAGGGCGGCCTGTTCCAGCTGCCGGCCGGCGAGCTGCGCTTCGCCGCCGGCCTGGGCTGGCGCCGCAACGCCTACGAGTTCCGCCCGGACCGCCTGCTGCAGCAGGGCGCGATCGTCGGCGTGCCCTCGCGCGGCCCCAGCCGCGGCAACACCGACGTGCGCGAGGCCTATGTCGAGGCACTGGTGCCAGTGCTCTACGACAAGCCGCTGGCGCACTCGCTGGACCTGGGCCTGGCCTACCGCTATTCGGACTACGACCCGTCCGGCGGCGTCGATACCTACAAGCTCGACTTCAACTGGGCGCTGGTCGCGAACCTGCGCGTGCGCGGCGGCTACCAGCGCGCGGTGCGCGCGCCCAGCGTCGGCGAGCTGTACGTGGCGGCGGAGACCGAGTCCAACGGCTACGGCCTGGTGGTCAACGGCCAGGGCGACCAGTGCGAGGCCGGCAGCCCGCTGCGCAGTGGTCCGGACGCCGGCGCGGTCGAGGCGCTGTGCCTGGCCCATGGCGTACCGGCGGCGCTGCTGCCCAGCTACATCGACACCCAGCGCGAATCGCTGGCCACCCGCGCCGGCAACACCGGGCTGCGCCCGGAGACCGCCGACACCTACACCGTGGGCCTGGTGTGGACGCTGCCGGATGCCGGGCTGTCGCTGGCCGCCGACTACTTCGACATCCGCGTCGAGGACGTGATCGGCACGCTCGGCTCCTCGCAGGTGCTGGCGGCGTGCTTCAACCAGGACGGCTCCAACCCCGGCTACTCGGTCGACAACTTCTACTGCCAGCAGATCCAGCGCAACCCGGACACCGGCCGCATCGACAACATCAACAAGCCCACCTTCAACATGGGCAGCCTGGAAACCCGCGGCGTCGACCTGCAGGCCGACTGGCAGGGCGAGCTCGGCAACGGCGCGCGGCTCTCGGCCGGCACGGTGGTCAGCTGGGTCGACCGCTACCTGGTGCAGGCGGTCAAGGGCGGCCCGGTGTACGACTACGCCGGCTACGTCGGCACGCTGCCGACCTGGAAGGCGGTGAGCCAGGTGCGCTACCAGCAGGGGCCGGGAAGCGTAGGCCTGCGCTGGCGCTACATCGGCGCGATGGAGCACTCGTCCAAGGTGCTCAACCCGGCCTCCACCACGCCGCCGGTCGATGCCTTCAGCTACTTCGACCTGTTCGGCAGCTGGCAGTTCGGATCGCGCGTGCGCCTCGGCGCCGGCATCAACAACCTGCTGGACAAGGATCCGCCGCAGGTCGGCGGCACGCCCGGCGCCACCCACAACAGCACCTACGACATCTACGGCCGCCAGTACTTCGTCGGCCTGACTGTGGCGCTCTGAACGCCGGACCCCTTCAACCACCCGAGGAGTCAACCCGCATGATCGGCAACAAGCACCTGCTGCGCGTCGCAGCTACCCTCGCCCTGCTGTTCGCAGGCATCCAGGGCGTCGCCGCGCAGGCCCTGGCCGGGCGCGACCTGCCCGACCGCCCGCGCGTCAGCATCAGCTACTACAAGGTCCCCCCGGGCAAGCACGACGAGTGGCTGGCCCTGTACAAGAAGTGGCACCGCCCGATCATGGACGCGCAGATCAAGGCCGGCACCACCACCAGCAGCACGCTGTACGCGCTGCGCAACCACCAGGTCGGCTCGCCGTACGACTTCGTGATCATCAGCGTGTCGCCGGCCCAGCCCAGACCGCTCGGGCTGTCGCGCGGCGAGCTGATCCGGAAGCTGTTCCCCGACATCGAGGCCTACGTCGCCGGCGAGAAGCGCCGCTGGGAACTGACCGTGGACCACTGGGACACCAGCCTGCTGGAGATCGACATCGACGATCCGAACCCGTCGGTGTACTACCCGCTGATCGACGGGCGGGTGGTGAAGTAACCCACCAGCACGCAATGGGAAGCGGGGGCGCAATGTCCCCGCTTCCGCTTCCTGCACTGCGGCGTCCACGCCTTCCTGTCGAGCCGCGCTGGGGCGACGCCAGCGCACGCTTCGCCCGCGCAGGCATGACCGCAGCGGGCCGATCGGCGACACTGCGCACATGCACCGATCGCCTGCCGCCACCGCCCGCCTGGGCACCGCCGCGCTGCTCCTTGTCGTCGTCTTCGCCGCCACCGCGGTCGCGGTCCACTTCGCGCGGCCGGAATACGAAGGCTGGCATGCGCCGCTGAGCTACTACCTGGCCGGCCCGGCCAGTGCCTGGCTGCGCGGCGCCTATTGCGGCCTCTCGCTGGGCGTGGTGCTGCTGGCCGCGGGGCTGTGGCGCAGCCTCGCCCCGGCGGCGCGGTTGCAGCTGGTGCCGGTGCTGTTCGCCGCGGGCGGCGCTGCGCTGGCGGTGACCGCGGCCTGGCCCGGCGCCAGCCCGGGTCATCCGGTGGACGACCTCGGCGCGCTCATCCACGGCCTGTCGGCGATGTGCAGCTTCCTGTTCGTCGGCGTGGCGATGCTGCTGCAGTCGGCCTCGCTGCACCGCGACCCGCACTGGCGCCCCTTGGCGGTGCCGTTGCTGGTGCTGGCCGCGCTGGCCTTCGCCGGCCTGTGGTGGCACGCGCTGGACCGCTCGCTGCCGCGCGGCGCCTCACAGAAGGCGGTGATCGCGCTGTACGTGCTGTGGCTGGGCACGGTGGCCTGGCGCCTGCGCTCGGCGCCGCTGCGCGCGGGCGCCGCCTCGCCTGCGGAGATCCAGCCGGCGCGGGACTGACCGTCGCGCAGCTGTCGAGGCCGCCTCGACGCGGCCGGTGCGATGATCGGCCGGCGCTGCGACGTCCGGTGCATGCGGTTCCATCGCACCGGCGCGGATGCAGCCTTACATGGAGGCGCGATGACATCCCGGTTTCCTTCCGCCGCCGGGTACGCGGCCGAACGCGCGCGCTTCCCGGCGCGCGAGGTGGTCGACCTGCAGTCGCTGCAGCGCGAGGTGGCCGAGCCCTACCGCAACCAGGTGCTGCTGGACATCAACGGCGAGTGCCTGCGCCTGGCGGTGTTCGAGGGCGAGTACCGCTGGCACCACCACCCCGACACCGACGAGCTGTTCCTGGTGGTCGAGGGCGAACTGCACATCGAGTTCGCCGGCGGCGGGACGGCGGTGCTGCGTCCGTGGCAGTGCCTGGTGGTGCCGGCAGGCACCGTGCACCGCACCCGCGCCGTGGGCCGCACCGTCAACGCCACCGTCGAGCGGCAGGGCGCGTCGGCCGTGTTCGTCGATCCGCCGCGGTCGCCCGACGCGGCGGCGCAGGAGACGCCGTGACCGCGGATGCGCCGCTGTTCACGCCCGATGGCCGCTACCTCGTCGTCCGCGCACGTCTGTGGCGCGCGGGCAACCCGCGGCTGGAACCGGCCGAACGCGAACGGCTGGTGCACGCGCTGATGGATGCGCGGCGCGAGGTACGCGCCGCCGGCAGGGCCGGGGACGCGGCGCGCCTGGCCCGTGCCCGCCGCGCCGTCGATGCCGCCAAGACCGCACTGGGCGAGCGTGGCCCGCCCTGGTGGGACGACGGCGCCCGCGACTGGAACCGCTTCATGGTCCACAATACGCCGTACGCGCAGTGGTACGCCGCGCTGGACTCGGCAGTGGCAGGCGGCGGACCGCCGCACTAGCATCCGCCAGCACGACACCGACGGAGCTCCCCATGCCGGCGCGTCCCGTTTCCGCCATCCGCTTCTCCGCGGTGTATCCGATGTACCTGCAGAAGGCCGGGCGCAAGGGCCGCACCCGCGCCGAGGTCGACGCGGTCATCCGCTGGCTGACCGGCTACGACCCGGCCGGGCTGGAGGCGCAGGTCGACCGCCAGTCCGACCTGGCAACCTTCTTCGGCGAGGCGCCGGCGCTCAACCCCGCGCACATGGCCATGACCGGCACGGTCTGCGGCGTGCGCCTGGAGACGGTGGAGGATCCGCTGATGCGCCAGGTCCGCTGCATGGACAAGCTCGTCGACGAGCTGGCCAGGGGCCGGCCGCTGGAGAAGATCCTGCGCTGAGCCGGACGCGTGCGTCCGGCGCCCATCGTCAGCCGCGATGCGTCCGCGCCAGGTATTCGGCGCTCTGCATCTCGATCAGGCGCGAGGCGGTGCGCTCGAACGCGCCGGCCAGGCGCTCGCCCTGGTACAGCGCCACCGGCGGCGCGGCGGCGGTGCAGACCAGGGTGACCTGGCGGTCGTAGAGTTCGTCGATGAGGTTGACGAAGCGCCGCGCGGCGTCCTCGTTGTTGCGGTCGAAACGCGGAATCCCGCCGACCAGCACGATCTGGAACTCGCGCGCGATCTCGATGTAGTCGTCGGTCGAGCGCGGGCCGTCGCACAGCTCGGCGAAGTCGAACCAGGCCACGCCATGTCCGCGCGCGCGCACCGCGATGCGCCGGCCCTCGATGCGGATGCCGCCCGGCTTCGCCTCGGCGCCGGAGGCCAGCGCCTGCCAGCGACCGGCCAGCCAGGCGTCGCTTTCGCCGTCGAGCGGCTGCCGGTACACCGGCGAACGGGTCAGCGCGCGCAGCCGGTAGTCCTCGCGGCCGTCGGCGGCCAGTTCCACGCAGTGCTCGCGCAGCTGCGCGATCGCCGGCAGGAAGCGCTCGCGCTGCAGGCCGTCGCGGTACAGGTGCTGCGGCGCGGTGTTGGAGGTGGTCACCAGGGTCACGCCCTCGGCGAACAGCCGTTCCAGCAGGCGGCCCAGCAGCATCGCGTCGCCGATGTCGGTGACGAAGAACTCGTCCAGCACCAGCACGCGCAGGTGCTCGCGCCACTCGCGGGCGATCGTCGCCAGCGGATCGGCCTGGCCGGCATGCATGCGCAGCTGCTCGTGGATGCTGCGCATGAAGCGGTGGAAGTGGGTGCGCTGCTTCTGTGGCAGCGGCAGGCCTTCGTAGAACAGGTCGACCAGGAAGGTCTTGCCGCGGCCGACGCCACCCCACAGGTACAGGCCCTTCACCGGCGCCGGACGCCGGCCCAGCCCCAGGCGGGCCAGGAAACCGGTCGGCGTGGCTTCCAGCAGCTGGCGGTGGATGCGGTCCAGCTCCCGCAGCGCAGCGTGCTGCGCGGGATCGTCGCGCCAGCGCCCGGCGGCGGCACCCTCGGCATAGGCCTGCGACGGCAGGCGCGTGGCGGCCGCGCTCATGCCTGCGGCAACCACGCCTTCACTTCGTGCTGGATGGCGCCACGCAGGTCGATCAGCTTGCGGTGGAAGAAGTGGCTGGTGTCGATCATGCGCACCAGCTGCGGCTTGCGCGGCAGGCCGTCGATCCAGTCGTAGACCGCCTGCGGGTCGACGATCTCGTCGGCATCGCCCTGCACGACCAGCCAAGGCACTTCCGGTACCTCGATCGGGCCGAAGTCCCAGCCGCGCCCGCTGGCCGGCGGCGCGATCGAGATCAGCGCATCCGGCTGCAGCCCGGCGGCGGCGGACAGGGTCACGTACGAGCCGAAGCTGAAACCGGCCAGCCACAGCGCGTCGGCCGGGCGCGCCGCGCGCACCCAGTCGACCACCGCGCGCAGGTCCTCGCGCTCGCCGACGCCATGGTCGAACGCGCCTTCGGAGGCGCCGGTGCCGCGGAAGTTGAAGCGGACGGTGGTGGCGCCCAGCTCGCGCAGCGCGCGGGCGACCATGGTCACCACCTTGTTGTGCATGGTGCCGCCCTCGGTGGGCAGCGGGTGGCAGACCACCGCCGTCAGCGCGCGCGCGTCGGCGGGATCGGGCAGGTCGACGGCGACTTCGAGCGCGCCGGCCGGTCCGTCGAGCAGCAGCGTGCCCGACTCGGTGGGGAAGGGGGGATTGGCCATGGGCACATTGTACGGCGCGGGTGTCGGGCCTCCGCAGGCAGCCTCTCTGCCGCCTCACCCCGGGTCCCATGGCGCGTGCCGGGCACGGAGTGGGGATTGGGGAGAGTGTTTGTAGCCCGACGACGGTCGGCACTTCCACGTAGCCGGGCTCCCTACCCTCACCCCCGGCCCCTCTCCCGGGGGGAGAGGGGGGAGGAGTCGGGGTCCAGACATGGAGCCGGCCATACAATGGCCGCCCCTTCCACGGCACGCCGCCATGCACTTCATCCTGCTGAGCATGACCTGCAGCGTGCTGGTCTCGGTGCTGCTCAAGCTGGCGCCGCGGCGGGGCTGGGACGTGGGCCAGATGGTCACCTGGAACTACCTGGGCGCGGCCATGCTCAGCGCCTGGCTGCTGCGTCCGCCGCCGGCCGCGCTGCGCCACGGCGACGCGCCCTGGCCGGAGCTGCTGGCGCTGGCCGTCGTCCTGCCGACCCTGTTCCTGGTGCTGGCCGCGGCGGTGCGCCGCACCGGCATCGTCCGCAGCGACGTCGCCCAGCGCCTGTCGCTGCTGCTCTCGCTGGGCGCGGCCTTCCTGCTGTTCGCCGAACAGGCCGGGGCGATGAAGCTGGCCGGACTCGCCCTGGGCCTGTGCGCGGTGGTCGGCATCCTCGCCCGCCCGGACACGCACGCGGCGCCGGACCGGCGCGGCTGGATGCTGCTGCTGGCGGTGTGGATCGGCTTCGCCGTGGTCGACGTGCTGCTCAAGCGGCTGGCCGTGGCCGGAACGCCGGCCACGGCCGCGCTGCAGGTGGCCTTCGTGCTCGCCTTCCTCGGCATGCTGCTGTGGCAGGGCTGGAGGCGGGTGCGCCACGGCGTGCGCCCGGGCCTGCGCCACATCGCCGCCGGCCTGTTGCTGGGCCTGCTCAACTTCGGCAACATCGTGTTCTACGTGCGCGCCCACCAGTCGCTGCCGGAGAGCCCGGCGGTGGTGTTCGCCAGCATGAACATCGGCGTGGTGGTGCTGGGTACCGCGGTCGGCGTGCTGGCCTTCGGCGAGAAGACTTCCACCCTCAACCGGATCGCCATCGCGCTGGCGGTGCTGGCGATCGGGCTGATCTCGCTGGCGCCACGCTGATGGCTGCTTCCCGGGCGCCGCTCGGCCGGCGTTGGGGAAGCAGCCCCTAGAATATGCGCATGAGTACGCCGCACGAATCCAGCCTCGGCCGCGAGGTCGCCTACCCCACCCGCTACGACCCGGGCCTGCTGTTCCCGATCCCGCGCGCCGGCGCGCGCGCCGAACTGGGCCTGGCCACGGGCGAGGCCCTGCCGTTTGCCGGCCACGACCGCTGGCACGCGTACGAGCTGAGCTGGCTGGACGGCCGCGGCAAGCCCTGCGTGGCCACCGCCACCGTGCAGGTGCCGGCCAGCTCGCCGAACCTGGTCGAGTCGAAGTCGCTCAAGCTCTACCTCAACTCGCTCAATGCGCACCGCTTCGACAGCGCGGAGGCGGTGCTGGCGTGCATCGCGGGCGACCTGTCGCGCAGCGCCGGCGCACCGGTGACGGTGGCCTTCGGCCTGCCGCCGATGGCCGCCACCGCGGACGACGAAGGCGAATCGCTGGATGCGATCGAAGCCGACTTCGACCGCTACGGCCCGCCCGATGCCACGCTGCTGTCGGCCCGTGCCGGCGACATCGTCGAGGAGCACCTGCAGTCTTCGTTGCTGAAATCCAACTGCCCGGTCACCGGCCAGCCGGACTGGGCCAGCGTGCACCTGCGCTACCGCGGCCCGCGCATCGACCGCACCGGGCTGCTGCGTTACCTGGTGAGCTTCCGCGAGCACGCCGAATTCCACGAGCAGTGCGTGGAGCGCATCTTCCTCGACGTGTTGCGCAAGTGCGCTCCGCAGAGCCTGTCGGTGGAAGCGCGCTACACGCGTCGCGGTGGCCTCGACATCAATCCCTGGCGCGGCACCGACGACACCACGCCGCCGCCTGCGCGACGCGACGAGCGCCAGTAAGCGCGTCGCCCGCGACGGGCGACACGCTCCAATAAATGTTTCACGAGCCCCGGATACTTTGTTAACAGGGGCTGTGAGACGGTGGCCGAGCCTTCCGAACCGGGCCACGCGCATGAGCAACGGCAACAAGCCGGACTTCTCCAACGTGCAGGGCGGTGTCCGCAGCACCGAGGGCGAGCGTGCCGATTTCGGCAACGTCCAGGGCGGCGTGCGCTCCACCGAGGAGATCGTCAACCCGCCGGAACAGACGTACACGGTCGCCAAGGGCGACACGCTGTCGGCGATCGCGAAGCAGTTCTACGGCAAGGCCAGCGCCTGGCCGCAGATCTTCGACGCCAACCGCGACCAGCTCGACGATCCGGACCGGATCCAGCCCGGCCAGGTATTGAAGATCCCGCCGGCGAAGGACTGACGTCCGCCGCGCCGCTCCGTGCCCAACCAGGACCCCGACATGAGCCGCAACCGCCTGCTGTATCCCCTTTCCGCCGCGCTGGCCGTGACGCTCGCCTTGTCGGCGTGCAAGAAGTCCGAGCCCGCTCCGCCGCCCGCGCCGGCCGAAACCGCACCGGTCGCCACGCCGATGGAGCCGGCGGCACCGGCCACCGCGAGCGTGACCAGCGTCGATCTCGGCAACAGCGTCGGTGCCGACAACCGCGTCGCCGCGTCGGCCACCACTTTCGCGCCGAACGACACCATCTACGCCGCGGTGACCACGCGCACCGCCGATGCCGCGGCCACCGTGCCCGGCCAGCTTTCCGCGCGCTGGACCTACCAGGACGGCCAGACCGTGCACGAGGAAAGCCGCGACCTGAACCTGACCGGCGACGGCGTGACCACGTTCCAGATCAGCAAGCCCGACGGCTTCCCGGCCGGGCGCTACAAGGTCGAAATCTCCCTCGACGGGTCGGTGGTCCAGTCGAAGGAGTTCGAGGTGAAGTAGGGAAGGACGGCTCTCTCTCCTGCTCTCTCTCCCAGCAGGGCGAGTCAGATTGGGCGCGGTGCGAACCGCGCCCTCTTTTTTGGCCCTTGATTCTCCCGGGCGCGGCCGCCATGGAAGAGGTTCGAACCATGGGAGCGCCCATGCCCGACCATCCATCGCCGCCTGCGCCCGATCCCGCCAGCGACCGCCGGCGCCTGCTGTTCGCCTTCAACTGCAGCCTCGGCTTCGTCCTGCTGCTGGTCGTGGTCGCGGCAATGCAGGCGCGGCTGCCGGTGGCGGCGATGTCGGTCACGCCCGGCACGCTGGCCGGCCTGCTCGGCCTGCTTACCGCGCCGCTGCTGCACGGCTCGGCCGCGCACCTGGCCGCCAACGCCACCGCGCTGCTGATCCTCGGCACGCTCGCCGGCAGCGTCTATCCGCGCGCCACCGTGCGCGCGCTGCCGCTGATGTGGCTGGGCTCGGGGCTGGGCGCATGGTTGCTGGGCGAACCCGGTTCGCACCACCTCGGCGCCAGCGGCGTGACCCACGGCCTGATGTTCCTGGTGACCACGCTGGGCCTGCTGCGCCGCGACCGTCCTTCGATCGCCGCGGGCATGATCGCGATGCTCTTCTATGGCGGCTCGGTGCTGACCGTGCTGCCGCATGGCGATGGAATTTCCTGGCAGTCGCACCTGGGCGGCGCCATCGCCGGCACCGTCTCCGCGCTGCTGTTCCGCCGCCTCGATCCGCTGCCGCCGCGCAAGCGCTACAGCTGGGAAATCGAGGAAGAGGAGCAGGCACTGCAGGCGCGCGAGGAGCACGACACCTTCGAACTTCCGCCGCCGCGCGACGTGCCGGTGCTGTGGCGGCGCGAGGACGACGACGGCCGCGGCCAGGTGCTGCCGTTCCGGCCGCGCCCGCCGCGCACGCCGCCCGACTGAGGCGCATCCGCCGCGGCGGATGCAGCCGCGAAGCTTCCATCGATCGCTGCACACGGGGCATCATTCCGACCGGATGAGGCCGGGACCGTCCGCGGTCCCGGCCTCCCTGCTACCCGGAGAACCCCGCATGTCGTTCCGTCCGTCGCGCCTGGCCGCGGCTTCGCTGTTCCTCGTCCTTGGTGCCTGTGCCACCACCGCCGCGCCGCCCGCCGCGGAACCGGCGACCACGCCGGGCATGCCCGCCGCCGCGGACATGCCCGAGCTGCGCCCGGGCTTCATTGCCGGCTACCTGACCACCGCCGCGCTGCCCGACAGCCTCGCCCTGGTGCCGGCGCCGCCGGCCGCCGGCAGCGCCGCGCTGGAACAGGACCACGCGGTGATGCGCGCGGCGCTGGCGCTGCGTGGCACCCCGCGCTTCGAACAGGCGCGGCTGGACGCCGACCTGCACTTCCCGTTCGCCGCCGGCACCTTTGCCTGCGCGCTGGGCACCGACATCACCGAGCAGGACACCCCGGCCACCTGGCGCCTGCTGCGCCGCTCGCTGGCCGACGCCGCCGCGTCCACGCGCAAGGCCAAGAAGCATTACGAGCGCCCGCGTCCGTTCGTGGAGAACGTCGCGCCGACCTGCACGCCGGAGGACGAGGAAGCGCTGCGCAGCAACGGCTCATATCCGTCCGGCCACACCGCGATCGGCTGGATGTGGGCGCTGGTGCTGTCGCAGGCGGTCCCCGAGCGCACCACCGCTCTGCTGGCGCGCGGCCGCAACTTCGGCGAAAGCCGCCTGGTGTGCAACGTGCACTGGCAGAGCGACGTGCTGCAGGGCCGCTTCATGGCCGCCGGCACCTTCGCCCGTCTGCAGTCGCACCCGGAGTTCCGCGCCGACATGGCCGCCGCCACCGAGGAGCTGGCCACCCGCGCCGGCCGCGGCACGGTGACCCAGCGCGACTGCACCGCCGAGGCGGCGGCGCTGGCCCAGGCGCTGGAAGGCGTGCTCTGACGCGAGGGCGCCGGCTCAGTTGCCGGCCGGCGCCTCGCACCAGGCGATGAAGGCTTCGCTGCTGCTGGCGAAGCCGCGCTCGCGCGCCAGTTCCCACGGCCGTTCGCAGCGGCCGGTGCGCGCGCACCAGCGGAAGCCGGCCGGCGCCAGGCAGCCATGCGCGTCGCGCTGGCCGCCGATGGCTTCGCGGTTCGCCGGCTTTGCGCCTCCTCCGCCGGCCTGCGCCGCTTCCACGCGTGGCGCTTCGGCCTGCTGCAGCCAGCGCTCGTGGCGGCCGGCCAGTTCGATCATCCGTGGCAGGAATTCCGGGTCGCCGCGCTTGACCGTGCGGTTGAGCTCGGCGCGGTCGATGAAGAACTGCTCGAAGCCGGCCGGGGTGATGGTCAGCACCGTCTTCACCGGGGTGGTGCCGGTATTGCCCTGGGCGTGGACCGCGCCCGGCGGGATCACCACGTGCGAGCCGGCCGGATATTCGCGCGTGCCTTCGGCGGTATCCACGGTCAGCGTGCCCTCGACCACGTAATAGCGCTCCTCCATGGTGTCGTGGCGATGCCACGGCGTGCGGTAGCCGGGACCTTCGTCGAGCTCGATCACCGCGTAACGGCCGCCGGTGGCCTCGCCCGGCACCAGCAGGCGGTAGGTGCCGGCGTCGTAGGCCACGGCCGCCGCGTCGGCCGGCGCGACGCCATGCACCGCAGCGGGCCCCGGGTCATCCGGTGCCTGCGCTGCAATCGCGCCACCCACGAGTCCCGTCGCCAGCAGCATTGCCAGTCCGATCCTGCGCATCGCCTTCCTCCGGTGGTGGGCATACGTAGCGGGTCAACGCGCCGGCGGCCGGTTGCCGGCCAGCGTCCATGGCCTGTGTACCCGTATACGCGAAGCGCGCCCGCGAAGTGGCAGACCGTGACCTTGCCGCCGCCGCGGCGATCAGCCCGGCAGCGGCAGCCCGCCGGACGCCTTCACCGTGCGCAGCACGAAGCTGGAATTGACGTCGGCCACGCCGGAGGCGTTGAGCAGGCGGTCGAGCAGGAAGCGCGAGAAGTGCTCCAGGTCGCGCACGTAGACGTGCAGCAGATAGTCCATGTCGCCGGTCAGGGCGTGGCAGGCGACGACCTCGTCCCAGTCCTGCACCGCGGCGACGAAGCGCTCGATCCCCGGGGCGCCGTGCTTTTCCAGCTGCACGCGGACGAAGGCCTGCAGGCCCAGGCCCAGCGCCTGCGGGTCCAGCCGGGCGCCGTAGCCGGTGACCACGCCGCTGGCCTCCAGGCGCTGGATCCGGCGCAGGCAGGCCGAGGGCGACAGGTTCACCTGCGCGGCCAGGTCGGCATTGCTGGCGCGGCCCTCACGCTGGAGCAGGGCCAGCAGGCGCAGATCGGTGCGGTCGAAGGCGGGTGTCGTGGCCATTTGTTGCCCTGCAGCATCGGTTTTGTGCAACAAGATTGCAGCCGGGCCGTCGTTTCCTGCAACTTTGCAATCCCGTTGCGCGGCTTCCCGCCTACGCTGGAACCTCAACCGAGGAGCTTGCGACCGATGGCCGAAACCGCCACCACCCCGCGCCGCGTGGAACACCAGCAGACCGACAAGGGCTACGTCCCGGTCTACACCACGGCCGTGGTCGAGCAGCCCTGGGAGGAGTACAGCGCGGACGACCACGCCACCTGGGGCACGCTGTACACGCGCCAGCGCGAGCTGCTGGCCGGCCGCGCCTGCGACGAGTTCCTGCGCGCGCAGGACGCGATGGGCATGGACGCGCGCGCGATCCCGCGCTTCGACCAGCTCAACGAGGTGCTGGGCGCCGCAACCGGCTGGACCCTGGTCGGCGTGGAGGGGCTGCTGCCGGAACTGGACTTCTTCGACCACCTGGCCAACCGTCGCTTCCCGGTGACCTGGTGGATCCGCCGCCCCGAGCAGATCGACTACATCGCCGAGCCGGACCTGTTCCACGACCTGTTCGGCCACGTGCCGCTGCTGATGGACCCGATGTTCGCCGACTACATGCAGGCCTACGGCGCCGGCGGGGTGAAGGCGCACGCGATCGGCCCGGAGGCGCTGCAGCAGCTGACCCGGCTGTACTGGTACACGGTGGAGTTCGGCCTGATCCGCCAGGCCGACGGGCTGCGCATCTACGGCGCCGGCATCGTCTCGTCCAAGGGCGAATCTCTGTATTCGCTGGAGTCGGAGGCGCCGAACCGGATCGGCTTCGACCTGGAGCGGATCATGCGCACCCGCTACCGGATCGACACCTACCAGAAGACCTATTTCGTCATCGACAGCTTCGAACAGCTGATGCAGGCCACCGCGCCGGACTTCACCCCGATCTACGCGCGCCTGGCCGCGCAGGAGACGATCCCGGCCGGCGACGTGCGCGACGGCGACGAGGTGATCCACCGCGGCACCGGCGAGGGCTGGGCCAGCGGCGGCGACGTCTGACTTCCGGCCCTGTACCGGGGCCGGGGCCCCGATACACTGGGCCGCATGCACCGGCCCCGCCGCCCCCACCGGCACCGCGGTGCGCTGCTGGCCGCCGCCTGCAGCGCCGTCGCGGCCGCACATGCACAACCGGCCACCGACCTGCCGGGCGTCTCGGTCACCGCCCGGGTCGAATCGGCGCCGGCCTTCGACCTGCCCGCCTCGATCGACGTGATCGCCCTGGACGGCACGTCCACCCGCGCGCAGGCCACGCTGTCCGAAGCGCTGGGCAGCGTGCCGGGCGTGCTGGCACGCGAACGCCAGAACCTGGCCCAGGACACGCAGCTGTCGATCCGCGGCTTCGGCGCGCGCGCCACCTTCGGCGTGCGCGGCGTGCGCCTGTACGCCGACGGCATCCCGGCAACGATGCCCGACGGCCAGGGCCAGCTCTCGCATTTCGCCCTGGCCGCGGCCGAGCGCGTGGAAGTGATGCGCGGGCCGTTCTCGGCGCTGTACGGCAATTCCTCCGGCGGCGTGGTGCAGCTGTGGAGCGCCGACGGCACGGATGACACGCGGGCGGTGCTGCGCGCCACCGGCGCCCGCTACGGCAACCGTTCGGCCAGCGCGCGCCTGCTCGGCGAGGCCGGCGGCACCGGCTACCACCTCGGCGCTTCGCGCTTCGAGACCGACGGCTTCCGCGAGCACGGCGCCGCGCGCCGCGATTCGCTCAACCTCAAGCTGCACCGCGAGCTGGACGGCGCCGGCCGCCTCGAGCTGGTCGGCAACTTCCTCGACGCGCCCGACGCGCAGGATCCGCTCGGCCTCAACCTTGCGCAGCTGCGCGAGGACCCGCGCCAGGCGCCGCCGCAGGCGCTGCAGTACGACACCCGCAAGTCGGTGCGGCAGGGCCAGCTCGGCCTGGCCTGGAGCCAGCCGCTGGGCGGATCCACGCGGCTGCGGCTGAGCGCCCATGGCGGCCAGCGCGAGGTCGGGCAGTACCTGGCCGTGCCGGTGGCGGCGCAGGCCAGCCCGCTCAGCGCCGGCGGCGTGGTCGACCTGGACGGCAACTATGGCGGCGCCGACCTGCGCCTGGCCTGGACCCCCGGCGATGGCGACTTCGAACTGACGGTCGGCACCAGTGCGGAACTGCAGACGCAGCAGCGGCGCGGCTACGAGAACTTCGCCGGCGACCGCCTCGGCGTGCGCGGCCGCCTGCGCCGCGACCAGGACGACCGCGTGCACGGTTTCGACCAGTACGCGCAGGCCTGGTGGCGGCTGGCGCCGCGCTGGTCGCTGCAGGCCGGCGCGCGTTACAGCGAGGTGCGCTTCCGTTCGCAGGACCGCTACGTCACCGCCACCAACCCGGACGACAGCGGCCGCGCCGGATACTCGGAATTCACCCCGGTGGCCGGCGTGGTGTTCGCCCCGGCCGGGGACCTGCGCGTCTACCTCTCCGCCGGCCGCGGCTTCGAGACGCCGACCTTCAACGAACTGGCCTACCGCACCGACGGCCAGGGCGGCCTGGCCTTCGACCTGCGCCCGGCGGTGAGCGACAACCTGGAGCTGGGCCTGAAGTGGCGCGGCGACGGTGGCCGCCTGCTGCAGGCGGCGCTGTTCCGCGCCGACACCGACGACGAGCTGGCGGTGGCGCGCAACAGCGGCGGGCGCAGCAGCTACCGCAACGTCGGCCAGGCGCGGCGGCAGGGCGCCGAAGTCTCGGCGCGGCTGCCGCTGGCGCAGGCCTGGTCGCTGGACCTGGCCGCGACCTGGCTGGACGCGCGCTTCCGCGAGGGCTTCTGCAGCGGCAGTTGCGCCACGCCGGCCGACGCGGTGCCCGCCGGCGCACGCATCCCCGGCCTGCCGAGCCGCCATGGCTGGTTGCGCCTGCAGTACGCCGGCACGGCCTGGGAGCTGGCGGCGGAGGCCAGCGCGGTCTCGGCGGTGGTCGCCGACGACCGCGGCACCGCGGTGGCGCCCGGTTACGGCCTGCTCGGGCTGGAGGCTGCACGCACCTTCCCGCTGCGGGACGGCCGCCTGCGCGCTTTCGCCCGGCTCGACAACCTGCTCGACCGCGCCCACGTCGGCTCGGTGATCGTCAACGAGGCCAACGGCCGCTACTACGAACCCGGGCCCGGGCGCAGCCTGCTCGTCGGCCTGGAATGGCGGCCGTGAAGCGGGGGGCGGCGGGCGTATAGTCGTTCCACCGGCCGTCCCGGTCCGCCCATGGCGGGCCCGGCAGCCCTTCCGGAAACGGGGGACGTATGCGCACCTCGCGTCGCTGGATGACCGCGCTGCTGCCGGCGCTGCTTGCGCCCGGCACCGCCGCGGCCGTGGAGCCGCTGGACCGCTTCAGCTTCAGCGTCGGCACCTACCTCACCCGCTTCGACACCCAGCTGCGCGCCGACGGCGAAACCGGCCGCGGCACCCGGGTCGACCTGCACCGCGACTTCGGCCTGGACCCGGAGGCCCGGATCGCCTTCGCCGGCCTGACCTGGCGGCCGTTCGACCGCCACGAGTTCGGCGTCGGCTATTTCGCCGACAGCGTCGAAGCGGACCGGCGCCTGCAGCGCGACATCGTGTTCGAGGACAAGGTCTACGAGGCGGCGAGCACGGTGCACGCGCGCTACGACCTGGACAGCATCGAGGCGTACTACGTGTGGTGGGCGTTCAGCGAGGACAGCTGGGCACTGGGCCCGCGCGTGGGCCTGACCTGGTACCGGGTGGACTTCGGCCTGGAGGCGACGCTGCAGATGGACGGCACGCCGGCCACCGGCGAACTGGAGGCACACTACAAGGGCGACCTGCCGGCGCCCACGATCGGCGCCGGCTGGCGCTGGACCCCGGCCCGCGACTGGCGCGTCTCCGCCGACGCCGGCTGGCTGTCGACCGAGGTCAACGGCATCGACGCCGACATCGGGTACGGCCGCGTGGGCCTGGAATGGCATCCGCGCCCGCGCTTCGGCGTGCTGCTGGACTACAGCCGCTTCCAGATCGACGCCAGCACCCGGCGCCGCGACTTCACCGGCCACCTGCGCATGCACAACAGCGGCCTGCGCCTGGGCCTGGTGTTCCGCTACTGAGGCCGCCGCGGCCCTCCGTCTCAGCCGAAACGGTCGAGGCCCTCCGGGCGGCCTGTTACGATTGGGCGGTTTGCCGGCGCGCCATCCGCGTGGCCCGCGGGCCGAACATCCTTCCCCCAGCATCCAGAGTGCAGCCGTGTCCTTCTTCTCGAACGTCGAACTGGTCCCCGGCGACCCGATCCTCGGCCTGACCGAGGCGTACAACGCCGACTCCCGCTCCACCAAGGTCAACCTCGGCGTGGGCATCTACTACGACGAACAGGGTCGGATCCCGCTGCTGAAAGCCGTGCAGCAGGTCGAGCAGTCGCTCTCGGCCTCCGCGCGCCCGCGCGGCTACCTGCCGATCGACGGCCTGCCGGCCTACACCCAGGCCACCCGCGAGCTGCTGTTCGGCAAGGATTCGCCGCTGCTGGCCGCCGGCCGCGTCGCCACCACCCAGACCGTCGGCGGTTCCGGCGCGCTGCGCGTGGGCGCCGAGCTGCTGCGCAAGGTGCTGCCGCACGCCACCCTGGCACTGAGCAACCCGAGCTGGGAAAACCACCGCGCGGTGTTCTCCGCCGCCGGCTTCGAGGTGGTGGACTACACCTACTTCGATGCGGCCACCCACGGCGTCGACTTCGCCGGCATGCTCGCCGACCTGCAGAAGCTGCAGCCGGGCACCACCGTGCTGCTGCATGCCTGCTGCCACAACCCGACCGGCGCCGACCTCACCGTCGAGCAGTGGAAGCAGGTCGCCGCGGTGGTGAAGGAACGGCAGCTGTTCCCGTTCATCGACATGGCCTACCAGGGCTTCGACAAGGGCCTGGCCGAGGACGCCGCGGCGATCGCGATCATGGTCGATGCCGGCATCGACAGCTTCATCGTCGCCAGCTCGTACTCCAAGTCGTTCTCCCTGTACGGCGAGCGCGTGGGCGCGCTGTCGGTGGTGGCCGCCAGCGCCGAGCAGGCCAGGGCGGTGCAGTCGCAGGTCAAGCGCATCATCCGCACGATCTACTCCAGCCCGTCCACGCATGGCGCGGCGCTGGTCGCCGGCGTGCTG
>Ga0182737_1000802_pt1 | contig 37185 bp, 33 predicted proteins | sample eDN5th30CBELigOP_FD_128878 | JGI IMG/M metagenome (GOLD analysis project Ga0182737, IMG submission 128878) | Enriched Organic Plus compost microbial communities from Emeryville, California, USA - eDNA 5th pass 30_C BE-Lig OP (version 2) (version 2) ... | reverse complement strand
GCGGATGTCATTGGGGCAGGGCGAATCTTGCTTTCCACCGCCGTCACGTCCGTATGCATCCGTCCGGTATTGGAGGGCTCAGGAGTTCAGGCTCTCGGCTGACACGGCATAGCGCCCGGTGCAAGGCCCCGGCTGCACTGCATGTATCGGAGGATGAGAGAACACATGCGCAGCCAAGACGCATTCGTTGGGCCGTGTCTGCGGACGGTCTGAATGGGGCGAGTGGTTACGCTCCGTAGCCATTCCTTTTTTGGCTTGAGGCAAAATTGCTTCGCCCTGAAAGGAGTTGGCATGAAAAAACTATTGTTGGCCTGTGCGCTGGTGTCCTTGCTCTCAGCCTGTGCTGTGTATACGCCGCACGGATCCGTAGTCGTGGACCCCGATCAGGGGCATGGCGGATTCTGTCCCCCAGGGCAGGCCAAGAAGGGGAATTGCTGAAGGTGCGTGGGTGTCCGAGCTGCGGCTTCTGCATGATGTGAGATCGAGAACGCCCAACACACGTGCTTGCATGACAAGCGCCACCCAGCGATGCCTCCACAGGGAGGGGACCATCCGGATGCGCGAAGGCACGGATCCAGCCGCTTATGGGCAACAGGCAATGATTGGCGCCGTGCGGACGTTGAGGCTCACGCCTCACCCATCCTCTTGCCAGCCCGCCTTCATCGGGGGCTTTTCCTTGGGCGGCAGCTTGACCTCGTCTTCATCGGGTTGCGGCACGTCTTCGGGCCTGGGTTCGGGCACATCCGGCCCGGGCGGTTCGTTGGTGTGATCGGCCATGGTGGTTCCTTTCTATTTCGGTACGGTGCTGGCCGGGGCAATTCGCGTGCCCGATGCCGGCTGTCCAGGCCCGTTCCTTTCGCCGGGGTAATAGCCGGTGACAAAATCGCCGGCCGCGGCGGGGCGACGGCCCCGGAAGGCCTGTGGGAACCTGTTATAAAAATGGCAGACGCAATCCAGGCAGAAGGAGGAAACATGTCCGGCAGAATCGTGATTCGAAGCAGCATCGCGCTGCTGTCCGCCGCCCTGGTCTCCGGATGCTTCGGGGGCGGCGCCCCAGCCAGGCAGACGACGGATGTCAGCGGCGAGTGCCAGTGGAATCGCAGCCGGTGTCTCTACGAAGGCGCCTATGAGCCCGGCGAGCGGGACTACGCCGAGCAGGAGGCCCGGGATCTGAACCGGGCCGCGCTGGAAAAGCTGCGCCGCAGCGCCGTCAGGTAGCCTGCCCGCTACAGGGGCGGCGGCGCTCAGTGCGCCTGCACCGGGATGCTGATCGTGAACCGGGCGCCCTGGCCAGGAGTGCTGACGCAGGATGCCTGGCCGCCGTGGCGCTGCGCCACGGCCTTGACGAACGCCAGGCCCAGCCCGCTGCCGGCCGGTTTGCCGGCATCGCCCGGCAGGCGCTGGAAGCGGGCAAACAGGCGCTTCATCTGGTCGGGCGGGATGCCGGGGCCGGTGTCCTGCACGTGAATGCGCCAGAAACGCCCGTCGGTGTCCAGAGTGCACTCGACGATCCCGCGCTCGGGGGTGTAGAGCAGGGCGTTGTCCAGCAGGTTGCCGATGGCCCGGCTCATGAGTTCCGCGTCGATGTCGGCCATCGCGTCAGGGTGCCGGGCCTCGAATCGAAGCGCGATGGCGCGTTGCTCGGCCTTGGGCCAGCGCCGGTCGCAGCATTCCTGGATCAGATCGTCCAGGTAGACAGGGTGCCGGTTCAGGGGCGCGGATTCGGCGCGCCCCAGCTGGACGAAATGGTCGACCAGGTCCAGGGTGGTGCGCGACTGCTGCTCGATGTGCGCCAGGACCGCGCCTTCCGCCCATCGCTCGGGCGCCTGGCGCCGTAGTTCGATGATGGCCAGGATGGCGTTTTGCGGGGACCGCATGTCGTGCGACAGGAAGCTGAGCGTCTCTTCCTGGGCCTGGGTGGCCTGCTTCAGCCGGGTGACGGCCTGGTGCAGGCGGACGGCCCGCTCGGGCAGGGTATCGGGGCCGGCCCTTGCGTGCATTGCAAGGTCCGATCCGGGATCTGCGGACGTCGACGGAATGCTCAGCCGTTCAAGTTCGGCGTCGATGTGGCTCAGGGAGGCTTCCTGGCTGCGCCAGCTCCAAAGGGGGTAGGCCAGGATCAGGGCCGCCAGGATTCCGGCGGGTGGCAGCCAGTAGCCGGCCCATTGCAGCAGCAGGGCGTTCGCAGCCAGGAAAAGCACGCAGGCGGCCAGCGCACAGGCCAGCCCCCGGCGTGGAGACAGGACGCCCAGGCCCAGGCAGACCGGCAGGATCAGCCCCAGCCCTGCCAGCGCCGTGATCCAGGCCGGGGAAATGCGGATCCAGAGGTCGTCCTGCAGGTTCTGCAGAGCGGTGGCAAGGATTTCGACTCCCGCGGTCATTCCGCCCATGGGGGTCGGCAACTGGTCGCCCAGGCCCGAGGCCCAGGCTCCGACCAGTACGATGCGGTCCCGGAAAGCGGCTTCGGGCACCAGGCCGTTCAGCACGGCCGCATAAGGGTACAGGGTGTAGCCAGGAACCGGGTCGATGAAGCGAATGAATGACGCCGTGTCCGGGGGGATGGCCCGGGTGCGTTCCACGGCCGCGTCCTGGCCGCTCATGCGGGCCAGCGCGACGATCAGATGCGGTAGCGGCGGGCTCCCATTCTGCGGCGTGCGGCGCAGTTCGACGGTGCGCAGCACGCCGTCGTGGCCGGGGCTCGTATCGATCCGGCCAAGAGCTGCGGCGGCCTGGGCGAGCGAGGGGATCGGCGTGATCCGGTACCGCCCGTCCGGGCTCAGGACTTCGGGCAGGACGACGCGTCCATGCCTTCCGATGGCTTCGGCCAGGATCCGGTCGTCCTGCGGGTGGGTAGGGTGGGGCGCCGAGAGAATCAGGTCCAGCGCCACCGCCCGCGCGCCGTGCAGGTGGTCGAGCAGGGCCGCATGCACCGAACGGCGCCAGGGCCAGTAGCCCAGAGCGTCGATGCTGGCATCGTCAATGGTGATGATGACGATGTTCCGGCTGGCGGGCGGGCTGTGCACCGCCTGCATGCTCAGGTCGTAGGCCCGTCGGTTCACATCCCGGATGCCGGGCAGATTCTGCCAGAACGCCAGTGCGGTCGACAGCAGGGTCAGGACGGCCACCAGCGCCAGCCATTCGAGCATGAGGCGGCGCCGCATGCCGGTCGAATGGCGGGTGTCGGTGAGCATCATGGCACGTCAGTCCAGCGCCACGGGTGTTCCGTCGATCCCCAGGACCGGAGTCCCGTCGCTGGCCCTGAGGCCGATGCGCAGGGTATCGACGGCCAGGACTGCATCGTGGCCTTCGATGCCGAGCGCGTCGATGCCGCGCACGAATATGTAGCGTGGGCCGCTTCCACGGGCCTAGAGGAACACGCCGGGGCCGTTCACGCGCCGGCTGGATTCCAGACGGGTGCCGTCGGCGTCCAGGGCGACCCGGACGGCATAGGTGGATGCGCCTGGAACCGGCTCGAACTCCAGACGGCCGCTGCCCGGGTCCAGGTTCGGGTGGTGCGGCGCGGGCAGCAAGGGGTGGCTGCCCAGCAGGGTGCCGCGGGCGTCGTAGGCGGCGCCGCGGTCGAGGGCCAGGCGCTGTTCGCCCTGGCTGGGGCTTTCGATCGCCGCGTTGCCGTGCAGGACTTCGTGGCGCGATCCCTGCGCATCGACGTGGACGCGCAGCCGGGTGCCGCGCACGCCCGTCACGGTGGCGGGCGTGCGGATCTCGAAGCGCCCGACACCCGTGTCGTCGGGCGATACGGTGGATTCGAGCGAGCCGCGGTCGATGTCGACCTGGGTGTCGGTCAGCCCCGTGCCCTGGAATGACTTCAGGCGGCGGAGCCGCAGCGTCGTACCGGGTGGCAGGGTTAGCAGGCTCCGGTCTTCGAGCTGCAGGGTGGCGGTGCTGCCCGCGTCGCTGCGCAGCGACTGGTTCGCGCGCAGGATGTCGCCCGGCCGCACTGGCCGGCCATCGGCGGCGACCTGTCCGGCCACATGGACGATGGTGGCAGTCGCCGGCTGCTCCGGGATCAGGGACAGGGGAATGCGCAGCACCTTGCCGATGGGCAGGCGGTAGGGGTCTTCGACCTGGTTCAGGCGCTGTAGCTCGGGCCAGTGCTCGGCCCGCAGCGTGTAGCGCCGGGAAAGTTGCTCCAGGGTGTCGTGCGGCTCCACCTGGTACAGGAAGTCGTTTCCCTGGGCGCCCAGGGGGCGTGCAACCGTGGTGGCCGGCAGGGACAGGCAGGAAGCCAGCAGGACCAGCGCCAGGGTGCGGGCATCCGGGGTATTGGAAAAGAAGCGTGGCAAAGTCATGGGGACGCGGTTGAGTCGGGGGAAGACAGCAGCTCGAGACGATAGCCCAGCGCGTAAGATGCGCTGAGCAAGGTGCCGGTGGCGGGGCCGAAGCGCAGTTTCTTGCGGATGTTCGACAGGTGGGTGTCCAGGGTGCGGGAAGAGCTGGGCACTTCCCGGTTCCATACCAGCGCGCTGAGGTCGTCACGCGAGAACAGCCGCCAGGGGTGGCGCAGGAACAGGGACGCGAGCTCGAATTCCTTGGGGGTGAGGGCGATGGGTTCGCCATGCAGCCGGATCTTCCGGGCGCTCATGTCGACCGAGAATCCGCCCAGCGAGAAGTCCGCGTCGGGGTTCGCGGCCGGGCGGTGGCGGCGCAGCTGGGCGCCGATCCGCGCCAGCAGCTCGCCGGGCCGGCAAGGCTTGGCGATATAGTCGTCCGCGCCTGCGTTGAGCCCTTCGATCAGGTCGCGTTCCAGCGTCCGATTAGTGATGAAGATCACCGGCAGGGCCTCGTTGCAGTTCGCGCGGACCCAGCGCAGGACTTCCATGCCGTTGATGCCCGGCAGTTCCCAGTCCAGCAGGAGCAGCGCGAAGGGTGTGCGGGCGCGCAGCGCCGCGAGCAGTGCACCGCCTTCGTCGAAGGCGCGGCAGGACAGGCCTGCGTTGGCCAGGGTCTGCTGCATCCACGCGGATTGGGCTGAGTCGTCTTCCAGCAGTGCAATGAGTTGGCTAGGATCAAGCATGGGGATGTTTCCGATGCCGGGCGTTGTGAAAACACACGCGATTGCGGCCGCCGTGCTTGGCCCGGTACATCGCCTGGTCAGCATACGATAAAAGCGAGTGCAGGGTTTCACCGTTCGCCCGTGAGTCATGCACCGCGCCGATGCTGACTGTGATCCGGATGGGCTCGGCGCTTTCCGTGCAGGTCGTCAAGGCTTCCGCCACGCGGGCACGCAGGCGCTCGGCAATGTGGGCGACTTCCTCGGGGCCCGTGTCGGGCAGCACGATGCCGAATTCTTCGCCGCCGATCCGGCCGAACAGGTCTTGGGGACGGATCGCCGCGCGGATGGTTTGCGCGAAGGCCTGCAGGACCTGATCCCCGGCCGCGTGTCCGTAGGTATCGTTCAGCCGCTTGAAATGATCGATGTCCAGCATGAGCAGGCCGGTCCCCCGGAGCAAGGCCGGATCTTGCAGGCGTTCCTGGGCGCCGCGCAGGAATGCCTGCCGCGACAGGGCTTCGGTCAGCGTGTCGTGATCGAGGGCGCGGTTCAGGGCGGCGATGGTGTCGCTGCGCGCCGCGAGCGCGCAGGACATGATCAGGGGGGCCAGCGCCAGCAGCAGGGCGCCCAGCTGCAGCGATGCCATGTCCCAGGGGGCCGTGCCGGCCGGGTCCGGTGTGTCGCCGAAGGGAATCCAGCCGTACGTGGCGCCCAGGGTGATGGTGAGCACGGAAAGCAGGGCGAGCCAGGCTGTGATGTGTTGCCGGTAGGCCAGCGCGCAATACAGCAGGGGCGGAATCGGAAAGACCAGGATGCCCGGGCCGCCGACCAGGAAGCATAGGGTCAGCCCTGCGAGCAGGCAGACGAACGGTGGCACGGTCTCGGGTCGGGGCTGTGTGCGCGGCGGAGTGCGGCGGCGATTCCGGGAGGCCGGCACGGGCAGCGTCAGGATGGGGGGCAGAAGGGCGCAATAGCCGAGCAACTGGCCGAGGAATCCGTGAATGATGACGGATGCCTGGGAACCGGGCGCATCCGCCGCCAGCCAGAGGAGGAATGGACCGGCCGCGATCGTGTGCGTGGCGGCCGCCGCGATGCAGGCGGCCAGCACCTGCGCGACGGCGCGAGGCTGGCGCAGGTTCGGGGCGGCGTCGGGCTGGGCCAGAAGCCGCCAGCAGACGAAGGCGCTGGCCAGGTTCGCAAAGCCGTACACCAGCGCCAGGAGTGCGGGCACGTTCCAGGCACTGGCGGCCAGGAGCAGGACGGCGCCGGCCATCGGCCAGACCACCGGTCGTCCAAGGGCGGGTTGGCGCAACAGCAGGCCCGCCAGCACGGCGTTCGCGGGCCACAACACCGGCAGGCCGCCGGCGGGCTGGGTCGACAGCTCTGCCATGGCGGCCAGGAATACGATCGCGGCGACCTTGGATGTGTGCCAGCCGCTGTGATGCTTGCGGCGAAGGGCCTGGAGCATATCGGGTAAGGCGTTGGTGAGCATGGCATGGTCGAATTTATCAGAGTGTTGCAGCCATTCTTCGTTTCCTGACGATTTTTAATCTTTCCCTTGCGTGGGCCTGCCGGTCGTTGCTTGCCGGATGCATGGAAATTGCCCGAAGAAGCAGGGTATTTGCAATTCTTGATTATGTGTCAAGGGGATACGGATGAAATAATGGGCATGGTGCATACGCATTCAGTTTCGTCTTTTCAAGAGTTTTGTTTCTTCAAGGTCGGCAGGCATGGACCAGCAGAATACCGGCAGGTATCGCCCGGATTTTTCCGCGGCCCGCACACGCGCAGCGCCGGACCGCGGGCGGGAGACCGAGGATGTCGACGCCTGGCTTGCAAGGAATATCAGGGCGTGCTCGCTGCAGGAATATCGGCACTATCGGGAGTATCTGGATCAGACGCCCGCGCAGGATCTGTTGCCGGGCGATTGAATCCGGATGCCTGCAGCGGGCAGGAAGGCCGGGCGTTTCGATTGCGCTTTTCAGGCTTCAGATTGTGCTTTTCAGGCTTCAAAGGGCTGGTTATCATGGCCGCTCGACGCCGGCTCGGGTCGAGACCGATTCCCTTGATAGGAGAGCCGAAATGTGTGATTCGAAATCCTGTGCACACACCGCAGTGTCCGCCCGCCGTTTTTTCCTGCGTTCCTCCCTGGCTGCCACTCTGGCGGTCGCCGCCGGCGGCGTGTTGCCGGGCAACCGGGCCGTGGCACGCACCGCGTCCCCGCCAAAGCCGCAGAATGTCCTGGATCCCGATGCCGCACTCGCACAGTTGGTCGCGGGCAATGAGCGCTATGTGTCCGGCGTGTCCCGGCGTCACGATTTCACCCACGAACGTCCGGCACTGGCGACCGGGCAGAATCCCTACGCGGCCGTATTGGGCTGCGCGGACTCGCGCGTCGTGCCCGAATATGCCTTCGATTGCGCCCGGGGCGATCTGTTCGTCGCGCGGGTGGCGGGCAATTTTGCCAATGACGACATGCTGGGCAGTCTTGAATACGCGGTGGCTGTCCTGGAAGTGCCGCTGATCCTGGTGCTCGGACATGAGCGCTGTGGCGCAGTTGCCGCCGCCGTCAGGGCCGTCACGCAGTCGGCGGAATATCCCGGGCAGATTTCGTCGCTGGTGTCGGCCATCTCGCCGTCCGTGGAAAAGGCCCGCGCACTGGCGGGAGACTTGCAGGAGACCGCGACCGCGCAGAATGTCCGCGACACTGTCGCCGCCCTGAGCGCGCGCTCGACCATCATCCGGGATGCCGCGCAGGCCGGCAAACTGCGGGTCGTCGGCGGCATCTATCGCCTGGGAACCGGGCGCGTCGAGTTCCTGGGGTAGGCGCGGACGGCGATGGCCGGCAGTCGTCGCATCCTGATCGTCGAGGACGAGCCGACGCTGTCGGAAAACCTGTACGGTTACCTGGAGCGCCAGGGCATGGAGCCCGATGCCGCATACGATGGCCATGGGGCATTGGCCTTGCTGCGCGGGGCGGCCTTCGATGCCGTGGTGCTGGACCTGGGCCTGCCGGGGCTGGGCGGACTGGATGTACTGCGCGCCATGCGTCGGGAACCCGCGTTATGGCGGCCCGTGCTGGTGCTGACGGCGCGTGATCGTCTGGAAGACAAGCTCCTGGCCTTCGAGCTGGGGGCGGAAGACTACCTGGTCAAGCCATTCTCGCTGGCCGAGGTCGCGGCACGGTTGTGCGTGCTGCTGCGACGGGGGCGGGCCGAAGCCGCGGATCCGGTGACCTACGGAGATTTGCGCTACGACGCTCGATCGCGGACGGTTTTCCTGTCCGGCAGGCCGCTGGCCCTGCCGCGCAAGTCGGTGCTGCTGCTGGCGGCGCTGATGCAGCCGGCGGGAAGCCTTGCGACACATGCCCGCCTGACGGCGGCGCTGTGGCCCGAGGGGCCGCCATCGGCTCGCGCATTGCATGACCAGGTGCACTTGCTGCGCCGTCGCCTGCGTGCGGAGCGCGGCCCGGACATCGTGGCCGATCCCGGCCGGGGCTGGCGGCTGGTCCCGGCGACGGGCGACACGACTGCGCTCGGCCAGGTCGGGGGCGAGGACGGCTCATGACGCGGAAACGGCCTTCCTTCCTGGCCAGGCGAGTCACCTGGGCCGTCACCGGTACCGCTGCCGTCTTCCTGACGATCATCGGTTTGCTGGCGTATGAAACCTTCGCGCGCATGGAAGATGACCTGGTCGATGAGGTCCTGTCCGGTCAGATCGCAGCCTTGCGCGATGAACTCGGGGCAGGGCTGGCGGTGCCGGCCGTCCTGCCGCCGCGGTGGAGCGAGGGCGGGCGCGTCCAGGCCTGGGTGCAGCCGGCGGATCGGCCGCCTCCCCTGGAGGGTATGTTTCCGGCCGGGCCGGGTGGACGCGAAATCGTGCAGGCCGGCCAGACCTGGCATACCTGGGTCGAGACCGTGCCGCAGGGCCTGCTCTACGTGCGCTACGACGCCACCACCCACGAGGACCGGGTCCGGTCCTTTGGCTGGATCCTGGCCGGCGGGGCCGGGTTGGCGCTGGTCTGTGCCTGGCTGCTGGCCCGGCGTCTGGCGCGCCGTGTGGTGGCGCCGATCCGCGCCGTGTCGGACCGGCTCTCGGCCTGGGAAGGCGGGGCTGCTGCCGACGACGCTGTCCAGGGAGACGAGGCGTTGCAGTTGATCGAGGCCTTCAACCGGATACAGGACAGGGTCGATCGTTCCGTGGCGTTCGAGCGTCAGTTCTCCGCCAACCTGGGTCATGAACTGCGCACGCCGTTGGCCGCCCTACGTTCCGATGGCGAGATGGCGCTGCTGGATGCCGGCCAGGGGACGCCCCTGGAGGCGCGCCTGAAGCGCATGCTGGTCCAGGTCGATGCCGCCGCCAGCAGCCTGGCGGGCGCGGCGGCCCTGAACAGCGCCGATCCTGCCCGGGTGCGCCGCGTCGATCTGGCGCAAGCCCTGGAACAGGCCTGGTTCGCCCTGGAGCCCATGGCCCGGGTGCGCGGCCTGGCACTGGAGCCGCTCGTTCCGCCGGGTGAGATCCGGCTGCTGGATCCGGATGCGCTGCTGATCGTGTTGCGCAATCTGCTGCGCAACGCGATCGAGCATGCCGCGCCGGCCACCCTGCGGGTGAGCCTGGACGGCAATGGCGCCCTGGTCTTGCGCGATGACGGCCCGGGCATCGAACCGGGGCGCCTGGCCCGGCTGCAGGAGTGGCGCAACGGGCGGACGGATCTGTTCGCCGGAGACCTGCAGGAAGCCGGTCATGGCCTGGGCCTGGGCATTGCACAGCGGGTCTGCGAACTGCGCGGCTGGCGGCTGGATGTGGATTCGGTCCGTGGCGGCCCGGACAGCGGCACGGTGTTCGTCCTGGATTTTCGTTCAGCTATGAGTCAGCTCGATTCGTAGTGGATTCGTAACCCGGAAGGCTATCGTGGGTGCTGTCCGACCGGGAGCCTTCATGACCTCGACTGCCTATTCTTCTTCGGCCGCCGCTGCGCCCCATTCCGGGACCGGTATCGGTCCGGCCTGGGAGCGCCTGGCCCATGCGCAGGTGCTGCGCCGCCGCGCCCTGGGCGTTCTTGGTGCCCTGGCCCTGCTGGCGCTGCCCTGGATCGGTTCCGCCTGGCCGGAGGCCGGCTGGGTGAACCAGGGGCTGGAATGGGCGGGGCTCATGCTGATGGCGCTGGCGCTGCTGGGGCGCTGCGCCTGCATGCTGTATCTGGGGGGACGCAAGGGCGCCGATCTCGTGGCCGAGGGGCCTTATTCGGTCTGCCGCAATCCGCTGTATGTCTTTTCCATCCTGGCGGTCCTGGGTATCGGCCTGCAGACCGGCAGCATGACGGTGGGCCTGGTTCTCGCCCTGGCGGCCTGGGCGGTGTTCCGCTGGATCGTGGGCGAAGAAGAGCGGATGCTGCGCATATCGTTCGGCACGCCGTTCGACGCATACCAGGCACGGGTGCCGCGTTTCCTGCCCCGTCTGGCCGGCTGGCGCTCGCCGCAGCACGTGACGGTCGATCTTGCGGGCGTCTGGAAGACCGTGCGCGATGCCTTGCCGTATTTCCTGTCGATTCCCGTGTTCGAGGCCATCGAGGCCGCCCAGGACGCCGGCTGGCTGCACGTCCGGCTGTGGCTGTATTGAGGGCGCCGTCCGCATGCCGCAGGTCGGCCGGTGGGCAGACATGGCGGCGCGCGCCCGTGTGATACATTCCAAGGCAGTTTTTCATGCCCTGGAGAGTCCGGTTCATGCTGTCCCCGTTCTATCCGATCGGCACGCCCGGCATCCCCTGGGGGGATGCGGAGGTCGCCGCCTGGCGTGCCCGCCAGCAACGCCGGCGCAGCTACGCCGATGAAGTCCTCGTCGCGGTCGAGCACCTGCGCGACCGTTTCGACATCGTGCGGTATGGCCGGCTGGACTACGGTCCCGACACCTATCCCTTGTGTGCGCTGCGCAGCCGGGACTGGCAGGATGGCCGACCCGTGGCGCTGGTCACGGGCGGCGTGCACGGCTACGAGACCAGTGGCGTGCATGGCGCCCTGCAATTTGCCGAACGCCACGCCGCCGACTATGCGGGCCGCCTGGACCTGATGATCGTTCCCTGTGTCAGCCCCTGGGGCTACGAGCGCATCCATCGCTGGAATCCCCAGGCGCTGGACCCGAACCGTTCCTTCCGCCAGGGCAGCCCGGCGCCCGAGTCGGCTGCACTGATGGCGCTGGTGGCGCCGTTTGCCGACCGCGTGCGGGTGCACATCGACCTGCACGAGACCACCGACACCGACGAGTCCGAATTCCGGCCCGCCCTGGCGGCGCGCGATGGCCGGCCTTTCACCCCGGGCAGCATCCCCGACGGCTTCTACCTGGTCGACGACACCGAGTCGCCCCAACCGGAGTTCCAGGCCGCCGTGATTCGCGCGGTGGCCGAAATCACCCACATCGCCCCCGCCGATGCGCGCGGTGAAATCATCGGCTCTCCGGTGGTGGCCCCGGGTGTCATTCGCTACGCCCTGCGGTCCCTGGGCCTGTGCGCGGGCATCACGGATGCGCGCTACCGCACCACGACCGAGGTCTATCCCGACAGCCCGCGCACAACGCCGGATCGGTGCAACGAGGCCCAGGCCGTGGCGGTGTGCGCGGCGCTGGACTATGTCCTGGAACATGGGGGCGCCCCTGGAAATACGGATGGGTCCTGACATGGAAATCGTCTTTGCGTCGGAACTGGAAGCCGATCCGCACGCCTGGGTGGCGGCATTGCGCGATGCGCTGCCCGAGGCCCGGGTGCGCCTGTGGGGCGATGGTGCCCCCGAAGGCGATGCCGATTTCGCCGTGGTGTGGGCGCCGCCGTCCGACCTGTTCGTGCGCGAGCCCCGATTGCGCGCCCTGTTCAATCTGGGGGCGGGCGTCGACGCCTTGCTGCGACTGCCCGGCCTGCCCGACAGCCTGCCCCTGGTGCGGCTGGAGGACGGCGGCATGGCGGTGCAGATGGCGGAATACACGCTCTACCACCTGCTGCGCGAATCGCGCGATTTCGGCCGCTACGAGCGCCAGCAGGCCCAGGAGCAGTGGCGCCCCCTGGGCGATATCGACCGCGATGCCTGGACCGTCGGGGTGCTGGGGGCCGGTGCCATGGGCGCCCGGGCCGCCCAGGCCTGCGCGGCTCTGGAGTACCCGACGGCCGTCTGGTCGCGCAGCGGCCGCTCAGTGCCGGGCGCCGAGTCCTATTGCGGCGAGCAGGGTCTGGCTTCGTTCCTGGCGCGCACGCGTGTGCTGGTCAACGCGCTGCCGCTCACCGATGCCACCCGGGGCATTCTGTGCCGCCGCACGTTCGATCGGTTGCGTCCCGACGCCGTGGTGATCAACATCGCCCGGGGTGGGCACCTGGTCGAGGCCGATCTGCTCGCCGCCCTGGACGAGGGCCGCCTGCGGGCTGCTGCCCTGGACGTCTTCGAACGTGAGCCCCTGCCTCCCGGTCATCCCTTCTGGACCGATGCGCGCATCCGCGTCACGCCGCACATCGCCGGCGCCAGCCTGATGGACCGGACGGTGCGGCAGATCGCCGGCAAGATCCGCGCCCTGGACCGGGGCGAGGCCGTCTCCGGCGTCGTGGACCGGGACCGGCAATACTAGGCGCCCTTTCACCTTCGCCAAGGAGTCGAGTGGCCATGCACAACCGGGCTGGACAGGACACCAGGCGCAGCGCGCATGCCGCTGTGCGCATGCAGCGTGCGGGCAGGCCCTGATGGCCGGATCGCGCCCCCGGGAATCCGTCCGCTGGCGCGCGTGGTGGCTGGCCGCCCTGCTGGCGCTGGCCGGCTGTGCGGCACCTTCCGATCCCGGACTGCGGGGGGAGTCCATGTCTGCCGATCAGTTCGCGCAGAGCGACCTCAACCGCATGCAGACCCTGGCGATGCGCGACAACCTGGAAAGCCTGGATCGCCTGCTCGAAAAGCTGTACCGGCGCAATCCGGGCGAATGGCGCAAGGCGGGGTTCACCGATCTGAAGGCAGCGCTGGAGCAGGGCCGGGCCCGTATCCGCAGCGGCGAGGTGCCCAAGGAACTGGACGGCCTGCAGGATATCGAGGTGCTCTCGGTGGCCATGGACCCGCGTTACCCGGGGGACCGGGTGGCGGCGTTCGTGCTCGGCCTGTCCAGCATGATCATCGCCGCGCATGGCGGACTGACCCGTTTCCACGTCGGCGATTCAGTCCAGGCCCGTCATGTGTTCAATGCGGCCCGCAATGTCGAGATCGCCGCCTGGATGCTCTCCAGCCGGCGCGATGCCCAGGGCCGACCGCTGCTGCTGTCCAATGAAATGGGCGAGGGCGTGGCCAACCTGAGCTTCGAGCGCGAGTTCGGGCGCATCGTCGCCCGCCTGGATCTGGAAGCCGAGCTGCAGGATGAAAGCCTGCGGCGCATCGGCATCAATTACGTGCAGGGCCTGCTGTTCTTCAATTTTCTGCCGGTACGCTGATTTCGCCGGTGTGTCAGGCTGCCTCGGCGGCCCGGCGGGCGATCCGGCCTGCGCGTTCCAGGCGCCGCGCACTGTCTTCCAGGGGGGCGACGAGGCGGCTCGGGATCGCCTGGATGCCGCCGATCGCGCCGCACAGGGCGCCGGTGAGCATCGCCCGGGCCTGGTTCTGGCCGCCCCCGTTGACGGCATGCAGGACGGCGGATTCGAAGTCGCCCTGGAAGCGGCCGGCCAGGTAGTAGGCGGCGGGGAACTGATGATAGACGGCGCAGGGCATGCCGTATACCAGCGAGGCTTTCCAGGCCGGTTCGATGCGGATGTCCGGATCCTGGGCGGCGCGCAGGACGCAGGACACCGTTAGCAGGGCGTCGGGCGAGGCGAATTGACCGGCGGTCCGGGGCGCTTCCGGACCGGGCGGCGGGGTGTTCTCGCCGGCCGATGTCACGCTGTGGAAGGGCAGGGCGCCGTCGCGCACCAGCGCCATCAGGCGGTCGGACGTGGCTGCGTCCAGCGGCTCGCCGCGCACCAGGCTGCCCAGCACGCAGCCGTACGCCACGGTCATGGCCATCACCGTGGCGTCGCGCTGAGTGAGCGCCGTGTTCGTCGCACAGTGGCGTGCCAGGTCGGCCGGTTGCCGTGCATAGCGCACGGCCAGGGCCAGGATGCGCTCGGCGGCCTCGGTGGTGTCGGCCAGGCCCGCCACCTGACCCCAGGGCAGCTCCTGGCCCACGCGCAGGCGCCAGGCTTCGCGAATCGACTGGCTGGTGTAGCCTCCTGGTCCATTCATGGGGGTGCCGTCCAGCAGCGGGAACAGATCCTGGTCCAGCCGGCGGCAGAAGTCCGTTTCATCGTATCCGCCGCATGCGTCCAGGGATTCCGTCAGCAGGTCCAGGATGAAACCGGCCTGGCCCGATTGGCCGGCCCGCAACCCGGCGTGATAGCGGTCCGGCCTGGGGTCCGTGTAGCTGTCGATCCACGCGCCGTAGTCGCGCCGCAACGCGTCCAGGTCGTAGTACCAGTGCGGCCCCAGGGCCAGGGCATCGCCGATGTAGGCGCCGATCAGGGCGCCTTGGGCGCGTTGTTCAAGGGTGGGAGCCATGCCGTGTCCTCCGTCGCATCCAGGGGCCAGGCGGTCGTGCCGCCGTGGGCGTGCACCCGGTTGCGGCCGCCACGCTTGGCCTGGTACATCGCTCGATCAGCATACGCCAAAAGCTCGCTCAGGGAGGCGGGCTGGGTGCAGGAGTCGTGCACCGCGCCGATGCTGACGGAGATCTTCAGGGGCGCGCCGTTGCCTGCGAAGACTTCCAGTTTTTCCACGCAGAAGCGCAGGCGTTCGGCAATGTCGTTTGCGTCCCGTTCGGATGTGTCGGGCAGGAACAGCGCGAATTCCTCGCCGCCCAGGCGTCCGAACAGGTCGTTGGGACGGACGAGTGTGCGGATGGTGCGCGCGAAGTCCTTCAGGACCTGGTCGCCGGCGGCATGGCCGTACCGGTCGTTCAGTTGCTTGAAGTGGTCGATGTCCAGCATCAGCAGGGCGTTGCCCTGGGGCGGCGCCGTGGCGCGCCCCAGGTGCTCGTCGGCGCTGCGCAGGAAGGCTTCGCGCGACAGGGCGCGGGTCAGGCCGTCGTGGTCCAGGGCCAGGTTCAGCGAAGAGATCAGGTCGCTGCGGGCGGCCAGGATGCCGGAGACCAGCAGAGGCGACATGACCAGCAGCAGGACGCCCAGCCGCAAGGAAACCATGTCCCAGGCATGGCGTCCGGCGAGCGGCTGGTTTTCGCCCATCGGCAGCCAGCCATTGGCGACGCCCAGCAGCACGGCAAGGGCGGTCAGCAGGGTGATCCAGGCCGTCGTGCTCTGGCGGTAGGCCAGGGCGCAGTACATCAGGGCGGGGATGGGAAATGCGGCGGCGCCCGGCCCGCCCAGCAGGAAACACAGGGACAGGCTGGCGGCCAGCGCGGCGATGGGCAGCAGCAGGGTGCCGCTGACCATGCGCCTGAACAGCGAGGACCAGGAATGGCGGCGATCCGGACGCAATCCGGCACGCCTGGGCAACAGCATGATCGGCGGCAGGAGGGCGCAGTAGCTGAGCAATTGGCCGAAGAACCAGTTCAGGGCGACGGTCGTCCATTGCGCATCGGGCCGCAGCCAGGGAACGAGGGCCAATGCTATGGCGGCATTGGTGGCGGCAGCCGCCGCGCAGGCCGCGAACACATGGCCGATGCCCCGGGGGCTGCGCATCCGGGCGGGTGTCCAGTTGGACGACAGGATGATCCAGGCGACGAACACGCCCGACAGGTCGGTGATGCCGTAGCCAAGGGCGGCCGGCCAGGGCTGGTCTTCGAGGAACAGGCCTGCCAGCGCCAGGCCGCAGAACGCCCCTGCCCAGAAGAGCGGATGGCCCAGGGCCGGGCGGCGGATCAGCAGGCCGGCCAGCAAGGCATTGGCCGGCCACAGGATGGACAGCCCCTGGTCGGGACGGGTGACCTGCCCCAGGCCGGCGCACAGAAATGCAAATGCCACGGCCAGGATAGCCTGGACGGGCTTCCGGCAGCATCGCGTGCAAAGACGGGAAACCAGGGGCATGATCGAGCGGGAAACGGATGAGGGGGTGCCGCATCCCAAATGTAACAGAGTAACGCTGCCTTGTCTCTCGTGGTATGCCCCTAGCGCAGCCGGATTTGCGGCTGGAATCCTTGGTCTTGGCCCGGCCCCGCCGGTGGTCAGCCGCCCGCCGGGCGGCGGGCATGCTGCCAGGCAATCACGGCCTGGGCGGCCTGGGCCAGGATGCGATCGTGGTGTTCTTTCGGCAGCGCCTGGCGCAGCGATGCGAACAGGCATTGGGTGCCTGACTGGGCCAGAGCGGTTGCATCAGGGTCTTCGAGCAGGCGGATCTGGATGTGGGCCAGCGTATCCGACACCAGGCGCCATCCCAGTTCCGGCATGCCGGCGTCCAGGGCCAGCAGCTGGCTGCCCAGTGCCTGGATCACCGGCTCGACCGCTTCCAGGCTGTCTCCTGCGGCCATGGCGTGCCACAAGGCCATGTGAATCTGGCGGCGTAGCGCGATCTTGAAGTCGATGGCCGCCGTCTCGGCAGTGTCCAGGGCCTCGAATTGCTGCTGGAAGCGCGCGTCGTCGGCGGGATCCAGGCCGGTGCGCAGGGCACCGATGAGCGCAGTCAGCGGCGGAATCGCCTGGATTCCGAAGGCCTGGCTGAAGGCCAGGCCCCACTGGTCCAGCCCGCTCAGCAGCAGCGCCATCCGCAGGGCGCGCGTCTCGGAATCCGGGACGGATTGAATCCAATCCAGGCATTGCTTGCGCAGCGCATCTTGCGGGAAGGTGGACGATTCCGCCGCCGCGTGGCGAAATGCCCGGGTGAAGGCATCGCGGGCCAGGTCAGCGGCTTCGGCCTGGACCGGGGGAGGCGCCAGGGCGGCGAGCGGATCTTTCAGGTCTGTGCGGGCATCAGGCATGATGCCCGCATTGTCTCATGGTTTGACGACCAGTCCGTTGTGCACCCGGGTCACGCCCTTGACCGACCGGGCGAGTTCGGCGGCACGGTCTTTTTCGCGCTGGGACTTGGCGAAACCCGAGAGCTGCACGACGCCGCCATCGATGGTCTTGACGTTGATGTTCGCGGCCGAAGTGTCGGGATCGTTTGCCAGCTTGGCCTTGACCTCGGCCGTGATCGCCGAGCCGTCGATGTACTGGCCGACGGTTTCCTGCTTGCGGGCCACGGAGCAGCCCGAAATCATGACGGTGGCTGCGCCTGCCATCGCGGCGATGGCGATGATGCGGGTGATATTGGATTTCATGATGTGCGTTCTCCTGAGCGGGGAAGTTATGCCGCATGCGGGATCAAGGTAGCATGCGCCATGCCCGGACACGTGTTGAATTGTTTCAGCGCGCAGACTGCCGAGAGAACGCTCGGGAGAAAACAGAACTGTCCCGACCACAGGCTGATGCAGATGAGCACGCGCGCGGTTGTGCCGCTACTTCCCCTGAGCGAAGCGCTCAAACCCGCGCAAACGCTTAATCCGGTGTTTGACATCGCCGGTGAACCGCACGTGATGGTGACTCAGTACCTGGCTGCGGTTCCGGACAAGTGGCGTGAATCCCCCGGGGTTTGAACTGACCTCCAAAACTCGAACAGTTCAATCGGACTGTACGGTATGAATGGTTATTTACTTGACGGGGGAGCTTACGCAACCACTTGCCTTTATAAGGCGCAAAAAAAACTGCCCCGAGCCTTTCGGTGTCGGGGCAGCTTGCATTCCTTGGTGGCGCATCCCTGATTCGAACAGGGGACCTGCGGATTATGATTCCGGCAGGACACAAATAGAAGTGAATAAAAAGCGTAGCATTTTCAGCTACTTGCAGAGACAGCCGCCTCTAAACAGACTGCGCTTTTCCCTTCTATTTCCCAGGTTTTTGACCTTCATGGGTCAAGTTTTGGTCAGGCGCACGGGTGGTCAGTTCCCGTACAGCAGCCCGACACAACTCCAACTCTTGTTGTATTTTAACTACTCCGCTTCGTAGGGCAAGATAATCCTGTCGAGCAGAGGCATCAAGTTCGGGGCGGGTTCCAGCGCCCACGCTGGTGTCGGCGGCTTTGGGCACACCAGGGCATGTTGCGTTGACGCGCAGCCGGACACGGCCAGCATCAACAGCAGCAGCCAGGGCATTTTCCTTTTCACGTTTCAACCTCTCGATCTCGTTGTGGGCGTGTTCCAGCGCCGCCAACTGGCTGGCGCTGGCCAGGGCCTGAGCATCCGCCTGGGCCTTGGTATCGGCCAGGGCCTGGGCATACCCGGCCTTGTACTGACCGGTGCCGTGCCAGTTCCAGGCGGCCCAGCCAGCGGCCACCAGCGCAGCGCCGCCAATGGCGGCCAGTGCGTAGGTTTTCAATCCCATTGGCACATTTCCTTTTCATCGTCGCGCCTGATCACAAGGCCGCGCACACGCTGCCCGCCAGCATTGGCCCAGTGGCTGAACTCGTCGCATGCGCCGTCCACGTCGCCCGCCTGCAGCTTGCGCAGCATCGTGGAGTGTCGGCCAGCCTTGAGCCAGACGAAACCGTCCTTCACTCCCTTGCCGCCCGGCCCGACGTTGGTGATGAACAGCAGGAACGCCGCTTCATTCACCGGCCCCATGGAATCGCGCACCTTGGCAGGCACCCACTTGTCGAAGATGGCTTTGGCGTCGTGGTAGGAGGCTTCGCTGTAGGCGTCACACTGATCTGGTGACGCCACGTCGCCCATCTCGACGCCGTGTGTCCATCCTTCGCAGATCGTCGGCACCCCCACGATGTCCAGGTACGCCGAGTAAGTGCGACCTTCAAAGACCGGATTGACGGACTGGTAGACCGCCAGGGATCCGCCCCCGGCAAGCAAAGCCGCCATGATGGCGTTGCGCACAGCGGGCCTCATAGCTCACACCGTTCGCGCAATGCGGCCATTTGCGCTTTATGCAGTTCCCGTTCCCGTTTGTCGCGGCGGCGCAGGAAATAGAAGTTGACGGCCAGGCCGAGGATGGCCACCACGGACGCGATGATGGCCGTCCAGTTCCACTGCGCCGCCGAAGCGAACACGCCCGTAATGCCCGCCCCCACCGTCGTCTTGGACGACAACGAAATGGCCGCTGTGTCAGGGATGGCGTCGATCACGTCCCGGATATTCATCGTCGTCCCTTACGCCAGACCAATCGAATAGCTGAACACCGACACAACGAGGAACATCACGCCGACTTTTTCTTGCACAGCAGTGTGTTCGCGGTCGATGAAATACAGCAGTCCAGCCACCAGGGCGTAGGCCAGCGCGAAAGCGTAGGTGCCAGCGGCCAGCATCATTGACAGCCCCGCCACGAAGCAAAGTGCTGCGCCGGTGTAATGCAGGGCGCGGTCGGCCCCGAGATAGATCTGCGGCCAGGTATCCGTGGTCATCGCCAGCACCAGGCCCAGGCCCACCAGGGCGAAGGACACGGCCAGCCAGGACAGGCCCAGGCCGTACGCAGTCACCCACAGGGCCACCGCCATGACGGCAAACATGGTTGCTTGCACGACGCTGGTGCTTGTTTTGAAGTAATGGCTGATGGGGCGTTCGGTCAAGTCGTCGCCCGTAGAATCGGCGATCTCCACCAGGATCAGCGCAGCGGCGAACACGATGGTGGCCCAGGTCAGGTACGGTAGCATGGGTTTTTCCTCCTTAGATGTTTTCGAAAGTGATGCCCAGGCGGAACAGATCGTCCATGTCCTTTTCCGTCAACGCCATGAGCGCGGCCACCGCTTGCATGGTGGCGCTGGTCCGTTGCCAGCGAGTGGCTTTGTTGTAGGCGACCTGCGCCTGGTAGCGCGTTGCCGGATCTGCAATCCCGTCGATGGCGGCCAGCACGTCGTCCTCGACAATGCCTTTGAGTGCGAACAACGCCATCAGACCCTGTGCTGGTGTGACTTCGTCAGGGACCGGACCCGGATCCGGCGCGACATCGGCCACTACCCACTTGTTGCCGTCCCAGGTGCAGCTTTGCCCGACGGGATCGTATTCAGGCGCAGGGGTGCCAGCGCGGCCCATCCAGGGCGCGGGGTTGTCGGTCGGGATGTGTTCGCCCGTGTGCGGGCTGTAGCAGTCGTTCATGCGACCCCCATAGATGTAATCAGGTGGTGCGAGTCGGCCCACCGGGCGTGGCCGAGCCAAGACGCCAGGAACATCCGCAAACGCTCCATTGCGCCGTGCGCCTGATACCGGCGCACCTTGCGCTTGGCGCGAGTGACAGAATCCCGGCGCAGCAGTTTGTGAGAAGGCCAGATGCGGTAGCCCACGAAATTGACCCCGCGCGAAACTGGCAGCAGCGACCAGTGCGAAAAGTGCAGGCCGAGTTCAGCCAGCGCGAAGGCTTCGAGTTCGACGCGCAAGCGGGCCAGGGCCGCCCGGTCGGAACCCAGGATCACGATGTCATCCATGTAGCGGAAGAACGTCGTGACACCCTTCGTGTGGACGAGCCAGCGGTCCACGACGTGGCCGATCAGGTTGGCCGAAAGTTGGCTGATAAGTTCGCCGATGCGGATGCCCCGGCCCGATTTGGGCAGCAGTTTGTCCAGCAGCGCCAGGGTGCGTTTGCACGAAATCTTGCGCCGGTACTCGCGGTGCAGCACGTCCAGGGGAATGCTGGCGAAATACTTGGAGAAGTCCGTTTTCAGCACCCACACCGGCAGGCCCTGGGCCTGCATCCGGCGAAGCGCCGCCTGCACATCGCGGGCAGCGGCATGCGTTCCTTTGCCTTTGCGGCAGGCGTAGGACTGCGGCAGAAATACGCTGTCGAAGATCGGCTCGATGACGTTGCAAAGCGCGTGCTGCACCAGCCGGTCGCGGAACGGCAGGGCGGAAATCAGGCGTTCCTTCGGCTCAAAAATCGTGAACTGGCGGGGCTTGCCTTGCCGGTACGATCCCGTCATCAGACTGCGCCGCACAGAGCGCAGGCGGCTGTCCAGGTGGCCGGTGAACGTCCGGTAGCTGCGGGTCTTGCGCTTGCCGCGCGAGGTCTTTTTGTACGCCGCGCGCAGGTTCTCCATCGACGTGATGGCGCTGTAGAGATTCTTGTATTTCTTGCCCATGACAACAAGGCGGCGCGGCTTTCGATTCTCACTACTCGCCGTTCTCCGCACCCAGGAAGGTATTTGCCGAAGCAGGTGAAGCAAGCTGACCAAAGTGCCGGGATGCGCGGCTTGCATCACGGCGGGTTGACAATCGCCACCGGCGGCGCGCAGCGAAATGTTCCAGTTCGAGTTCCCGAGGCCGTTGTTGAAGTTGACGCAACGCGACCCCGAATTGGACGTGTTCGTACGGTTGCCGCTGTTATCTTGCTTCACCCTTTTTGCCGCCCCGAAGGGCAGCAAAAACCGATGCACTGCCGCCATGGGCAGGGCGCTTTCAAGCGGCAGTGCGATATTCATTACGCGGCCTCTTGGTAGAGGGCCGGGCCGACCGTTTTTTGCGGGTCACCGGCGGCGCGCAGCGAAATGTTCCAGACCGAGTGCCCGAGGCCGTCGCTGAAGACGACGCAACGCGACCCCGAATTGGACGTGTCCGCACGGCCGCCGCCGAAATACTGTGCATATCCGCCACCGTAGTTCGACCCGCGACCGTTCCCCGACCATGCTGACCCACCCGCCCCGATCATCGGGCCGCCGATTGTGTAGGCATGGCCGGTCGCCTGTTCCAGGCCGATCCGGCTGGTGTAGCCCGGCTGGCGCAAAGTGGCCGGGATCGTCGCGGACGCGCCCCCCAGGCTTTGGCCTTCGGTGACGCCGAACGCGGCGGATACGAATTCTTCGTACCGGATCAGGCGCAGACCGTGATCCAGGCAAATTTCGTTCGCCTCCCAGGATCGGAAGGCGCTGTATTTCAGCACCCCGTCGCCGCCAAAGGACGGCGGCACATAGGCGAGTACAGTGCCGCTGGCAACGTCGGTGTTGTACCGGCTGATCCCATTGACGTGCGGTGCGGTGCTGCAAAAGTAGATAGCGACCCACACGTCGGCCCAGGGGTCATAGGCCATGCCGTACTGTTCGCCCGCGCAGCGGAAAGCCAAGTCCCACAGGGAAAACTCGTTGATACCCGCGATGCGGTCTACATCGGTTTGCGTCCAGGCCATCGACCCGCCGCCTGCCGTCACCCCACTGGTGGCGAAACTGCCCCCGGCCACTGTCTCGCCCGCCGTGACCAGACCGTAGTGGAAGCCGCCGATGCGTACCGCGCCCACCGCGGGCGCACTAGCCGGGGCCAGGAACGAATCGACAACGGCCACGGCAGTACCGTCCGCTTTGACCCACACGCTGTAATCCTCGCCTGCGGTGAGCGTACCGGGCATCGTGACAGCGGTATCGGCAGGGAAGGCCCGCGCTACGTTGGACACAACGACGACCGTACCGGCCTTGATGCTGACGGTTTGCGCCCCGGTCTTTTTCAGGCAGGGCGTGTCGTAGTCGGCCTTCATGAAAGCGAACGGCTGCACCAGGGTTTCGAGGTAGGTCTTGGCTGCGGCCTCGCTGGCCGCCGCCGCCAGTTCCGAATCATGGGCATTGGATGCGCTGGTGGCAGCGTTGCCTTCGGACGTGGCCGCGTTCGATGCGGACAGTGCAGCGGCCAGTTCAGAGTCGTGGGCGTTGCTTTCGGACAGTGCAGCGGCCAGTTCGGAATCGTGGGCGTTGCTCTCGCTGGTGGCGGCGTTGCTCTCGGACAGCGCAGCGGCATTTTTGCTGGCCAGTGCCTGCCCGGCGGCGATCTGCGAATCGGCGGCGGCTTGGACAAGCTGGTCGATCAACTGTTCCGGTGACGTGTCGCTCGATACCGGGACCTGCACCGCGCGGTCTGCGCGTTCTGCGAGTTGCTGGATCTGGATGACGCAGCGATCCAACGAATCCTCAATCACCTGCGGATAGAATCCGCCCATGTTTGTGATGTCGGTGGTCTGCATGTACGGCAGACTTCCCGTCAGCGTCACCCGCCAGCCGTTGGGCGCAGGGGCACCGGCAATCGGATACAGGACGGAACCCCCAGGGCTGTTCTCTTGGTCGGGGTCCAGGCTGACCGAATAGTCTGAATCCAGCGTCAGCGTCGTCTCATTGCCGTCCGGATCCGTCAAAGTGACGCGCACGTCCTCGGGGGCGAACGCTTTGAAGGCGAAGGGAAACGTGGTTGTAACGCCGTCACCCAAAAAAGGGCCAGCCCGGCGGATCGTAGAACTGACTGTCATGCAGGAAACCCCCTGGGAGAATGCCTGCAGGTTATGACCGATCCGCCGGGATACGCGTACTATCGCTTGTAAGGCACCCCCACCAGCGGGGCCAGCGGGTTGCTGGTGCGGCCTTCGATCAGCGCCATGGCTCCTTCCACCAGGCGGTTGACCTGGCCCGCCGGGTAGTGGAACAGCATGCCTGCCGCGTTGTTGCCCGATTTCAGCAGGGCCTTATCCAGTTCGCCCTGGCTGACCTGCTGGGCAAATTTCTCCAACTCGCTGATGAAACGCAGCCCGGCGGGGCCGGAATAGCGGAACGGTGTGCCGAATCCCAGCAGCGCCTGCAGGCCGCCCGTCAGTTCCCGCGCACCAACAAACATGCCCGGTGCAAACCCGATCAGATCCTGGGCAATGGCCTCGGCCAGGTCGTCGTCATCGTCGCCCCCTTTCAAGCCTTCGCGGATCAGGGTGCCCAGCACTGTCGGCAAGATAGCGATCAGCGCCACGTCGCCCGCCAGCCGCATGACCGACACGGGATCCTTGAAGTCAGTGCGCTTGATCGAATCGACCGACAAGTTCAGGGCGGTGCTGAAGTACGAGTAGAAGTTCGTGAAAAGGCGCAGGGCCGGGCCGCCACGCTGCACCTGGGCCAGGTCTTTCGTTTGGCCTTCGCCCTGGGAGTCGATCACTGCCTGGTCGGCCAAGCGCACGGCGCGGTCGGTGTCCACTGTTCCGTCGTCGCGGGTGTTGGCGGGATCGGCCAGCGCCTTTTCATACGCCCCCAGCCAGGTCGGATAGTCCACCAGCATCTGCATTTTCTGGATCATCACGAAGAAGCTGGATTCCACCCACTGCTGCCAGGTCGGCTTGGCTGTGGTCAGGCGGTTGTGTACATCCGCAATTTCACGGTTCAGGGTGCGCGAACGGTTGCGCATGAACTCAGACAGCGCGTTGACTTCCTCGGCCTTGCGCACCATATGGATGCCGCTGCCGTAGAATTCTTTGATGCCGCGCCCCATCCAGCCCGCACCGACACGCGCGATGGACTGCGTGATGCCCAGCGGTTGCTGCAGCGCCGTCATCAGCGACCAGCCCATGGCCGTGACGGTGGCACCGATGCGGATATGGTTCAGGCTGGCTTCGACTGCATCAGCAGCAGGTTTGTCACCGATGGCGATGTCTTTGACCGCTGCCTTGATGGCAGATACGGTTTCAGCGCCGTAGCCGGTGCGCATGGGGCCGTCCAGGCGTTTGAGCAGCTTGTTGGCGTCGATCAGCCATTCATGCCAGGCCAGGTCGTGGATCACCTCGTTGGCACCACGGAAGATGCCGTCGAAGGTCAGCAGCAGGGGGCGACCCTTGACCGCTTCGGCACGGGTCTTGGTGAAGCTGCGGCGCGTGGTGGCGGCGGTGTACGCCGCGCGCATCTGCGCCTTGGCGGCTTCGGCCTCGTCGTGCGCCCCCGACTCGCCCGACTGGTTCGGGTCGTACTTGATCGGGTAATACCCCCCGCGCAAGGTCGTTTCCTGGCCATCAGCGGTCTTGATGGCGATGGCCGTCGGCTCGATCCATTCCGGTTCTTTACCGTTGACGCGGCGCTCTTTGGCGGCGATCTCGGGGCGATAGGATTCGAAGAAGTCCCACACGCCCTGCACGAATTGCCACTCTTTGAGGGTCAACGATTCCAGCACCGGCTTGATCTTTTCGACCGTCCAGCCGCTGCCATCCAGTAGCCGCTGGCGGTTGCCCTCGTTGCCCCAGTTCAGCGCGATGGCAAGCCGTTCGCCCCGGTTGAAGCTGCGCCCGACGCTGGGGAAGAACGTGCCTTTTCCGCCCATCCGCCCATCCGCCAGGATCGGCTTGGCCAAGTCGTTCAGGCGCTTGGCCGCGTCCGCGCGCATGGTGGCTTCTTTGTTCCCGGCATCGTTCATGGGCCGGATGATGTGTTCCCACATCGGGCCGCCATCCTTGAAACCGTCCATCTCGCGCGCCAGGTTCGCCAGCTTGCGATGGCTGGCCATGAACCAACGGCCCAGGTGAACCGCTTTGGACGCCAGCGTATTGCGGCGTTCGTTGTCGATCACGCGGCCACCGGCAGCGTCGTTGATCGAAGTCCGGATTTCATCGACGATGGCATCCAGTTCGCGCTTGTCCTTGCTGGTCAGTAGACGGTGTTTCAGCCGGGCCAGGTGTTCGATCTGCTTGACTGCATCGACCACGCCACGGAACTGTTCAACCGTCAGGTTCTTGTAGTGTTCGCGGTTCGCTTCGGCCATCAACCAGGGGGCAATGTCCGGTTCGGTGCCTTCGTCGCTGCGGGCGGCGATCCACTCAGCCAGCGACGTGCGCTTGTCAATGGCGCGCAGGGACTGCCCCCGGCGCAGGTCGAACCGGGCCAGCATGGCGTCGATCTGATCCAGGTAATCCACGTCCAGGTTCTTGCGCGTTCCCTCGTTGTCAAAGGTTTTCAGGTAGCGCAGCCCTTTCTCCACTTCGGTGATGGCATCGTGCGCGGCCTTGGTCGCGTAGGTGTTCACCAGCTGGTTGCGCTTCTCGACGGCGGCCTGTTCCAGGTTGCCTTCGCGCAGGGCTTTCTCTGCTGCCTTGGCTGCACGGCTTCCGGCGGCGGCATATTGGCCGGGGCGCACGTTGCGGATCTTCAGGCGCGACACCATGGTCGTGGCAAACTCGCGCGCGGCCTGGGGCACCAGCGCCGTGGTCAGCTTGCGCCCGTTCTTGTCCACGCCGGTGACCGCGCGCGGGCCGATGGCGTCATTCAGGGCCTTGTGTTCGGCAGCGATCACGCGGGCGCGCACGTCGTTGTGGATGGCGGCGTCGGCGGCGCGCGACAGGGCTTCGGGTGTTGCCAGGTCGCCGTGTCGTTCCAGCATGCGCAAATCGGTCAGTGCTTCGATTTCCACCTCGGGCGGCTGGGCCTTCGCCAGCGCCTGCACCAATTCGTCGCCGGACGTGAAACCGAACAGTTCGGCCACCAGGTCGGGGTGCAGCCCGTGGTTGACCACCATGCGGTTCTTTTCCAGAGCCTTCCAGACGGCACCGTCCGCATCCCCGTAGATGGCGCGCAGTTCCGGGCGCGACAGTCGCCCGGCGACCAGGCTTTCCAGATTCAGCCCTTGCCCGGCCATCTGCTCCTGCTGGGCCGCGTAATAGTCGTACTGGTTGGAGTAGGATGGTGATCCGCCCAACTCGTCAAAGAATTTCCATTCGAATTCGTTGGGATCCCAGTCCGGGCTTTGATAGTCCTGGTTCAGGTAGCCGTATTCGGCCAGGGCCTGGCGCATGTCGTCCAGGGACAGGCCCCCGGCCTTGCGCAGCACCGGCTTGCCGAACACAGGCGGCGTGATCTTTTCCTTCGGGTCGATGCCCCATTCGCTTTGCGCCTGGTCGCGCTGGATGCCACCCAACTTGGCGATGGCGACAAACAGCGAGTCCTGCGTCGGATCAATGACGTTGCGGTCAGACTTGGGACGGGCCTGCGGGCGGATGCGGTCAGCATCCGACACCTTGCCCGTCAGGAACTGCCAGGCACGGTAAACCGGCTGGCTCATGATCTCGCGCCGGGCGTTGATGCGCTCCTGGGCGCGCAGGGCTTCGGCTTCCTTCTGCAGCCGCTTGAGTGCGCGCGACTTGGCGTTGCTCAACCATTTCAGATCCCGCAGGCCGCGTTCGGACAGTTGCGCCTGGGCCTCCTGGGTGGCGTCCTGCCCCAGGGCCTGGTAGGCGGCGAATTCTTCTTCCGTCATGCCCGCCTGCTGCGCCGACTCAAACAGCGGCAGCATGCTGCGCCCATATTCCGCCGCCTTGATTTCCTCGTCGGTGGCCAGCATGCGGTCCATGACGCTGCGGACTTCGTCAGTCAGTTCGACATTCAGCGCCGACAGTTTCTTGTAGACGTTGACCAACCACGCCCGGAACCGCTGGAACAGGCCCTGCAGTTCGATGCTGGGCGTCTTGCCCTCGAACAGATAGGCTTCGAAGCCACGGGCGAACTTTTCGTGATAGCTGCGCTTTTCCTCGAAGTCCAGATTGAACCAGGTGGTGAAGTCCGACACGCCGAACCAACGCAGCAGGGCCTCGGTGTCGGCCACGATCTGCCGTTCGCCTTCGGTCAGATCGAACGCGGATGCCTGGTGGACCAGCTTGGCGGCCATGTCCATCTGCATTTCCAGAAAGAAGTGCCCGGACTCATGCAGGAAGGTGGACAGATCGGCGTCTTTCAGCAGCCCGATGGTGTTGCTATCAGGGCTGAAGAACCCGCGCGGCCCTTGATGGAAGATGTCGGGGTTGTTCGGGTCGAACGTGCCACGGTTGCCCGTGGCGCTCTTGATCTGCTCAGGGAACCAAGCGACGTAGATTGTCCCGCCAGCTTCACCGCGATCCCCGTAGCCGTTTGCTACGATGCCGTCGAACCCTGTCACGTCGCGCACAGCGGCATGCACTGCGACTTTATCCCCGGACACGTTGCCCAGTTCCGCGATCTGGTCGGTGGCAAGGGGGTCAGCCTGAACGATCTGCGCCACCTCGCGGACGGCTTGCGCCCGCGACATGCTGTAGGTGTCAACGTAGTTTGAAATGAACGTGTCGCGGTAATCGTCTGTGCCGTCCCGTTCCAGTTCGGCTTCGATCAGGTGGTTGATGATCTTTTCAATATCCGCGCGCTTGAACCCTTTTTGGTTAAGGGGCATGGGCTTTTTCATGCTGATGAAGGCGTCAACCAAACTGCCCCCGCCGTTGCTTTGGTAACCCTCTGCTGTGCTGCGGTCTGTCGTGAAATAGAAACCGTACCCTTCAGCCGACCCTTGCTGGCCAATCTTCGCCGGGTCGAAGGCGAAGGAACCGCCCACGTCCGCGCTGGTGCCGTGGTACACCACCAGTGGCTTGCCGTCAGCATCGACCACCTTGCTGTCGCCGAACCACGCTTTGAACTCTGGCGACTCGATGGCCGCCTGGTCAAAACGCTGGCCCCCCAGACCCTGCGCCACCACGCGCAACGGGTAGCGGTTGTACAGTTCTTCCGGCGTGACGCCCAACCGGGCCGCCTGGGTGGCGTAGAACTGGCCTACCAGGGTGGCGTAGGCGTCGTTGACCTGGGACGTGAATCGCTTGGCCGCGTCCAGCTGGCCCTTGATGTTTTCGCGCACGACATCGACCGACGCCTGCACAGCGTTGTCCGCGTCCTGCTGGGCCAGGGCCTGCTCGATTTCCCGTTCTTGCTCCTGGGCGATGGATTGCATGTACGCCTGGGCTTCCAGGCGGCTGAAACCATCGGGATCAACCTTCAAGTGGTCCAGCAGGGATCCCGACAGCTGCGTCGGGGCGATGGTGGCCGCGTACTCGGCCACGGGGATCTTGATCGTGCCGCCTGTTTGCGCAGCCACTTCCAGCTGGTCGGCCACGCTGGGCGACACCGCCGCCACCTGGTCGGCCAGGCCGGATTGCATCAGGACGTTGGCGTCGATGTAGACATCGTCCACCGGACCGTCCTGGGCGGCTTGTTCGACGAACGATTCGAAACTGGCCGCGTCGATCTTCTGCAGCTGGCTGGCCGCCGCCAGTTTGTTCAGGTTCTGGATCAGTTGCGCGCCATCCTCGGCGATACGCGCCTTGTCCTGGTTGCCCGCCAGGCGGCGCGCGGCGGCGTTCATGCCGCCGAACACACCACTGGCAACCATGGTGCCCAGCAAGGTCTGATAGGCAGCGTCCGGGCGTTCTGCCGCGTACTCTGCCCAGGTCTTGTCCGGGTTGGCGATGGCCGTGTCCACAGCGTCTTGCATCAGCGTGGCGAGTTGTTCCGTGACCGCTTCCCGCCCAATGAACCCGGACAGAAACTTCCCCATGCCCGCGCGCCCAAGGTTCTTGACGATGAAACTCATGGGCAACATTTCGGTGGCGGCTTCGATGCCGCCTTCGATCGTGGCCCCGGCCAGGGCCTCGTTGGGTGTGCCCCCGCGCAGTCGATACTTGGGGTAGGCCTGCAGGCCGGTCTGCATGCCCATGATCGTCAGCCCGACGCCAGGGTTTCGCGTCGCAAGGGCCGCAGCCACCGACGGGATCATCTGCAGCACACTGGTGGCCCCGCCGTACAGACCCTGCGCTGTGCTGCTTTGAAATTGCGGTGTCGCCAGCAGGCTGGACATCTGGATGTGCGCGGCCCGGCGCATGGCGTCGCGCTGCATATCTTCGAAGCCGAAGGCATCAGCGAAGTACAGGCGCACCCCTTCACGCATGGAAGGAAACATGTTGGCGATGGTGTTGCCGAAACCCGACATGACCGCACCAAAGGAGGCTTCCGGCCCGGTCGGGGCTTTCAGTACGCCGTACTCGCGCATGGTGCGCTCCACCGCTGCAAGGTTTTCCACGTCGTCCAGCGCGACCCCGGCGAATTCGGGCGCGCGCAGCTGCTTGGCCAGGACGGGCGAGGCCGCCAGCACCGATTGCATCTTCAGCGCCTTGTCACGGCGCTGCACCTGGTCGAAATTGCGCTCGACCATTTCCACGGGCAGGCCCGACGACTGCGCCAGGGAGCGTACCTGCACAGCACGATCCGGTTTCACCTGGGCGGCCTGTTCCAGCCCGAACGACGTGGTGCGGGCGTTTTCGGCCTGCTGTTTGTCCAGCAGTTCGTCGTACACGTCCTGCTTCGGTGCCGGTGCCGTGGGGTCTACCGCAACCGGCGACGGCGTGGCTTGATCGAGTAACTGGTCGTAGATGTCGGGCATGAGGTGTTTCCGCTTATTCAGGGCGACCGGCGGCGACCCACAGTTCGGCGATCCGCTGTTCAGTGATGGGCAGGCCTCGGGCTTGCAGCTTGGACGCGATCAAGGCGCGCTGGCTGGTGGGGATGTCGGTCAGCTTGATGTCGTCGCCATCGACCGTGACGTAGGCGTTTTCCAGTTCGTCAGGCGTCAGCACGGCGACCGTGCGGGACGGATCACGGCCCCATTCAGACACTTTGACGGTATCCAGCAGCGTGGCGTCGATGATGCGCTGCAGTTCTTCGCTGTTGGCTTTGCGCTTGCCAGCCAGGTCGGTCTGTTCGAACCGGCGCACCCGTTCATCGACAGCGCGTTCGAACTGGGAGAACCGGCGCAATTCGTCCTTGTCGGGTTTGCCGGATTCAGGCAGCAGCCCGGCGACGATGGCCGCGTCCTTCACCCGGCTGGCCGTCGTGATGATTTCCAGGTGCTTGTCAGTCGCAGCGCCCTGGGCGTCCGCAATCAGGGCGTAGCCTTTTTCGAGGTGGGCGTCGTCCAGCACCGGGCGGAACTGCTGGTAAAAGTCCAGCGGCGTCATGTTCGCCAACTGTTCACGGGGCAGGCTCAAGATGCCCGCCCACGCTTCGGGGCTATGCACTGCGCCCCCGCTTTTCGCCACCTTGTCGGCGAAGTCCATGACGGTGCTGAGCTTGTTGCCGGGCAATGCCGCGCGCATCGCCACCGGCACCGCGTCCAGGCGGCCACCGTTCGCGTACAGTTCGCGCAGCACCGCATCCACCGCTTCATCGTCGGCTTGCTTGAGGGCGGCCTGCATGTCCTTGTACTGGCTTTCCAGTACGGTTTCCGCCGATTTCAGGCGGCTGGGATTGTTCGCCAGGCGCGGGTCGTTGCGCAGTTCAGCCTTCATTTCGGCCAGGCTGGGGGGCGGCTCTTTGCCCTTGCCTGCGGCGAACTCGCGCAAATTCTTCGTGACGTAGTTTTGGGTTTCCTGTCGGCTCTTTGGTGACCGATCATCATTATTCAGCTGCCAGAACCAGTCGGCTTCCTGCGTACCGGGCTTGGCCTTTTCCGCCCGCGCCACCGCTTTCTTCACCCAGCCAGGGCCAGCGTTGTACGCGGCGTAGGCCTTGGCAAGATCTCCACCGAAGTCCTGCAGCTGCTTCTGGAAGTACGCCATGCCCAGCGCCTTGTTGTAGGCCGGGTCGTTTTTGTACTTGCCTTCGTCCCATTCCAGGCCCGCCAGCTTGGCCGCTTCGGGCGCAGTGTCGGGCATGACCTGGGCGATGCCGACCGCCCCCGCGCTCGATGTCAGGGGGTTGCCCTCGGCGTCGAATTGCCGATGGCCGGACTCGGTGCCGACCGCAATGTTGAATGCGCGCTCCGTGTCGCCCGTGCTGATGCGGGGGCGGAATTTGTCCAGCACGGCCCCTGCCGCACGGCCAGCCACCTGCAGATCCATCTCTTTGGTGATCTGCCCACGAACCGCCAGAATGTCGTCGGCGTCCATCTCCTTGCTGTGCTTGGCCAGGTAGGCTTCGGCGTATTCGGGGCTGTTGTTTTCCAGGGCGGTGACCACGGCCAGCTTGTGCGCGCCGCTGGTCAGGCTGCGGGCGTGGGCCTCTTGCCACTCTGCAGACCTGCCCAGCAGCTTGGCCTGGCGGTACGTTTCCGACTGGATGCGCGTAATGGCCGACGCCACCGCGTCGGGGTTGTTCCAGTTCAGGCTGATGTCGCGCATGGCCGTGGCCTGCACCCCCTCGGCCACCGACAGGGCGTAGCCCTTGTACTCCTGCGCTTCATGCTGGATGGCCTGCGAACGCATTGCCAGCAGGATGGACTGCGATTCCTGGGCGAACGCCTGGCGCTGGGCGTCGTTGCCCAGGCCGTTGGCGATCTCGTCCATTTGCTTTTGCAGCTTTTCCGAATACTCGTCGGCCAGCGGCTTGCCGTCGGGACGCTCAAGCGCATTGATGCCTTTCAGGTTGGTGAAGCCTGCGTCCTTGTCGTAGGTCAGCTGCAGGGCGGTTTCTTTGGCCCGGTTCAGCGCATCGGTGACGCGCAGCTGATTGGCTTCGTGCTGCATGTCCAGGGCGATGCGGCCAACCTCGCCGCCAAACTGCTGCATGGCCCGGCCCATTTGCTGGGCCTGCTGGCCAGCGACATCTTGCACCGGCGCAGCGGTGCCGCCCCGAAGTTGCACGTTCGGCAGGGTATTGCGGCCCACCTGCAGGCCGTCATAAGTAGGGACGCGGGGCATCAGATTGCCCCCTCTTTGCTGAATTTGTACCAGGAACTGGCGACATTACCCACGCTGCCCAGTAGCGACGTGGTTGTCGATCCGATTGGGCTGATGGCGCTGCCCATCGCTCTGGCGGCGACGGCCTGGCTGCGCTGGTTCGCGGCTTCGGTCTGTGCGTTCAGGCCCTGGGTGCGATAGCCCCAGGCCGACCGCATGGCATTGGATTCGATGGTGTGGACATCCATGTCCTTCAGGATCTCGGTGGACGCTTGGATCTCGGCGGCGCTGGCCGACCCCACATCCACGCCGTTGGCCGCCAGGGCGACCCGCTGGCGGCTCTTGAGTTGGCCCACCTGCAGCGTGTGCCGGGCGACCTCATACTGGCCCTGCTGCAGCGCCGACTCCGCCCCCAGTTCCGCGATGCGGGCGTTGGCGTCAGAAATGCGCGCGTTGGCTTCCAGCACCGCCGATTGCCCGCGCAGGTTGGCCTTTTGGGTGGCGGCACCGAAGTAGCTGCCGATGCCGCCCGTCACTGCGCCGCCGATGGACGACGCCAGGGACATCCCGGCCAGTTGTGTAGGGTTAAAGCCCATATGCCTTCACTCCGAATATGCGGGAACAGTAGCCCCCGTTTCCCCGCATACGCGTACTAGCCGCCCAGGGCGACTTCCGCCGTCATAGACACCAGAGTCAGGGGCAGCGGGTCTTGTTGACGCACGAACACCTGGCCACTGTCGGTCCAGTTGGGGAAAATGCGGATCTCGATTTCTTCGGACTTGAGTGCGGGCGGCTGGCCAAACGGTTCGGTCGTCCGCTGCTTGGCTTCGACCAAGGCGTCCAGGCTGGGGCCAACGAAAATGCCGCTGGACCGGTACACGCGCAGCCAAACCTTGTTGACGTTCTTCGCCCGGCCCTGGCCGAAGGCGTTGTCGATTTGTGCGGCGATGGGCAAGGTGTGCAATTCCGCCGTGATGGGCAAACCGATCTGCACCTTGCTGGCTTCATAGTCCAGCGTGACCTTGCCATCGGTCACCACACGCGGCGGGTGGACTGCGCCATCGGTCAGAATGCTGACGGTCTTGCCTTCCAGGAAGTCCAGACCGCTGATTTCGTCGGCTGGCACATCGTCATAGGTCGCGCCGCAATCGACGAAGAAGGCGTCAGCCGGGTCCACGAACTGCCGCGACGCCATGCGCTCGACGTAGCGGACGGTGGAGCCGTTGATTTCTCGACGGATCACGCAGTACAGATAGTCTTCGTTGCCCTCGGCCACGACCGCACACGACTCAAACACGCCGTCCGTGTCATGGTGGTGCCACGCACCGATCTGCTGTTCGGGCACATAGGTCAGGCCCAGCAATTCCCCGCTAGTGCTGACGAACCAGACGATGGGATTCGGGGCCTTGGCATAGGCCATGTCCACGATCTCGAACGTATCGAACAGATGCGCCGACCGCAGCGACAAGTCGCCCGTCACGAAGCCGCTGGCCTGCCAGTTGTAGGCCAGTTCGCGCACATGCCCGCCACGGGCCGCACCGTAGATCAGCGTGTTGTTGATGATGACCGGCTGCACGTTGCTGGCCCCCACGTAGGACTGGGGCCGCACACTGATGGTGGTGGGGGTGATGGCGTCGGAGTTGACCGACGTGACACGCCACTCTGCCGAACTGGTCAGCAGCAGCAGCTGGGACAGCGGGACGATATGGCGGATGGTGTTGGATTCGCGCGCGGCCACGCGGAAGGAAATGCGGTCTTCGTCCTTCACCGGGATCGAGTAGGCCATGCTCGATTCGGTGGCGCTGCGCGTCATCCAGATATTTTGGGGCTTGTTGATGGTGCCCGCGAAGCACCGGCGCTGTTCGAAGTAGGACACCGCGCCAGGGTACTCGCCCGGCCCGTTGAACACCGTTTCGTACAGGGGCGGGGTCTTGGACAAGTCGGGGGCGATGTTGTCATCCACGATGCTGGTGCCCGTAGTCTGGCCGATGTAGCCATACACGCCGCCCTGCAGCTTGAACACGTTGTAGCGCACAGCGCCAGACACTGCCGACCACGAAATGGTGTTGGTGCAGCCCGTTTCGAACAGGTTGCTGTCGACACTGCCCTGAGCCGAAGCCACCGACTCGCTGACCTCGTCCTGGCCCACCGCCGTGACCACGTATTTGTACGTGTATTTCGCCCCGGTAGATCCCGCTGTCGTGATCGTGGGGGCGTCAGGGGCCTCGATGCTGGCCCCAAACGTGATGGTTTGCAGTTGCCAGTTGGTCGCGCCCAGGCGCCGCAGTTCACACGGCGGGTAATTCGGATGCACCAGAGTCAAAACGTCTGCCGACTGCACGTAGTGGATGTCGAACAGATCGGCTTCGGCGAACGGATTGGGGGCCTCATACTCGCCCGATGCAGGCAGCGCGTACCAGTAGTCGGTGTCCGGCGGCGCGTTGCCGGTGGTCGCCGCCGTGCAGTAGTAGTTCACGCCATCGGCGGCGACCAGGGCACCGACATCGTAGTCCGTGCCAGCGTCGTAGTCCGGCGGTGTGCCCGCCAGCAATGTGCCGCCCATGGTGTGGAACCGGAAGTAGCCCGCCCCCATCTCGATGACCATGGTTTGCGCGGTGGAGTACGTGAACGACAGCAGCCGCACCCGCTTGGTGGCGTCCTTGACCGCGCGCACAAAGGCGAAGCCGGGGCGGTTCTCCGCCGGTCCCTGGGGCTTGGTGATGAAGTTCAGGCACTTGGCCAGGCCGCTTTGATACTTGGCATCGTCGATGCGCCCGAACAGTTCGGGCATGACTTCGCCACCGGCGAACGAACGTTGCAGAGTCCGGATGTTGGCCATGGTTTACCGCCCCCAAACCTGTTGCGTCGGCAGGCGTACACCGCGATCTGCCACCCAGTCGGGGGTATGCACCGGCGTACTGTGTTGCTGATTCGCATCGGACACCAGGGCCTGGGAGTTGACCGCCTGGAAATGCTGATAGCACGACTTGGCCATGGCCGCCCCCACGTCGCCCTTGATCAACGGCCCGGCCAGGTGTGAGGCCAGCAGCCACCCCAGGGCGTCCACAAACAGGGGGCTGTACTTCGTCGTGTCCAGCACCCGCGCGACGTAATGGACGCTGGCCCGTTCCACGTTGGTGAGGATGACCATGTCGCCTTTTTCGGTGGCGACGATTTCATAGTCCTGCGAAGGCGCGTGGCTGGGCGCACCGGGCGGCAGCACCGCCAGAAGGCGGATGGCACCAGTCGGGGCGCTGTAGGCAAAAGCCCAGTTCCACGAATCGCGGGCCAGGCGGGCCAGGTTGGCGCGACAGGTGGCGAACTTCCAGGGGTGCGATTCCAGCAGCGAGTCGCGGGCGATGGGGTAGAAACGGGCGCAGTATTCGCTCTGCGCGGAACCTTCGGGCGGGCGGATGCTGGCGATGTTGGCACTGTCGCCCAGTCGGGAAAGCGCAAGGTTACAGATATCAACTTCGGACGCCATCGCGACACCTTCCTAAAAAAGCGGGGGCATGAAGCCCCCGAAAGTTCCTACAGGCGGAGACAACGGTTAAACAAGGTCGTCAGAACCGCCGCCCGGCTGGCCGCCCGCAGGCGGGGCCGGTGGCGTCTGGTTGCGGGCGGCGGTAGCCTTTTTTGCCGCAGGCGGGGCCGGGGCCGGTTCGGCAGCTTTTGGGGCGGCAACGAACCAGGTGCCCTTGGTGCCCTTCGGCACATCAAAGACTGAACCGACACGCTGGCGGGATCCGCCAAAGAACCCGTCTTTAATCGCTACGACTTTTTCCTTGTCCATGGTGCGGCCCTCTTACAGCGCGTCAGGGTAGGCTTTCCAGGAAGCCGGTTCCTGATCCGTGAGGAAAGCCGAGAAGGTGCCTGCTGCGCTGTAGTCCAGGCGCAGGTAGCGCTGGTTTTCGTACGGCACACCCAACACGTAACGCGAGCCGATGGCTGCCGCCTGCGGCACTGTGACGGAAGCGACCTTGGCGTAGCCGGAGCCTTCAGTGTTGCTGGTTTCCAGCGAGACAGTGACAGCCGCAGCAGGCGAAGCGTCAGCCGTGATGACCACCCACATGGTACGGCCCGGCCCAATGTCACGATCAGTAGACAGATCGATGACGTTGGTAGAGGCCCCCGTGGCGGCCAGGACCTGCTTGACCGAGAATTCGAGGCGAGAATCAATAATCATTTTGGCTTCCCCTTACGCCACACGGGCTTCGGAATTCAGGATGGCGTCGCAGGTGCGCACCGGAATGTCGTCAAACACCATGACGCGCTTACCGGCAACGGTTTCCCACGACAAGTTATTGGCGATCTTGTCCAGGATGCCCAGGCGCAGATTCGTGCGAATCGTGCGATTCGCGTAAAAGGCTGCGCGGCCCATGCCCAGTTGCGGGATGCGTTCGCTTGCCTGCACCATCAAGCGGATCAGCGCCTTGCGGGCGGCTTCGCCGTTCGTGTTGTCGGTCAGTTCAGACACGTCGATGTTGGCGATGCGAACGACGTAGCGCCAGTCGCGCACCACCAGGCCCGCGTCCCAGCGGTAGTGAGTGCGGTAGGCTTCCATGCGTCCGCCTTGACCGTCCACGTTCTCGACCGTGACCTGGCCCTTGTCGGTGACAGACAGCCCCGCCGTCGAACCCTTGGGGTAGATTCCATGTACCGTGTTCGGACCCCACACGACCAGGTAGATGGACGTGTTATCCGTCTGCCCAGAAGCGGATCCACCGTTGATGATGTTGTCGCCATTGGCAGCGGACAAAGAGTTGAAGCGAGGCGCGAAGCCGGTGAAGGCGGCGGGTTCCGTGCCTTCGTTGCCGTAAAAGACCGTGCCCGCCATTTCCTGGTTCATGCCCTCGATGTGGGCGCGGTCTTCGGACAGGCGGAACGCAGCACTGTTTCCGTTCAGGTCGGCCAGGGCCTTGTCCACTTCGGCATAGGCTTCCAGCATGCCCGTGTTATCGGTCACTTGCACAGTGGTCGATTTCGTCGGCTGGACCCCGCCGTACAGCTTGCGCCACGTCGGGGTGGG
>Ga0182737_1000799_pt1 | contig 37335 bp, 31 predicted proteins | sample eDN5th30CBELigOP_FD_128878 | JGI IMG/M metagenome (GOLD analysis project Ga0182737, IMG submission 128878) | Enriched Organic Plus compost microbial communities from Emeryville, California, USA - eDNA 5th pass 30_C BE-Lig OP (version 2) (version 2) ... | reverse complement strand
GATCTCGGAGGTCGAGATCATCTCGATGTTGACGCCGGTGTCACGCAGCGCCTCGAACAGCGTCGCCGACACACCCGAGTGGGTGCGCATGCCGGCACCCACGACCGACAGCTTGCCGATCTGGTCGTCGTGCAGCAGGTTCTCGAAGCCGATGTCGGTCTTCTCGGCGGCGAGCGCCTTGAGAGCGGATGCCGCGTCGGCCTTCGGCACGGTGAACGAGATGTCGGTGCGCCCGGTGGCCGCCTCCGACACGTTCTGCACGATCATGTCGACGTTCGCGCCGGACTTGGCGACGACGGTGAAGATCTCGGCCGCCTTGCCGGGCACGTCGGGCACACCCGAGACGGTGATCTTCGCCTGGGTGAGGTCGGTGGCGACGCCGGCGACGATGGGTTCTTCCATGGCTGCTCCCTCGGATTCGCGGGGGGACCTCTGCCCCTCGCCCAGGACGTAGGTGCCCTCGGCCGACGAGAAGGTCGACCGGGCGTGGATGAGCACGCCGTGACGGCGGGCGTACTCGACGGCGCGGATGTAGAGCACCTTTGCGCCGTTGGCGGCGAGCTCGAGCATCTCCTCGCTGCCGATGGTGTCGAGCTTGCGCGCGCGGGGGATCACGCGCGGGTCGGCGGTGTAGATGCCGTCGACGTCGCTGTAGATCTCGCACACGTCGGCCTTGAGCGCCGCGGCGAGCGCGACGGCGGTGGTGTCGGAGCCGCCGCGGCCGAGCGTGGTGATGTCACGCGTGTCGCGGTTGAAGCCCTGGAAGCCGGCGACGATGACGATCGCGCCCTCGTCGAGCGCCTCACGCAGACGCACAGGGGTGACGTCGACGATGCGGGCGGAGCCGTGCTTGGCGTCGGTGATCATGCCGGCCTGGCTGCCGGTGAACGAGCGCGCTTCGAAGCCCATCGAGTGGATCGCCATCGCCAGCAGCGCCATCGAGATGCGCTCTCCGCTGGAGAGCAGCATGTCGAGCTCGCGCGGGGCGGGAATCGGCGCGACCTCGTTCGCCAGGTCGAGCAGCTCGTCGGTGGTGTCGCCCATGGCGCTCACCGCGACGACGACGTCGTGCCCGGCGCGGCGGGTGTCGACGATGCGCTTCGCGACGCGCTTGATGCTCTCGGCGTCGGCGACGGACGAGCCGCCGTACTTCTGCACGATCAGAGCCACGATCACTCCAGGGTTCGAGGGGCCCAGCGGGCTGGGCGTCGGGCGGATGAGCCCACGCACATTCTACGGACGCCGGTCATGTCACCCCCGGCATGTGACGGGTCAGCGTATTCGGTCAGGCGCGCGAGTCCGGAAGCGGGTCGGGCCCGGCCTGATCGCATTCCGCGACGATCGCCTCGGGGATCACGGCCGTCGGCACTGTGTTGGTCCGCGGTGGCACGGTGCCGGTCCGCGGTGGCGCGGTGTCGGGGGCGGATGCGGATGCTCGCGGCTTCAGCCGCCCGCCGGTGGCGGCGAGCCAGCATCCGATCAGCACGATCGGGAAGCCGATCAGCAGCCCCGGGGTGATCGGCTCGGAGAGCACGATCGTGCCGAGCACGATCGCGACGATCGGGTTGATGTAGGTGAACAGCGGCGCGCGCACCGGTCCGACCTCGCGGATCAGCGCGAAGAACGCGACGAACGCGAGCGCCGTGCACACCACGCCGAGCAGCCCGAGCGACACCGTCGAGCGCAGGGTGGGCGGCTCGTGCTGGGTGAGCAGCGCGACCGGCAGATAGGCGAGCCCGATCGCGAACAGCGCAAGGGTGATCGTGCCGATCGAGGGGACGTCTTTCAGCTTGTGCGCGATGATGAACGGCGCGATCGCGTACATCAGCGCGGTGAGCATGATCTCGCCGATCGCGAGGACGCTGCCCGGCTCGTGCGGGAAGAGACCAGGACCGGCGACCACGATCGCCACGCCCGCGAAGCCGAGCAGCAGCCCGGCGAGGCGCACCGGAGCCAGGGCGCTGCGGTCGCCGCGCAGCAGCGCGATGACGACGGCGAACAGCGGCACGGTGGCCACCAGCAGTCCGGTGAGCCCCGAGGGCAGCTGGGTCTCGGCGTGGCTGAGCAGCAGGAACGGACCTGCCATCTCGACGATGCCGAAGGCGAGCACCCAGGGCCAGTACTTCCAGGCGGCCTTCAGCGCGCCGCTACGGATCGCGAAGGGCAGCAGCACGAGCGCGCCGAGCAGGGTGCGCCCCGAGACGACCGCCGGCGGCGAGAACGATTCGACGGCCTCTTTGATGAACAGGTAGGTGATGCCCCACACGAACGCCATGACGGCGAACAGGATCCACCCGCGCCGGCTGAATACGCCCGTCGCCTCCGCTGCCTCGCGTGCGGCGCTCACAGCCGCCGCCGACCCTCGAACGCGCGACCGAGGGTGACCTCGTCGGCGTACTCGAGGTCGCCGCCGACGGGCAGGCCGGAGGCCAGCCGCGACACGGTGATCTGCATGCTGGTGAGCAGGCGGCTCAGGTAGCTGGCGGTCGCCTCGCCCTCGAGGTTCGGGTTGGTGGCGAGGATGACCTCCTGCACCGTGCCGTCGGCGAGGCGCGACATGAGCTGTGCGATGCGCAGGTCGTCGGGGCCGACGCCGGCGATCGGGCTGATCGCGCCGCCGAGCACGTGGTACAGCCCGCGGAACTCGCGGGTGCGCTCGATCGCGGCGACATCCTTCGCATCTTCCACGACGCAGATGAGCTCGGGGTTGCGGCGCGGGTCACGGCAGATCGCGCAGCGTTCCTGCTCGGACACGTTGCCGCACACCTCGCAGAACCGCACGCGGGCGCGCACCTCGGTGAGCAGCTCGGACAGGCGGGCGACGTCGAAGCTCGGCGTCTGCAGGATGTGGAAAGCGATGCGCTGCGCCGACTTCGGGCCGATGCCGGGGAGCCGGCCGAACTCGTCGATCAGCTCCTGGACGATGCCGTCGTACATCAGTTGAACCTCGTCGGGGGCTGGTAGGGCTCTTCACGCACGAAGGTGGCGCCGAGCACCTGGCGCACCACAGCCTCGCCGTAGCGCTGCACGCCCTCGGGTGCTGCGGAGCGGGCGGTCACTACGGGCGCGGCGGCACGGCGTGCCCGCTCGGCGGTCGGCGACGCCGCCTGCGGACGCGCGGCCGGGCGCGAGGGTGCGGATGCCGGACCGTCGAACATCGGGTCGTACGGGGGCTCGTCGTCGAACGGCGGGTAGTCGTCGTCCGACGGCGGGGGCACGTCGTCGACGACACCGTCGACCGGTGGCTCCGGAGCGGATGCCGCGGCCTCGACCTCGGCGGGCTCCTCGTCGACCGGGAACTGCGGCTGCGGTGCCGTCATCGTCGCGGTCGGCGCCGCCTCCGGGGCGGCCTGCGGTGCCGACGTGGGGATCGGCGCGACCGCCCACTCTGTGACGGCGGCGGACGCGGAACGGGATGCCGCAGAAGAACGCGACTCGCCGACGCCGGACTTCTGGCCACCGGCCGGGTTCTGCTGACCGACGGGGGTCGGGCTCTGCATGGGGTTCGCCCAGCCGGCGGCGGGGGCGTCGTCGGCCGGCGCGGGCCGGGACGTACCCGATCCGCCGCGCGGCGGATCCGTCGGGGCCGGCGCGGCCGCCCCTCCCCCGCCGCCCGGAGGCAGCGGAGCGGGAAGGTACTTCACGCGCACGCCGAGCTCCTGCTCGATCGCGGTGCGCAGGTGATCGGAGGTGCCCTCGCCCGGTTTGGCGCCCTTGAACCGCGACACGTCACTGGGGCTCGAGAACCCGAGCGTGAGCACCTCGCTGTCGGTGTCGAAGGCGAGCGGCTGCACGCCGGTGACGACCAGCCACGACGACCGGCTGATCGTCTCGAGGCGCTTGAGCACGGCAGACCACGCACCGGTGATGCGCTCGAACGTGACGGGCCCGCTCGGGGCGGGCTGCTCCGGCGCGGATGCCGCGGGCGCGGGCTTCGCGGCAGGTGCCTTCTCGACCGGCGCCGGTGCCTTGTCCGCGGGTGCCTTCTCGGTGGGCGCCGACGGCTTCTCCGCGGCGGGCGCGGGGGCCGCGGGCGCGGCAGACGCCGGGGCCTCCGTCACCGCCGGCGCGGGAGCAGGCGCAGAAGCGGCCGCAGGCGCTCGGGTCGGTGCCGGTGCGGATGCCGCGGGAGCGGCCGGAGCAGGCGCAGCCGCGCCAGCGTCCGATGCCGAGAGCACGCGCGCGACCATGAGCTCGAGGTGCAGGCGCGGCGAGGTGGCGCCGGTCATGTCGTCGAGCGCCTGGCTGACGACGTCGGCGGTGCGCGAGAGGCGGGCTGCGCCGAAGGATGCGGCCTGCGCGCGCATGCGCTGCAGCTCGTCGTCGGGCAGTCCACGCAGCACGGCGGAGGCGCCGTCGCCGACCGCGGCGATGACGATGAGGTCGCGCAGACGCTCGAGCAGGTCGTCGACGAAGCGACGCGGGTCCTGGCCGGTCTGCACCACGCGGTCGACCGCGGGGAACGCCGCGGCCGCGTCTCCGGAGCCGAGCGCGTCGACGATCTCGTCGAGCAGCTCGGCGTGCGTGTAGCCCAGCAGAGCGACAGCACGCGCGTAGGTGACCTGGCCGTCCTCCGAGCCCGCGATCAGCTGGTCGAGCAGCGAGAGCGTGTCACGGGGCGATCCGCCGCCGGCGCGCACGACCAGCGGCAGCACGCCCTGATCGACCTGCACGCCCTCTTCGCCGCACAGCTTCTCGACGTATTCGAGCATGGCCGCAGGCGGCACGAGCCGGAACGGGTAGTGGTGGGTGCGCGAGCGGATCGTGCCGAGCACCTTCTCTGGCTCGGTGGTCGCGAAGATGAACTTCACGTGCGCCGGGGGCTCCTCGACGAGCTTCAGCAGCGCGTTGAACCCCTGCGGGGTGACCATGTGCGCCTCGTCGAGGATGAAGATCTTGAACCGGTCGCGGCTCGGCGCGAAGGTGGCCCGCTCGCGCAGATCACGGGCATCGTCGACACCGTTGTGGCTGGCCGCATCGATCTCGACGACATCGAGCGATCCGCCGCCGGCGCGCGACAGCTCGACGCAGCTCGGGCAGGTGCCGCATGGGGTGTCGGTCGGACCCTCGGCGCAGTTCAGGCAGCGCGCCAGGATGCGGGCGGAGGTCGTCTTGCCGCAGCCGCGCGGGCCCGAGAACAGATAAGCGTGACCCACTCGGTCGCCGCGCAGGGCGGTCATGAGCGGATCGGTCACCTGCGACTGCCCGATCATCTCCCCGAAGGTCTCGGGCCGGTAGCGGCGATACAGGGCTGTGGTCACCCGACCAGCCTACGGCGTGGCAGGGACATCGCGCCGCCCGGAGGAGGCGTGACGATCAGTCCTCGATCGCGATGATCGGGATCGCCGAGGTCGTCACCGGCACGGTCGGCGACATGAGCGTCCCGTCGTCGCGACGAGCATCCGCGAACTGACGCAGCGTCGGCCGGCCGGGGCGCACCGGGCCCTGATCCGCGAGCGCCACCACGGCCGGCTCGGCGACCGCCGCGCGGTGCGCCTCGCCGCGCACGGTGAACTCCACCGCGCCGCCGGAGCGCACCTCGACGTTCAGCGCGTGCCGCGTCACCGTGACATGCAGCGAACTGCCCTGCCACTGCAGCGAATACGACAGCTCGGGCCAGTCCTCGGGCAGGCGCGGGTCGAAGCTCAGCCTGCCGTCGTGGTCGCGCATGCCGCCGAAGCCGCTCACCAGCGCCGTCCACACGCCGCCCGCCGAGGCGACGTGCACGCCGTCGGAGGCGTTGTGGTGCAGGTCGCCCAGGTCGACGAAGATCGACTGCCGGAAGTACTCCTGCGCGAGCTCCTGATAGCCGACCTCTGCCGCCATGATCGACTGCACCACGGCAGACAGCGTGGAATCCCCCGTGGTCAGCGGGTCGTAGTAGTCGAAGTCGGCGAGCTTCTGCTCGGCGGTGAAGTGGTTGCCCTGCAGGAACAGCGCCAGCACGACGTCGGCCTGCTTCAGCACCTGGAAGCGGTAGATCACCAGGGGGTGGAAGTGCAGCAGCAGCGGACGCTGCTCGCGCGGCGTGCCCTCGAGATCCCATACCTCGCGCTCGAGGAACATCGCGTCCTGCGGGTGGATGCCGAGCCCCTCGCTGAACGGGATATGGATCGCCTCGGCGGCGCGCTCCCAGGCGTCGGCCTCGGCGGCATCCAATCCGGTGCGCTCGACGAGCGCCGCGTACGCCTCGGGGGCGTCGCGCTGCATCTCGCGCACGATGCGGGTGGCGAAGCGCAGGTTGTAGCGCGCCATCACGTTCGTGAACAGGTTGTCGTTGACGACGGTGGTGTACTCGTCGGGCCCGGTGACGCCGTGGATGTGGAAGGTCGAGTGGCCGTTCGTGCCGCGCCAGAAGCCGAGCGTCGCCCACAGGCGCGCGGTCTCGACGGCGATGTCGGCGCCCTCGCGGCGCAGGAAGTCCTCGTCACCGGTGGCGCGAACGTACTTGCCGAGCGCGAAGCTGACGTCGGCGTTGATGTGGTACTGCGCGGTGCCGGCGGCGTAGTACGCCGACGCCTCCTCGCCGTTGATCGTGCGCCACGGGAACAGCGCGCCCGCCTCGTTCAGCTGCGAGGCGCGGCGGCGGGCGGCGGGCAGCATCAGCACCCGCGCGCGCAGCGCGTTCTTCGCCCACTGCGGTGAGGTGTAGGTGAGGAACGGGAGCACGTAGATCTCGGTGTCCCAGAAGTAGTGTCCGCTGTAGCCCGACCCGGTGAGCCCCTTTGCCGGCACACCGACGCCGTCCGCGCGTGCGGCGGCCTGCGCGAGCTGGAAAAGGCACCAGCGGGTGGCCTGCTGCAGGTCGTCGTGTCCGGCGATCTGCACGTCGGAGCGTTCCCAGAACGCGGCGAGCCACTCCTCCTGACGGCGGAAGAGCATGTCGACGCCCTCGACAGCCGCGCGGTCGAGCGAGCGGCGGCAGCGGTCGACGAGCTCCCGCGCCGGCACGCCGCGTGAGGTGTGGTAGCTGACGATCTTGCTGATTCGCACCGGCACGCCCGCCTTCGCCTGCACGCGGAACACGTTCTTGGCGATGTCGGGCTCGATGAGGGTGCGGGCGCTGTAGTCGTTCTCGGTCTCGATGACGTGGTCGGCGACGACCGCGACCGTCATGCCCGAGTCGCTCACCCGGTACGACAGTGCCGAGCGCAGTCCGTCCTGCCAGTACTCCTCCGGCTGCAGCACGCGCTCGGTGATCTTCTCGGCCTTGCGCGGGTCGAAGCTCGCGCCGCCCTTCTTCTTCGATGCCGCGGCCATCGGGTTGCCGGCGTAGATGCCGGCGCCGTCCTGACGGTTGAGCATCTGGCAGCTGATCGTGATCGGAGCATCCGCATTCTCGACCGTCACCTCGAGGCGCAGCACCGCGAGGTGGCGCTCGTCGAAGCTGACGATGCGGTCGTCGCGCACGCGCACCCGCTTGCCCGACGGGGTCTCCCACACGACGGTGCGCTCGAGCACGCCGGTGCGCATGTCGAGCACGCGCGAGTACTCGTGTACCTCGGCCTCGTCGAACGACAGCGGCTCGTCGTCGATGTACACCCGCATGACCTTCGCGTCGGGTGCGTTGATGATCGTCTGCCCCACCTCGGCGAAGCCGTACGCCTGCTCCGCGTGCCGGATCGGCCAGGTCTCGTGCAGCCCGTTGACGAAGGTGCCGTGCTCGTGCGCACCGCGGCCCTCGACGTGGTTGCCGCGCAGGCCCAGATAGCCGTTCGCGACCGTGAACAGCGTCTCGGAGACGCCCTCCTGGTCATAGCGGGTCTCGACGAGTCGCCAGGGGTCGACGGGGTAGCGGTCGCGGTCGATCATGCGTGTCTCCGGGGCGGGGTGGGAAGGGGATGCACGTGGGCGAAGGGGCGGATGCTCAGCCTGCGGCGTCCGGCAGCAGACGGGCAAGATCATCGACGATACCCGTCGCGCCCGCCGCTCGCAGAACCTCCGGTCCGGCGCCGCGATCGACGCCCACGACGGCGCCATAGCCGGCGGATGCCGCCGAGGCGACACCGGCGACGGCATCCTCCACGGCGACGGATGCGGCGGGGTCGACCCCCAGCATCCGTGCGCCCTCGAGGAACATGTCGGGCGCGGGCTTGGAGGCGAGGTGGCCGTTCTCGGCCACCACGCCGTCGACGACGACGCGGAAGAAGTCGCGGATGCCGGCGCTCGCGAGCACCTCCTCGGCGTTCTTCGAGCTGGAGACGACGCCCATCGGCACGCCGGCCTCGCGCAGGCTCTGCAGCACGGCCAGCGACCCGGGGTACGGGGCGATGCCCTCGGCCCGCAGGGTGGCGGCGAAGGCGTCGTTCTTGCGGTTGCCGATGCCGCAGATGGTCTCGGCCTCGGGCGGATCGGCGATCTCGCCCCAGGGGATCTCGACGTTGCGGCTGCGCAGCAGGCTGGCGACGCCGTCGTAGCGCTTCTTGCCGTCGACGTAGGCGAAGTAGTCGGCGTCGGTGTACGTCGGTGCGATGCCCCAGCGGGCGAACACCTCGTCGAACACCTTCTGCCAGGCGCGCATGTGCACCTCGGCGGTCGGCGTCAGCACGCCGTCGAGGTCGAACAGCACGCCTGCGGCGTGATGCAGATCGGGCAGTTCTTCGATCACGGGAGACCTTCCGGGACGACGAGCGGGCCAGCTCGTCCAGCGTAGCGAGATCAGCCTGCGGATGGGCCGCGAGGAGCGGCCGGGCGGATGCCGCGGATCAGATCACGGCGACCGTCTGCCGCGCGATCTCGAGCTCCTCGTCGGTGGGCACGACGAGCACTTCGACGGCCGAGTCATCGGTCGAGATGCGGCGGATGCCGCCCCGCTCGGCGTTGCGCGCGGCATCCACCCGCACCCCGAGGAAGCCGAGGGTGGCGAGAGCGTCGGCGCGCACGGGGGCGGCGTTCTCGCCGACGCCGGCGGTGAACGAGATCACGTCGACACCGCCGAGCTGCGCGATGTAGGCGCCCGCGTACGCGCGCAGGCGGTGGATGTACACATCGTAGGCGAGGGTCGCAGCATCCGCCCCCGCCTCGCGCCCGGCGAGAATGTCGCGCATGTCGTTGCTGCCGGCAAGCCCCAGAAGCCCGCTGCGCTTGTTGAGGAGGGTGTCGAGCTCGTCGACGCCCATCCCGGCACGGCGGGTGAGGTGGAAGGGCACGGCGGGGTCGATGTCGCCCGAGCGGGTGCCCATCACGAGGCCCTCGAGCGGGGTGAAGCCCATCGACGTCTCGACCGAGCGCCCGCCGTCGATCGCGGTGACGGATGCGCCGTTGCCGAGGTGGAACACGATCTGCCGCAGCTCGCCGAGCGGCCGGCCGAGGAACGTGGCTGCGGCTTCGCTGACGTACTTGTGGCTGGTGCCGTGGAAGCCGTAGCGACGGATGCGGTGCTTACGGGCGACCTGGGCGTCGATCGCGTAGGTGTACGCGGCCGGCGGCAGGGTCTGGTGGAAGGCGGTGTCGAACACGGCGACGTGCGGGACGTCGGGGAAGGCCTGCTTCGCCGCGCGGAGGCCGGCGAGGTTGGCCGGGTTGTGCAGCGGGGCGAGAACCGACAGCTCGTCGATGTTGATCTCGACGAGGGGCGTGATCACGGTCGGCTCGAAGAACCTCGCCCCGCCGTGCACGACCCTGTGGCCTACGGCGACGGGCGGATGCGCGGCGAGCTGCGGTCCGTGCGCGGCGAACTGCTGCAGCATGACCTCGAACGCCGCCTGGTGATCGGCGATCGGCTGCGCGTCGGAGCGCTTCGCGGCGAGCATGGCGGGCACGGGCTCGCCGGGACCGGCGACCACCCGCACGGTGTGCCCGACGGTGCTGACATCCTGGCCGATCCGCTCGATCAGGCCGCTCGCGAGCTCGGCCTCGCGGTCGAGGTCGATGAGGCTGTACTTCAGCGACGAGGAGCCGCTGTTGATCACGAGGACGACGCTCACGACTGCTCTCCCTGCGCCTGGATCGCGGTGATCGCGACGGTGTTGACGATGTCGTCGACGAGCGCCCCGCGGGAGAGGTCGTTGATCGGCTTGTTGAGGCCCTGCAGCACCGGTCCGATCGCGACGGCGCCGGCCGAGCGCTGCACGGCCTTGTAGGTGTTGTTGCCGGTGTTCAGATCGGGGAACACGAACACGGTCGCTCGCCCCGCGACGGCCGAGTCTGGCAGCTTCGCCTTCGCGACGGCGGCGTCCGCCGCCGCGTCGTACTGGATCGGACCCTCGACCGGAAGGTTCGGCATCCGCTCGCGCACGAGGCGGGTGGCCTCGCGCACCTTGTCGACGTCGGCGCCGGTGCCCGACTCCCCCGTCGAGTACGACAGCATCGCCACCCGCGGGTCGATGCCGAACTGCCGCGCGGTCGCGGCCGATGAGATGGCGATGTCGGCGAGCTGCGCGCTGGTCGGGTCGGGGATCACGGCGCAGTCGCCGTAGACGAGCACCCGATCGGCGAGCGCCATGAGGAACACGCTCGAGACGACATCCACCCCCGGCTTCGTCTTGATGATCTCGAACGACGGGCGGATCGTGTGCGCCGTGGTGTGCGCGGCGCCCGAGACCATGCCGTCGGCCAGGCCGAGGTGCACCATCATGGTGCCGAAGTACGACACGTCGGTGACGGTGTCGGCGGCCTGCTGCACGGTGACGCCCTTGTGCGCGCGCAGTCGCGCGTACTCGGCCGCGAACCGCTCGACCATCTCGGGGTCGGTGGGGCTGATGATCTGCGCGGTGGCGATGTCGAGCCCGAGGGATGCCGCGCGTGCGCGGATCTCCTTCTCGTCGCCGAGGATCGTCAGGTCGGCGACGTCGCGGGCGAGCAGGACGGATGCCGCGCGCAGGATGCGCTCGTCGTCGCCCTCGGGCAGCACGATGCGCTTGCGCTCGGCGCGTGCCCTGGCGATCAGGCCGTACTCGAACATGAGCGGGGTGACGACGGTGGACTCGGCCAGCCCCAGCTCGATCGACAGCTCGGTGATGTCGACGTGAGTCTGGAACAGTCCGAGCGCCCGCTCGTAGCGCTGCACCGACTCGACGGTCACCCGCCCGCGGGTGGCCATGATGCGCGTGGCGGTGTCGAAGGTGCCGAGATCGGTGGCGATGATCGGGATGCTGATCGTGAACCCCTCGAGCAGCTGCTCGATCGGCTCGGGAAGCGCGAACGGCCCGTTCAGCACGATGCCGGCGATCTGCGGGAAGGTGCCGGAGCCCGCCGCGAGCAGGGCGGCGAGCAGCACCTCGGTGCGGTCTGCGGCGATGATGAGCACGGCGCCCTCGGTGATGCGGGGCAGCACGTTGACCATCGACATCCCCGAGATGACCACGTCGAAGGCCTCGCGGTCGAGCAGGCTCGGGTCGCCCTTGAGCAGTCGCCCGTCGACGGCATCCAGGATGCCGCGCATCGACGGCGCGACCAGGGTGCGCTCCTCGGGCACCGCCCACACCGGCGTGCGCTTGGCCTGCACCGCCTCGACCTTCTCGATGGTCGCCTGCAGGGAGTCGGGGTCGGCGCGGTTGACGACCACGGCGAACAGCTCGGCGCGCTCGTCGGCGAGCTCGGCGAGCGCGAGCGCGGCCATCTGGCCGATCTGCTCGGGCGTGCGCGCGGTGGTGGTGCCGAGCTGCTCGGCCTGCCGCTGCTGGTCGCGACCCGACAGCACGAGCATGACGGGGGCGCCGAGGTTGGCGGCGATGCGGGCGTTGAAGCCCAGCTCGGCGGGGCTCGCGACATCCGTGTAGTCGGTGCCGACCACGACGACCGCGTCGCACTGCGCCTCGACGGCTTTGAATCGCGACACGATGTCGGCGAGCGCGCGGTCGGGGTCGCGGCGCACATCGTCGTAGGTGACGCCGACGCACGCGTCGTAGTCGAGGTTGACACCGTCGTGGGCGAGCATCAGCTCGAGCACGTGGTCGCGCTCGTCAGTGGAGCGGGTGATCGGCCGGAAGACGCCGACCCGCGGCGAGACCCGCATGAGGGCGTCGAGCACCCCCAGCGCGATGGTCGACTTTCCGGTGTGCCCTTCGGCCGAGGTGATGTAGATGCTGCGAGCCACGATCTCAGCCTAGGCGAGCGGGGCACGGCCCTGACAGGGCGTCGACGACGGCGGCGGCGTCGTCTTCGAAGCGCGCGTAGTGTTCGCTGTCGGAGTTGATCTGCACCCGGTGGATGGCATGCGAGGGCGGCAGCTCCTGCCAGCCCGGGATGCGCTGCAGCCGGGCGAAGAAGCGGGTGGCGGCGGTGGCCGGGTCCATGCGCTCCTCGACCGTGCCCCACCAGCTCTGCTGCTGGAACAGCCCGATGCTGGTGGTGCGACTGCCGTCGGGATTGGTGACGCCGCGGGTCTCCCAATCGCCGTAGTCGATGTTGCGCAGCGAGCTCTCGCCCATCGCCGCCATCACCCCGAGGATCTGCCCGTCGCGCTCGAGCCCCATCCCCTGCGCGGTGCGCACGATGATGGCCGCATTCTCGAGCTGCTCGCCCCGCCAGCCGTGGATGCCGAGCGGAGGGAACGTCTGCATCTCCTCCGCGCAGTACGCCTGGGACTCGCCCTTGGCCGTGGCGATGGCGAGGCCGGCGAGCAGCAGCCCGATGACGACCACGGATGCCGCGGTGATCCAGGTGGCACGCAGCATCCGCTTCCTGCGGCGACGGGCGGCGGTGCGGCGACGAGCGCTGGCGGCGCGTTTCGTGCGCTGGCTCACGGCGTGGTCGCCCGGCGGCGGCCCAGGCCGAGTGCGGCGAGCGCACCGCCGATCGCACCGAACAAGTGCGCTTGCCACGAGACGCCGGAGCCGGCCGCGAAGATGCCGGCGAGCATGGTCGCGCCGTACAGCACGATGACGATGAGCGCGATCGCGGCGTAGGCGATGCGGTGGGCGACGCGACCGGGCGCGAAGACGCGCATGACCACGTAGCCGAAGTAGCCGAACACGAGCACGGATGCTCCGACCGTGAGCGTGCCGGGCACGTTCAGCAGCCAGGTGCCGGCGCCGCCGACGAGGGCGACGATCGCGGTGACGAGCCAGAACCGGCGAGCGCCCTCGACCGCCACCAGGCAGCCCAGCACGAGCAACGGCACCGAGTTGGCGATCAGGTGCGGCCAGTTGGCGTGCAGCAGCGGGCCGAGCACGAGGCCGGGCAGGCTGCCGAGGTCCCACGAGCGCAGCCCGAATCCGGTGAACGAGCCTGGCAGCACGGCATCCGCGAACTGGATCGCCCACATCAGGGCGAGCAGCGCCACGGGCGCGAGGAACCTCGCGAACGAGGCGGTGGGCCGGGATGCTGCGGTGCTGGTCACGTCACGATCCTCCCAGTGAGACCTTGAGGACGACTGAGGCTGGGCATGAAAAAAGACCCTCCGCGCACCCAGCAGAGCCCGGTTACCCTTGCTGCGTTTCCGCCCTGGGGGAATTGGCCTGGATGCCGTCACGCGGAGAGCCGTCAGCCAGTCTACCCGACGAGCGGAACCACTCGTGCCGCCTGCCCGGCGCCCGCGACCACGAGCGCCCGCTGCGCCGTCAGACCCTTCAGCCGCTCGATGATCTCCTCGGCGTCCGCCTCGCGGGCCGCAGTGCGATCGTCGGCCGCCTCCCACAGTGTGACCCGCGCACCGGTCTCCTGCTCGATCCGCGCCGCGAGGGCGTTGGATCCTCGACCCACGACCAGCACGACCCGCTCGACGCGGTGCTGCCGCGTGACCGGCGGCGCGACGGCGCGGTCGCGACGCCAGACGGCGAAGTGGTAGATCGACACGAGCACCGTAGCGCTGAGCAGTCCGAGCGGACCGCGGATGCGCTCGAGCAGCCCGCCGTCCGCCCCGTCATCGCCGACGGCACCGAGCAGCGTCTCGAACACGCGGTATCCGATGAGCAGCAGCGTCACCAGCGCGACCACGGCGCTCACGCCGAACACCGCGACCAGATACACCCGGCGAGCACTGTCGCCGGACTCCTCCGCCGACACCGGATGCGCGGGGCGCCACGCGAGCCACCAGGCGACGGCGCCGACGAGCATCGCACTGAGGCCGCCGAGCAGCAGCGTGCGCGGGTCGTCGGCCAGCAGCGCCCCGTCGAGGTTCGCGAGCAGGGCGTTCACCACCACGCCGAATCCGCTGGCGGCGCCGACCAGCGCCACACCCGAGACGGCCAGCCGCGCGGCGCCCTGCACCCGCACGCCGCGCGCGGGCAGCATCCGCACGTGCGCGACCCACACGATCGCGCCGATCAGGGCGGCGCCCACGGCCACGCCGAGCGGCCCGAGCACCTCGGCGGCGGGATCGTCGTCGAACAGCAGCCGCAAGACGGTGTAGAGCGCGGTGCCGATTCCGAACAGCGCCGCCGCGGCGGACCCGGCGACGACGATCACGAGCAGCACGGTCGCGAATCCGCCGGTCGCGGTGCCCGCCCGCTCCCGCACCCAGTGCCACCACCACACCACCGCTCCCGCGGCCGCCCACACCAGCGCCTGCAGCACCGCGACGTGCCACGGCCGGGAGTCGACGAGCACCGGGGCGACCGTCGCGACCGCCTCCGACACAAGGACGTCGAGGGCGGATGCCGCGCCGGTGGCCGCCACGAGCAGACCGAACAGCGCCGACAGCTCGGTGCCGAGCGCCGGAAGGCGCGTGGGGGCCGTGGCCGGGCGCAGCATCCGCCGATGCCACAGCCAGACGCCCGCCCACACCACCGCGGTCGCAACCTCTCCCGGCCGCCACTCGCCGTCGATGCCGGATGCCACGGCTCCGACCGCGGCGGTCACGAACACGATGAGCGAGGTGAGCGTCATCGCTGCGAGGTACAGCGACCAGAGCAGCGACGAACGCTCCGCGTCATCGCTGAGCCGCCTGCGCTCCCACCGCCACAGCAGCCAGGCGAGCGGGGCTCCGATCAGCACGAAGGCGAGTGATCTGGCGAGGCCCGTGGAGTCGTCGACAAGCACCGAGCCGAAAGCGATGGCACGCTCGAGCAGCCCGGCAAGACCGATCGCGGCGACCGTGATGAGCGCGAACAGCAGCAGGAAGACGATCAGGCGCCGCACCACCGCAACGATCACGGCTCCACCCTCTCGGCGCAGATGCGGAACTGCCACGGCATCATCGCGATCTTCCAGTCGCCGTCGACGCGCGTCAGATCGAAGGCATCGTCGCTCTGGTACTCGTCCGGGCCGAGGAAGCCTCCGCCGTACACCTCCGAGACGATGACCTCGACTCGAGCGGTGCTGTCGCGCACGGTGCTGCGCACGAGTGTGAGCCGGTAATCACCCGACCCCGTCTCCCAGCGCTCGCAGGCGACCGCGTCGTCGGGCGGCAGGTACGACAGAGCTGCGTCGACGTCACCGTCGACCAAGGCCTGCGTGTACCGCTGCACCACTCCCTCGGGCGAGTCGGCCGGGTAGGCCGTGGTGCCGCCGCGGGTGAACACCGCGATCAGCGCGACCACCACAACGATCACCACCACCGCGATCAGCCCGATCATCACCGGGCTCCACCGCCGCCCCTGCGGGTGCGCGACCACCTCGTCCGTTTCGCTCATGTGCTCATGATGGCCCACAGGGCGCACCCCGCATAGGCCGGAAGTCCTCTGGGAACCCCGGCCCCGTGCCGCGCCACCGGGTTACGATCGATTCACGCACCGTCGCGCAGAGGGGCATCGCATGCAGGAGCAGGTCACCGAGCAGTACACCCACCCGGTCGAGGCCGCTCCCGCGGGGGCGCCGCAGATCACCGGCGAGCAGTTCGCGGCGCACACCTCGCGCATCATCGACTCGGTGTCGTCGGTGATCGACGGCAAGCCGGATGCCGTGCGCAGCGCGCTGATCTGCCTGCTCGCCGAGGGGCATCTGCTCATCGAAGACGTGCCGGGTGTCGGCAAGACCATGCTGGCCAGGGCGCTGGCCGCGAGCATCGACGCCACGGTGCGCCGCATCCAGTTCACCCCCGACCTGCTGCCGGGCGACGTGACGGGCGTCGCCGTGTACGACCCGGTGGAGCGGGAGTTCGAGTTCAAGCGCGGCGCGGTGTTCGCGCACATCGTCATCGCCGACGAGATCAATCGCGCCTCGCCCAAGACCCAGTCGGCGCTGCTCGAGGCCATGGAAGAGCATCAGGTCACGGTCGACGGCACGACGCATCCCCTGCCCGACCCGTTCCTCGTCGTCGCCACCCAGAACCCGCTCGAGATGGAGGGCACCTACCCCCTTCCCGAGGCGCAGCGCGACCGGTTCATGATGCGCATCTCGATGGGCTACCCGGATGCCGCCGCCGAGACGATGATGCTGCGCCAGCGCGAGACCGTGAACCCGCTGGCCGCGGTCACCTCGGCCGTCGACGCGACCACCGTGCGGCAGCTGATCACCTGGTCGCGGCACGTGCACGTCGCCGAGTCGATCGAAGAATACGCGGTCGCACTCGCGCAGGCCACCCGGATGGACCCGAGCCTGCACCTGGGCGCCAGCCCGCGTGCGACCCTGCAGCTGGTGCGCGCCGCGAAGGTGAACGCCGCACTCGACGGCCGCGACTACGTGGTGCCCGACGACCTGACCGAGCTGATCATCCCGGTGTTCGCGCACCGGCTGCTGGCGGCCCGCGGCGTGCACCGCGCCGGTGCGCAGCCTGTCGAGGCAGCGCTGAATCAGATCGTCGCGCGCGTGCCCGTGCCGTTCGCCGGCACGCGCGTCTGAGAGGCCGGCCATGAACCGCAGGTCGCTGACCGCCCGAGGCATGGCCTGCCTGGTCGCCGGCATCCTGCTCGCGGTCGCCGCGAATGTGGCAACCTCCCGCCCCCTGCTGTACGTCGCGGTGCTGCTCATCGCCCTGCCGCTGATCTCGGCGCTGAGCGTCTTCCTGCCACGGCGCAGCGGAGACGTCACCCGGGTGATCTCGACCGACCTGCTCGCGGTCGGCGAGGTGTCGCGGGTGAGCGTGCGGGTCGACCTGCGCGCCGGGCGCCCCACCGGCACCTGGCGCGACACCCTTCCGCCCGCCGTGCGCGGTGACGCACACGGCGAGTACCCGGGCGAGAACGAGACCCTGCGCTACGACCTCGAGGGGGTGCGCCGCGGCATCTCCACACTCGGCCCACTCGTGCTGCGCACGGTCGACGGGTTCGGGCTCACGCAGCGCGAGCAGGCGTTCGGCGACACCCGCACCATCACCGTGGTGCCGCAGGTGCTCGCCCTGCCGCCGCTCGCCACGAGGGTCGGCGCCGCCGGCGGCACGGCGCAGACCCGCTCGAGCCGGCTCGGACAGGGTGCCGACAACCTCATCCCCCGCCCGTACATGTCAGGCGACTCACGTCGCCGCATCCACTGGCGGGCGACCGCGCACCGCGGCGATCTCATGGTGCGCCAGGAGGAGGAAGAGGCCAGCCCCGACGCCGTCGTCGTGCTCGACCGCGCCGCCGCCCGCTGGGACCGACCCGGCGACGACCCCGATCCCGCGTTCGAGACGGCCGTGTCGCTGTGCGCCTCCGCCGCGCTGCGCTTCGTGCAGGACGGCTACTCGGTCGACGTGGTCGACAGCGCCGGTACCCTGCTCGGCGCGCTGCGCGGCCACGAGGACGACCGCGACGGGCTCATGGTCGCGCTCGCCTCGGTGAGCCCGCGCGGCGAGGCGCGCGACCTCCGCACGGTGGTCGGCAACACCCCGCCCGGTCCGCTGGTCATCATCACCGGCCGCATCGACGCGACGGATGCCGATCAGCTCAGCACCGCCGGCGCCGCGGCACCCATGCTGTTCGCCGTGCACGCGGCATCCGACGCCCTCGCCGCAGCCGCCGCACACGGCTGGAACACCGCGGCGGTCACGCCCGACGGCGACCTCGCCGAGGCGTGGGCGGATGCTCTGCCCCAGGCGGGAGCGTCGCATGTTTGACACCCGCCACGGCCGCGTGCCGACCCGGACGACGGATGCTCCGCCGTGGCCTGCGACCCATCCGGTGACGCTCGGCGTGCTCGCCGCCGTGGTCACGCTCGTGGAGCTGTGGCCGTATACCGGGGTGATCATGCCGGGCCTGTGGGGCTTCGTCGCGGTCGTCCTGGTGATCGTCGTCGCGGTCAGCGGGATGCTGGCGCGCCTCGCGCTGCAGCGGGTGCGCAACGGCATCCGTCAGACCGCGACCCTGCTCGTGCAGCTCGCGTCCGCCGCGATCGCGGGCACCCTGCTGCTCGCCGGCGAGACCGCGGCGTTCGGGTTGCTGCCCACCGAGAGCACCGTGCGGCTGATCGCCGCGCGGATCGAGCAGAGCGTGCCCGAGATCATGACCGGCGTCGCGCCCGTGCCGGCGTCCCTGCCGCTCGCGACCGTGCTGGGGCTGGCGTTCGCCGTCGTCGCGATCCTCATCGACCAGCTGGTCGCGCTGCGCCTGGCTGTGCTCACGATCGTGCTGGCCAGCGTGGTCGGCGTCATGCCGATGATCATCTCGTTCGGCGCGATCAACTTCGCCTGGTTCCTCATGCACGCGGTCGTCGTGCTGCTTCTGCTGCGGCACGCCGCCCGGCACGATCTGCGCGCGCCGCGCGAGTCGTCGTACCTCGCGGCCGGTGCCGTCGGAGCCGCAGCCACCGCCGTGGCGCTCGTCGTCGCACCCGGTCTCCCCGTGATCGCGGGGCTTCCTGGCACCGGCCCCGCCCTCACCGTGAACGCCGACCTCAACCTCGGGCAGGACCTGCGTCGCCCACAGGACGTCGAGGTGATGACGCTCGTCACCTCGGGCGCGCGGCCGCCGTACCTGCGGATCGCCAGCCTGTCGAGCTTCAACGGCGTCGTGTGGCGCCCCGATCGCGGGCCGCGGCAGCCGCTCGCGGCGGGGTTCGGCGAGCGCGACTGGGGCGACGACATCGAGACCGTGGAGCAGGAGGTGTCGATCCGAGTGAGCGGGGTGTCGAGCTCACGACTGCCTGTTCCCTACGCGGCAGAGCAGATCAGCGGCGCCGGCGACGACTGGCAGGCGGTGCCGATGAACCGCACCGTGATCAGCCGCTCCGGCGACGCGATCGGCGAGGACTACACCGTCACGACCGCGACCGCCGCGCCGACGCTGGAGCAGATCCGCGCCAGTGAGGCCGAGGGCGGCGGGGAGGACGGCGGGCAGGATGTCGCGCTCGGCGCCGAGAGCCTGCCCGCGGTCATCTCCGCGACGGCGCGGGAGGTCACCGACGGCGCGACGAACGACTACGACCGGCTGATCGCCCTGCAGGACTGGTTCCGCAGCGAGTTCAGCTACTCGCTCGAGACGCCGGTCGAGGAGGGCTTCGACGGCACGGGAACGGACGCGGTCGAGGCGTTCCTCAAGCAGCGCACCGGCTATTGCATCCACTTCGCCGGCGCCTTCGCGCTGATGGCGCAGACCCTCGACATGCCGGTGCGCATCATCGTCGGCTACCTGCCCGGTGTTGCCACCGACGAGGAGCGCGACGGCGACCAGGTGTACTCGATCACCAGCGACCAGCTGCACGCGTGGCCCGAGGTGCACTTCCGCGGCATCGGCTGGGTGCCGTTCGAGCCGACCGCCACGCTCGGCGTGCCGACCGCGTTCGCCGCGGCATCCGGATCCGGCGGGCAGGGCGAGGCGCCGACCGCGCCGTCCGCGAGCCCGACGCCGTCGGCGAGCTCCTCGGCCGACCCGCGCGGTCTCGACGACCCCGGCGCGAGCCAGTCGGGTGGCGGCAGCGCGCTGCGCAACGTCGACCCGACGCCGATCACCTTCACCGTGCTCGGCATCCTCATCGCCCTCCTGCTCCCGGCGCTGGTGCGGATGCTGCAGCGCGCCGTGCGGCTGTCGCGCGCCCGCGCGGGCGACGCGATGGCGGCGTGGCAGGAGCTCTCCGCGACCATGGTCGACCTGGGGCTGCCCACGCCGGCAGCGCAGACTGCGCGGATGCGCGCCGACGACCTGGTGCGCAAGCGGGAGGCTCCCGTTCGCGAGCTCTCGACGCTGGTTGATGCCGTGGAGCGCACCAGCTACGCGCCGACGGCGTCCGGCGGCGGCGATCTCGCCGAGCCGGTGCTTCAGGTGCGGGGGCAGCTCATGGCGAGCGTCGACAGGCGGAGCCGCGTCGTGGCGTGGTTGCTGCCGGCGTCGCTGCTGCGGCGCGGGTAGCGGCGGGCCGGGGGCGGCTGTTCAGGCGGCCGCGTGCTCCTCGCAGGGCACCGTGTCGCACGCCTCGCACACGACGAACTGGCGACGGCACGACGGATCGGGGCAGTTCGCGGTGCGCTTGGTGGCGGTGCCGCATCCGACGCACTCGCCGATCACAGCGGCGTGATCGGAGAAGTCCACCGAGCCGCGCTTGTCGAACACGTACAGCGAGCCCTCCCAGAGGCCGTCGTCGCCGTAGGTCTCGCCGTAGCGGACGATGCCGCCTTCGAGCTGGTAGACCTCGCCGAAGCCGCGCGAGACCATCAGGCTAGAGAGCACCTCGCAGCGGATGCCGCCGGTGCAGTAGGTCACGACGGGCTTGCCCTTGAGGTCGTCGTAGGCGCCGGAGTCGAGCAGGCCCACGAAGTCGCGGGTCGTCTCGGTGTCGGGTACGACGGCGCCGCGGAATCGGCCGATCTCAGCCTCGAGCGCGTTGCGTCCGTCGAAGAAGACCACCTCGTCGCCGCGCTCCGCCATCAGCTCGTGCAGCTGCTCGGGGGTGAGTCGCGCTCCCCCGCCGACGACGCCGTTCTCGTCGACCGCCAGCTCGCCCGGTGCGCCGAACGAGACGATCTCATCGCGCACCTTCACGCTTAGCTTTGGGAAGTCGATGCTGTAGCCGTCGGCGTCGATGCCGGTGCCCTCGCTCCACTTGATGTCGGCGTTCTTGAAGGCCGGGTAGTCGCGGAACCGGCGCAGCCACTTCTTCACCGCCGGCAGGTCGCCGCCGAGGGTGCCGTTGATGCCGTGCTCGGAGATGAGGATGCGGCCTCGCAGCTTCATCGCCTCGCCCAGGTCGCGCTGCCACAGCCGGATCGCCTCGGGGTCGGCGAGCGGCGCGAACGCATAGAACAGCACGATCTTGGGGGTGGGCACCAGGAGATTCTACGTTCGGCCGCCTGTGGGCGGGGCGTGGAGCGCCCGCGCGATCGGATAGGATGGACAGGTTGTTCCTTGGTGACGTGTCCGAGCGGCCGAAGGAGCACGCTTGGAAAGCGTGTGTTGTGCAAGCAACCGCGGGTTCGAATCCCGCCGTCACCGCCAAACGATCTGAGCCCCCGGGACGAAGTCTCGGGGGCTCAGATCGTTGAGTCGCGACGGTTGGCACTTCGCCACCCTGGCCCCACGCGGCCGGAGGCTCCGCTCGCCGCCCGACCCACCCGACGCGACCCACGCAACTCTGCGGCGCGTGGAGGGGCCGCTAGGGACCGAATCCCGCCGTCACCGACCTCGTGCTCGGCGCGACGGTGTTCTCGATCGACGCGCAGGAGGTCATCAACCTGATCGCCCTCGCGATGCGCCACGACGTGACCGCGAGCGATCTGCGCGACGGCATCTGGACGCACCCGTCGAGCACCGAGGCGCTCAACGAGGTGCTCGCCGCCCCGCGGCCGCTGGGATAGCCGCCGCTACCCGTCGAGACGGATGCCGTACATCGTCGACTCCGGCCCGGATTCGAGACGATGCATGCCGATTCGCTCGTAGAACGCCCCGGCGCCGGTGTTCGACGGATTCATACCGAGATGCAGACCGGCCACGCCCCGCCGGCGCAGCTCGTCGAACAGCGTCTCGATCAGGCGACGCCCGAGTCCCTGCCCCTGTGTCTCGGGCAGCAGGTCGATGTGCAGGTGCGCGGGGTAGGCGGCGGCATACGGCTCGCGACCGGGTCCCCGCTCGCTCGCGTAGCGGATGATGCCGTCCTGCCGGGTCGGCTCGGCGGCATCCGAGAGCGGGTAGCGATCACGCACCCCCGGCCACCACTCGTCGCGGAACCACTGCTCGAACGCGTCGGTGTCGTCGGTCGCGACGACGTACCCGATCGTGCGGCCGTCACCGGACTCGACCACCCACGCGAGATCCGGATGCCGCTCGACATACGGCACCGCGAATACGTCGCCCCACAGCCGGTCGTCGGTGAAGACCCCGGTCGCGTCGACGCCGGCATCCGCCGTCCGTACGCACACCTCGTACATCATCTCGCGATCCGACGGACGGTACGGGCGGATGCTCGCCGCCGGGCGTGCGCCGGTGTCCGACGCGAGACGCTGGTCGACCTCGGCCTGCTCCGCGGTCGAGAGCCTCCGACCCAGCACCGCCCACGATGCGAACGCCGCGCCGACGATGAGGGCCGCGGCGGCGCCCGCCAGCATCCCCCCGACCGTATCGGTGAGCCAGTGCACGTGCAGCACGGTGCGCGACAGCGCCATCGCGAGAGTCCACAGCACGCCGAGCGCGGCCACCCAGCGGCGCGGGAAGACGAGCCACAGCACCAGCGCGATCGTCGCCGCGTTCGCTGTATGCCCCGAGGGGAATGAACCGTAGTCCGACGTGACGAGCATGTCCTCGGGCCGGGCGCGACCGAAGAGCGTCTTCAGCAGCTGCACGAGCGCGGCGCTGGCGGCGAACGCCACCACGGCATAGATCGCCGAGCGCCAGCGGCGCAGCACGATCAGCAGCACGGCGACCAGCACCGGCACGAGGTAGATGGCCACCCAGCCGCCGCCGATGCGGTTCAATGCGTACGCCGCCGCCAGCATCCACGGCTGACGGATGCCCGCGATCATGCGGTTCCAGGCCTCGTCGAAGCCGTTGGTGCCGTCGCCCGGCATCGTCACCGCCACCAGCCCCAGCATCAGCGCTGCGGCGAGCAGCGCCCCTCCCGTGATCAGCATCCCTCGGCGCGTCATCGTCCCATTCTGCCTGGCGACCGGCATCCGCCGCGGCGATGCCTGCGGTGCGGGGCTATCCTCGGGCCATGAGCGCGTTTCTGCTGGCCGCATCCGCCGACGACCTCGTGTCGCGGCATCCTGTCGAGGCGGGGCGAGTGCGCCCGCATCGCACCTACGACGGAGATGGCGTGAGGATCCGCACCCTCGTGATGGATGCCGGCACCGTGATGCGCGAGCACAAGGCGCCGGTTCCGATACTCGTGACGGTCGCCTCCGGGCGGGTGCTGTTCCGCGTGGACGGTGAAGAGCACGACCTCCGGGCGGGTGGCGCGATCACGGTCGCCGCATCCGTGCCGCACGAGCTCGAAGCGGTCGACCCCAGCCACATCGTGCTGGTTCTGATGGGCTGAATCGGCCCAGGTCAGGGAGCGAGCATCCCGACCGATCGCGGCCGTACGATCAGCCACAGCGACAGGATCGCCACCACCGCGCATCCGGCCATCACCGATGCCATGGTCGTCGCAGTGATGCCGGAGCCGGCCGAGATGAGCCCGACGACGGGCGAGATGATCGCGGCGACGCCGTTGTTGCTCGCCCCGAGGATGGATGCCGCGGTGCCGGCCGCCTTGCCGTGCCGGTCGAGCGCGAGCACCTGCACGCAGGGGAAGGTGAACCCGCAGGCGGTCATGAAGATCCACAACGGGATGACGGTGCCCCAGAAGCCGAGGTCGAGCTGGTCGCACACGATGATCGCGGTGCCGGCGATCAGCAGCATCGCCGTCGAGCAGGCCAGCACCCACTGCGGCCCGAACCGCGCAGCGAGACGCGACGAGACCTGCACACCGCCGACCACGCCGATCGAGTTCGCGGCGAACAACAGTCCGTAGCCCTGCGGGTCGAGCCCGTGCGTCTGCTGGAACAGGAACGGCGAAGCCGACAGGTACGAGAACAGACCCGAGAAGGTCATGCCGCCGATGATCAGCACACCCAGGTAGACCCGGTCGGTGAGCACGCTGCGGTAGCGCTGCAGCACCGTGCTGCTGCCGCGATCGCCACGTCGCGCCTTCGGCAGAGTCTCGGGGATCACGACGGCGGCAGCGATCAGCATGATCAGGCCGTACCCGGCGAGCACGACGAAGATGCCACGCCAGGGCATCACCGTCAGCAGTGCCGACCCGATCAGCGGGGCGACCACGGGAGCCACACCCGAGACCAGAGCCAGGCGGGAGAGCATCACGACCAGGCGACGTCCACCGAACAGGTCGCGGACGATCGCCATCGCCACGACGCCGCCCGCCGCCGCGCCGACGCCCATCACGACGCGTGCGCCGCCGAGCAGGATCAGATCGGGCGCGAGCGCGGCCGCGGCGCTGGCCAGCACATGCAGCGCCGTGACCGTGATCAGCGGCACGCGGCGGCCCACCTTGTCGCTGAGCGGACCCACCACGAGCTGCCCGATCGCGAAACCGATCATCGTGCCCGTGAGCGTCAGCTGGATCATCGCCGCCGAGGTCGCGAAATCGTCCTCCAGCTGCGGGAACGCCGGCAGGTAGAGGTCGATCGTGAACGGGCCGAGGGCCGTGAGCGCGCCGAGCAGGATGATGTACAGCACCCGCCGGCCGGTGGCGATCGCGTCGCCGGGGTGCAGCATGACGGGCGCGGTGGCCGGGTTCGCCCCGAGGGTGCGGATGGCGCCGGTCGACGTCGACGTGCGGATGGTGTCGGTGATGATGCGGATGCTGCCGGTGGGGGTGCGTTCGTCGGTCACTGAGCGCTTTCGCGAGAGGGGATGGATGCCGAATCGTTTCGACGCAGGGATCCGACCATGCTACTCCCGGGCCGCGGGTCGACGGGCGTGCGTCAGGATGCTGCGATGCGGGCGAGCGCTGCCTCGAGGTCGGCGATGAGGTCACCGGCATCCTCGATGCCGACCGACAGGCGCACCACGTTCTCGGGCACCGCGAGCGGCGTTCCCTTCACCGAGGCGTGCGTCATGTCGGACGGGTAGCCGATCAGCGATTCCACGCCGCCGAGCGACTCGGCCAACTGGAACAGCTCGGTCGACTCCGCGAAGGTGCGCGCGGCTGGGGCGCCGTCGGCGAGGCCGAGCGACAGCATCCCGCCGAACCCGCTCATCTGCCGTGCCGCGATCTCGTGACCGGGGTGCCCGGCGAGGCCCGGGTAGTAGACCGTCTCGAACTCGGGTCGGCCTGCCGCCCACTCGGCGATCGCCTGGGCGTTCTCGCTGTGCTGGCGCACCCGCACGGCGAGAGTCTTGATGCCACGGGTGGTGAGCCACGCGTCCAGCGGGGCCGACACCGCGCCGACCGCGAACTGCTGGAACTTCACGGCTTCCGCGAAGCGGTCATCGGCCAGCACCACCGCACCGCCGAGCACGTCGGAGTGCCCGCCGAGGTACTTGGTCGTCGAATGCACGACGACATCGGCGCCGAGCGCGAGCGGCTGCTGCAGCGCCGGCGACGCGAACGTGTTGTCGACCACGAGCACCGCGCCCGCGTTGTGCGCGATCTCGGCGACCGCGGTGATGTCGACGATCTTCAGCAGCGGGTTGCTCGGCGTCTCGAGCCAGACGATCTTGGTCTCGGGGCGCAGCGCCGCGCGGATCGCATCGGCATCCTGCAGCTCGACCGTGCTCGTCTCGATGCCCCACGGCGCCAGCACGCGGGTGAGCAGACGGTAGGTGCCGCCGTAGACGTCGTTGCCGAGCAGCACGTGGTCACCGGGGCGCAGGATGCCGCGCAGCAGCGCGTCCTCGGCGGCGAGACCGGATGAGAATGACAGCGCCGAGGCGCCGCCCTCGAGGGCGGCCAGCTGGGTCTCGAGAGAGGAGCGGGTCGGGTTGCCGGCGCGGTTGTACTCGTAGCCCTCGCGGAACCCTCCGATGCCGTCCTGCACGTGCGTGGACGCCTGGTAGATCGGCGGGATGATCGCCCCTGTGACGGGGTCGGCGGCCTGCCCTGCGTGGATGGCACGGGTGGCGAAGGCGCGGTCGGTCATGACACTCCTCTACGACGGCGGATGCGGTTCCTCAACGGTACGCCCGGATGCCGCGGCATCCGGCATCCGTTACCGTGCGAGACAGCCCCACGACCCGCAGGAGACGCCGGTCAGCGCGCGAGGTGAGCGAGCAGGTCCTGTCGGGTGAGCACGGTGTGCGGGCGGCCGTCGACCGTGACGAGCAGTGCGTCGGCGGCGGCGAGTGCGGCGCGGGCGTCCGCCACGGGCGCGTGGATGCCGATCAGCGGCATCCGCTCCCCCACGTGCGCGCCGACCGGGTCGGTCGGCTTCGCCTCGCCGCGGAACATGAGATCGAGCAGGCCCTTCTCGTCGACCGCGCCGACGACCTCGCCCATCATGACGGGCGGCTCGGCGCTGAGCACGACGAGCTGCGACACCCCGTACTCGGTCATGATGCCGATCGCCTCGAGCACGGTCTCGCCCGGATGCGTGTGCACGAGCGCGGGGATCGGCGTGCCGGTCTCCTGCCGCTGCCGGATCGCGCTGTCGCGCGCGGCGAGCACATCGGCGACCGTCTCGCCGTCGGCCACGTCGGAGAAGCCGTAGGATCGCATCCACGCGTCGTTGAAGATCTTCGCCAGGTAGCCGCGGCCACCGTCGGGCAGCAGCACCACCATCACGGCATCCGCGGGCAGCTCGCGCGCCGCCCGCAGCGCGCCCACGACCGCCATGCCGCTCGATCCGCCGACGAGGATGCCCTCCTCGCGGGCGAGCCGTCGGGTCATCGCGAACGCCTCGGCGTCGTCGACCGCGATGATCTCGTGCGGCACCGTCGGGTCGTAGGCGCCGGGCCAGATGTCCTCGCCGACGCCCTCGACGAGGTACGGACGCCCCGTCCCGCCGGAGTACACGCTGCCTTCGGGGTCGATGCCGATCACCCGCACCGTGTCGTTCGACACCTCGCGCAGGAAGCGCCCGGTACCCGAGATCGTGCCGCCCGTGCCGACGCCGGCGACGAAGTGCGTGAGGCGCCCCTCGGTGTCGCGCCAGATCTCGGGACCGGTGGTCTCGTAGTGGCTGCGAGGGCCGTTCGGGTTCTCGTACTGGTTCGGTTTGAACGCCCCCGGGATCTCCCTCGCGAGCCGGTCGCTCACGCTGTAGTAAGACTCCGGGCTGTCGGCGGGCACGGCAGTCGGGGTGACGACCACCTCGGCGCCGTAGGCCCGCAGCACGTCGATCTTGTCCTCGCCGACCTTGTCGGGCACCACGAAGACGCAGTGGTAGCCGCGCTGCTGCGCGACCAGGGCCAGACCGACCCCGGTGTTGCCACTGGTCGGCTCGACGATCGTGCCGCCGGGCTTCAGATCGCCCGACGTCTCGGCCGCATCGATGATGCGCGACGCGATGCGGTCCTTCGCAGAGCCGCCCGGGTTGAGGTACTCGAGCTTGACGAGCACCGTGCAGGCGATGCCGTCGGTCACCCGGTTGAGCTTCACCAGGGGCGTGTCGCCGACGAGGTCGACGATGTTCTCGGCATAGCGCATGGATTCAGGGTAGACGTGCGGATGCCGGATGCTGAGCGTATGTCGGCATCCGGCATCCTGTCGTGAGGAACTCCTGCGTCAGCCCTTCGTCGCGCCGGCCAGCAGGCCGCGCACGAAGAAGCGCTGCAGGGCGAAGAACACGATCAGCGGAACGATGATCGAGATGAACGTTCCCGCCGACTGCAGGAACCAGCGGTTGCCCCACGTGCCCGACAGCGAGTTCAGCGCCTGCGTGATCGGCAGGGCCCCTGGCGAGGCGAAGATCGTCGCGACCAGCAGGTCGTTCCACACCCACAGGAACTGGAAGATCGCGAACGAGGCGATCGCCGGCATCGCCAGCGGCAGGATGATTCGGAAGAACACCTGCCCGTGACCGGCGCCGTCGACCCGAGCCGCCTCGACGACGTCACCGGGGATCTCGGCGATGAAGTTGTGCAGCATGAACGTCGCCAGCGGCAGCGCGAAGATCGCGTGCGCGATCCACACCCGCGCGAAGCTGAACTCCACATCGTTGAGCGTGAGCCCGGGGAACACCTGCACGTCGCCGATCGTGAGTCCGCTCGAGAACAGGCTCAGCAGCGGCACGAGGGCCATCTGCAGCGGCACGATCTGCAGCGCGAACACGAACACGAACAGCATGTTGCGACCCTTGAAGTCGATCCATGCGAACGCGTAGGCGGCGAGCGCGGCGATCACGATCGGGAACACCGTCGCGGGGATGGTGATCGCGAGCGAGTTGATGAACGCCGTCGCCAGGGTCGTGGACGTGCCGCCCGAGGTCAGCGCCTCAGCGTAATTGTCGAGCGTGAACTCGGGGTTCGTGAAGACCGTCCACCATCCGGTCGACTGGGTGTCGGCACCGGGGCGGAACGACGTGACGAAGAGGCCGAACGTCGGGATCGTCCAGAAGAACGCGATGATGACCGCCGCGATCGTGGCGCCCTTCGAGGTGAGCTTCTTGTGGGCGATCGCCTCGTTGCGGCGGGTGTCGCGGGCGACCTGCCGCTTGGTGCGGTTGTCGGCGGCGACGACGGCTTGCGTGGCGCTCATCAGCGGATCTCCCTCTGCTTGCTCAGCGATCGGGCGTTGTAGATGATCAGGGGCAGCACGAACACGAACAGCACGACGGCGAGCGCCGAGGAGTGCCCGTAGCTCTGGAAGCGCTGCTGCTGGTTCACCATCTCGAAGCCGAGCACGGTGGTGTCGTCGCGACCGCCGGTCATGACGGCGACGATGTCGTAGACCTTCAGCGACGCGATCGTGATCGTCGTCAGCACGACGATCAGCGAGGAGCGGATGCCCGGGATGGTCACGTTCGTGAACCGCTGCCACGCGTTCGTGCCGTCGAGCTCGGCCGCTTCGAGCTGCTCGGCGGGCACGGCCTTGATCGCGGCCGAGAGGATCACCATCGCGAAGCCGGTCTGCGTCCAGATGAACACGATCAGCAGCATCAGCGTGTTGATCACGGGCTTCACCGCGAGCCAGTTGACGGGGTCGCCGCCGAACATGGTCACGATCGCGTTCAGCAGGCCGAGCTGGTCGCCCTGCCGGTAGTCGTACATGAACTTCCAGATGATGCCGGCGCCGACGAACGAGATCGCGACCGGCATGAAGACGAGCACCTTGAGGATCTTCTCGCCGCGGGCCCGGTCGATGAAGACCGCGTACGCGAGACCGAAGGCCACCGAGATGGTCGGTGCCAGCAGGGCCCAGATGAGGGTGTTGATGACGGATGCCGTGCCGACGGGGTTCGTGAACACCCAGACGTAGTTCTCGAGGCCGACGAAGTCGGTGCCGGTCTTGTCGAAGAACGACTTGATGAACGTCGAGATAGCCGGGTAGATCAGGCCGAGCAGCAGCATGATCGCCGCGGGGGCCATGAACAGGATCAGCTGGAACAGATAGCCGGCGCCCTGACGCGAGCGGTAGTCGGCGAAGAACAGCAGCGCGCCGGCGAGCAGCGCGATGCCGACGACGTACAGCACGGCGTTCGAGTACGGACGCAGCAGCATGAACGCCAGCACCGGGATCACCAGGCAGGCGACCAGCCGCATGATGAAGTAGCCCTTGCCGGGGCGCGGCGCGAACTCGATGAGCACCAGCACGATCGCCACGACGGCCGCGAAGACGAGCAGCACGACCGGGATCTGCAGCAGCGGATGCAGTCCGCCCATCCAGACGAAGAAGGTGTTCAGCGACACGGGGCCGAGGGCGATGCGCGCCGGGTCCTCGACCGGCGCCGAGAAGATGAGCAGGAACAGCAGCGCGGCGATGAGCACGAAGCCGACCACGACGACGATGCGCGTGATGGCGCGACCGCGGGGGTCGGCGCCGTGCGTCGTCTGCGGCAGATCTCCCGTCTGCTGCGGTTCTTCGACGGACAGTAGTGACATGGGTTCCCCTTCTGAGTGCGACTCCGGACTCAGCCGATTCAGGTGGGCCGCCTGCGGCGACCCTGCGGTGATGCGGATGCGGGGCCGGACCATCGGTCCGACCCCGCATCGTTCAGCGGGTAGCGCTCAGACTAGCGCTGCGGGTCAGTTCTCGTAACCGGCCTGGATGTCGCTGAGCACCTGATCGGTGGCCTTTCCGTCGATCCAGTCGACCATGCCCTTCCAGAACGAGCCGGAGCCCACGGTGGACGGCATGAGGTCGGAGGCGTCGAAACGGAAGGTCGTCGCGTCGTCCTGCATGATGCCCATGGCCTCCTGCAGGAACTCGCTGCTGGCCAGACTCGGGTCGGCGTTCTTGTTGGCCGAGATCACACCGCCGAGCTTGACTCGGGCGTCGGCGAACTCGGGGGATGCCATGAACTCGAGCACCTTGACGGTGGCCTCGTCGTCGTTGAACCCGGCGACGAACTCGCCGCCGCCCTCGACCTGCAGCTCGCCCTCGGTCAGGCCCGGCATGATGAACGCGTACACGTCACCGTCGGGGGCGACCGTCGGGGTCTCTCCGTCGGCGTTCTTCACGTCGAGGAAGTTCGCCGAGAGGAACGACGCCTGGTGGGTCAGCGCGCAGCTGCCGTCGGCGACCTTGGCCGCCACGTCGGCGAACGCGGTGGAGTTGATGCTCTTCACTCCGCCGAAGCCCGCGTTGACGTAGTTCTCGTCGAGCAGGATGGTGCCGACGGCGTCGAAGGCGTCCTTGATCTCGGGATCGGTGAACTTCACGTCGCCCGCGACCCACTTGTCGTAGACGTCGGCGCCGGACTGACGGAGCACGAGGTCCTCGATCCAGTCGGTGCCGGGCCAGCCCGAGGCATCACCCGAGGCGAAACCGGCGCACCAGGGCTGCGTTCCCGACTTCTCCTTGATGGTGTCGGTGAGGGCGAGCATGTCGTCCCAGGTCTTGGGAACCTCGACGCCCCACTCCTTGAACTTCGCCGGCGAGTACCAGACGTAGCCCTTCAGGTTGGCGAGCATCGGCGCGGCGTAGAAGGTGTCGTCGAAGGTGCCGTAGTTCTTCCAGTCCTCGGACCAGTTCTCGTCGACGGCCTTCGATACGCCGTCCGGTGCGGCCATGACCTTGCCGGTGTCGACGAGGGTCTTCAGCAGACCGGGCTGCGGCACGATCGCGATGTCGGGGGCGTCGCCACCGGTCACCTTGGTGACGATGTTGCCCTCGAAGCTCTTGTCTCCGGTGTACTCGACCTTGATGCCTGTTTCCTTCTCGAACGCGTCGAACGACGCATTGAGGTCATCGGCCTCGGTGCCGGTGATGCCTCCCGAGATGCGGACGGTCGCACCCTCGGTGCCTCCACCGCCCCCGCCGCCGCCTTCGGCCTCCGCGCAGCCGGTGAGGGCGAGTGCGGTCGCCCCGACCAGTGCCAGGGGAACCATCAGGCGGTATCGCTGTGACAGAGCCATGTGTTTTCTCCTCTTCGGGTGGGTCTTCGTTCCCTCGGAGCCGCCGATTTCCGCGCTCATTGAGGAACCGATTCCAGGCCAACCTACTTCGCCGAAGCGCCCCTCCACAATGCCCCACGCCGACTTTGTGGCAACTGTTGCCCATACGTGATCCTCTTTGTGGGAGCGCTCCCAAATGCGCGGACCTGGAACCGGTTCCTTTCGTGGACGGATGCCGATACGCTGAAACCCGATCGCCCATCCCGAGGGGAACCCCGATGACCACCATCGCCGACGTCGCCGCGCGCGCGGGGGTCTCGAAGGCGACCGCGAGTCGCGCGCTCAGCGGTGGCGGCTACGTGTCACCGGAGACCCGCGAGCGGGTGCGAGCCGCCGCGCGCGAACTCGCGTACGTCGCGCACTCCTCTGCGACGAGCCTCGCCACCGGTCGCAGCTTCTCGGTCGGCGTGATCATGCCCGCCCTGGACCGCTGGTTCTTCGCCGAGCTGCTCGGCGGCATCCAGGACGAGCTGTTCGAGGCGGGCTACGACCTCGTGCTGTACGGCATCCGCGAGGGATCCGCCGAGCGCCGCCGCCTCTTCGAGCAGGTGCTCCCCCGGCGACGCCTCGACGGCATCATCGCCGTCGGCATCCAGCCCAGCGCCCACGAGATGCACCGCCTGGTGCAGGTGGGCTCGCCGCTCGTGACGATCGGCGCCTACGGCGAGGGGGCGGGCACCGTGTCGATCGACGACGCCGCAGCCGCGCGGATCGCGACCGAGCACCTCATCGACCTCGGCCACCGTGACATCGCTTTCCTGTGCGGACGGGCGGATGCCGCCACGCACGCCTACGGCGACGAAAAGCGCCTCGAAGGCTACCGAGCGGCCATGGTGGCGGCCGGGCTGGAATCCAGCATCCGTCACGCGCCGGGTGAGCCGACGATGCCCGGCGGGTACGAGGCGGGCGTGCGGATGCTGGGAGACCGGCAGAACCGGCCGACGGCGTTCGTCGCGGTGTGCGACGAAGCCGCGATCGGCGGCATCGTCGCTGCGCGCCGTCTGGGCCTCTCCGTGCCCGCCGAGGTGAGCGTGGTGGGCGTGGACGACCACGCCCACGCCGAGATGTTCTCGCTCACGACCGTGCGGCAGCGCCCGCGCGCGCAGGGCGCGATGGCCGTCGACCTGCTGCGGCGCCTGATGGCCGACGAGGCCGACGCCGGGGCCGGCATCACGCGGGTCGTGATGCCCTTCGAGCTGGTGGTGCGGTCGTCGACGGCGACGCTGCGCTGACGGCATCCGCTCTGCCGCCGTGAGACGACGAAGGCCCCGGGGCGAACCCCGGGGCCTTCGTGCTGTGAAGTGAGATTACTTCAGGGTGACCGTAGCGCCGGCCTCTTCCAGAGCGGCCTTCGCCTTCTCGGCGGTCTCCTTGTTCGCGCCCTCGAGGACGGCCTTCGGAGCACCGTCGACGACAGCCTTGGCCTCGCCGAGGCCCAGCGAGGTGAGCTCGCGGACGGTCTTGATGACCTGGATCTTCTTGTCGCCGGCAGCCTCGAGGATGACGTCGAACGAGTCCTTCTCCTCCTCGGCCTCAGCGGCACCAGCACCGCCGGCAGCGCCAGCAACGGCGACCGGGGCAGCAGCGGTGACGTCGAACTTCTCCTCGAACGCCTTCACGAACTCGCTGAGCTCGACAAGGGTCAGGCCAGCGAACTGCTCGAGCAGCTCCTCAGTGGTGAGCTTCGCCATGATTTTTCTCCTAGATGAAAGTGGGGTTTGTGTGAGGGGAACGCCGGTCGCTCACGCGGCCTCGGCGGTCTCCAGCTTTTCGCGAAGCGCGTCGATGGTGGCGGCAGCCTTGCCCATCGTCGCCTTCATCATGCCCGCAGCCTTCGCCAGCAGAACCTCACGGCTCTCAAGCGAGGCGTACTTGTTGACCTCGTCGGCGCTGAGGGTGTTGCCCTCGAAAACGCCGCCCTTGATCACGAGAAGCGGGTTGGCCTTGGCGAAGTCACGCAGAGCCTTGGCAGTGGCGACGAAGTCACCGTGCACGAACGCGACGGCCGAGGGGCCCTTGAGGTCCTCGTCCAGCGTCGTGATCCCCGCGTTGTTGGCGGCGATCTTGGTCAGCGTGTTCTTCACCACGGCGTACTCTGCGTCCTGACGGATGCTGTTGCGCAGCTCACGGAGCTGTGCAACCGTCAGACCGCGGTACTCAGTCAGCAGGACGGCGTTCGAGTTCTCGAATGACTTCGTGAGCTCGGCGACCGATGCATCCTTCTGCGCCATGGTCACTCCTTGATGATTGCGTGGTGCCACACGGTGGTGGGGCACCGGCCTCGTCCGCCACACGACCCAACAAAAAAGCTCCGGCGCAAGCGCACGGAGCATATCCTCGGAAGAATCAGTTCGTGACACCTGCGCGGGCCCCTGCTGAGCAGTGCTTCGATCCCCGTGTTCGCACACGACGATGACCGGCGGTCTTCGGTTGGGATCCACTGTACGGCATCCGCTCTGCTCCCCCAAATCGACGGCGCATAGCATCCGCGGGGCGGCGTGGGAGGTCAGGGGATGCGGGTGGCACGGCGTAGGGTCGAGAGGTGACTCCCGAACTGCAGGCCCGAATCGTCGCGGACTCCCGCGACCGGGTCGCGTGGCTCCGGGCGCGGGCACGCGGGATCACCGCCACCGACGTCGCCGGCCTCTCCGGCGAGTCGTCGATCACCCGCGCGGCCGACGCCAAGCTCGGCGCAGGCCCCCGCTTCGGCGGCAACGCCTACACCGACCACGGGCGCCGGCGCGAACCTGAGATCGCCGCCTGGGTCGCCGCGACCCACGGCATCCTCCCCTCCTCCGCACTCTTCCACGCCGAGGTCGAGAAGCGTCACCTCGCCACCCCCGACGGCATCTGCATCGACGGCGACGGCCGCGTGCTGCTCGCCGAGATCAAGACCACGAACAAGTCGTGGCGCACGATCCCGCGCACCTACCTGCGCCAGGTGTGGTGGCAGCAGCACGTGCTCGGCGCCGAGCGGACGCTGTTCGTCTGGGAGGAGCACGACGACTTCAACCCGATCCACGACGAGCCCCGCAGCGTCTGGATCGACCGCGACGACAAGGAGATCGGCCGCCTGGTGACCCTCGCCACCCGACTGATCGACGAGCTGTACCACCGCACAACGGGTCAGGTTCCGCCGTCGCGCGCAGCATCCACCCCGAGCCGTCGCGACTCGCTGCGCGATCGCGACATGTTCCGCGCCCTCGCCCTGTCGGACTGAGCCCCCTCGCGTGCCTCGACGCCGCTCGTTGGAATGCCGAATACACGGGATGCTGTCGAGTGCACGGCATCCGCGCGCGAACAGCCCGTGCACTCGACGACAAGGCGTGCACTCGGCGAGGTTGGTGGGGGAAGTAGAGCGCGGATGAGCCGCCCGCGGCCCCTCAGAACGGGGCCAGCACCCGACGGGCCTCGGCGGCGACCTCGGCCGCGATCGCGTCGAGCAGCGGGGAGCGCAGATTCCACTGCTGCCAGTACAGCCCCACCCGGGTTGGCGGGCCGCCGAGATCGACGAGGTTGTCCGACGCTTGCGGCCCGGGGATCAGCCCCCAGCCGAGTCCGAGACGCACGGCCTGCGAGAAGTCGTGCGATGCCGGCACGTAATGGCGCGGCACCGACCACGGCTCCACGCCGTGCCCGCGCAGCCAGTCGTGCTGCAGGGTGTCGCGCCGGTCGAAGTCGACGAACGGCGCGAGCTTCAGCGCCTCGGCCGTGACCCCGTCGGCGAACCAGCGCTCCGCGTACTCGGCGGTCGCCATCGGCCGGTACTCGAGCACGCCGAGCGGCGTCACGGCGCTGCCACCCACAGGCTCAGCCTCGCTCGTCACGGCCGCCATCACCTCGCCTGACTCGAGCAGCCGGGCTGTGTAGTTCTGGTCGTCGCGGTGCAGGTCGACGTCGATCGGATGCTGCCGCGCCACGCGCGCGAGCGGCTGCAGGAACCACGTCGCCATCGAGTCGGCGTTCACCGCGAGCGGGATGCGAATGCGGCGACGCGCAGCGCCCTCGACATCCGACCCCTCTCCGTCACCGAGGCCGAACGCGACCACGGCGTCGTGCTCGAGCAGCTCGACCTGCCTCGCCAGACGCACGAGCGCCTCCCCCGCCTCGGTCGCCCGCACCGGGCGCGCCCGCACCACGACCACGCGGCCGAGCTGCTGCTCCACCGCCTTGATGCGCTGACTCACCGCCGACGGCGTGATGTGCAGGCGGCGAGCGGCCGCGTCGAAGCTGCCCTCGTCGATGACGGCCGCCACGGTCGCGGCCAGCTGCGCGTCGATCTTCACATAAGCGATGCTAATGCTGGTGCAGTTCGCTTCGCTGGCGCTCATGCAACTCCCGCCCTAGCGTGGAGACATGCTCTCGTTCCTCGCCGGCCTCGGACTCGGTCTGTCGCTCATCATCGCCATCGGGGCGCAGAACGTCTTCGTGCTGCGCCAGGGGCTGCGCCGCGAGCACGTGCTGCCGGTCGTCGTGATCTGCGCGCTCTCCGATGCCGTGCTCATCGCCGCCGGCGTCGCCGGGCTCGGCTTCCTGCTCGAGAGCGCGCCCTGGCTCGTGGTCGTCGCCCGCTGGGCGGGCGCGGTCTTCCTCGTCTGCTACGGCATCCTCGCGGCACGACGGGCCTGGCGCGGCGAGGATCAGGGGCTGACGGCGGATGCCGCAGTTCCCGCGCGCGGCGCAGCATCCGACGCCCCGACGTACACTCAGACGCGCACCCGCCTCGCCCCGGTCATCGCGACCGTGCTCGCGCTCACCTGGCTCAACCCGCACGTCTACCTCGACACCGTGCTCATGCTCGGCTCGGTCGCCGCGACGCACGGCGCGGAGCGCTGGGTGTTCGCCGCCGGCGCCATGCTCGCCAGCATCCTCTGGTTCACGGCGCTCGGCTTCGGGGCCCGCCACCTCGGGCGCTGGCTGCGCACTCCGCGGGCCTGGCGGATGCTCGACGGCATCATCGCCGTGGTGATGATCGTGATCGGCATCAGCCTCGTGATCCCCGTGTTCACCGGCTGACACGCGTCCGGCTGACACAACGACGAAGACCCCCGCACCGAGATGCGGGGGTCTTCGTGTGTGAGCGTCAGACTCAGATGGCGTTGACGTCCAGCGGGATGCCGGGGCCGAACGTGGTCGACACGGCGCCCTTCTGGATGTAACGGCCCTTCGAGCTGGACGGCTTCAGGCGCACGATCTCCTCGAGGGCTGCCTTGATGTTCTCGTCGAGCTGCTCAGCCGAGAACGAGGCCTTGCCGACGACGAAGTGCACGTTGGCGTGCTTGTCGACGCGGAACTCGATCTTTCCGCCCTTGATCTCCTCGACGGCCTTGGCCGGGTTCGGAGTCACGGTGCCGGTCTTCGGGTTCGGCATAAGACCACGGGGGCCGAGCACCTTGCCCAGACGACCGACCTGGCCCATGAGCTCGGGGGTCGACACGGCTGCGTCGAAGTCGGTCCAGCCGCCGGCGACCTTCTCGATGAGCTCGGTGCCGCCGACCTCGTCCGCACCAGCGGCGATGGCAGCTTCAGCAGCCGGGCCGTTGGCGAACACGATGACGCGGGCGGTCTTGCCGGTGCCGTGGGGAAGCATGACGGTGCCGCGCACCATCTGGTCTGCCTTGCGGGGGTCGACCGAGAGCTTCAGCGCGACCTCGACGGTCGAGTCGAACTTGCTCGAGCCGGTCTCCTTCGCGAGGGCGACAGCCTCGGACGGGGTGTAGAAGCGGTCCGCCTCGATCTTCGCAGCGGCGTTCTTGTAAGCCTTGGACTTGATAGCCATTGTTATCTCCCTCAGCCCTCGACCGTGATGCCCATCGAGCGCGCAGTGCCCTCGATGATCTTCGACGCGGCGTCGATGTCGTTCGCGTTCAGGTCGGCCTGCTTGGTCTCGGCGATCTGACGGACCTGGTCCTTGGTGATCTTTCCGACCTTGACGGTGTGCGGGGTGGCCGAAGCCTTGGGCACACCGGCGGCCTTCTTGATCAGCTCAGCTGCCGGCGGGGTCTTCAGGATGAACGTGAAGCTGCGGTCCTCGTAGACGGTGATCTCCACGGGGATGACGTTGCCGCGCTGCGACTCGGTCGCGGCGTTGTACGCCTTGCAGAACTCCATGATG